>Ga0136846_1236560_pt1 | contig 16200 bp, 12 predicted proteins | sample HopSoiMetagenom2_FD_96841 | JGI IMG/M metagenome (GOLD analysis project Ga0136846, IMG submission 96841) | Grasslands soil microbial communities from Hopland, California, USA - 2 Assembly 2016 (version 4) | ecosystem: Environmental > Terrestrial > Soil > Grasslands | place: USA: Hopland... | reverse complement strand
CTGACCAGGACGCCTGCTACATTACTCGGAATTTATGATCAGGTGGGAAGTCTGGACGCAGGGAAATGGGCCGATTTTCTCATTACTTCCGGTCCTGTATTTAATGAAAAAACTACCATCTGGCAAAACTGGGTACAGGGGATCAAATACAATGTAAAAGATGATTCCTGGAATAGTGCGAAAGGAAATTATAAACTTGTATTGAATACGCCATCCGGACCTGTCAATTACCAGTTGGATTTCAGGAATGCCACAACTGCCAGTATCATTGGAAAAGATACAGTTACTTCCAAATTCTATTATGATGGTCGTGAAGTGAGGATCAATTTTGCACCAGAGCGTAAAGGAGATTATCGACTTAGCGGTATGGTTGGAGCAGATTCATGGTATGGATATGGAGAGGATACAGCAGGCAACCGCCTCACCTGGACTGCCACCTATGATAAAGCAGGAAGTTCAAAACCAGATAGTGCAAAACCAAGAAAACCAGGTGTGATCGGAAAGGTGCTCTATCCCTTTATGCCATTTGGATGGGAAGAAGGCGATGCACCGAAACAGGAGACCATTCTTATAAAGAATGCAACAATCTGGACTATGGAGAAAGAGGGAATATTGGAGAATTCTGATATCCTCATTAAGAATGGAAAGATTGCTGCAATCGGTAAAAATCTTTCTGATGCAGGAGCAAAAGTGATTGATGGAACAGGCAAGCATGTCTCCCCTGGAATTATTGATGAGCATTCTCATATTGCTGCAGCCTCAATCAATGAAGGAGGCCAAAGTGTTACATCAGAAGTGAGGATAGCAGATAATCTCAATCCGGATGATATCAATATTTATCGCCAGTTGAGTGGAGGTGTGACCAGCTCGCATATTCTCCATGGATCAGCTAATGTGATCGGTGGACAAACACAACTGATCAAATTACGCTGGGGTGCTGATGATGAGGACCTCAAGTTTAAGAACTGGCCCGGCCAGATAAAATTTGCACTCGGAGAAAATGTAAAACGATCTACCTCTTCCATTAGCAATAGTTCCAATAACAACCGCTATCCCGATACAAGAATGGGAGTAGAACAGGTACTGGTAGATGCATTCACCCGTGCAAAAGACTATAAGAAAGCATGGGAAGAGTATGAAGCCAATAAAAAGAAGAAGGGAGTGGTAGCTGTTGCACCCAGGAGAGACCTGGAACTGGATGCGCTGGTTGAGGTATTAGATAATAAGAGATTCATTACCTGCCATTCCTATGTTCAGAGTGAGATCATGAGCTCTATTGAAGTGGCCAACCGTATGGGATATCATTACAATACGTTCACCCATATCCTGGAAGGGTATAAGGTGGCGGACAAGATGAAAGAACATGGCGCCAATGCTTCTACTTTCTCTGACTGGTGGGCTTATAAAATGGAAGTACAGGACGCGATTCCTTACAATGCTGCTATCATGCATAAGGTTGGATTAAATGTGGCTATTAATTCTGATGATGCGGAAATGGCGCGTCGACTTAACCAGGAAGCAGCCAAGATTGTGAAGTACGGCGGTGTTACGGAAGTGGAGGCACTGGAAATGGTAACTATCAATCCTGCAAAGATGCTGCATGTGGAAGATAAGGTGGGCAGCCTGAAAGTGGGTAAGGATGGGGATGTGGTATTGTGGACGGATAATCCATTGAGCATTTACGCAAAATCATTATACACCATTGTTGACGGAACTATCTACTTCGACAGGGATAAGGATGAACAGAAACAGAAATGGGTGGATGCAGAGAGAAACAGGCTGATAAAGAAAATGATCGGGGAAAAGAAGAGTGGGGCCCCCGTAAAGCCTGCTGAACCCAGTTACCAGGTAATGCACACCTGCAGTGATCACTATCATGATCACGGTTTACTGGTAATTGATGTAGAAGAAGAATAGTCCCTCAATAATGTTCAAAGCAAAAACAATAGAAAATGAAAAATATATTCAGCCTGTTTATTCTTTCCCTGGTAGCAATGGCTGCTTTTTCCCAGGAAACGGTTTCGCCTGCGAGACCACATACAGGATATACCTATATAAAGAATGCCACTATCCATGTGGGTAATGGAAAAGTGATCACCAATGGTGTGATCAAAATAAAAGATTCAAAAATTGAAGCTGTTGGTACCGATATTGTTATTCCTTCAAATGAGGTCTCTGTAATAGACGCTAAAGGCAAGGAAGTTTATCCCGGTCTGATCCTTCCAACCAGCAGCCTTGGTCTAATTGAAATAGGCGCTGTAAGGGCATCTAATGATTCACGGGAAATTGGAGAGATGAATCCTAATATAAGAAGTATAATCGCATACAACACCGACTCAAAAGTGATCAATACGCTTCGTTCCAATGGTATTTTAATGGCCAATATTGTTCCTGATGGCAGCCTGCTGGCAGGGTCTTCTTCCGTTGTGCAACTGGATGCCTGGAATTGGGAGGATGCTGCAATTAAAACGGATGAAGGCATGCATTTATATATGCCAACCCTCTTGCCCAGTCCTACGCGTCGTTTTGGTGGGGGCGGTGGAGCGGGTGGTCCAAATGCACAGCCTCAGCCTGATCCGGTTAAAGAAGGGCTGGATAAGATCGATGAACTCAAAACATTTTTCAAGGAAGCAAAAGGCTATCTGGCCGAACCCACTCACGAAGAAACCAACCTGAAATTCGCTTCTGTAAAAGGTTTATATGATAAATCCCAGAAATTGTATGTGCATGCCAATACGGTCAAGCAGATTTTGGTAGCACTGGATTTTGTAAAAGAATTCGGATTTGATATGGTGATTGTTGGTGGTTCAGACAGCTGGCAGATTGCGGACCTGCTTAAACAGAATAATGTTTCAGTTATCCTCAGTCAGCCCCACAGTCTTCCTACGCTGGAGGATGATGATGTGGATCAGCCTTATAAAACTGCGGCTATGCTTCAGAAAGCGGGAGTATTGTTTTCTATTTCTGACGATGATGGTCAGACCCGTGGCCGCAACCTGGCTTTCAATGCCGGTACAGCAGCAGCTTATGGTTTAACCAAAGAAGAAGCCTTGCAGGCAATTACTTTAAACGCCGCGAAGATCCTTGGTGTTGCAGATAAAACGGGGACCATTGAAGCAGGTAAAGATGCCAATATCGTGATCAGTGAAGGTGATATTCTGGATATGCGCAAAAGCGTAGTGACTGATGCTTTTATTCAGGGTCGCAAGATTGACCTGGATGATAAACAAAAGCAGCTTAACGACAAGTATAACAAGAAATATAACCTGAAAGGGTTTTAGCTTGAGCCCGATAAATAAAAACGGTCAATTGAAATATTTCAATTGACCGTTTTTATTTATATACCTGAATTTCTTTACGCGTCTTTTCCGTGGCAATGCTTGTACTTCTTGCCACTTCCACATGGACAGGGATCATTCCTTCCAATCTTTGGACCTACTTTTACCGGCTCCTGTTTAACCGCTACATCAGTGCCGCCGCCACCCGGCTCATATTTATCCCTTTCATTGGCTGCATAATCCTGGCCCGCTGAATCAATCTCTTCTTTATTCGCACGCATCTTGCTGTAATCTGTTTTTTCCTGGCGACCTTCTTTTAACTGAGCATTCTGTTGTTGTGCCGCAGGAATATTGGCATGACACAGGAAGGAAACAATATTCTTATTCACTTCCATACTCATATTCTTAAACTGCTCAAAGGCTTCTACCTTGTAGATTACCAAAGGATCTTTTTGTTCCAGGTAAGCTGTCTGCACGCTTTGCTTGAGATCATCCATTGCACGCAAATGTTCCTTCCAGGAATCATCAATAACCACCAGTGTTATGGTACGCTCCAATCCTCCGGCCAGTTCCTCACCGCCAGAAGATAAGGTCTTATCAAGCGAAGCCAGCACATTCAGGCCTTTCTTGCCATCTGTGAAAGGCACAACAACATTTTCTATATGGCTTCCCTGAGTAAGACGAATGTTCTTGAAAACCGGGATTGCGTTCTTCTTCAGTTCTTCCTTCCGCGCATTATAATTTTCAGTGGCTTCCTTATATAATTTATCGGTTACCTGCTTAAGGTCACCTCTTTTGAAATCTTCCTCATCTATTTTTGTATCGAGGCCGAAATTAACTATGCAGGCCATCTTGAATCCTTCATAATCTTCAAGTTCGCGAAACCCTCCTACAAGATCATCGGCCATTAAATAGAAGGAATTATCGATATCCAGTGCCAAACGTTCACCAAACAACGCATGCTGACGTTTTCCATATACAACATTCCGCTGCTTGTTCATTACGTCGTCATATTCCAGCAGACGCTTACGAATACCGAAGTTGTTTTCTTCTACTTTTTTCTGTGCACGCTGGATACTGTTACTGATCATGCTATGCTGGATGACATCACCTTCCTTGTATCCCAGCTTATCCATTAATGAGGCGATACGTTCAGATCCAAACATCCGCATCAGGTCGTCCTCCAGCGATACATAGAACTGTGAAGTACCAGGGTCACCCTGGCGACCTGCACGACCGCGTAACTGACGGTCAACGCGCCGGCTTTCATGTCTTTCAGTACCAATGATGGCAAGACCACCGGCTTCTTTCACACCAGGCCCGAGTTTAATATCCGTACCACGACCAGCCATATTTGTTGCAATGGTGATAGCACCGGGCAATCCGGCTTCAGCAACCACCTGTGCTTCTCTTGCGTGCTGTTTTGCGTTCAATACATTATGTGGGATCTTTTTCTGTTGCAACATTCGTCCCAATAATTCACTGATCTCCACAGAAGTGGTACCTACCAGTACCGGGCGACCAGCATTACGCAGGTTTTCTATTTCGTCAATAACTGCTTTATATTTTTCGCGCTTGGTTTTATAAACGAGATCCTGTTTATCATCCCTGACCATTTTCAGGTTAGTGGGTATGGTAACAACATCCAGTTTGTAAATGCTCCACAACTCACCCGCTTCTGTTTCCGCTGTACCAGTCATACCAGCCAGCTTGTGGTACATACGGAAGTAATTCTGTAAAGTAATGGTTGCGTATGTTTGAGTAGCTGCTTCGATCTTCACGTTTTCCTTTGCTTCGATTGCCTGATGGAGACCATCACTATAGCGGCGACCATCCAGGATACGACCGGTTTGCTCATCCACGATCTTGATGGCACCGTCCATTACCACATATTCAACGTCTTTCTGGAAAAGTGAATAGGCTTTCAGCAATTGCTGAACGGTATGAATGCGGTCTGCTTTCTGTGCATACTCATTCAATACAGTTTCCTTGCGACGCAATTTCTCATCTGTACTGTCTTCTGATTTTTCTATTTCAGCCAGCTGTACGCCAATATCAGGCAATATGAAGAATTCAGGATCTTCGCCGGAGCGGGTGATCATATTCAATCCCTTTTCTGTAAGGTCAACCGAATTCTGTTTTTCATCTATATGGAACAGCAATTCTTCATCCACAATACGCATATTGCGCTCCTGATCCTGCAGATAATAGGTTTCTGCTTTCTGCATTTTTACTTTATTGCCGGGCTCACTCAGAAATTTGATCAGAGGGCCATATTTGGGCAATCCTCTAAAAGCGCGGAAAAGATGTAAGCCTCCATTTTTGGGATCATCTTCACCTTTTTCAAAAGCTTTTCTTGCTTCGTTCAAGGCATTTCTGACAATGCGCTCCTGCTCCTGCACCAGTTGCTGGATACGGGGCTTGTGAACGTGGAACTGCTGGTCTTCACCTCTTGATACAGGACCGGAAATGATTAGAGGCGTACGGGCATCATCGATCAATACCGAGTCAACCTCATCTACCATTGCAAAATGGTGTTTGCGTTGCACCATTTCATCTGGTGAGTGAACCATATTATCTCTCAGGTAGTCAAAACCAAATTCATTGTTAGTGCCATAAGTGATATCAGCCAAATATGCCTGTCTTCTTTCTTCACTATTCGGCTGGTGCTTATCAATACAATCCACTTTCAGACCCAGCCATTCAAAGATGGTTCCGTTCCATTCCTGGTCACGACGGGCCAGGTAATCATTTACTGTTACTATATGAACACCTTCACCAGGCAATGCATTCAGGTAGGCAGGGAGGGTAGATACCAGGGTTTTACCTTCACCTGTTGCCATTTCCGCAATCTTTCCGGAATGAAGCACTGCACCACCGATCAATTGCACATCATAGTGCAGCATGTTCCAGGTAACCTCACCACCAGCGGCCGTCCATGAATTTTTATAAATGGCCTGATCGCCTTCAATACGTACATAATTCTTTTTTACGCTCAGGTCGCGATCCAGTTGTGTGGCAGTGGAGCTGATCTCAGTATTTTCTTTAAAACGGCGGGCTGTTTCTTTTACTACGGCAAATGCTTCGGGAAGTATTTCTTCCAGGGCTTCTTCAATCTTTTTATCTCTGTCTTTTTTCAGTTTATCTACTTCCTGGTAAATGGCATCCTTTCCCAGCAGGTCATTGAAGGGAAGCTCTTCCGCAGCTTTATTTTTTGAAGAGATCTCCTCATCAATTTCACGCAGGTGCACCTTGATCCTGTCACGGAACTCCTGTGTTTTATTGCGGAGCTGGTCGTTTGACAAAGACGCGTAGAAGGCAAAATTCTGATTGATCTTTTCAACAATGGGAGTAATCCTCTTAACGTCCTTTTCAGATTTATTGCCGCCAAAGATTTTCGAAATAATTCCGAGCATGATTATAGGTTATTATATGAGACATAACTTGTCAAAAAGGGTGCTACACAGCCTGGCGAGCCAATTTGACAGGGTCCGCAGCCCATTCCAGGAATGGGCTGGCAAAGATAATGCTTAGTTATGAGGGAAAGTTTAGGGTTTTCAGGCATTTAACAGGTCAAAAAGATTTGCAATTGGGATCGTATATCAACAATTTTGTACCATGAAATTACAGGCCGCTGCTGCAATGGCACTGCTGTTACTTGTTTTTTGGCGATGCACCAACATTGATTTCCGCGAAGAGAAAATGGATCCCAATGATATTTATTTCGATTATATCGCCTGGGGAGATGAAGAAACTGGTAATATCACCATCAAATTGCAATACCGGGCCGGTGGTCCCGATCAGCCGGCGCTTTTATTACAAGCTCCTTCCAGCGTAATGCTGGATAATCAGGTGCTGCAGCCAGATAGTACAAAATTTACGGGTCCTTATTACGAGTTCATCGTTCCCGCCAATGAATTTGCTGGCGAGCACAGCATTGTATTTACCGATAACAAAAACCGGCAGTACAAATCAAAATTTGAATTTCCTGTAGTGGGTTTTAAGTCGGAACCAGACTCAATAATTGACAGGAGGGACCTGGTGCTGGAACTGGAAGGCGTTAAGCCGGAAGGTCATGTTCGCGTCCTGATCACTGACACTTCATTCTATGGGCGGGGCGTTGAAAAAATTGACAGCTTCGATAATAAACCCCTGATTATCACACGCGAAGACCTTAGGGATCTCAAAAATGGTCCGGTTTACCTGGAATTGTTCAGGGAGGAAGACAAGGAATTGCCCGAAACGATGAAGGCCGGAGGCCGCTTTTACCTTAGTTACAGCCTGAACAGGAGCTTGATTCTCAAGGACTCCCTGTAAGGTATCCTTGCCCCAATTCATATTTAATAGTACTCCAAATGCACTCCGACTGCACTCCAACTGCATTCCGACTGCACTCTTACTGCATTTGGAAACTATCCATCCTTTATGTATCGTCTATGTATCCTCTATCTATCCTGTATGTATCCTTTATTAAACCTTTACTCACAGTAAGAAGATTATTTGCACCCATTATTGAAAATTGAAGTTTCGCGCCTACCTTTGCCGCCGTTAATTCAGGAATAGTGAAGGAGTTTGTCAGCATAGACATAATTCATTCAATTTCAGTGTTTAACATAATAAATTTCCCTCATGTCAGGTCAGCTTAAGGAAGTCCGCAACAGGATTAAATCAGTTCAAAGCACCCAGCAGATTACCAAAGCCATGAAAATGGTGAGCGCTGCCAAATTGCGCAGAGCCCAGGATGCAATTGTGCAGATGCGCCCTTATGCCAAAAAGCTTCAGGAAATGCTGACCAATATCGTCAGCAATAGTGAGGGAGAGGTTTCCATGCCGCTCGCAGCAGAAAGACCCATTGAAAAAGTGCTATTTCTCGTTTTAACAAGTGACCGTGGTCTGGCCGGTGCCTTCAACAGCAATGTGATCAAACTGACAAAGCTGACCATTCTTGAAAAATATGATGCTCAGTATCGCAAAGGGAATGTGACCATCTGGAATATTGGCAAGAAGGGCTATGAGCATTTTTTAAAGAATAATTATAAGGCAGATGCGACACATAAAGATATCTTCCTGCAATTGACATTTGAAAATGTACAGAAAGCTGCGCAGGCAGCCATGAAGGCATTTGAAGAAAAGCAGTTTGATGTTATTGAGATAGTGTATAGTCAGTTTAAGAATGCCGCTACACAAAAATTTGAAGTAGAAAGATTCCTTCCAATTCCCAAACTGGAAAAGAAAGAAGGAGAGAAGAAGGCAGATTTCATTTATGACCCTTCCAAAGAAGAACTGATTGCTGAACTGATGCCCAAGATCCTCAACACCCAATTATATAAGGCCGTACTTGATTCAAATGCTTCTGAACATGGAGCCAGGATGACGGCTATGGATAAAGCAAGCGAGAACGCTAATGAGATGCTGCGTAACCTGAAGATCTCTTATAACCGCGCAAGGCAGGCTGCTATTACAACAGAACTTACGGAGATCGTAGCCGGCGCCGCCGCATTACAAGGTTAAACTTTAACTGTTTTAGGCATAATTGTAGCTGCTAGCATAATTATTTATTAATAGTTAGCGGTTAGAAATGTGAATAAGTGTGTTTTAATCTTCAGTACTGCCACTGTAATTTCGACGTTTAAGAAACGATTTGAATAATTTATTCCCGAATTAGTAGAAAGGACTATGGAAATTACTAATCTGATCCCGCACATTGAAGCCCTGATCTTTGCAAGTGACAGACCCCTCACAACGCTCGAAGTGACTGAATTGGCGAACGGCGCCTTTGGATTCATGGAGGATAAAATAACGCTTGATCAGGTTGAATCAGCCATTGAAGGCATTGTTGAAAAATATGGTTCCGATTTCTATCCTTTTGAGATCAGGCAAAGTGGTGGTGGCTGGCAATTCCTTACCAAAAAAGCCTATCATAAGACCATCGCCCAACTCAATGGCGATAAATTCCTGAAGCGTCTTTCTGCGGCTTCCCTGGAAACACTTGCTATTGTTGCTTATAAACAGCCAGTGACCAAGGGGGAGATTGAAGCTATCCGTGGCGTGAGCTCCGATTATGCCGTTCAGAAATTACTGGAAAAAGAACTGATCATTATCTGCGGCCGCAATGAAAAAATGCCTGGTCACCCCTTGTTATATTCAACATCAAGGACCTTCATGGATTATTTCGGTATTAATTCCGCTGAAGACCTTCCAAAGATCAGAGAGATCCTCGCAGATCAGCTGGTTGAGCCCACGGTTATGAAGGACACCCTTCCCCAGGCAGAGATTCCCAAAGAAGAAAAAGAGAGTGAAGGAGAACAGGATATCCTGATGGAAGTATCTGAAGAAGGTGAATTGATTGAAAAGAACGACGAAGGAGAATAGGTTGCCTTTGAGTTACTATCTTCGCGAGAGATAAACAACTTATTAAATCTTTAAGCTTCCCAGTGTCTTCTATTTCCCCTCAGCAATTATCTGCTATTGCCACTGAATTCGGAACACCCGTCTATGTTTACAATGGTGAGAAAATAAAAGAGCAGTACCAGAAACTGGTATCCGCCTTCCAGGGTATAGATACCCGCTTTTTCTATGCTTCAAAAGCATTGACCAATATTCATATCCTCAAGCATATTGATTCCCTGGGTTGCGGAATTGACTGCAGCAGCATTAATGAAGTTAAGCTGGCACTTCATGCCGGTGTAAAACCTGAAAAAATATTATACACTTCTAACGGGATTGCCTTTGAAGAAATTGAAGAGGCGGTGAGCTACGGAGTTCATGTGAATATCGACAGCCTTTCTAACCTTGAAAAGTTTGGAAAGAAATTCGGCAATAGTTACCCGATAGGAGTACGGATGAGGCCGAACATCCTTGCGGGTGGCAACCTCAAAATATCGGTAGGTCATGAGAAGAGTAAATTCGGTATAGCTTTGGAGCAGCTGGATATTCTGAAAGAAATTGTGACTGCCTTCAACATTAACATTAAGACGCTTCATATTCATACCGGAAGTGACATAAAGGATCCAGATGTATTTATAGCCGGAATTAAAGTGCTGGCGGACCTGGTTCCTCATTTCACGGACCTGCAGGTGATTGATTTGGGTGGTGGATTTAAAGTTCCCTATGAACCGGATGGCGAGGAGACAGATATGGCGGCTATTGGCAGGAAGTTGAAAAATTACCTGGAGACACATTTATTCCAATCCGGAAAAAAATATCAGTTATGGTTTGAGCCAGGAAAATTCATGGTGAGTGAATGCGGGTATCTGGTCACCAGGGTGAATGTGTTAAAGGAATCTCATTCTGTAGTAATTGCTGGCGTTAATAGTGGGTTGAATCACCTGATCAGGCCCATGTTCTATGAGGCATACCATCATATCGTAAATATCTCAAATCCCACTGGTGAAGAAAAGATATATACCGTTACTGGTTATATCTGTGAGACTGATACGTTTGCTTCGGATCGAAAATTACATGAAGTAAGGGAAGGCGATCTTCTGGTATTTTACAATGCAGGTGCGTATGGTTTTGAAATGTCTTCCAATTACAACTCTCGATATCGTCCCGCTGAAGTGTTCTACAATAATGGAACAGCAAAACTGATCAGGAAAAGAGAGGAGTGGAGTGATCTGTTGAAGAACCAGGTGCCATTGAGGTGATATCAGGCTCCTATTTTACATGTACATCAACAAGTACATCAGCTTTTCCGTTTATCGGTGCTGTGCCACCCATTGCCTCTATTGTTCCTTTTGAATTAGCAGTATAAGATTTTGTTTTCAGCAGGCCCGTCTTGCGATCAATAATCATTGTGCCATAGCCAGAAATGGTCCCACTGGTCTTTGTGATTCGGCCCATAATTTCTGAAGAATTATTGTAAATCCCTTCTATGGTGATACCTAAATGAACGGTTGAATCCGTAATTGAATTTAATTTAAAAGAGAAGTTTGAAAACTCTGATATTGATTCAACATTTCTTGCCCATGGCTTATTCATGGTAGCGGAATCTCCCGGTAATAGACTAAAAAAGTAGGGTCCCAAATTAGAAAAGCCTACTTCATCCATTATTGGTTTAATCATATCAATAATGGTAGCCAATTTCCCATCTGGATCAACCATTTTTGCAGTATCTGTTTTTACCGAAACGATGACACCACTGGAATCATAAATAATATCATACGGTTTCGAAAGTACCGTTTTAAAATAGGGGCCGAATAAGTTCTTGAGATCTTCATCATTTTTAGAATCAAAATTCATTTTCTGACCCATTCCGTCAAAAGTAAAAGCCATCTCCTGCATCTCATAGTGAATTGTAATCCTGTTGGGAGATACGTTAGTACAGGTAAGGTTGCGAATGGCCGACCCTTTACATTTGAAATTTATAACCTGTGCACCTGCTGTCTGGAAACTATTGTTTGTCATATCTACGCGAACCTGGATAACCTGTCCTTTATTCAGGGTAACATTTCCAATCCTTTGTGCCACCAGGGAAAAAGGAATTATGAATAATAAGCAAATAAGGATGATGGTTCTGAACATGCAGCTGATATTTCTCAAAATTGACGAAACTTCTTTAAAAATGGTAGCCTCTGTGAGAAATTAGATTTAACCTGTTAATGAAGGTTCAATCCATTCATATATGAATTGAAAGTACTACATTCAATTACAAAATTGACTTTTATGCCTATCCGGATGACAGATGACCCGCAAGACCAGAACAATGATTTTAATGATGACCAGGGTGGAGGTGGTGGAAAAGGACCCAATTTACCAGGTGGCGGTGGGGGACTGGCAGCACTGATCCCACTTTTATTGACACTGTTCAGGGGAAAGGGCATCATATTATTGGTAGTGATTGCGGCGGGTGCCTATTTCCTGTTAGGAAAAGGAAATTGTAATGCGGAACAGATAACTAAACTATTCTCACAAAGCGGCTATAGTTTTAATCCGGCTGAATTCAATAAAGCATCAGTTTATGAAGGGCTGGAAGATGATAATAATAAGAACCCGCTTCCTGAAGCAGTATCCTTATTAAAGTATGCACCTTCACGGGGCGATCAGGGCCAACAGGGAAGTTGTGTTGCCTGGAGCAGCGCCTATGCTGCGCAGACAATTTTAACTGCAGCTGCAACGGGGGTCGATCCCAATTCCATTGTATTTAGTCCATCCTATTTATACAATCAGATCAGACTGGATGGTTGCCAGGGTTCATACGTGCAAAGAGCCATGGAGGCAATGCAGAAAAATGGTGGTGTTCCGCTGAAAGAATATCCCTATAATGACCAGGATTGTGAAAGCGAGCCCAGTTCTACCCAGATACAGGAAGGCCGTCAAAACACCATTCATGGATTTACAAGATTAACTGAAGGAGATAATGTTAACCAGATCAATGTACGTGCAGTAAAAGAACATTTGGCCAAAGATGCACCAGTGGTGATTGGTATGATGGTAGGCCAAAGTTTTATGCAGGATATGATGGGTAAGGAATTGTGGCAGCCATCAGGTATGGATGCTTCCAAGATGGGAATGGGGGGGCATGCAATGTGTGTGATTGGCTATGATGACCGCAAATTTGGTGGAGCCTTCCAGCTAATGAATAGCTGGACGCCCCAATGGGGTAATAATGGTGTTGCCTGGGTACGCTATGGAGATTTTAAAGAATATGTGAGAGAAGCCTACGGCATAGATCCATTACCCAAATCAGCCAATGTTGCTGCCATTCCACTGGAATGCAGCTTTGGATTAGTTAATAACGATACCAAACAATATATACAGTTGCGTTCTGCAGGTAATAATACTTTTGAAACTGTTTCTCCCATTTCACCTGGTACACGTTTCAAAATGGAAGTGAAGAATACTACAGAATGCTATACCTATATTTTTGGACAGGAAACAAATGGCAGCAGCTATGTACTGTTTCCTTATACGGAGAAGCATTCTCCCTATTGTGGTATCACCGGTTATCGCCTGTTTCCAAAAGGGCAGTCATTAACTGCAGACAGTGTGGGCAATAGGGATTATATTGCGATTGTGGTAACCAAAGATCAATTGGATTATAAAAAGGTAAATGATGCGATAAGCGCCAGTGGCCAGTCCAGTTATGCGGGGAAAGTTAATGAAGCGTTGCAAAGTCAATTAGGACGTTCAGTAACATTTAATGGAAATAATGATGGTACCTTTCATTTTAAAACAGGTGCCACAGACAACAAAGTGGTAGCCACAATTGTTGCATTAGATAAACGGTAATTATGAAGAAAACAATCTGGTTGGTAGCATTGATGATGTTCTATTCGGTATTGAATGCGCAGGACCTTACAAAGTTCAATCTGTATAGTCCCACGGAGAATGCAAAGTCTGCCATTGAGAAGGATGTGAAGCTGGCAAAGAACTCCAAAAAGCATGTATTTGTGCAGATTGGTGGCAATTGGTGTATCTGGTGTTATCGCTTCAATGATCTGGTCACCAAAGATGCTTCTATCGATTCCGTGATCAAAGCAAATTATGTAGTATACCACCTTAATTATAGCAAAGAAAACAAGAATGAAGCGCTTCTTGCCAAATATGGGTATCCTCAGCGTTTCGGGTTTCCTGTGTTCCTGATACTGGACGGTAATGGCAAATTGTTACATATCCAGAACTCTGGTTACCTTGAAAAGGACAAAGGATATGACAGGGAAAAAGTGATTGGGTTTTTTAATGACTGGTCTCCTTCGGCCCTTGATCCCGGGCAGTACAAATAATCTATTCTCCCACAATGAATGAAAATACGGCCAGGTTTATTCAATTGATGAAGCATCCGTTAAAATTCAGGATGTTTATGTTGGCTAAATTGCCCAGTGCATATTTTGCCGGGGTGAGGATCCGTGAAATTGATGAGAGAAAATGCGTGGTTTCCATACCATACAAATGGTTTACCCAAAACCCTTTTCGAAGTACCTATTTTGCCTGCCTGGCGATGGCTGGAGAATTAAGTACAGGTGCACTTGCCATGGCCTATTTATATCAACGTAAGCCACCTGTATCCATGCTGGTGGTAGATATCAGCATGACTTATTCCAAAAAAGCAACGGGCAGAACATATTTTACCTGTGAGGATGGCGATCTGTTCAGCAAAATGATCGAGGAGGCCATACTTACAGGCGAACCTCGTGTGGTAAAAGCAAAATCAATTGGAAGAAATATGGCTGGAGAGGTAGTTGCTGAATTTTTTGTAAGCTGGTCCTTTAAATCAAAGAAATAAGAAAACTCAACGTTAGATATGAAAATTGCTTTCCATGGTGCGGCTCGCACAGTTACTGGTTCCAAACATCTATTGACTTTAAAGAGCGGCAAAAAGATATTGCTCGATTGCGGTATGTTCCAGGGGATGGGGAAGGATACTGATACATTAAACCGGGAGTTTGGATTTAATCCAACGGAAGTGGATGTAATGGTTCTTTCTCATGCGCATATTGATCATTCCGGACTTATTCCCAAACTTGTCGCTGAAGGATTCAATGGAAAAATATTTTGCACCCCGGCTACAAAGACGCTCACCAATATATTGCTGGAGGATTCGGCAGAGATACAGGAAGATGATGCAAAGACTACCAATAAACGCAGGGCATTGCAGGGCCTTCCGTATGTAAGGCCATTGTATACTATTGATGATGCACGGAAAAGTATGGATCATTTTGAGGAGAGAGAATATGGTAACTGGTTTGATATAATGGAAGGTGTTCAGGTTTGCTTCACTGACGCAGGACATATCATTGGTAGCGCCTGTGTGCATCTTAAAATAAAAGAGAACAGCAAGGAAACCAGGATCAGCTTCAGTGGGGATGTTGGCCGGTACAGGGATATTATTCTACGCTCGCCTGATGTTTTTTCACAAGCCGATTATATCCTGCTCGAATCTACATACGGCAATAGTTTGCATGATACAGCGGACAGTACACAGGACATTTTAATGAAATGGATCAAGCACACCTGCTTTGATAAAAAGGGTAAACTGATACTGCCGGCATTCAGTGTAGGGCGCACACAGGAAATATTATTTTCCCTGAACGAGATGGAACTGAGTAATGCACTTCCTGACCTCGAATATTATGTGGACAGCCCCCTTAGTATTGAAGCAACAGAAGTAGTAAAAAGTTATTCCCAATATTTTAATAAAACGATCCAGAAAATACTTCAGACCGATAGTGATCCTTTTTCCTTTAAAGGATTGAAATATATCAAAACAGTAGATCAGTCAAAAGGACTAAACTATCGTAATAACCCAATGGTGATCATTTCAGCAAGTGGTATGGCCGATGCCGGAAGGGTAAAGCACCACATTAGCAATAATATCGAGAATACAAGGAACAGCATTGTAATGACCGGTTATTGTGAGCCCAATTCCCTGGGAGGAAGACTGATTGCTGGAGCTACAGAGGTCAGCATATTTGGAGTGGAACATCAGGTGAATGCAGAAATAGGATCTATCAGGAGCATGAGCGCTCATGGAGATTATGAAGACCTTTCACAATGGCTGGCCTGTCAGGATCCACGCCAGGTAAAGCAGTTATTCCTTGTGCATGGTGAGTATGAGGTGCAACAGGAGTTTAAGAGAAGGCTGGTAAAGAAAGGCTTTCTGGATGTACAGATACCGGAAAGGCATTTCGAAATTGGACTGGGGTGAGTGCATGCCATGGTTTGTATCTCACGAACCATGGAACCGGCTGCTATATGGTTCACCAGACACGAACCATTGAATATAAAAGAAAAAAGCTACCGGTTAGGGTAGCTCTCAAAATCTTTTTGTTGGACGGGACAATAGAGTGTAGAGTTGTTTTCGGTGGTACAAGATTTTGATGATTAATACGGCTTTTCTTAAGGCTTGGTTTTTCGGTTTCTCTCAGGTTTTGGATTCAATCAGGTTCTTCGGATGGTAACTGGATTCTGGTTTTTCGTCTGG
>Ga0136846_1213388_pt1 | contig 16200 bp, 11 predicted proteins | sample HopSoiMetagenom2_FD_96841 | JGI IMG/M metagenome (GOLD analysis project Ga0136846, IMG submission 96841) | Grasslands soil microbial communities from Hopland, California, USA - 2 Assembly 2016 (version 4) | ecosystem: Environmental > Terrestrial > Soil > Grasslands | place: USA: Hopland... | reverse complement strand
GCTGCGAGGGTCAAGGTCATGCGATCTCCACTCCGGCCCATTGTTCGATGATCTTCACGGTCTCCACGTGATCCGCCACCTCGCCTAACGAGTTGTGGGCGAGCTTCCAGAGCGCGGCGGTGAGCTGCAGCATTGGCGCCGGCACGGCGTCGGCGCTCGCGACGGCAGCGGCAATGCCAACGTCCTTGTCGAGCAGCGCGAGGCGAAAGGTGCGCGGAAAGGCCCGCGTGAGGACGCGCTCCGGAATGAGGTTCATCGACGCGTTGGAGCGCCCGCTGGACGCGTTGATCACGTCCAGGGCGGTCGCCGGCGCGACGCCCTCCTTCACGAGGAGCGCGAGTCCTTCCGCGGCCGACCAGATGTGCACGGCCAGCAGCGCGTTGTTCACCGCCTTGAGCGCATCGCCCGCGCCGACGGCGCCGCAGTGCACGATCTTCTGCCCAAAGGACTCCAGCACTGGCCGCACGCGATCGAGCACAGCGCGATCGCCACCGACCATCACGGTGAGCGCGCCCTTCTCCGCTCCACTCACGCCGCCGCTCACCGGCGCATCGATGAAATCCACGCCGCGTTCGCGGAGTCGCTCGGCGATGCGACGCGACGTGGCGGGCTCTCCGGAGGTGCAGTCCACCAGCGCCGCGCCACGGCGCATCGCGGCGAGCAATCCGTCGCCTCCGTCGAGGAGCGACATCACCTCGGGTGAGTTCGGAAGACAGGTGATGACGACGTCCGCGTCACGCGCCGCATCGGCTGGCGACGTCGCGGCACGTGCTCCCGTCGCTTCCGAAAACTCGCGCGCGCGCGACGCTGTGCGATTCCAGACCGCGAGCGGGAACTTCGCTTCGGCGACGCGGCGCGCCATCGGCCAACCGATCGCGCCGAGTCCGAGAAAAGCAACGTGCATAAGTGGGGCGCGGGACGCGGGACGAGGAATACGGGACCAAACGTGGAGTAGATGCGAGCGGAAGCTATATTCACGCGGCTCGAGCGTCACCTCACGGAACCCGCGTCCCGCGTCCCGCGCCCCCCGGCCCGCATATCGCCATGGCTCCGCCGCAACGCAATCCCGAGGATCTGCCCGTCGCGGCACTCGTCGCGCCGGACATTCTCGCGTTGCTCGAGGAGTCGCCAAGCGACATCGCGGCCGAGACGGAGGAGATGCACCCCGCCGATCTCGCCGATGTAGTCGAGCTGCTGCCGGAGGAGCGCGTGCCGCTCTTCCTTTCGGCCCTGCCGCGCGAGCGCGCCGCTGACGTCCTCGAGTACCTGAACGAGGAACTGCGCGCGCAGATCCTCGAGCAGATGAGCGCGCGCCAGGCGGCGGAGATCGTCACCGAGATGACGCCCGACGATCGGGCGGACACGCTCGAGGAGCTGAGCGAGCTCTCGGAGGAACACGCGGAGGAAGTGCTCTCCGAGATTCCAAGCGAGGCGCGGCGCGAGACCGAGCAGCTCCTCCGCTTCGATCCGGATACCGCCGGCGGCCTGATGACGACGGAGTTCGTCTCGGTCCCCGAGATGACGACCGTCGAGGACGCGCTCGACCGCGTGCGCGCCCTGGCGCGTTCGGGCCGGCGCGAAGCGATGTACGCGATCTATGCGACAGATGCGGCCGGCCGGCTGGCCGGCGTGCTGTCGCTGCGCGAGCTGCTCGCGGCCCAGCCGGGCGCGAAGATCTCCGACATCGCCTGGACCGAGGTCGTCGCCCTCGGACCGAACGCCGACCGGGAGGAAGTCGCCCGCCTAACGTCGAACTACGACCTCGTCGCGATTCCGGTGGTGAGCGAGTCCGGCCACCTCATGGGCGTGATCACGGTCGACGACGTCATCGACGTCATCCAGGAGGAGCAGACCGAGGACGTCCAGAAGCTCGGTGGTATGGAGGCGCTCGACGAGCCCTACATGCAGATCGGCTTCTGGCGCATGATCCGGAAGCGAGCGGGTTGGCTCTGCGCGCTCTTCATCGGCGAGATGTTCACGGCGACAGCGCTCGGCTATTTCCAGGGCACCATCGATCGCGCAACCGTCTTAGCTCTCTTTCTGCCGCTAATCATCAGCTCGGGCGGCAACTCGGGGTCGCAGGGGACGTCGCTGATGATCCGGTCGCTCGCGCTGCAAGAGGTCGGGATTCGCGACTGGTGGCGCGTCGCCGTGCGCGAGCTGCCGGCCGGGCTCACGCTCGGACTCATCCTTGGCGTGATTGGGTTCGGGCGTATCGAGCTCTGGCAGTACCTCCACAATCACTCCGTACACGTCTTCGGGATGCCGCTGGGCATGAACTACAACCAGCACCCCGGGACGACACTCGAGGCCCACCTGGTCGCGCTCACGGTTGGACTGGCGCTGATCGGCGTAGTGACCTTTGGGACAATGGTCGGTTCGATGCTTCCGTTCCTCTTCCGGCGAATGGGTTTCGATCCCGCGAGCGCGTCGGCCCCATTCGTCGCGACGTTCGTGGACGTCACGGGCCTGATCATCTACTTCACGGTCGCCCTCATCGTACTGCACGGCGTCGTGTTGTAGTGCGATCTAGCGGCGCTTCGTCGTGATCAGGACGACGCCGTTCACGCCATCCGAGCCGTAGGCGGCAGCCGAGCCGGCATCCTTGAGGATCTCGATGCGGGCGATGTCCGCGGGGTCGATGCCGGCGAGCGCGCTTCCGAGGCCGCCACCCCGTGGCAGGGGCATGCCGTCGAGGACGATCAGCGGCGCGGCATTCCCCGCATTCGCTGACGCGTTGCGAATGCGCAGGGTGAAGTCACCGTTAGGCAGCGGTACGACTTCGACGCCGGCGACGCGTCCGCGGAGCAGCTCCTCGACGCGCGCGACGCGTTGATTAGTCAACTCGTCTCCGGAGACGCTGCCGACGGCGCCCGTGACGTCGCGCTTCGCCTGGCGACCGTACCCAATCGAGACGGAGTCCGAGTTACTCGGCGTGGGAGCTGACGAGCCATGCGCGGAGCTACCTCCGCAGGCACCCGCGATGATTGCCGTCGTCATGAGGAGACCGATGGGCACGGCGTGACGACGGACGAGCATCGTTCCTCCTCGCGTCCGCTCTCGGCAATGACGCTATGTAGTCAGTCGAGCGACTCGACGCTCGCACCCTGAGAGGCGGCGCAGACGTAGACGGCAGGCTCGAGCCCAACAACCTCAGTATACATCCGGGCTACGTCGCACGCGAACGTGTCAGCGCCCTCACGCCTGACGAGTGCGACGGCGCAGCCACCGAACCCTGCCCCCGTCATTCGCGCGCCGAGGCAGGCGTCATCTCTGCGCGCCAGCTCGACCATCGTGTCCAACTCGCTCCGCGACACCTCGAAGTCGTCGCGCAACGACGCGTGGCTCGCGTCCATGAGCGCGCCAACGGCAGCGAGATCGCCACGCTCAAGTAACTGTGCTGCATCAAGCGTGCGCGCATTCTCGTGAATGACGTGGCGCGCCCGCTTCCGCGTGACGGGATCGAGCTCGTGTTCCCGGGCGGTGAAGGTCGCGACGTCGACGTCACGCAAGGCAGGCACGCCGAAGAATCTCGCGGCCGCCTCGCATTGGGCGCGGCGCTCGTTGTACGCCGAGTCGACGAGACCGCGGCGCGTGCCAGTGTCGAGCACGACGACGGCGACGCTGTCGGGAATGAGCACGAGCTGCGTCTCGAGACTCCGGCAGTCGATGAGCAGTGCGTGTCCGGCCGCGCCAGCAGCGGAGATGAGCTGATCCATGATGCCGCAATTCACACCGACCCACTCATTTTCGGCCCGCTGCGCGATGCGGGCCATCGCCACCGGCTGCCATACGACGCCGCTGATCGCGGAGAACGTTCGCGCGGCGGCGAGCTCCAGTGCCGCACTGGAGGAGAGGCCCGCGCCGAGGGGCACGTCGCCGGCGGCGACGCCCTCCCAGCCGCGTGTGGGACGTCCGTCATCTTCCAGCGCCCACGCGACGCCGCGCAGGTATTCCACCCAGCCGCCGCTGTCACGGGCGCGGGCGCCATCGAGGGAAAAGGTCGCGTCCTCGCCGAAGTCGATTGAATGGACAGCCACCCGGCGGTCGGTCCGCGCCCGCACGGCGAGCCAGACCTCGCGGTCGATCGCCATCGGCAAGACGAAGCCGTCGTTGTAATCGGTATGATCGCCGATGAGGTTCACGCGGCCGGGAGCCCGCGCGAGGAAGGAAGGCGCGGCGCCAAACCGGCGCTCGAATTCCTCGCGCACGCGCGCGCGCAGTTCGCCGCTCACGAGGCCTCGGTCGTACGAGAAATGGCCAGCTCGCGGAGACGGGCCGCCGCGGCCTCGGCGGTCAGGTCGCGCTGGGGCTCGCCCAACATCTCGTAGCCGACGAGAAACTTGCGCACCGTCGCTGACCGGAGGAGCGGTGGATAGAAGTGCATGTGAAGGTGCCACTCGGGATGCTCGCGCCCGTCGGGCGGCGCCTGATGGATGCCGGCGGAGTATGGGAAGGACACGTCGAAGAGCGCGTCGTACTGGTTCGTTAGGCGTTTGAGCACGTCGGCGAGTCCGTCGCGCTCGCGATCGCCTAACGCGGAAAGGTGGGGCACCGGACGTCGGCTGACAACCAGCGTCTCGAATGGCCACACGGCCCAGAACGGGACGAGGCCGACGAAAGCATCATTGGCGCACACAATGCGTTCCTCGCGCCGCAGCTCGGCGGCGAGGTAGTCCTCGAGCAACGTTCGGCCGACGCGCCCGAAGTGTTCGGCGAAGCGCTCCGTCTCGCGCGCCGTCTCGAGCGGAATTGACTCCTGCGCCCAGATCTGTCCGTGGGGATGCGGGTTGCTCGCTCCCATGACTTCGCCCTTGTTCTCGAAGATCTGGACGTGATTGACGTCGGGGCGGCGACCGAGCCGGTCATATTCCTCCGCCCAGAGGTCGACCACACAACGGATCTCGGCCGGCGTCATGCCGGGGAGCGACAGATCGTGTCGGGGCGAGAAGCAGATGACCCGGCACAGGCCAGACTCGCTCCGCGCCACGAGGAGATTACCGTCGGTGCGGAGCTCGGCGGGTGGATCACCAGCGGCGCGCGGGCGCAGCGCGGCGAAATCGTTCTCGAAGACGAAGGTCCCCGTGTACGACGGATTACGAACGCCACCCGCGCGCTCATTTCCAGGGCAGAGGTAGCAGCCTGGATCGTAGACCGGCCGCTGGCTCGGCGGCGTGCGCTCGAGCTGTCCCTGCCAGGGGCGCTGCGTACGGTGCGGCGACACGAGCACCCACTCGCCGGTGAGCGGATTCCAGCGGCGGTGCGGTGCGATCGCGAGCGCGTTCAGCCCGCTCGGCATCGGGTGCGACGCGGAGGGCATGCGATTCACATCACCCCCCATAGCGAGCAGGAAGAAATGGAAGTGACCTGAACCGGTTCGAAAGGGTTCAGAATGTTCATTAAGAGGCTTTTCGGGTGGGACATTGTCAAGCCGGGATGATCCACTCACGCCGGGATGACGCTCGTGTTCTCCGTTGCCACACTGCGGGACCGGTCTTGACATGCTCTCGCATACGAACCATGCTAGCCGCGCTTGAACTCGTTCGATTCAGTTCAATCGGGTTCGGGACCACTCCTCCCGTGCTCGGGGGCCCTGCCCACTCTGAGATGAAGACTCAGCGCGCCACGATCACGGACGTCGCCCGGCAGGCCGGAGTCTCCAAGGCCACCGTCTCCGCCGTCATCAATGACAGCCCGTCGGTGAAGGGGTCGACGCGCGACCGCGTGCTCGCCGCGATAGACGTGCTCAATTACCGGCCGACCCAGGTCACGCGCACGACGGCGCGAAAGACAAAATGCATCGGTCTTCTCATCAAGGAGATCGACAATCCGTATTACGCCGAAGTGGTGCTGGGTGCGCGCGCGCACGCGAACCAGCAGGGCTACACGCTGCTCGTCGTGAGCTCGGAAGGGGAATATGACTCGGAGCGGCGCGCGGTCGAGCTGCTACAGGCGAAGGATGTCGAGGGGCTGATCGCAACGCCCGTGCTCGACGAGCATGCCGACCTCTCGCATTTCTTCGAGCTCAAACGCCGAAACTTCCCCTTCGTGCTGCTCGAGGAAGTTCGCGGTGTGCCGGCCAGCCTCGTCGATGTCGACAATCGGGATGCGTCGCGCAAAGCGGTGGAGTATCTCATCCGTCAGGGTCATACGCGGATCGTGCACTTCGCCGGGCCACGCTATTCGATGCACAGCGAGGAGCGGCTCGACGGTGTGCGGCGGGCGTGCAGCGCGTCGCATCTCATCTTCCACGACGACGACGCGATCGAGGCGGGAGCGCATCTCGCCGACGGCTATCGTGCCGCGCTCGCGTGCTTCCGCAAGCGCACCGGCGCGGCGCGGCCGACGGCGGTGACGTGCTACAACGATCTCGTCGCGATCGGCGTGTGTCGGGCGCTCCACGAGCTGGGCATTCGCATCCCCGACGACGTGTCGGTGATCGGCTTCGACGACATTCCGTTGCTGGAGTATCTGCCCGTGCGCTTGACGACGGTGCGCATGCCCAAAGCGGCGATGGGTGAGGTGGCGGCGCAGATGCTCATCCGCCACATCGAATCGCGGACGGTCATACCGCCGCAGAAACTGCTGCTCGAGGCGGAGCTCGTGACGCGGGAGTCCACCCGGGCGCTCGAAGGCGCCATCACGCCGCCCCCGTCAACGCGCGAGAAGCGTCTTCCCACCTCCACCGCCGGCAGCGGCCGGGCGGCGCGCCGTTAGGCGGCGCGCACGAGATCGGCCGCAGATGAACATGTCACGTGCTCTCGTCGCTGCCTTCGCCGGCGTGCTCGGTGCGCACGCGGCAGCCGCGCAGGGGCCAGCCGCGCCGTGGCGTCCGGTTGGGGGACGTCTCCTCACTCGTTGGGCAGCGGACGTCGATCCGACGCGCGTGCTCCCCGAATATCCGCGCCCGCAGATGGTCCGGACGCGGTGGACGAATCTGAACGGCTTGTGGGAATTCGCGGTGCGCGCCGACAGCGCGGCACCGCTGCCCTTCGGTCGTGGGCTGCCGGAGCGGATTCTCGTGCCATTCGCGATGGAGGCGGCGCTGTCGGGCATCGGGCGGCACGCCGAGCGCGTCGTCTATCGCCGGATGTTCCGCGTCCCGGCCGATGTCACCGAGGGTGAGCGTTTGCTCATCCATTTCGGCGCCGTCGACTGGCGCGCCACGGTCTACGTCAACGGCCGGCGGCTAGCAGAGCACACAGGCGGCTACTCGCCGTTCACGGTGGATGTCACCGATGCGCTCCTCGCACGGGCAGACGAACAGGAGCTCGTCGTGGCGGTGTACGATCCGACCGATGCCTTCGGGCAGCCGCGTGGCAAGCAGGTCAGCAACCCGCGGGACATCTGGTACACGCCGGTGACGGGGATCTGGCAAACGGTGTGGCTGGAGCCCGTGCCACGGTCGTCGATCGACCGGCTGGTGCTGACCCCGGAGCTCGGCGCCGGCGTGCTGCACGTGACGGTGTCGGGACGCGGCGTGGCCCCGGCCGCCCGGGTCGAGGCGGTTGCGTCGAGCGGGGGACGTCTCGTCGGGCGCGCTACGGGCGCCGTCGGCGGCGACCTCCGCCTAACGATTGCCAACGTCCACCCGTGGAGCCCCGACGATCCATTTCTGTACGATCTACGGGTGACGCTGCGCGACGGCACGAGAGGAGTCGACTCGGTCACGAGCTACTTCGGTATGCGGTCGGTGAGCCGCGGCCCTGACGCGAACGGCTTCGTGCGCATTCGCCTCAATGGCAAATCCGTCTTCGAGCTCGGACCGCTCGATCAGGGTTGGTGGCCGGACGGATTGTACACGGCACCGACCGACGCCGCGCTTCGGCACGACATCGAAATGATGAAAGCCCTCGGCTTCAACATGGTGCGCAAGCACATCAAGGTCGAACCGGCGCGGTGGTACTACTACGCGGACAAGCTTGGCCTCGCGGTGTGGCAGGACATGCCAAGCGGATGGAACGACACACCGGCGGCGCGGCGCGATTTCGAGAGCGAACTACGCGCGATGATCGAGGATCTGCGCAGCGTGCCGTCGATCGTGGCATGGGTGCCATTCAATGAGAAGTGGGGCCAGTTCGACACGCGGCGCATCGTGAGCATCATCAGGCAGACCGACACGACGCGGCTCATCAACGACGCCAGCGGGTGGCAGCACGAGGGCGCCGGCGACATCATCGACGTGCACCGCTATCAGGGTCCGCAGGCGATGTTCGGCGCGGAGGGACGCGTCGCCGTCGTCGGTGAGTTCGGCGGGCTGGGGTACAAGGAGAACGGCCACGCGTGGGCCGGTGACACATGGGGCTACGGCGGACTCTTCGCGTCGACGGATTCGCTCGCTGCTCGTTATGCGCTGCTCCTCCAGCGTCTCTACCACGATCGGGACACGCACGGCATCAGCGCAGGCGTGTACACGCAGCTCACCGACGTCGAGGTGGAGCTGAATGGCTTCATGACGTATGACCGCGCCGTGGTGAAGTTCGACACCGCGCGCACGGCCGCGGTAAACCGCGGGCTTGCCCCATACCTGTTGCCCGAGCTCGCCGAGTTCACGGACAGCGTGCGCGTGACGATCTCGCAGGGCACCCCGACGGACGTGTACTACACGCTCGATGGAAGTGAGCCGACGACGCGGAGCACGCGCTATCGCGGGCCGATCACCTTGAAGGCGAGCACCGTCGTGCGAGCGCGGAGCTTCATCAATGGTGCGCCAACGGCCGCGCCGGAAGGCCACATAGACTATCGGCGGGTGCCCGGCCGGGCGCCGGTGACGGCCCGCGTCGTTCCGGGGCTGAGCTACGAGTACTTCGCGGACACGACGAAAGAGCCCGCGTTTCGCCTGAACTGGCCGGTCCGCTGGCGGGTCGAGCATGCCGAGACGCGTTCCGACGATTTGCGACCGACAAAGCGCGGTACGGTCGTCGACTTCTCGCTCGCACCACGCGACACCAGCGAGATGTTCTCCTTCCGCTACACGGGCTACATCCGCGTGCCGCGCACCGGCGTCTACACCTTCCTCGCCCGCTCCGACGACGGCGCCGGACTGTGGATCGGCGAGCAGAACGTGTTCTGGTCGTTAGGCCAGTCGCCGAAGACGACGGAGACGTGGGGTCAGGCCGCGCTGCAGGCAGGCCTCCATCCGATCACGGTCGGCTTCTTCCAGGCATACGGGCCGATGCGGCTCGAGATGTACATCGAGGGGCCGGGGCTAGCGCGCCAGCGCATCCCAAGCTCGATGCTCTTTCGCGACGCGTCTGCCGCTGCCGGAACCGACGGGGAGAATCGTTAGGTATGAGCCGATCCCGCCAAGCTGTCCACCGCGCGCGCGAGCGCCCGCCGCCGCCGGCGGTAACACACTTCATCCACTCGTCAGCTCACCCAGTCAGGTCCACGTCAGGGACCACTCACGCTGTTCCCGCGGAGAAACGACCTTGAACATCTCACTTCATCACTGCTCGCGGCTCGTGGCGCTCGCCATCGCCGCGATCCTGCCGAGCGTCGCCACAACGGCGCACGCACAGGGCGGCAGCCGCATCACGGGTACGGTGCTCGGAGAGGCCGGCCAACCGCTTGCGGGCGCGCAGGTCACCATCACGAATACGACGACCGGGGCCGTCACGAACGGTCAAGGGAAGTACACGATCATTTCCGTCAGCGCCGGAACGTACGACGTCCGCGCGCAGCGCATCGGCTATTCGCCGGCGTCGCAGCGCGTCACCGTCTCAAGTGGCGCCGATGCGGTCGCCGATTTCCAGCTTTCCGTGCTGCCGGCGAATCTCACCGCGGTGGTCACGGTCGGTTACACGACGGAGCAGCGCCGCGACATCTCCGGAGCCGTTTCGAGCGTCAGCGGAAACGAGATCCGTGACCAGAAAGTCGCCACGGTCGAGGAGGCAGTACGCGGCCGCATTCCAGGCGTCCAGGTCGCCGCCTCGGGCGAGCCGGGGCGAGCGGCGCAGATCATTGTCCGTGGGCAGAATGGCTTCGGGAGCCCGGCACCGCTTTACGTGGTCGACGGGATGTACATGTCCGAGAATCCGAATCTCAACCCGGACGACATCGAGTCGATCGAGGTGTTGAAGGACGCATCGGCGGCGGCGCAGTACGGCGCGCAGGCGTCGAACGGCGTCGTCGTCATCAAGACGCGTCGTGGCCACGCCGGGAACAACGAGGTACAGCTCCGCACCTACTACGGCTATCAGGAAGTGCCGAAGCGGCTGAACATGATGAATGCCTCGCAGTGGCAGGCACTCAACCTCATGGCCTATCAGAACGCGGGCTTCCTGCCGCAGGACATCCCAGCGGGCATCAAGGGCAGCGCGACCATCAACACCGACTGGCAGGACGCGGTCTTCCAGAAGGGCGGGATACAGGATTATAACTTGCAAATGTCCGGCGGCTCGCCGACCGCGTCGTACCTCGTGTCCGGAGGCGTCCTGGACCAGAACGGGACGATCATCACGACGACCTTTCGCCGGTACAGCTTCCGGGTGAATTCCGACGCGCGGAGCGGACGCTTCGCGATCGGCGAGAACCTCGCCCTGTCGCAGGGCAATCAACAGGGTCTCAACGGGTATCCGTTGATCGACGTCGTGCGCATGGTACCGACGGTCCCGGTGCACGATCCGGCGAATGCCGGTGGCTACGGCTATGGCAGCACGGCGAACCCGACGTATGGAACGAACCCGGTTGGCGAGCTCCAGGCGCAGACGAACAGGTACCGGTCCAACCAGGCGATCGGAACGGCCTTCGGCGAGCTGGAGATCTTCCGCAATCTGCGCTATCGCCTGAACCTCGGCCTCAACTACAACGACTCGACGACGACCAACTGGCGGAGCATCGACCAGCTGCGGTACCTGACGCCGAACCCGTTCGCGACGCTCGCCGACGCGCGCGCGAACGGCACGTCGCTGCTCTATGAGAATCTTCTCAACTTCGAGGACGCGTACCGTGACGGGACGCACCGCGTCACGGCCGTCGTCGGCACGACGTCGCAGCGTGTCGACTACAATCGCCTGTTCGCGTTTCGCCAGGGCTTCTCCGACGAGACCCTGCGGCAGATCGACGCCGGCTCCACGTCTGGCGCGAGCAACAGCGGCTACACGATCCCGTTCCGGTCGAATGCCGTCCTCGGCCGCGTCAACTACGCGCTGATGGATCGGTATCTCTTCAGCCTGAGCGGACGCCGCGACTGCTCGTCGCGCTTCAGCCCCGGCAACCGGTGCGGCAGCTTCGGCGCCGGCTCCATTGGCTGGATCGCGAGCGATGAGCACTTCTTCAAGAGCATTCCGCTCGTGAATCGCGCGACCTTCGTGAAGCTTCGGGCCAGCACCGGCGTGCTCGGCGACCAGAACATCGGCGATTTTGCCTACGTGGCCCCGATCGGCTCCAACGTCAACTACATCTTCAACGGGACGACGACGAGCGGTGCGATTCAACAAGCGCTCGCCAATCCGAATCTGCGCTGGCAGTCCAATCGCTCGACGGATGTCGGCATGGATCTCGGCGTGCTCGGCAGCGCCCTGACCATCACCAGCGACTACTACAACAACACCTCGGATCACCTGCTCGTGTCGGCGCCCATTCCTCCCAGCCTCGGGTCGAGCTCCAATCCCGTGATCAACGCCGGGAAGGTGCGCAACGCGGGCTTCGAGCTTGGCGCGAACGACCACCTCGGCCTCGGCAAGCTTCAGCTCAATACTTCGTTCAACATCACCACGACGCGCAACAAGGTGCTCTCGCTCGGCAACGGTGGTCAGCCCATCTTCGCCGGCATCAGCGGCGTCGCGCGCAGCGCCGTTGGTTCGCCGATTGGCGAGTTCTACGTGAAGCACGTTGCCGGCATCTTCCAGAGCGCTGCGGACGTCGCCAACTACAAGGGCCCGAACGGTCAGCCGATCCAGCCCGGCGCGCAGCCGGGGGACATCAAGTACGCCGACTTGAGCAATGACGGCGTGATCAACGACAAGGACCGCTACAACGCCGGGAGTGGCCTGCCGAAGCTCACCAGCGGCCTCTTCTTCGACGCGCGCTACGGTGCGTTCGACGCCGGCGTCAATTTCCGCGGCAGCTACGGGTCGAAGGTCTTCAACGTCGTGAAGTGGTGGACCGAGCGCATGGATGACCTGAACAATTCGCGCGCGGGACTGCAGCCGTGGACGCCCACCAACCCGAGTACGACGACACCGCGTGCCGTCTACGGCGCGGCGGGCGCGGCGAACGGCGACGTCGTATCCGATCGCTGGATCGAGAGCGGCAACTACACCCGGCTGCAGAACCTCATCGTCGGCTACACGCTGCCGGCGCGGCTCTCACAGCGCTTCTACACGGGCTCGACGCGGCTGTACCTGAACATTCAGAACCTGTACACGTGGACGAAGTACTCCAACTGGGATCCGGAGATTCTGGGCTTCGGCGATCCGCTCGCACGCGGCATCGACGACGGCTTCATCTATCCGAATCCGCGCACGTTCACGGTCGGTCTCGACCTTCGCCTATAAGGCCGGCCATGCGACATCATTCTCCTAGCCACCCTCTGGCCACACTCGTTATGCGATCCCGCGCACTGCTCGCGGCGCTCGTCCTCGGCGCCGGCGTCGCGGCCTGCAAGTCCGACCTCGACGTCACGAATCCCAATCAGCTCAACTCGCAGACGTTCTGGAGTACGGCCGACGACGCCCTCCAGGGCGTGAACGCGACCTACAATGGGCTGTTGCAGCTCGGCACGTTCCTGCGCTGGCAGGGCTTCACCTACGACATCCGATCGGACATCGGCTACAGCCCGAGCCCGTGGACCGATCTCGCGAACTTCAACAAGTTCACCTTCGCCACGTACGACTTCGACGTGAACCACGACACGTGGAACGACACCTATCGCACGATCTTCCGCGCCAACCAGGTGATCGCGAACGTACCGAACATCAACATGGATCCGACGCTTCGGGCCCGATATGTGGGCGAGGCGAAGTTCCTGCGCGGCCTGCTCTACTTCCACCTCATCACGCTGTACGGCGGTCAGGTACCATTGATCACCACGCCGCCGCTTCCCGGTGACCGGCCGGCGAGCTCGGACAGCGCGAAGGTCTGGGCGCAGATCCAGACGGACCTCACCGACGCCGCCGCTGCGTTGCCGGCATCGTACTCGGGCTCCGACATCGGGCGCGCGACGTCCGGAGCGGCCAAGGGATTGTTAGGAAAGGTCCTCCTCCAGCAGCACAAATGGGCGGAGGCGGCGACCCCGCTGCTGGCCGTGATTCAGTCGAACAAGTACGGCCTTGACCCGAACTACGCCAACAACTTCACGGCGTCGGGCAAGAACAACGTCGAATCGCTCTTCGAGGTCCAGGTCGGGAATCCGACGCTCGCCGGCTCGCAGGGGGTTTACGGGCTCAACATGTCGAAGATGATCGGTCCGTGCGGCCCGAGCTTCTGCGACGGCCGGCCGACGCCCTGGTATTTCTCGCAGTTCTTCCTCGAGCAGACGACGACGGGCCAGGTCGATCCGCGACTCGACGCCACGATCTTCTGGAACAAGCCCGGCGGCATGGACGTGTACGCAATTCCGTTCGCCACTCGTTATGCATCGAATCTCGCCAATCACACCCCAGATACGCTCTTCTTCAAGAAGTACGGCGAGTACTATCTCGCGACGCCAACGAACGGCGATCAGAGCTGGGACGCGTCGATCAACTACAAGGTGCTGCGGTACGCCGACGTCCTGCTGATGTACGCCGAAGCGCTCAACGAGCAGAATCAGACGGCGAACGCGTTCCAGTACATCAACCAGGTGCGGGCACGAGTCAGCCTCGCGCCGTTGGCCGGGCTGAGTCAGGCGCAGCTCCGCGACGCGATCCTGCACGAGCGCTTGCTCGAGTTCGGGATGGAGGGCCAGCGCTGGCTCGACCTTGGCCGTCAGAATCTGTTCGCCGACTTGCCGACGCTGCGCGCGCACGATCCGGAATTCAACTTCTTCGTCGCCAACAAGTCGCAGCTGTTGCCAATTCCGACGGCGGAGATCAACCTCAATCCCAACATCCACCAGAATCCTGGGTGGTGAGCAGGTTGGCTGTGATAGTCGGTATCTCTGGGGGGCCGTGGCGCTCGCGTCGCGGCCCTCCGCAACTCAATATCCTTCGCTCTCGCCGAGTGCTGATCGTGATCCGAGCCGCCGTTGCAGCCATCGTGCTGGGCGCCGCATCTAACTGCGGCGGCTCGAACGCGGGCGCGCCTCCGGGCGGCACGAATGACTGCACGTTCACCAATCCACTTGGCGCCGGTCAGGATCCGTGGGTCGTCAGGCGCGGCGACGCGTACTACTTCGCCGAGTCACACGACAACGCGATCTGGATCCACAAGACCGGATGGTTGACGACGATCACGAATGGTGCCGTCAAAGTGTGGGCGGCGCCGGCGACGGGCTGGAACCAGACGAACATCTGGGCGCCCGAGCTGCATTACATCGACGGCCGCTGGTACATCTACTATGCGGGCGGCAGCTCCGGCCCGCCGTTCATCACGCAACACGCAGGCGTGCTGCAGGCCGCGACTGACGATCCGCAGGGAGCGTACACGGACCTTGGCATGCTCTATACGGGCGACGACATCGCGAATCACGCCAATCCGATCTGGTCGATCGACCTCACCGTGCACCGTGTGAACGGGCAGTTGTACGCGGTCTGGTCGGGGTGGGAGCAGAATGCATCGACGGACCGGACGCCGCAGCATCTCTACATCGCGACGATGTCCGATCCGCACACGATCAGCAGCAACCGGGTGAAGATCAGCTCTCCAACTGAGGCTTGGGAACGCGGCACGGAGCTCGATCTTCAGGAAGGGCCGGAGTTTCTCGAGCACGCCGGCCAGGTATTCATCATCTACTCAACTCGCGAATCCTGGCTGCCGGATTATCGCCTGGGACAGCTCCGCCTGACGAACGGGGCGGACCCGATGAACGCGGTGAGCTGGGTGAAGACGGGGCCTGTCTTTGCCGGAACGGGTGACGTCTACGGCGTGGGCCACGCGAGCTTCACGACCTCTCCCGACAGCACCGAGGACTGGATCGTGTACCACACCAAGACGACGCCCTCACCGGGTTGGGATCGCGTGATCCGCGCGCAGAAGTTCACCTGGAACGCAGACGGGTCGCCGAACTTCGGCGTGCCGGCTCCGGCGTCGCAGCGGCTGGCGATGCCTTCCGGCCAGTGCACGCCCTGACGCTCCCACGATGCCGGAGGCTCCCGCCGACTTCGCGGCCATGACATGTTTCGTGCAGCCACCAGCGATGAGCAATCCATGGAATCCCTCAAGCTCACCATCGAAGGCATGTCCTGCGAGCACTGCGTCCGCGCAGTGAAGAATCGCCTCACGGCAACACCCGGCGTTGCCGTGGACCAGGTCACTGTTGGTTCGGCGACGCTCCGGTACGATCCAGCGAAGACGAACCTCGAGGAGATTGAAGAAGTAATCGCCGACGAGGGCTATACTGCGTTCGTAGGGTGAGGTGGGTGCAAGACTTTAGGTGCTCGGTGTCAGGTGTTAGCGACTGCACGCCGAGCACCTAGCACCTGGCACCTGCACCTTATCGCACTCCGGCCGGCTCGCCCTTCTCCACGCTCGTCGCCTCCTCACCCTCGACTTGCGTCTCGGGCTCGATCGGGCTCGCGATGCCCTGCTCGAGCCAGGCATGCTCACCGCGTAGCACCTGCTGCGCCACGCGGTAGATCGCCGAATCGTTCTCGCCATAAAAGCGATCGAATAGCGAGTCGACGCGGACTCTCGCCTCGCGGCAGAACAGATCGGCGAGCACCACCGCCTTGGTGTTGCCCTGCTTCGCAAGCATCTGCGCGCGGACACACGCCGCGGCGATGGCAAACAGCTCGGCGCCGATGTCCACGGCGCGGAAGAGCACCATCTGCTTGCGCTCGAGTCGTGGCCCGAAGCGCACCATTGCATGGAAGAGCGTGCGGCCGAGCTTGCGCGCGCGGCGCTCGGCGAAGCGGAGATGCTTCGCGAGGGAGCCGAACTCTCCGTAGCCCGTGGCGCGCGGCAGCCAGCGCGACGGATACCAGGTCGCGTAGAAGGGAGCAGACTTCGCCGCCGCCTTCATCCGCGTGCCTAACGACGACTCCGGCGCGACGATCGGGAAGGCGAGCTTGAAGTGGTGGTCGACGGCTTCGCGCGCGATGAACAATCTCATGATCT
>Ga0136846_1223271_pt1 | contig 16205 bp, 18 predicted proteins | sample HopSoiMetagenom2_FD_96841 | JGI IMG/M metagenome (GOLD analysis project Ga0136846, IMG submission 96841) | Grasslands soil microbial communities from Hopland, California, USA - 2 Assembly 2016 (version 4) | ecosystem: Environmental > Terrestrial > Soil > Grasslands | place: USA: Hopland... | reverse complement strand
GTCGGCCTCTGGATGGAGAAATTTAGAGCTGAAGGGCTGCCCATTCAAAAGAAGCATCTCAATACCTTTCTCGGACTCTATTCCTCCGAGATCGGTAGGCTCAACTACGGTGATGATATGGGCCTACGAAAGTCTTGCGGACCGTGAGGCGCACCGCAACGCGCTGGAGGCTGATCGCGCGTGGCGATCCTACGTTGCCGAAGTCATGGCGCTGAATGCGATTGTAAGTCAGGAGGTCATGATCGTGAATGCCGCGCCATTCTCTCCAAGCATCGCCACGCAGCGCGTCGACAATCGGGTCTGACCTCTGGCGCTCCGGCGCGAGCCATTCGGCGCGGGTTGCTGAATGTCCGGACTTATCAACTCGCGTCAGGCAGGTCTTCCTAACATCCTGAGCTCCACCCCTCTCCGACAAGACTGGTTCCTAATTTATTCGAAACTGGCTCTTATCGGAGTTCGGGCGGACAGATAACAATAGGAACCAAGAAAAATCTGCCAAAACAAAGGGGAACTGGTGATGACAACGGATTTTCACTCGCCCCTTTCAGGATCGAATTTCAACCGACGCACCTTCCTGAAGGCGGCGGCAGCGACCACCGTGGGGACTGCGCTGGTTTCGTTTGGATCCGCCCACGCTGATGACGTTACTCCGCTCAGGATTCAATACGATTGGCTGATTGGGAACGGTCAGCTTGGAGACATCGTCGCGCAGCAGAAGGGCTTCTTCAAAGACGAGGGGCTTGAAGTGACGTTCGGGCCTGGCGGGCCCAACGCCCAGACCGTGCCGCCGGTTCTAGCCGGGCAGGCGCAGCTCGGGGAGCTTTCGTCGACCGCTCAATTCTTGACGGCTTTCGCGGCCGATCGGCCGCTCATGCTTTTTGCCAGCGGCTTTCGCTACTCGCCCTATGCCTACATCTCTTTGCCGACCAAGCCCATCAGGACGCCGCAGGATCTCATCGGCAAGACGGTGGCGATCAATCCGAACGGCCGATGGGTGCTGGATATGGTTCTGGCCAAGAACGGCCTGGACCGCACGAAGGTCAACGTCGTGACCGCAGGCGCGGACATGACGCCGCTTGTCTCTGGCCAAGTCGATGCCGTCTCGGGGTTCCTGACAAATACCAAAGCGCTGTCGGTCCTCGGACCCGACATCGTGACTCTGGTGCCTGCCAAGGCGGGTCTCCCGAATTATGCGAACGCATATTTCACTGCCGCTGACGCGCTCAAACCGCAGAAAGAGCATCTGGCGAAGTTCGTGCGCGCTGTTGCGAAAGGTTGGGGCTGGGCTTTCGAGAACCGCCGCGCGGCCGTCAACATCATGTGCGACGCGTATCCGGCCCTCGATAGGGAGGTCGAGTACAACACGGTAGACCTCATCATGTCGCTCGCCTTCGACGAAGAGACAAAGGAAAAGGGCTGGGGCTGGCTCGAGCGGGAAAAGCTCTCGGACCAGATCGAACTGTTCAAGGAAATCGGGAAATTCCCCGGCAAAGCCCCCACGGTCGAAGACTGCATGACGTGGGAGATTCTCGAGATGACGGCGGACGTTCGTCCCAAGTTGGGCTGACCGGATGGGCGCGGAGCTTGCCATCAAGGTTGCCGATCTCTCCAAGTCGTTTGGAGTGGTCGTTGCCTTCGAGAATATTTCGCTCGCTATCCCGAGAGGCCGGTTCGTAGTGCTGATCGGCCCGTCCGGCTGCGGTAAGTCGACGTTACTGCGCAACATTGCCGATTTGGTGGAAAGCAGCTCAGGCGACATCGAGGTTTTTGGTTCAAGCCCGGGCGCATCCCGTCGACATCGCCGCTTCTCCTTCGTCTTTCAGGAAGCAACCCTGCTTCCCTGGAGAACCGCGTGGCAGAATGTCGCACTGCCGCTGCAGGTCGGCGGGTGGCCGCGTCTCAATCGGGAAAGCCGAGATCCCGTGCAGCTGCTGGAGCTCGTCGGCCTGAAAGGTCGCGAAGGCGCTTATCCCTGGCAGTTGTCGGGCGGACAAAAGCAACGTGTCGCCATCGCCAGAGCCCTTGTGACGCAACCGGACATTCTCCTGATGGATGAGCCGTTCGGCGCGCTCGACGAGATCACCAGGGACAGCTTGAATGACGAATTATTGAAGATTTGGCGTCAGACGGGGACGACGATCGTCTTCGTCACCCACAGTCTCTCCGAGGCCGCTTTCCTCGGGCAAACCATCGTCGTGATGGGCGCGCACCCTGGGCGGATCGTGAAGGAGATCAATCTCGACGCGAAGAAGCCGGGCAACGCGATCGACCGCAAATCCTCAGCCTGCTTCGAAATCTCCGCAGACCTGCGTACCGTTTTGGAACAGGCCTACAGCTCTGGAAAACGGCCGTGAGGAGCCGGTTGGTGTGGCTTTGGCCACTGGTCGGATTCGCGTCGCTGATCCTGCTATGGCAGGTCGTTATCGTGGGCTTTGGGGTTCGCCCCTTTATAGCGCCGGACCCTCTAACCGTTGGGAGCGCGATCTGGGAAAACCGATGGCTGTTGTGGGACAACCTCTGGCCTACGGCGGCTGAAGCCATCGGCGGCTTCTTCATCGGCAACACCGTGGGATTTCTGTTGGCGACCCTGTTCGTTCACAGCCGGCGGATCAGAAGCCTCTATTTCCCGATCGTCGTTCTCTTCAACACCATTCCGATCATCGCCCTCTCGCCGGTACTGATCCTTATTTTCGGTCTGACCATGTCGTCGAAAGTCGCAATCGCTGCGATCATCTGCATGTTTCCGACGCTGGTGAATACCCTCAGGGGCCTGGAGGCGGTCTCCCACTCGGAAATGGAGTTGATGAGGATCCTGTCGGCCAGTCGACCCGAAGTCTTCTTTCGGCTGCGACTGCCGCGGTCTCTGCCATTTGTTTTCACGGCGCTTAAGATTGCGGCAACGAGCAGCGTCATCGGTGCGATCGTTAGTGAATGGGTGGGCGCCGAGCGGGGCATCGGCATGCTTATCATACAGTCGACTTTCGACTACCGGACGGAACTTCTCTACGCATCGATTGCCGTTTCATCAGCTCTCGCTCTGTCGATGTTTGGGCTGGTCACATTGCTTGAGCGCTACATCGTCAGATGGCGTGACAACTAGAACGACAGATATTGCAGAAGGGTACGAGACGATGGCCAGTGAGAATTTGAAGACAGCAACCGCCACTAGGGGAGACAGCAGGCGTTTTAACGCGCTGAGCGAGCTTGAACTGCCGCGTTACATGCTTCTGCCGGGTGATCCGGAACGAATCGACGTGATGGCAAGCCAGTGGGAGAATGCGAAGGTCATCGCTCTGCCCCGGGCTTATCGGGCGGCAGTCGGAACTTATAATGGTGCACGCATCGGAGCCATCTCCACCATGATAGGTGCGCCTGCACTCGACAGCATCTTTCCAGACCTCGCGCAGCTGGGCGTTGACACATTTATCCGTGTTGGAACCTGCGGCACGCTGAAGGAAGACATCGCCCCAGGCTCACTCATCATCAACGATGCCGCAGTGCGCCTGGACGGTACTTCACACTTCTACGTCCGCAACGAGTTTCCGGCTGCGGCTTCTTTCGAGGTCACCTTCTCACTCGTCGATGCCGCGGTTACCAACGGCGTTTCATACCGCGTGGGAACGGGTTGCACGAGCGGATCCTTCTTCGGCGGACAAGGCCGTCCAGCCCATGATGGGTATTTGTCTCTGGAGGCCGAGCGCATACTCGAAGAGATGAAGCGGGCCGGCATCCTGAACTTCGAAATGGAGACATCGGCGCTGCTAACGTTTGCCCGCCTATACGGCTTCCGAGCAGGTGCTGTCTGCTCGGTCATGGCCAACCGCGTAACGGGGGTCTGGGGCGATCATGGTGGAGTGGAGCGGGCATGCCAGGTCGCGGCGCAAGCCGTCAAGCGGCTGACGGAATGGGACGTCAGGGCACAGCAGGCCGGCCGCACGAACATAACGTCACTCGACTTCGAATAGTTTGTCCGCGATCCGCCGGACAATACCAAAAACAACGATGGATTGGAGATGGGTGATGGTTGATCCAGTCACTTTGCCGACGCTAATTGCCAAAAGTGTTCTACTTGAGGACAGAATGGTGCGCATTCTCGACCGGCGCATCTTTCCGTTCGAGACGAAATATGTCGATTGCCACGACTTCGAGGACGTCGCCGTCGCGATTGAGCAGATGGTCACCCAAAGCGGCGGACCGTTCTTTGCGGCGAGCGCAGGTTTCGTCCTCGCCGCCCGGCGGGCAGAGACGCTGCGCACTGTTGAAGAGCGAGAGAACCTGCTCTCCCTCGCTGCCCAGCGGCTGGTCAGAACGCGCGCCACGAACAATAATATCAGAGACGCGATAGGGCATCTCCTGACTGAAGCACGCGCGATCGCCAGGGAAGAAAAACTCGGCGAACGCGTCGAAGCAATGGCCAGGCAGGCGTGGGCAAGGCGACACGAAGACAGCCGGAAGGTTGGCGAAAATGCCGCAAAGCTGATCGAGGACGGAGACACTATCCTGACGCACTGCTGGGGTGAATCGGGGATCATCGACGCACTAGCCTCAGCCGCTCGCGCCGGCAAGCGGATCAAGGTGATCTGCACGGAAACGCGCCCTTATCTTCAGGGATCGCGGCTGACCGCCCACAGCGTGGCGGAAATGGGCCTCGAAGCAATGGTGATCACGGACAACATGGCTGCGCATGCAATGGACCGCGGCATGGTCAACAAGCTGATGACGGCTGCTGATCGAGTCACCCTTTCGGGCCATGTGATTAACAAGGTAGGAACGCTCCAGCTTGCGATCGCCGCGAACAATTTCAACATTCCCTTCGTTGCGATGGTTCGCTTCCCGGACGCCAAAGCATCGACGCCGGACGACGTTCCGATGGAGGAACGCGACGGAGAGGAGGCGCTGCACTGCTTGGGCATGCGGACAGCGACGCCGCTCGCCACCGGCTGGTATCCGGCATTCGACGTGACCCCGCCCTGGCTGGTTTCGGCAATCGCAACGGCTGCGGGCGTTTTCGCTCCGACCATGATCCGCGATCGTTTTGCCCGGCCGGCGGCCGCCTGAATGGGTGGCGACCGTTTGATTTGCCTCAAGGGAGGGTACGTGTGGCCGGGTGGTCATGCGGATCTGGTGGAGGGCGGTCTCCTGATCGCCGGCCGTCACATCGTGGCCGTCCTGTCGCCGGCCGACGCGGAAGCGGCCGCGAACGGTGCCGATGAAGTCATCGACGTGTCAGGCATGGTGCTCATGCCGCCTTTTTTCGATTGCCATGTGCATTCGAATTCAACGCTGTTGAGGGGCACCGAGAATTCGCTGCCGCTGGAATTGTGGTCCTACCATGCGATCAATTATGGCCGGGAATTCACGGACGAAGCTGTTCGTGTCGCGGCCCAATTGACCGACATCGAGATGATCCGCAACGGCATTGGCGGCTACATCGACCATTTTCCGCAAACGCAACGGGCGACATCGGCGCTGTCGGGGCATGTCGAGGCGGGACTTCGTATCGGCTTTGCGCCGTTTTTCGCCGACATGTGGGATGAAGACATCCTCGGTATGCCGCTCGACAGGGGGGTCGTTGCGAAGATCGCGCCTTTGGCCCCCAGGCGGCTCGAAGACATCCGGGACAGTTATGTGCGGCTCGACGCCGAGATACGGAACGAAGGCAAGAGCCGGGTGACACTGCTGGCCGGCCCGAACTCGCCGCAGCGGTGCTCTCCGGCGCTTTGGGGATTGTGGCGAGACCTCCAGGACAAGCTCGGGTTGGGGAGCCATACGCATCTGCTCGAGACCTTTCCGCAAGCACAGGCTGCGCGGCGCCGTTGGCCGCAGGGACTTGTGCGGGCGTTAGCGGAGGCTGGCCTGCTGCATGACAGACTTTCCGTCGGACACGCCATCTGGCTGGACCCCGACGAGCGCGACATGCTCGCCTCGGCCGGCGTCACGGTTTCCTACAATCCCCTCAGCAATGGCATGCTCGGCTCGGGCCGCAAGCAGGTCCATGACGAGCTGGACGCGGGTGTGACCCTCGCCCTTGGAACAGACTGCTCCAACACCGGGGGCAGGCACGACCTTTTCGAGATCATGCGCCACATGCTGATCGCGTCACGCAATCCCGGCACGGATTTCGATCGGTGGCTGGCCCCGGTCGACGTCCTCAACGCCGCCACGACAGCCGGGGTGCGGGCGCTGGGCGGCTCTGGGCAGGCCGGGGTTCTTGCCGCGAATTCGGCCGCCGATATTCTGTTGCTGGACCTTGAGGCCGCGGGGATGGCGGCTTCGTCGAAGTCGCTAAATTCTATTGTGACTCACGCCGACTCCCGCAATGTCCATTCGCTCATGGTCGACGGTCGCTGGTTGCTGCGCAACGGAACGATCATGACGCTGGATGAAGGTGCCGTGCTTGGCGACGCTCGGCGGCTGGCCGAAGGGCTTCGCTCCGCCGCGGCAGAGCGGCAAGCCGACATAGCAAGCCTGCGTACCCCCTATGCTGCCTGGCAACGAAGTGCATTCCTCGGCCATCGATGCCCGATGTGCGGCGGCGAACTGCGGAGGGGCTCTTATCGATGTGGCTCTCCCTAAGGCGCCTAGTGCGTTCGTCGCACATTCTTTCGGCGCTAGAGCGGTCTGCACGCGGTCGCCGGCGCCACAACAAGCAGGAGTCGAGAATGTCCCCGGAAACGTCAAAGCGCGAAGAACTCGCCAGCACCTATCGCGAGATGGACAGCGCAGGACTGATTTTCCTGGCTGCAGGAAATATCAGCGTCAGGCATCACGACGCCATGCTCATCTCCCCGGCAGGAGCGTCCGTAAACTCCATCACGCCGGAGGCGTTCGTGCTTACAGGTCTTGACGGGCGTTGCGCGGCTGGCCTGCGGCCTTCGAGTGAATGGTCGATGCACGCAGCGATCTACAAAGCGTATCGCGAGGCGGAAGCGGTGGTGCATACCCACTCGGACAATTGCGTGGCAATGGCGTGCACGCGGCAGGAGCTTCCGCCGTTTCACTACATGATCGCCGCTTTCGGCGGCGATAATGTGCGTTGCACGCCCTATGTCACCTATGGTTCGCCCGCACTTGGCGAGGCGGCTGTTGGGGCATTGGAAAAAAGAACAGCGTGTTTGCTCGGCAACCATGGCATGATCAGCCACGGCAAGTCGCTCGCCAAAGCCTACAACTTCGCTTTGCGCCTGGAAATTCTTTGCCGCCAGTTCATCAAGGCGCGGCAGGCAGGCACCGTGGTGATGCTGGACCAGAGCGAATTGAACATCGCCATCGAGCGCTATAAGAGCTACGGCTGACCATCGGCACCTGATCAGATCCAACTTTCGACGGGCGCTCTTTTGCGCAACGAGCGGCGAGTGAAGCCAACGCCGATCTCGCTCCGGCTATCGGACGATTTCGGCGTGTCATGGGGCGCTCGAAATTCAAGGTAGCTTTGGCCGGTCATGCCCGGCATGTTAGCACTGTTTCTTCAGATCGCCCGAGCCATCTTGGCGATCCCGGAATCGATTTTTTTTTCTGGGACTTGCGAGACTGCCATCCGCAAATAGTTATTCCTCGGGCCATCAAGAAAGAACCGTGCGCCGGACTCGATCAGAACGCCACGCGAGGCCATTTCCCGGCAAAGCTCACCGACATCTACTGATGATGGAAACTCTGCCCAGAAAGACGCCGCACCCTGGTGGTGTCGCAACGTCACGTAAGGCAGGCGCCACTTCACCGACGCCAGCAAAATCTTCGCCCGGCTGGCCAGCGTTTGCGACACGCGTCGAATGTACGAATGGTAGTAGCCGCGGTCGATGAACATCGCGAGCGCCCTCTGAATGTTTCCAGGCGGGTGGCGATGAACCAGCCTCCGGATCGATCGTAATTCCCTGATCACAATCGGCGGTGCCACTACGAAGCCAAGCCGTAGACCCGGGGCAACCGCTTTCGAGAGGCTGCCAATGTGAATAACCCGCCCGTCCCGGTCTAGACTCTTGAGCGAAGGCATCATCTTCCCGTAAGCGAGAAGTTCCGTTTCGTAAGTGTCCTCGACGAGGATCATGTCCCTCCTTTTTGCCAGCTCGAGCAGCTTTTCGCGCCGCTGCAATGACATAACCGCTGTGGTCGGGCAATGATGCCCGGGCATCATGAAAGCGACGTCGCATTGCCTCAGTTCGGCAGATAGACAGGCCCCGTCTTCATCGACCGGCAAAAGGATGCGGCGAGCTGCCGTCGAGGATATCATTTCGCCTATGTCAGGCAGCCCGGGGCATTCAATTCCAATGGTCACGTCCGGTTTGCTGAGAAGCTGGGCGACCAGATACCGTCCTTCCTGTCCTCCCAGCGTCACGAGGATCTCATCAGGCTCGGCCCAAATGCCGTGATTGGGCAGCACGTGCCTTCGCAAACTTTCAACCAGTTCGACATCGTCGCGATCGAACATATCGCGGCCCCATTGGGCTATTTCCGCCAGGCCCGAGGCATTGCGCTCGCACTGACGCCAGTGGAATGTCGGAAACGTGCTGAGATCGAATTGGCCGTATGTGAAATTGTGAGTGACCTGAACTTTCGGTGTGTCGCCCTCGACATCGTTCAGGCCGGCTCGGCCAAGTCCGAGCCGCGCATTCCAATCGAAGACCGTCGCGCCCGTATCTATCGGTGTTGACGCTGGCTTCAGCGCGATCGTTGGTGCGACGAATACGCCGGAGCGATCCTTCGAAACGAGATAGCCCTGCTCGATCAGAGTATTGATGGCCGCGATCGCGGTGTTGCGACCGACGCCAAGATGTTCCGAGATCGCGCGGCTGGATGGAATGCGGACGCCTTCGGGAATCTGCTTGCTGTCGATCGCGTCGATAAACGACGCAACCAGTTGCATGGCGAGCGAACCCCTCGATCTCTGTGGTTTCAGCAGAAGATGCTCCCAGACGAGAGCGGGATCGCTTCTCCGTGCGCCTGCGGTCCCCACAGTTCGGCCTCATTCAAGTTTTGACTGGTTCCCAAAGCATTAGAAAGTGGACCTTCGAAAAACGCAAGGCTCCGTCTAAACCTGCAGATGCATCACAGTCCGCGGCTGCACCGCAGGACCGCCGTCCGACTGGTCATGTAGAGAGAGTCATCATGTAGCGCTAATCCTCCCAAGGCGCCCCGAGCCAGTCGACCGCCGCGGTCGGCTGGCTCTTCTTTTTCAGTATCTACAAGAACATGATGCCCTCGTCCCAGGGCGGCTGACGCTGTGGTGGGAAACGACGAGGACCATGGAATGCGGCTGTCGTCCACCCCAAGAGCCTACCATTAAAGTGCTGAGATCGCGGATTCCCTCGTCAGCGCGCTGTTTCGGAATTCCATCGGCGTGGTTAAATATCGTTGCCGAAACACACGGCCCAGATGCGATGAGTCGCAGAACCCGCTTTCGACCGCAATGGAAGCGATCGACTTGTCGGTGTTTTCCAACAGGTGACAAACGTACAGAAAGCGCATCTCTCGGAAGGCGGTGAGGGGAGAACAGCCGAGCGAACCCTTGAAGCGACGTTCGAGCCGCCGCTTCCCAACCTTCAGGTAGTCGGCGACTTGCTTGATCGACAGAGGCGTGTCGAGGTTTTGCTGCATCATGAGCAACGCTTTGTGGACAATCGGATCGCTAGTTCTAAAATCGAGCGCAAGCCCCGGCTGGGGCGTCTCCCCATGCGCCGCCTCTGAGATCATCATTATGTGCAGGCTCTTGCTGGCCTGCATTCTTCCGACATGCCGTTCGACGAGAAACGCCGCCAAATGGGCGGTGCTCGTACCACCGGCACAGGTTAGCCGATCACGGTCGACCACGAAAATCTGGTCCGAGACAGGTTTTAGGCCGTCGAACTGGGAGAGAAAATCCTGATGGTGGAACCAGCTTACGCAGCCGCGGTAGCCGTTCATCAATCCGGCTCGGCAGAGCACGAAAGTTCCCGTGCATAGACCGACAAGGGGCACGCCCGCTTCGGCTGACCGATGCAGGAAAGTCTCGTTCTGAGCATCGTTGCGGACCGTCTCGTGGATCAAGCCCCCGACCACGGCTATGTAGTCGAACCGGGTGGGATCGCCAAAGGTCTCCTGTGGCTGCACAGCTATGCCGCTGCTTGATTGAATCGGCCGGATTTCGGCGGCGAGGATGCTCCATTTGCATCGTATTGGCCGGCTGCGATCTCCCTCGTCGGCGGCGAGGCGCAGCACGTCGACGAAATTTGCAAGAGCGGACAGGGTGAAGCGATGGGACAGAACGATGCCAATCGCCAAAGGTGCGTCAGACCGACGGGCTTTGTCGTTTCGCAGGCGCAACCAGTGCGGTGTCATCGCGATGCTGTCTCATATTTACCGGCCGAATGTCGCAACCATCCTTTCCTGACACAACAGCTGCGTCAATATTGTCGCGAAAAGCTCAAGACGGCGTGACTGCCCGAGGCTGGCTGGAGTGAGTGCATGGATCGCCCGCGTCGTCTGTTTGTTTTCTATCTGATGCCCGATTTCACGATGCTGTCCGTGTCCTCTGCTATTGAGGTCCTCAGATTGGCCAACACGGCAATCGGAGAGCAGATTTATTCATGGCGCCTGGTTTCGGCCGATGGCGGCAAGGTTCGGGCGAGTTGCGCGCTCTCGTTCGACGTCGACAGCTCGATCTCGGAAGAGCGGCGCAGGCTGCTGAATGCACCGCGACCTTTTATGGCAGTAATATGCGGCGGGCTGCACATTAATGACTATATCGATCGACCGGCAGAAGCTTGGCTACGCGAATGCCGGCAACGGGCCGTGGCGATCGCCAGCCTAAGCAACGGTGCCTATCTTCTTGGTCGTGCGGGTCTCTTGAAGGACAAACGGTGCACCGTGCACTGGGAGGACTATCCGGGTTTTTGCGAACGCTTCCACAGCACGTCTGTCGGCATGGGGCTGTACGATGTCGACGAGGGGGTCCACACCTGTGCCGGCGGGACGGCCGCGATCGATATGATGCTGAGCGTCGTCGGCAGGGACCACGGCGAAGACGCGGTAACAAGGGTCTGCGAACGCGCCCTCATCGACCGCGCCAGAGAACCGACGGAGCGCCAGCGCCTCCCGTTTGCAGCCGCCGCCGCACCGGTCAATCCGACCGTCGCAATGCTTGTCCAGACGATGGAGGACAATGTGGCAGAGCCGCTCGATATCGATCTGTTGGCTGCAACCGCAAAGCGCTCGCGTCGGCAGATCGAGCGGCTATTCCTCCGCGAATTGAACTTGTCTCCGGCTCGCTACTACATGAGGCTCCGCCTCGAGCGTGCTAATCTGCTCCTGCGGCAGACAACGCTGCCGGTTGTAGAAATAGCCATTGCGAGCGGCTTTGTATCCGCCTCCCATTTCTCGAAATGCTATCGCGAGACGTATGGTTGCTCGCCGCAGGCGACACGATCCGTAAATCGCAGGTCGGAAGGCGCCGATCAATCTATGTAAGCGCGGCGAGCTGCGCCGACTTGCAGATCGACCGCGTACGGCAGGCGCTATGACGTCGTCTGTCTTCAAGAACTCAAGACCTCGGACGAGAAGTTTCCGGCCGAGGCGATCGGCGATGCGGGGTATGGTGCAATCTGGCATGGCCAGAAATCCTACAACGGCGTCGCAATCCTGGCTCTCGGAGCCGACCCCATCGAGCGTCGACGCGGGCTTCCCGGCGACCCCGACGACGCTTGAGTAGCCCAAGTTTGAGCGATCGAATTCCGGCAGCAATCCAGACGGCGTAGTTTGAAGGCCTATCCTTGTCCGGCCAGGACGGGCTATTTGGTCTGGTAGCAGGTCTAAGGATTTACGTTGGAATGGGTGTCCAGCGAAGATCGTCCTGCAGCCGGCGCCGGTAAGGCGTCATAACCTGCGAAGGTGTCTTGCGGACATGTGCTTCGGCGTCAGCGTGCTCGCCGCTTTCAATCAGCTCCCTGAAGTGCTTGAGCACAGCAGCGTATTGCGGCACGACGTTGGGACTACCTTTCAGTCCGGGTTTTAGATTCGTCCACACCACCGCATCAAGGTTGTGGACCAGGGCCCATGCCGCAATGGTTTGTGCTCCTCGCCCATTTGACGCTCCATCTGCTTTCCGCCACCAACCAATTGAATACTGGATGTTCTCCTCTTTTATGTCCTCGCGCGTGGGTCGATGACGGAAACGACGCCGGCAATCGGTGCCGGCATTGACCCGACCCAGTGAGAAACGCTGAGGTCTGGGGCTTGATCGCTGTGCTTCAGGGCGAATTGCGTCACGTAGGCCGCAGTTGCTGCTAGTGTGACGAAGATCAGGCGTTTCGGAACACCAGACAATTGGTGTCCACGCCGAAGCCTGCGGCAGAATCGGAAGCTCATCCTACTGCCTCCTAGATCGGGGCGGGATTGATGCCGGCGGCTCTCAGCTGGGCGCCAAGCTTTGATCGAGTTGCGCAAGCGGCCTTGTCATCACCGATGCATTTGTTTGTTGGCGTCTAAGGGCCGTGTTGATCCAACTGCCGGGTGCGCGTGCCACGGCATAAGGAGGTGGTGGCGCTCCGGCTGCGACGGCTGCCGTAGCTGCGGCGCCTTGTCCGTGCGGCACGCGCTTCCAGCCGCTGATGATCAGTCAGTTCTTCATATAATGGTCTTCGGCAGCCAAATTGCCCAGTGCATTGCAGATTCCGGCCCCCGCAACATTCGGCCGGCACCCGTCCGGACAGTGATCTTGCCCTCCTCAGCGTCAATGCGCGTCACGAAGCCGGTGATCTCGACCCTGTCGCCCGGCTTGGCCTTGTGCGGCGTGTCGATGGCGAAGGGGTAGTTGTAAGACGGGATGTTGACGCTCGACAGGCCGCCCGGCAGGACCTTCATGATCGTGGCCGTAAGTGTCACTTCGTCGCCCAGCTGAAAGCTTTTGGCCATTTGGTTTGCGTCCCGTTCCCCCTAAACATTCAATTCAGCTAAAATGTTCCGGAACCGATGTTGGCGGCTTGAATCGCCGGACGGCGGGTAAGTGCATGCGTTTGAAGTTCATCGAAGGCATTCCCGGCCAAGAGATCGCTAATTGGTTTGCGCCGTGCCTTGACCGTTTTCTGCACCCCGACGGTGAGACCTGACGGCCTCAAGCAGTTGGCGTTCATTGGTATGAGCATTTCGAAAAATCCCCACAACCATCGACGCTATTATTTGAGTTTCTCGGCTTAAAGGATCGAGGTGTTCGTCTGCGCAAACCTGATCGAACACGCGTTGGCAAATGGCCATATCGTGAGGGCTAAGACAGGTGCGATTGAAACGCTGGTCCATAACGCCATCATTGCAAAGCAGCGAACCCTTACGGTGGACCGAAGGAATGGGCGAAAGTTTCGGTCGCTGAACCCGAATAACGCTCGGTCGTTAAGCGATGTTCCCCGGCTGCAAAGATTGGTTAATTCTGTACACAGCGGCGACTACAGTCGCCGTTTTAAGGCGGCCCGGCATCTTAGCGGGGCTCCCATCAAGCCGGGCCTAGCCGGATGTGGACCTCAAACGCGGCTTGGAAACCTATGGACGACCTAGTCGACCATGTCGCGCAGCGGCTTCTTGCGCTTCGGCGGCACATAGGCCTGCACCAGTCTGACCTTTTCGATGTCGTTGCCGACGAGCTCGATCTGTTGGTCGCACTTCACATTCGTCGAACGATCGACGATCGAATGCGGGAAGTTGTAGCTAGGTATGCTGACGCTGACGTGGTCCTCGTCGACCCGCCTGCGCACCGTGGCAGTTATTGCCACCTCGTCACCGATGCCTATTCCCCGCGCCATGAGAAGAGTCTGGAGCAGGCAGCGTGAGTCAAGAGGTCGCTAATATATGCGCGACCCCGTAGATGATCGAGCGTCTAGGACGCACGGTCCGCATGCGATCGGGGCTCTGAGAGAGGATTAATGTCAGGGCTTGTGGCACCACTGTTCAACACCTGCTCGGCGACGAAGACCTGCGCCACGCCTCCCTGCGGGATTTTCGGAAGGGCTAGATTTGCGCCAGCCCCCGTTCCGGTCGATGAAGCGAATGGCTGCCACAAACAGCTCGGATTCCTCGATGAATCCGAGCTGAAATAATACCAAGACTGCGTTCGCGGTTAACTTGGCTTCCTCGGTTGCCCGCGCGATCGTTCGCTTAGCACAAATTTGATCGAACACGCCTTGGCAGATCGCAAGATCTGCGGGGCAAAACACCGAGAGATCGAGTCGTGTCAGCATCAGCAACGCCCCCTGCGGATGGCCGGATTTTGCTACTCAATGGATGTAATTATTGGCCGCACGAAAAGTCAATAAATGGTAGGAAACCGTACCTTTCGGGCTGCTCGATCGCCCTAAGCCACGCTAGGCCGATCCGAATTCATCCTCTGGAACGACCTCATCGAAAGGCATTACGAGTACGGTTCTGCCACCCTCGTCCGTGATCTCGAAACTGCAATCGAACCAGCTGCGGATTGTGTCCATGCGGGTGCCGAAGACAAGATCCCGCGCAATGGCAAGCGCATAGCCGTGCAAGGCCGCTTCGTTTGAAAGTTCGTCGCCTTCGGGGTCGGATATCAGTCGGCCGCGGTAGCGAATATTCATGAAGTAGCGCACGTCCACCTCAACTGCCTCGCTTGATCGGGAACTGGAACACGTTGGAATATTCCTTCTCCGCAAAGCCATAGGACTGACCGGCGAGCTGTTCTAGCTTCTGGCGGTCGCGGACCGTGATGTGACCGCGCGTCGCCCTGATCGCACCGACGCCCTCCAGCATCTGCACCGCAAGCGTAACGCCTGGACGACGCGAGCCCAGCATGATGCTCATGAATTCATGCGTGATAGGCATGTCGTCGTGCTCCAGCCGGTCATGCGTCATCAACAGCCAGCGCGCCAGCCGCTCCTCGATGGAGTATCCGGCGTTGGCATAGGCAGTCTGGCTGACCTGTACGATGAAGGTGTGCACGAAGCGAAGAAGCAGAGAGCGCAACGTGGGACTTCGTTCCATCGCGGCCTGTAGCTCGCCGGCCCCGATACGGAGTGCTTCGCCCGGAGCCTGTACCATGCAGGTATGAGGTGTACGGTCTATGCCGAGCAAGAGAGCTGTGCCCACCAGGCCCTCCGATCCAACCATGCCGACCTCAAACCGTCCCTCCGCAGTGTCGGCGACGATTGAGGCGATCCCACGTTCCGGGAAAGTGACATGGCTGATTTTTTGATCCGCTCTGAACAGATGTTGGCGCAACTCAAATGTCACGGTTTCCAAATGGAGCTGCACGCGCGCAAAGTCGTCAGGCGACAGAGATCCCAGCAGGCGATTGCGAACAAGTGATTGCTGAAGCTGAGCCATGCTCTCCGCTCCCGATTGGGGCAAGAGCACTGGAATCTCTCAGCCGCTTGCGCCCTTATAGTCGGCAAACGATGTTCAAATATCCGCCTAAGGCAGACCGTGAGCAATAGGGTCGGGCGTTGGGTACGACATCGTACAGTTTGAAGGGAACGAAATCTGGTGTTTCGAATTTGACCACACGTGGCGCCAACTGACCTGCAGTCAAAGCTACGTCCTGAGACGCCACCAAGTTTGTTCATCGCGGCGCCGGTGTGCAGATTGATGTCTCAGAGAGCAACGCTGTGCTGCAACCTAAGCGAACATACCGTCTGCAGATCATGCTCAATGCCGAGGAACTCGCCGTCCTGGATGCTTGGCGGTTTGAGAAGAGAATGTCGAGCCGGTCTGACGCGGTGCGGGAGTTGCTCCGGCAAGGTCTAGCGGCGAAGGGACATGATGTAGATCGAGGTGCACGTTCAGTCGATTTCGGGGTTCTCGATCCGCCCGGCGACTAGGCGTTCGCGGGTGTATAGCTGAAACTCTCAGCGCGCCCTTTATAGGCCTGGTGGTGCAATTCTTGCCCGGTCGAAAGCGCCGTCACCCAGTTCCTCCAGGACTGCTAATATGCCAACGAATGTACGGATTTAACCAAGCAATCGTCTCCGGGGAACCCAGTTGCCAGCGATTGTGTTATTTCGGCGGCCGGGGCCCTTTCGGCTAATCCTGTGTTGTGTTGGGGTGCGGCCCGCTGCCCTTATTCCCCTCCGGCAGCGGGCCAGTTTTATAGCTTCCGCAACCTCACGCCAGCGCCGCCGCCATTCTCTGCGATGAACTCGACGCCGGCGGATACGAGGGCGCGCTCGATCGCAGCCAATGCATCTTGCGAACCGCCATACCTCCCCGTCTCAAAATTCGAGATGGTG
>Ga0136846_1210635_pt1 | contig 16205 bp, 15 predicted proteins | sample HopSoiMetagenom2_FD_96841 | JGI IMG/M metagenome (GOLD analysis project Ga0136846, IMG submission 96841) | Grasslands soil microbial communities from Hopland, California, USA - 2 Assembly 2016 (version 4) | ecosystem: Environmental > Terrestrial > Soil > Grasslands | place: USA: Hopland... | reverse complement strand
GGCAAGCAGCCCGAAAAACTGCACGAGGCTCTGGCCAAGGCGAAGGAAGTCATCAGGACGGTGCTGGGGGCATAGCCTTCGCGCCGTGCTGCACATAGCGCGGATCGAGCGCAACCAAAACCTCGGCTGTGGCTTTTACCGTTTGGCGAATCTGTTTTTCGTTGTGAACCGCCGTGATGAAGAAGCGGAGTCTCGCCCGCTCCTCTTCTACCGCCGGATGCAGAATCGGCAACACATTGATGCCCCGCTCGAATAACTGGCGAGTTGCGATCAATGCGTGGGCCGAATTGCCCAAAATCACCGGTACGACGGGCGTCCCATTGCTGGTCCCGGTGTTCAGTCCAGCGCCGCGAGCCAGCTCCAGGAATAGAGCCGAATTCGTCTTTAACTGCGCGACGCGCTCCGGCTCTTTCAGCAGCAAGCGCAGCGCGGCAAGCGCGGCGGCAGCGACCGCGGGCGCCATTCCGGTGGCGAAGACGAACGACGGCGCTGTGTATTTGAGATATTCCACGACTTCGTGCGTCGCGGCGATATAGCCGCCCGTGCTGCCGAGCGATTTGCTGATCGTTCCCATCCACAGATCGACGTCGCGCGGATTGAGGCCAAAATGCTCGGCAATTCCGCGGCCCGTTTTGCCCATCGTGCCAAGCGAGTGCGCCTCGTCGATCAAAATGAATGCCTTGTGCCGCTTTTTGATCTCCAGGAACCGCGGCAGGTCGGGATAATCGCCGTCCATGCTATAGACGCCCTCGATGGCAATCAGCACACGGCGATAGTCGCGGCGAATTTCGGCGAGCAGGCTGTCGAGCGCTTGCCAGTCGTTGTGCGGAAACGGTCGCCGTCGCGCGCCAGAGAGAATCGAACCCTGAATAATGCTGTTGTGGGCCAGAGAATCGTGCACGATCAGGTCGCCAGGCCCGAACAAATGGCCGATCGTCGATTCGTTGGTGCCATGACCGCTGACGAAACAGACCGCGTCATCGACACCGTAAAGATTCGCGATCGCCCGCTCCAGCTCGCCGTGGATCGGCTTCTCGCCTGAGACGAGGCGGCTGGCGGAAACGCTGGTGCCGTAGCGATCGATCGCGTCCTTCGCAGCCTGAGCGACGATGGGCTCTCCCGACATGCCGAGGTAATTGAAGGTCGTGAACGAGATCATGGTCCGCCCGCCAATGCGTGCGGTATCGCGCGTCAGGCCCTCGTGAACGCTGAAATACGGATTGCTCGCCCCCATCGCGATGAGCCCGGCCATCATCTGCTTCAGCCGCTTGTACTCGGGCATCTGCGCAAAGTCGTAACATTCCGGCGGAATCTCGCCGCCGGCCGACCAGGGCGTCGCTGCATCCGTCACGTGCCGCTGGATGCGGGGCTCGTTGCCGATATACGTGGCGATGGCAGCCGTCACTTCGCCCACGGTCTCGATCTCGGCCAGCACGTCTTCGGGGAACCGCCCGCCGAAAGTTTCTTCGAGCGAGTTGGCGATTTGCAGTCGCTCCAGCGAATCGAGACCCAGATCGGTAACGATATTTGTCTCCATGGACAGCGTCTTAGCCCGCTCCTTGGCGATGGCGCGGACATGGTCCATGACGATCTGGGCGATGGTCGCGCTGGCTTCGCCGTGCGGTGTGCTTGTCGCCGTCGGACCGGCAGCAGGTTTGCTCCCGGCGATTGGCGTTTCTTCCGTACCCGCACCCCACCCGCGCCACTCTTGAATGACCTGCAGCGAGCCGTTCAAAAACTCCTCGCGGCAGGCATGACGCTGAATTTTGCCGCTGGACGTTTTGGGGACGGAGCCGAATCGGGCCAAGATCACCGCGTCGGGCGGCAGCTCGTGCTCGGCAGTCACCGCCTTGCGAACCGCGGCGATCACGTCGGACCAATCGTCGCGTCGTGTGCGCTCGACTTCGGCGACAATAATGAGTCGTTCACGGCCGGCCATATCGACGGCAAAGGCGGCAACAGCCTGCGGCTGAATCCGCTCGCTGGCCCGCTCGACGGTAAACTCGATGTCTTGCGGATAGCGATTTACGCCGCGAACGATGATCATGTCTTTGATGCGGCCGGTGACGAACAGCTCCCCATCGAGCATGAAGCCGAGGTCGCCGGAGCGGAGAAACGGGCCGTCATCGCTGCCGGCGATGCGCGCGTGAAACGTCTGCTCGGTTTCTTGCGGATTGTTCCAGTAGCCTTGGGCGACGCTGGGGCTGCTGATCCAGATTTCGCCAATCTGGTCGGGCGGCAATTCGCGCCGCGTCTGGGCATCGACGATTCGCACTTGCTCGTCGGGCAGCACATGGCCACAGCCCACGAGCTCGCGGGCGCCGCGCTCATCGGGCTTCACCGCAACGACCTGCCGGGCGTCGAGCTGGCGGCCGTCGAACGTGCGGAAAATTTTTGGTCGGCCCATGTAGCTGCCCGTGACGATCAACGTCGTCTCGGCCATGCCGTAACAGGGATAATGCGTTTCCGCCTTGAAGCCATAAGGCGAAAACCGCTCGGTGAACCGGCGCAGCGTGTCGGCCCGCACCGGCTCGGCGCCGTTGAAGGCGACTGCCCATGTCGAAAGATCGAGGCCCGCGAGCTGATCGTCGGTGATCTTGTCGGTGCATAGGTCGTAGGCAAAGTTCGGCCCGCCGCTGATCGTCGTGCCGTATTTCGTGATCCCGCGGAGCCAGCGGACGGGCTTTTGCAAAAAGGCCATCGGCGACATCAGCACCGCCGGGCGGCCAAAAAACATGGCGAACAGGATGCCGCCGACCAGGCCCATGTCGTGATAAGCCGGCAGCCACGACATCCCGCTGCTCTTGCGGCCCGGCTCAAACGAATAGCCGATGAGCTGCACATTGTGCATTAAATTCGAATGCGCGAGCATGACGCCTTTGGGCGTGCCGGTCGAGCCGCTGGTGTATTGCAGCATCGCCAGCGACTCGGGCGCAATCAGCGGCGCGTTCCAGCCGACGCCGTCACTATCCGCAATGCGGTCGGTCGCCAGCCAGTTAAGTTGCTTCAAGCGCGGCGCCTCATTGAGCAGATCCTCGATGCGGTCCAGCACGTCGTGCTCGGTGAGCGCGATTTTCGCCGCGCAGTCGTCGGAGATGGCCTCGATCCGCTGCATGTTGCGGTTGCGCCGCGGCGGATAAGCGGGCACAGCCACCACCCCGGCATACAGGCAACCGAACCACGCGACGATGAACTCCAGACCCGGCGGATACAGCAACAAGGCTCGCTCGCCGCTCAGTTTCAAATCGGTCAGGCGCGCCGCGATCGCCCGCGCGTGCCGGTCGAACTGCTCATAGGTCAGGCTCGTCTCCGCGGCCTCGCCGTCGGTGTAGTAATAAGCGACTTCCTGCGGCTGCTGCTCAGTCCAATAGCGGAGCGAGTCAATCAGCGTCGAGGTCGGCGGTGAAAACGGGGCGACAAAGCGTTTCAAGTCCACGGAAAACAGTCTCCGACAAGCGAAGGCGACAATTTCGAGATTTTAGCGGTCCGCCAACGCTCTCGACAGGGTCGAACCAGACATAGGGTCGTGAACCGGACGTAAAAAAATTCCGAACAGCAGGTAACAGAGAAAATGGATCAGATCGTACGGTGGGGTGCTGGGTTGCCCGAAGGGCTACCCCAGTGGTCTGTGGCACTCTTCGCAAATCAACAGAGAAAACGGATCGGTCCTAAGGTGGGCCGCGGCCACCGCGGGACGACTCATCAAGTGGCTCGCCTACCCCGCCGCGAAGCGGCGCAGGAATAAAGCCTGGGGCCTCTGGCCCCAGGACCGAATGTCAAAAGACCAACTGCAGCCGCGAAGCGGCGAAGGAATTGCAAGATGGGTCGCGTTTGTGTCGCAGCATGATGCGAAGGGCATGTTATCTTGATTGTCTGTCATCGCTCGCCCGCCCCGGTTGCATGTTCTTGCCCGTTCCTCAACAAGGGGGAAACAGTAAGCCTATGTGGAACCGCATGTTGGGCCTTAACCACTGGGACCTCATCCTGATCCTCCTGGTGGTATTCATTCTCTTCGGACATCGGCTGCCAAGCATGATGCGGCATTTAGGCCGTGGGGTTATTGCGTTCCGCGATCCGTGGTGAGGCGAATTTCGCATGCGGCAAGAGCCAAAACCACCAGAACCGATTTCCCTGACGGAATGGCTCGTGATTTTGGCACTGCTGGGCGTGCTGGCCGCGCTACTTCTGCCGGGCTGGGCCTGGACGGATTAACCCTGTCCCCTCGGTGCGCCTCATGCACCTGTGGATTTCATTTTCATTCGTGTGATTCGTGGTTTTGTCTTCCCTGATCTGTTCCCTCTGTTACCTCCTGTTCAACATCCATCCTTACGCCCGCCAAATTTGCCCCTAGATCGTTGCTTTTATTCCAATCCATCCGTTTTGCCCCCGGTGCTCCGGCACGCCCCTTGTCGGGTTCGGACGTAAACCGATATACTGAGTCGCTTTAGCACAGTTGCCTAAGGCTAGGCTGCGCGCGGGTTTTCGACATAAAGTACGACTGCCATGAAAGTTCGAACGAGCGTCAAGCGGATTTGCGAGCACTGCAAAATCGTGCGGCGCAAGGGGCGGGTCTATGTTGTCTGCAGCAACGCGCGGCACAAGCAGAGGCAGGGATAAACCCCTGCCAAATCACAAGCTCCAAGTATCAAATCACAAACAAACACAATAACGGCGGATTTGGTCATTTGAATTTCGTGTTTTTGATTTGTTTGAAATTTAGTGCTTGAGATTTGGTGCTTTGGTCCGTACTTCGGTAGGAACTTCACTTAAGGTTTCAAGATGCCACGTTTGCTCGGTGTGGATATTCCAAACGATAAGCCGATTGTGGTCTCGCTGCGCTATTTGTATGGCGTGGGCGATAAGGTAGCGCGCGAGCTGTGCTACAAGGCAGGCATTGAGACCGGCAAGCATGCGCGCGAATTGCACGAGGAAGAGATCGCTCGCCTCACAACGCTCTTGGAGCGCGACTATACGGTTGAAGGTCCGCTACGCAGGCAGATCGCGCAGGATATCAGCCGTTTGAGAGACATCAAGTGCTACCGCGGGATGCGGCATCGCCTGGGATTGCCGGTCCGCGGCCAACGAACACGAACCAACGCCCGTACACGGAAGGGACCGAAGAAGACGGTCGCCGGCAAGAAGGGCGTCAAGGACTTACGGTAATTCATTTATGGCTCAAACAGCAGCAGCATCCACCACCAAGAAGAAAAAAGTTCGTCGCAATGTGACGGTGGCCGTAGCCCACGTCCGAGCGACCTTTAACAACACTGTGGTCACGATCACCGATACCAAGGGCGACGCCCTCTGCTGGGCAAGCGCCGGCACCTGCGGCTTCAAGGGAAGCCGCAAGAGCACGCCGTTCGCCGGCCAGATGGCCGGACAGCAAGCGGCCGAAAAGGCTTCGAAATATGGCGTCAAGGAGCTGGAAGTCCGGGTGAGCGGACCGGGCTCGGGCCGCGAGAGCGCCATCACCGCGCTGCAGACGGCCGGCATGATCGTGAAAACGATCGAGGACGTCACGCCCATCCCCCACAATGGCTGCCGGCCGCCGAAACGCAGACGCGTTTAGTCATTGGTCATTCGGATTTCGTCATTCCTTCGATATTTGATTTTTCGACATTCGTCATTGTGGATCGTTGGCGAGTGTTATAGCGATACCTGACACGGAGATACGAAATGCATATTCGCTGGCGGGGTTTTGAGCTTCCGAGCATCGTGAACGTCGATGCCGCATCGCTCACGGGCACCTATGGCAAGTTCATCGCGGAGCCGTTCGAACGCGGATTTGGCACCACGATCGGCAACAGCCTGCGGCGGGTGCTGCTCTCGAGCCTGGAAGGCAGCGCGGTCACGCAGATCAAGGTTCGCGGCGCACAGCACGAGTTCACGACCATTCCGGGCGTGCTGGAAGATATCACCGACATCGTGCTCAACGTGAAATCGCTAGTCGTGAAGAACCACAGCGATTCGACGCGCGTCATCACGGTCGAGAAGAACACCGCAGGCGCCGTGACCGGCTCCGATATTCAAGTCGATGCCGACGTCGAGATTATTAATAAGAACCACGTGCTGGCGACGTTGACCGACAACGTTCCCTTCATGATGGAAATGGTCGTCGAGAACGGCCGCGGTTACGTGCCTTCGACCGAGCACAGCGTGGGCGACCACGAGATAGGGATCATTCCGATCGATGCAGTTTATAGCCCGGTGATCCGCGTGCGGTATGAGGTCGAGGAAACGCGCGTCGGCCAGAAGACCAATTACGACAAGCTGACGCTAGAGATCTGGACCAACGGCTCGGTGCATCCAGAGATGGCGCTGGTGGAGTCCGCCAAGATTCTTCGCAAGCACCTCAATCCGTTCGTGCAGTATGCCGAGCTAGGCCCGAAGGTGCATGCTCCGGTCCGCGGCACTAATCTGGGCATCGACGGAGCGCTCGACTCGAAACTGAACATGAGCCTGGCCGAGCTGAAGCTGTCGGTCAGGGCCATGAATTGCCTCGAATCGGAAAATATTCACACCGTCCGCGACCTGGTGCAGAAGACCGAAGACCAGCTCCTCGAAGTCCGCAACTTCGGCGATACCACGCTGAACGAGGTTCGTGACAAGCTGCATGAGCTCGGCCTGTATCTCGGCATGCGGGTGCCGGGCACTTCGTTGGCGCGATAATTCAGTTCAATGTTCAAAGTTTAAGGTTCAAAGCTGAGCGAGATTCGAAGTCAGTCTGGCCTATGCCGACTTTGAACTTTGAGCTCGAAGTTTGAACTGCGATCGGAGATAGCCATGCGACATCGAAAACGGGGACGAGTGCTAGGCCGAGCGCCGTCGCATCGAAAGGCGATGCTCAAGAACCTGGCCTCGGCGCTGTTCTTGACCGAGCGCGATGCGACCGACGAGGATAACGAGCCCGAAGTGAAGGGCCGGATTGTCACGACGGTCGCCAAGGCCAAGGAAGTCCGGCCGCTGGTCGAAAAGTGCGTCACCATCGCTTGCAAGGCGCTGGGGCATGTGGAGGCGTCGCGCGAGCATAGCGTCGATGCCCCACGAAACAGCGATAATTGGAAGGCGTGGCGAAAAAGCGCCAAGTGGAAGAAATGGGCCGCGGCCATCGCGCCAGCGGTTGCCTCCCGACGCCGCCTGCAACAGATGCTCGGCGATAAGCAGGCCGTTACCGTGCTGCTCTCCACGGTCGCTCCGCGTTTTCGCGACCGCCGCGGCGGATACACACGGATTTTGAAGCTCGCCAAGCCACGATTGGGCGACGCAGGGCCGCGGGCCATTCTGGAGTTCGTCGGTGTCCGCGATCGGCAAGTGCAGCGAGCCGAGAAGCCGACCTTCAGCGACGAGTCGGCGGAGACAACGAAGGCCTAACCAACCACAGTAGCCGGGACCAAACCTGGTCCCCTTCGCGGGCATGGAACCGCCCTTCGATTTCACGTGGCACATTCGCCGGCTGTGCGAGGATATCGTCGGCCGGCTGCCGGAGCTGGCTCATATCGACATGAGTCGCGTGGCGGTGACCTTTTGCCAGACGCGAAAAGCCGTGTTACATGGGATGTTCGCCTCCCTGACGCCATTGCGATTCGCCGGCGGCGCAGCGACGACGGTTCGCCGGGGTCGGCCGCACCAAATCGAATGCGTCTGTGACACGGAAGGACGCGAAATGCTGTACATCTTGAGCTTTTATCTGCCGCGGTTTCAGAACCTGGATTTGCGGGAGAAGCTCATTACGGTGCTGCACGAGCTATGGCATGTCAGTCCGGATTTCAGCGGCGACATTCGCCGCCACAACGGGCGGTACCATGCTCACACCCATTCCCAGGCCGAATACGACGAAGAAATGGGCCGTTTGGCGGACCGCTGGCTGGCTCAAAGTCCTCCAGAAGACGTTTGGCGGTTTTTGCGAGACAATTTTCGACAGCTCGCCACTCGTCACCGTGGAATTGTCGGCATGAAGATTCGCCGGCCAAGGATTTTGCCCGTCGGTTAATTGCCGCGAAAGCCGTTGCCTCCGGCGGGGCGGCTGAGTACAAGAAAGATATGCCTCTTTACGTGTACGAAGTCGTGACGGCGGACGATTCTCCTGGCGAGCAGTTCGAGGTGTTTCAGAGCATGGCAGAGGAGCCGCTGACCAAACATCCTCAGACGGGCCAGCCGGTGCGGCGGGTTTTGTGTGCTCCGGCAATTGGCGGCCAGTGGTCAGACAGCGCGATGAAGCGCTCGGTGAGCGACGATAAGAAGCTCGATAAGATGGGCTTTACGAAGTACGTGAAGGCGGGGGACGGCCGCTATGAAAAGCGAGCCGGCAAAGGTCCGGACGTGATCAACCGCGATCAGGCATTGGGCGATTAGCGGTCGCCTTGGCCCAGGCTGCGAGCGTTGGCGCGGATTTGGGCCTCGCGGCCAATTCTGTCGGTAATCGCATTCCACTTTTGCGCCGCTTCCGCCAGCGCGTGTGCCGCAGGCTTGCCATCGAGCGCTTGCCCCACGGCTTCGTCGAGCGCGGTCAAATAGTCGGCGCGGCCCGGCAGCGTCAGCTCGAAGCCGCGCGGAAGACTAAGGCTCTGGGCCAATACTTCGGCATATTGGCGGCTAGTATCCGGTGAAAGCGACCCAGTCCAGCGGTTGCTGGCGGCAATTTGCGAATTGCGAAACAGCGTCGTGGCCGCACTGTGGGGGCTGACTTGCTGACTGACTTCGCGGCCGGCGAGCCACACGACGAATCCTTGTGCACGCCGGGGCGCACTTGACGATGTTGTAGCCGCGGCCATGCGGCCCGAAGTAGCGCGGACTGAGATCCGCGGTTCTTCGCTCTCGCCGCGCGCGTCCCACGATTTGGTGGCAAAGCGGTAGGCCTGTCCAGAGCCGGGAAGCATCGCGAAGCGCAGTTTCGAATCGGTCTCGGATGTTTGGGACGCTCCGACTTCGTTCACGGGCCACGTGATTGCCATCGTGCAATGGCCGGTGCGAATTTGTTGGAAAACCTCGGTCGGCGCGAACTGTCGGCCGGCGTAACCCCCGGTCTTGGCTGCAGCGACAAGCTCTTCCAGCGCCCGAACATAGGGCGGCTGATCGATGAGAGGCGTCGCGTTGTCGATTTGAAAAAGAGGCGAAACTTGGTCGCGATGCATGGCATAGCTCGCCGCCCGAGCCAGCAGCAACTGGCTCGACCAGCCATCGGCGAGCGGCTCAAGCGTCGGGAATTCAGACGAGGCGGACTGCAGCCGCTCGGCGATTTTCTGGTAGTCGTCCCAGTCGGTCGGTGGCTTGAGGCCTTGGTTCTCAAACACGTCGGCTCGATAGACGAGCAGAAGCGGCGGCGAGCCAAGGGAGACGGCAAGCGTTTGCTTTCCCCAGCGCATTTCGCCGAGGCGAATTTGATCGAAAATATCGCGGTAGTTGAAGTCAGCGTCCTCGAGCAGAGCCGGCTCCAGGACAGAGATGAGGCCGCGCTCCGCCAGATAACCGATCATGCCGCTGGGAAAAACGATGGCGTCGCCGGGAAGGCGACTGGCGACGGCAATTTCGGCCGCCGACACCTCACGCACCGTCAGCTCTTCCTCCGTGCGGCCGCGCCACTCGCGGGCAATGGCTTGACCAAGCGGTGGGTCGTCCACAACAAGCAGTGTAAGCGGCTGCGCGTTGGCCGGAGCCGTTGGTTGGGCGGGGGAAGGCGCCGTGGTGCCGGGACAGCCTGTAAAAAGCAGCAGGATTGCAACCGCGAAGAGGCGTTTCATGGCCGGTATTACGCTATGTGCGCGAGGCAAGTTCGCTTTCTTCACTAACGTGGATTTGGGCGCCCCAATTGTTGGGCGGCGCAACGAGAAGATCGAGGGTAGAAGCGTCGTGTCGCAGTCGGAGGTCAGCGATGACGCGGTTGGCGGTGTGCTGAGAAGGCGTCAAGACGAAGATGGTCGGGCCCCAAGAGCTTTGACCGACGCCGGAGTAGCCCACGTCGCGAATTTGCTGAATGATGCTCGTCAGCTTCGGCCCATTGAAGGGCCCTCCTTGTCGAGCCGCAAACAAGTCGCCGGAGAGGCGGCCGTATTCGTACAGAGTTTCAGCGAACAAGCCAAAATCGGCGGCCACGACAGCCGGAACAAGTCGCTCGCGGGCGAGCGCGATGAGCTGGTCACTGATGGACGGAGAAACTTTTGGCAGTGCCCCGAAGACATTGGCTTCGTCCTCGCCCGCGAGACCGGACAATCCTTGCGGTCGGATGAGAACGAATCGCCAGTCATCAGGCAGATCGAGCCGGCATTCGAGCGGCGATAGGAGCTCATCGGCCAGCTTGCCCTGCTCGACGATTAGCCCACCGAACGCAAAGCCGTACGTGCCGACTGCGGAGCGTAGCCCGCGGCCGACACTCAAAGCGAGCTCCTGCGGCGACTGAGTGGGCAAATCGCAGTAGGCGCTTAGGCCGGCGCTGATTGAGAGGGCGAGCTGCGTGCCGCTGCCAAGACCAGCATGGGGCGGAATGGCGGAGTGAATCTCGATGTGGCAGGTCGGCGTAGCGCGGTGATGAAACTCGGCCCAGCGGCGGGCAAAGGCGAGAGCGCGATCTGCGTCCGGTCCCTTAGCCGTCAGCTGTGGGGCATCGGTGATCGTGAGCGTAAGCTGTGGGGGATTGACCATTGCGCCGACGCCACCGAATTGTCGCTCGTGCCCGTCGCCGAGCGACCACAGGCCGAAATGCAGCCGGCTAGGGGCGGTAATGTGGACGCGGGGCATGCTAAGGGTTTCAGGGTTCGGCGTTCAGGGCTCAGAAGCGGCGAGTTGTGCCGCAATATAAGTTTGCAAGAAATCGAAAGCGCGGCGTTCCTGAAGACCGGCGGTCTTTTGCACAACCGTTGCAAGGCGCTCCACATCGCGGCGGATTTGCTCACCCGGCAGAATGCTAATCCGGGTCGCGAGGATGGATGCTTCGAGAACAGCATGCTTGGCGCGGTTGAAGCCGAAAAACGGACGCACTTCGCCGCGGGCAGTGATGGCGCAGTCAATCACGATGCGCTCGGCAGAATCGTCAAACGATTTGACATCAAAGGCGAACCAGCGACAGACATCGGCTAGGCGCGGACAAAGAAAACCATTGATGGGCGTAAGACTGGGCGGCGGCTGTAGCTGGCCGACTGCCGCGCGAGCCAGTAGCTCGACGTCATCGGTAATATGAAACACGCCGCGGCCGGTGGCCTTGAGGTTTTGGTAAGTGTGCGAGGTGCTGTAGGGGCGCAGCACGAGCCGTGTGATAGCACGATCGACGCGCGGACCCATGGGCGCGATGTTGGCGTGGCCCGCGGAATCGAGCGTGATGACGATTCCCTCTAGAACAAGCTCGTCGGGAGACATAGCCGCATGGCTCAAAAGGTGACGGGGCCGGCTGGTACCGAATCAACGACGTCAGCCAACGGACGTTTCTCGTCGATCCAAGGAACATTGTCATGAACTTCGATTTCGGCCATACGGAGGAAGTTGGCGAGAATGGAATAGCCACAGCTCGTTAAGATCGACTCCGGATGAAATTGGACGCCGAAGATGGGCCAGCGACGGTGAGCTAGGGCCATGACGATCTGGTCGCCGGTTTGAGCGGTGACTTGCATCTCATCCGGCAACGATTGCTCCTCGACGACCAGCGAATGGTAGCGACCCACAACGAGCGGATTAGGTACCGCGGAAAAGATTCCGTCATTATTGTGACGGATGAGGCTTGAACGGCCGTGCATGGGCTGCTCCGCTCGGACTACTTTGGCGCCGAAAGCGGCCGCAATGGTCTGATGACCTAGGCAGACCCCGAGCATGGGGATCTGGCCGGCGGCGGCCCGAACAAGCTCGAGAGAACAGCCGGATTCGCTGGGAGTGCATGGTCCGGGCGACAGGACGATGGCGGCGGGCTTTCGCTCCATGATTTGCCGCGGCGACATCGCATCATTGCGAACGACGACAGTGTCCTGCTCCAAGCGGCGCAGGTAGCGAGCCAGGTTGTGAACGAAGCTATCGTAGTTATCGATCAGGAGGATCATCGCTGCGGTATATTGGTCGGGCAATTTCCGTCTTATGCCACTTGTATTCTAGCCGAGTCACTTGTCACGCGCCCTTACACCGCCCGCCGGCGTCTTTCGTCCGATGCTAGCGCTGGCGCTGCCTGTGCTGGCCGAAGAGTCGCTGAACCTGCTAGTCGGATACACCGATTGGTTTTTGGCCGGCCGTTTTTTGTCGGGTGAAGCTCCGAAGGCAGCGATGGGGCTGGTGGCATACGTGTTGTGGATGTTGCCGAGCTTGTTCTCGATCGTGGGTGTGGGAGCGTTGGCCGTCGTAGCGCGACTGGTCGGTGCAGGCGAGCGACATGAGGCGGCGCACGTATCCCGACAGGCGCTGCTTGTCGGTTGCATCGCGGCTGCGGTTGGGATGATTGCGACCAGCACATTTGCCGCGACGTTCGTGGCAGCGATGCAGCTGCGCGGTGAGCCGGCCGAATTAGCGACGCGCTACATCCGCATACTGACGATCGGCATTCCCTTTGTGATGATCGAGCAGGTCGGCACGGCATGCTTGCGCGGCGCGGGGGACACGGTCAGAGGTCTGGTGGCGCGGATCGTGTTGAACCTGGTCAACGGGATCGTGAGCACCGGTTTAGTTACGGGATTTGGATTTTTTCCACAGATTGGTTGGACGGGATTGGCGATTGGCGCGACCAGCGGTCATTGCGTGGGCGGAATGATCATTTTGTTTCGCCTCGCTCGGCGACAAGGCGCTTTGAATATTCTCGATGCCTCCCGCGCGTGGTCGGTCGATTGGCCGACGGTGCGGCGGATCTTGCGGATTGGAATTCCAGGTGGCGCCGATATTTGGGCGGTGCTGACCTGCCACTTGACGTACGCGGCGATCATCAACAGCCTGGGAACGCTGGCTCAAGCGGCCCACGGCTTGGGGCTGCAAATTGAAGCCATGTCGTACCTTCCCGGTTCTGCATTCAGCATAGCGGCGGCGACAATCGCGGGACAGTCGCTGGGCGCAGCCGATCAGCGGCGTGCGGTGCACGGCGTCCTGCTGTGCGCAAGCTGCGCCGCGGTGATCATGACGACCGCCGGCCTGTTGATGTTTTTTTGGGGTGAGCCGATCGCAATGTGCTTCACGGGGGAGCGCGACGAACTGGCCATTTTTGTGGGTCAGCTGCTGAAGATTGTGGCAATCTCGTGTCCCGCCCTCGGTCTATTGATGGTGATGCTGGGCGCACTGCGCGGCGCGGGAGACACGCGGTTATCACTAGCAATCACGTTAATCGGGCTGGTCGGCATTCGGCTGCCAGGCGCGTGCTTATTGGCATGGCCTGAGGTGCCGATTCCGTTCACTTCGCTCGTGCTACCCGGTGCGGGTTTAGGCGTGGCCGGGGCTTGGACGGCGATGGTGACTGACGTGATCCTGCGGAGCGTGCTCGCCGTCGCGCGCTTTGCGCATGGCGGCTGGAAGAAAGTGCAGGTCTAGCCTTCAAAAGATCCCCGCGCCGAACTCCCCGCGCGGGGGCTGCTTTTTGGGGAGATTTTCTCTCGTTTCTTTGGTGGTCTCGCGCTGCGGTGGGTTGGTGAAGTGCGGGCCGCCGGAAGAAGGCGCGGCTGGCGCGGACGCTGGCGGCAGAATGTGGGGGGGCGGCACCTGAGCTTGAGAGGGCGGCGCGGGGGCTTTGGCTGGCAGCGTGGCCGGTGGAGGAGGCGTAGGATGGGCCTCGTCGGGCGCGGCGAATGTCGCCACGTCGATGTCGTCGTCATAGTCCTCATCGTAGCGGGAAACATAGCCCGGCTGCTTGGCCCGCTCCAGCTCGGTGCGATACTCCGCAATGACCCGGCTTTGAATCATCTCGCGGCATTGCGAGTTGATTGGGTGGGCAATATCGGCATAGAGCTTGGCGCGGCCTTCGGCATCTCGGACCGTCCGCTCTTCCCGCAAGCGAGCGCCGCACTGATTGCAATACTGCGCTTTGAGATGGTTTTTCGCGCCGCATTGGTGGCAATGGCTGGTGAGCTTGCGGCTGGGCATGGCGACGAATGGACCGTTGGCGCCGTCGATAATTTTGAGGTCGCGGACGACAAAGCAATTGTCAAAGGTGACCGAGCAAAAGCCTTGCAGCCGATCATCGGAGTCCATCATGAGTTTGATGCGGACCTCAGTGATTTCCATGGCAATTGCCTCCGAGGTAGCTGGCCCTGCTGCGTGCGTGCGTCGCTGGTTTAGTTGGCTATCGTGGCTGCGGTGATGGCGGTTCCAATGTTGCGCGCTCTTAATCGAGTAGCGACGCGCCGCGCATGTCTTCGCGAGCGGCAAAGGCCGAAATAAGTCGAGCCGCTGCCACTCATCTGGTGTCCGAGCAAGTTTTGCTTTGCGAACTCATTTTGGAGCATTCCGATCCAGGCAGTGATCTTTGCTGCTGCCGTTTGCAGATCATTATGGAGCTGCCGTCCCACCAGCGATGCTCGGCCGCGAGCTAAGCTGGCGACCAGGCCAGCCGCACCGACGTGTTGTGGTTTTGGCTGGCAATGCTGATAAACGCGCGGCGTGCTTAGCCCGACGGGTGGACGAATGAGGACCGCGTGTAGCCGCGACGAGCGAATACCGTCGAGCTTCTCGCCGCGTCCGCGACCGATCGCAGCGCCGCGCTTCAGGAAAAAAGGAACATCGCTGCCGAGCTCCGCGGCTAGCGCGAGCAATCGGTCGAACGGCCAATGGAGTCCCCAAGCCAAATTGCCGGCAATCAGGGCGGCCGCGGCGTCGCTAGAAGCGCCGCCGAGACCGGCCGCAGCCGGGATTCGCTTGACAAGGCACATGGTCGCTCCCTGTTCAATGCCTGATCGTTCGCGAAGCAGCGCGCAGGCTCTCCAGACCAGGTTCTCTGGGCCGCAAGGGAGATCGTCACAGAGCAATTCACGGGCCGCAGGAGGCTCCTTGGGTCGCGCAACGTCCCGGGCCGAAAGACCGATCGCCCAGCGGCAGGAAAGTTCAATCCCGCCGCTGAGTTTGGGAGTGAAGATCAGCGAATCGTAGGCCCGAATGGGAACGAGAACCGTTTCGATCTCGTGATAACCGTCGCCTCGCCGACCGAGCACCTCCAAGAACAAGTTGATCTTGGCCGGTGTTAGAACCACGACTTGAGTGGCGAATCGGCGGACGTACATGCGCGCCGCGAGCCGGCGGCGGCGGTGCGGATTGCCGCGCCAGGCCCCTTTTCATCAAGAGGTGCCGCTTCTGAATGCTTGCCGCTGCGGGAAATCAATGCTGCTGGTCAATGGCGGGTCAACTAACCGTGATTGTACCGGTCGCTCTCAGGCGGTCAATCGAAGTCCCACTCTGAACCGTTCAGGGTCTTAGCGGCGGACACAATGTCGCGTCGGTCGGCTCTAGTCGGCGGCGAGACTTACGCAAACAAGCTCCTTATCGTTGCGAGCGAAAATGTGTCGGTTGGCAAACGCAGGATGCGACCAGCAGACGCCGCCACGATCGCGCAGCTGCTCCATCGTTGGCTCAATCAGTTTGGCACGGCTAATCTCGTCGTAGCCCTGGGGCGATAGTTTGGCGATGATCAGCTCGCCCCGTTCGTTAAACAGAAAGTAACGATCGCCATTTTTGATGAAATGAATCGTACTCCAGCGAGCGCGTGGAACGGCGGTTGTGTTTTCCCAGACGCGATGGCCGTCCCGCGCGTCGAGGCACCTTAGCTCGCCGTAACTATCGACGCCGTAGATGTGACCATTTTCAAAAACGGGCGTGGCAATGATGGAATGCAATGCTTCGGTGTTTTTTTCATCGCGTCCGGCGATCTGCCACACTTTTTCGACGGCTGGTTTGTCTTGCAAGAGGCGGAGCAGCAGCGAACCGTCGTAAAAGGAAGTGAAGAATACGCGGTCGTTTTCCACGACCGGAGTGGCAACTCCAATTGGCATCTTGCGTGGCGTCCATTGGAATCGCCAAGCGATCTTCCCTGTGTCGGGGGCGATTCCAACGACGCTGTCGCCGGTCCAGCAGAGGACGATTGGTTGGCCGGCTTGCTGAACGAGAATTGGCGCGCTGTATTGCGCTGGGTCGTTCAGAGCCCTCCACGCTTCGTCCCCCGTGTTCTTATCGAGGGCGAGAATGCATGCGCCGCGGCCACCGATGTGCAGGATCACCAAATCTTGATAGATCAGGGGAGCCGCAGAAATGCCCCAGTTCGGAAGGTTAAT
>Ga0136846_1223897_pt1 | contig 16206 bp, 17 predicted proteins | sample HopSoiMetagenom2_FD_96841 | JGI IMG/M metagenome (GOLD analysis project Ga0136846, IMG submission 96841) | Grasslands soil microbial communities from Hopland, California, USA - 2 Assembly 2016 (version 4) | ecosystem: Environmental > Terrestrial > Soil > Grasslands | place: USA: Hopland... | reverse complement strand
GGGATGCCGTTGATGCCCAGCGACTGCGCCTGTCCTGTCGATGCGTGCACGCGCTCGCGGTAGTCATCGGTCGTCAACACGCGCTCGACGTCGTCGCTCGGCAGATCGTGCGCGACCCGCCGGAGCTGGTCGGGATCGCCGATATCGATGCCGTCGCGCCAGTAGGCGTCCATCAGGCGGGCGTGCACCTCGTCGTAGCGGCCGACGTCGCGCGCGAGCTCTGCGAGGCGCAGCGCCGTCAGCGAGCGCGGGACGACGTCGGGATGCGGCGTGTACTCGAGCCCCTCCTCGGCGAAACGGTCGCGCAGCCGCCCCTCGAACGACCCGTAACGCGCGAGCAGCTCGGCGCGCGGCAGTCCGGTCTCCGGATACTCCGGGTGCAGGTCGAACGGCAACCAGGTCACCTCGGCGTCGAACCGACGCCGCAGCCACTCGGCCAGTGGCTGGCCGAGGCGGCAGAACGGTCAGATGTAGTCGGACCAGACCAGGATCTCGTGCGCGGGCATGGCGCAACGGTAGAGAATCGCGCTCGTGAGGCGTTCGGCTCTCCCCGCGCTCGTGCTGGCGCTCGTCGTCGCCGCCGCTGCACGTGCGGTGCCGCTGCCGGGCGTGAAGACCCCCTCCCGCAACATCAGCTGCTTCTGGGTGCCCGAGCGCCCGAGCCCGCGCGGCCACCTGCTCTGCGACATCAGGCACGCCGCCTACACCGGCACGCTCCAGCAGAAGTGCATGTCGCCGCCGACGCAGCTCGACTGGCACGGTTTCGAGCTGCCCGCGCGGAAGGTGGGGCAGATCGTCTGCGCGGGCGGGCTCATGTACGACGCGCGCGACAAGCCGGCGTACGTCGTCCTCGGCTACGGGAAGGTGTGGCGCCACCGCGGCTTCACGTGCGCGTCACGCGTCACCGGCCTGACCTGCACGAACCGCGCCGGGCACGGCCTGTTCCTCTCGCGCGGCTCGTACCGGGTCTTCTAGCCGCGGCACGTCGACGGGGCCGCCGTCGACGAGCACCAGGGCCCCTCGCCCCGTCCGCCCGATGGAATGCACACTCGCACCAAACGAGCGCGTCATCCGCGGCGAGCGGTGGCTGGCGCTCGGCAAGGCCGACGTCGAGGAGACACCGAGCGGGCTACGGCTCGGCTTTCCCGAGGCTGCGGCGACGGAGCTGCGCGAGCTCGCCCGGCTCGAGCGCGGCTGCTGCGCGTTCGCGAGCTGGGACGTGTCGGAGGAAGGCGACGGAGCGATCCTCGACATCACCACCGACGGCGACGCCGTCGCCGCAGCTCAGTCGCTGTTCCCGAGCCTCAGGAAGTAGAAGGCGTTCCCTGCAAGATCCCCGTTGGGCAGCACCGCCCAGTCGGGGATCACGCCGAGGCGCGTCCAGCCCAGCCGCTCGTAGAACCGCTCGGCGTCCGTGCCGGCGTGCGTCGAGAGCCAGAGCAGGCGCAGCCCCCAGCTGCGAGCGTGCTCGACCGCGGCCTGCGCCAACGCCCTGCCGATGCCGGCGCCGCGCCGGTCGCTGCGGACGGCGAGGCGTCGCAGCTCCGCGCGGTGGCGGCCGTTGCCGGCAGCCGGGCGGTCGAGCTGGACGGCGCCGACCACGTGGTCGCCGTCGAGCGCGGCGAGCAGTACGCTCTCGCCCGGCGCGAGGCGCGCGGCGGCTGCGACATACGCCGAGCGCGCGCCGTCCCCGGAGAGCGGTGCCGCGAGACCGAGTGCCATCCCGCTCGCGTGTGCGTCCAGCAACAGCTGCCCGAGCTCGTCGAGGTGCGACTCGACGGCCGCCGCGTCGAGCGCCTCGATCGTGATGGGCATCCACTCAGCCTAGACTCGTGGGAATGGGCGAGGACGAGACGGAGCTGTACGACCTGCGGGTGACGGTCGAGCGCATCGAGGGACGCTCGGTGTGCGGCCTCGAGGTCGGCGACTACTTCGAGGTCACCGAGTCGAGCCGCGTGCGCATTCCCGAGGGCAAGCACTTCTGCCTGTACGCGCTCAGTTCGGTGCTGCCGCTCCTCCCCGCCAAGCAACGCCGTCTGGACGCGAGCGATTGGCTCGAGCAGGACAGCCTCGTCGCCTGCCCGGACCCGGACGAGCGAACGATCATGCGCATCGAGCGCATCGCGCAGCGCACGATGCGCACCTCCGAGCTGACGTGAGCGAACGGAGCTTCGGGCTCGGCTTGCAGAGCGACAAGCAGCCGGGCGCCTACGCCGCGCTCGCGCGGCGGGCGGAGGCCGACGGTTTCGACGTGGTGAGCGTCTTCAACGACCTCTTCTTTCAACCCGCTCTGCCGCCGTTGCTCGAGATCGCCGCGGCGACAGAGCGGGTCCGGATCGGTCCCGCATGCCTCAACCCCTTCACGGTACATCCCGTCGAGCTCGCTGGCCAGGTCGCGGCCCTCGACGCGGCCTCCGAGGGACGCGCCTACCTGGGTCTCGCGGCCGGCGCGTGGCTCGACCGTCTCGGGCTCGACACCCGGCGGGCGCTGACCGCGATCTCCGAGACATGGGAGATCGTGCGCCGCTTGCTCGCGGGCGACGACTCCGGCTTCGAGGGGAGGCTCTTCCGCCTCGCCGCCGGCAACACGCTCGCCTACGAGCCGGCCCGCCGCGCCGTGCCGCTCCTGGTCGGCACGTGGTCGCCACGGCTGACCGCGTTCGCCGCGGGCCGTGCCGACGAGCTGAAGATCGGCGGCTCCGCGAACCCGGCGCTCGTGCGGCTGGTGAAGGAGCGGCTCGCCGGAAGCCGGACGCGTCTGGTCGTCGGCGCGGTGACCGTCGTGGACGACGACGACGCCGGTGCGCGCGCACGAGCCCGTGAGCAGGTCGCGCTCTACCTGCCGGTCGTCGGCGTGCTCGACCCGACGATCGAGCTGCCGGCAGCAGAGAGCGGGATCCCGGACGACGTGCTCGACCGGTTCGCCTTCGCCGGCGAGCCGGCTCGGATCGTCGAGCAGGCGCAGGCGCTGTTCGAGGCAGGCGCCGACCGGATCGAGTTCGGCACGCCGCACGGCATCGACGAGCGTCGTGGCGTCGAGCTGCTCGGGTCGCAGGTGCTGCCGAAGCTGCGCTAGACGCCTCAGGCGAGCCCGGAGCGCGCGCCACCCGCGCCCGAGCGCGAGACCGACGTGATGCGCGGGTCGATCATGCGCGCGATCACGTCGGCGATCGCGTTCAGCGCGATGATCGCCGTCGCGCTGATGAACATCACGCCGAGGATCAGCGGCAGGTCGTAGCCGCGCTCCCCGCTGAGCGCGTTCAGCACCAGGTGACCGATACCGGGCAGGAAGTAGACGGACTCGATGTAGATCGAGATGCCGATCGCCGTCCCCGCGTCCATCGCCAGCATGATGATCATGGGCGCGATCACGTTCGGAAGCGCGTGCTTGCGCAGCACACGTAACTCGCCCGCTCCTTTGGCGCGTGCGGTGCGCACATAGTGCGTGTGCAGCGTCTCCAGCAGACGCGCCCGCAGCATGCGCATGTACAGCGCGACGAAGAAGAGCGCGAACGTCACCCAGGGCAGGATCAGGTGGGTCGTCCAGTCCTTCAGGCCGCCGCAGCCCTGCGGCACCGCCCCGCTCGCGAGGCGGAGGTCGGGCAGCGCCGGGGGCCCCGTCAGGTTGCAGTAGCCCGTCGGCGGTAGCCACCGCCAGCGCTCGCCGAAGAGCAATCGCAGCACGACGCCGATCACCAGCGGATGCGTCGAGATCCCGATCAGCGAGACCGCGACGACGGTGCGGTCGACGAACGAGCGCGGCGAGCGGGCCGAGAGGAGCGCCAGCGGGACCGCGATCAGGACGAGCAGCACCGCGCCGCCGAAGATGATCGAGGCGGTGACGCCGGCCGCCTCGTAGACCATGTGCCCGACGGCGGTCCCGTGGATCCGGCCGTCGTAGCCGATCCCGAGTGACGACCACGCGACGCCGAAGTCGCCCTGCGCAAAACGCCAGAGATAGTCGCCGTAGCGGTACCAGATCGAGTGGTCGAGCCCCAGCGCCTGATGCGCCGCAGCGATCTGCGCGGGTGTCGCATGCTGGATGTCGACGAGGAAGCCCGCGGGCTCGACCGGGATCGTCGCGTAGACCACGAACGTCACGAGCGTCAGCCCGAACAGCAGGCACACGGCCGTCGTCAGCCGGTAGGTGATGAAGCGAACCATCAGTCGCGCGCCTCGGTGTCGAACGCCTCGCGTAGGCCCTCGCCGAGCTGATTGAACGTGAAGACGGTGACGAAGATCATCAGGCTCGGGAGCAGCGTCAGCCAGACGGTCGCGCGCCGCGCGTCATACGCCGTCGGGCTGAGCACGGTTCCCCACGTCGTCGAGAGCAGGTTGCCCCAGCTCGGGGTGGGGAGGTGGATGCCGACGCCGAGGAACGTGATGCCGGCCTCGAGCAGGATGTTGACCGGGATCAGCAGCGTGAGGTACACGAGCGCGGTCGGCAGCACGTGCGGGAGGACGTGGGTGCGCACGATGCGGGAGTCCTTCGCGCCGACCATCACCGACGCGTCGATGAACTCGCGATGACGCAGCTCGGCGACCTGCGTCCGGATCACGCGCGCGGGGTAGAACCAGGTGAAGGTGCCGATCAGGACGATCAGCGCGAAGACGCCCTCTGGCAGGAAGCCGAGCGTGATCTTGTCGAGGTGGTTGTCCGTCTGCGTCCCGAGCGAGATCACGAGCAGCATCAGCGGGAACGCCATCACGAACTCGGTGAAGCGCGAGAACGCCGAGTCGATCCAGCCGCCGAGGAAGCCGCCGATCATGCCGATCAGCAATCCGATCGTCATCGCGAGCATCGTTCCGCCGACGGCGACCTCCAGGGACGTGCGTCCGCCCTCGAGCAGGCGCAGCAGCTCGTCCCGGCCGAGACTTCCGTCGGCGCCGGCGAAGAACCACGTCTTCTCCGTGCCCGCCGGGGGCGCTGCGCGCTGATAGCCGCTGTCGTCGGTGTACTCCTGCGTCGTCGCGAAGACCTTCGACAGCGGATTGACCGGCTTGCGGTAGATCGGGTCCGTTGCGTACGGGAACGGCTCGTCGCTCGTGTGCCCGAGCGTCGCGGAGAGGATCGGCGGCCCGACGGTGATCGCCGCGACGAGTGCCAGCGCTGCGACCGCGCTCGCGAACAGCATCTTGTCGCCGCGCAGCGTCCGCCACGTCCTCGACCGGATGCTCACAGCGCGATGCCTTCCTCGCTGATCCAGTCGACACGCTCAGCGTTGCCCACGGCTTCCGCGAAGGGCACGCCGACGAGGACGACCGAGAAGCGCAGCCAGATGGTCTCGTGCCGCGGGAGCACCGGCTTCGCCGGGACCTTGCCGCCGACCGTTGCGCGCCACGTCTCGCCCCGCGGCAGCGGGAAGGGCATCGGCGGTCTGGCCGAATCGGCCGGCACGTAGATCAGACGGCGGCCCCCGAGCACGTCGTGCCCGGAGTAGACGAGCGCCGGCCCGTTCCAGACGAAGCCCTTCGAGGCCGACGGCTCCCACGGCGCGGGGTAGAGCGGCTTCGCCGTTCCGTTGTGCAACGTGATCTCGGCCGACCACCGCCCGTCGTGGAAGACGATGTGCCGGGCCGTGTACTGGATCGGCTGCACCGTCGCGTGGTCGTGCCAGTCGACGTCGAAGCTGCGCTCGATTGCCGGGCCGCGGGCGGACGACGAGCCGCAGCCCGCGAGGAGCGCCGCCACCCCGACCAGGATCCACCGACCGAACGCCAGGGTCCAGGAATAGCGGAAGCGATATCGCCGGTCAAGCCCGCCGCGTCAGGCGCCAGCCCACGACGCCGGCCACGAAGAGCAGCACCTCGACGAGCGTGATCGCGAGCCGGTTCAGCAGCGTCACGCCGAGCGCCGGGCCTGCGGTCGTGACGGCCAGCAGGAGCCCGTACATCGACGCCTCGCGCGCGCCGAGCCCGGACGGCGCGAACACGGCCAGCACGGCGACGATCGCCCCGAGGGCGGAGACCCCGCCGAGGTACGGGATCGTCGCCAGCCCGACCTCCGAACCGAGCGAGCGCAGCATGAAGTAGACGGCGAAGCCCGCGATCAGCCACGTCCCGCAGTAGAAGAGGAGCAGCCCGAGAGTGAGCGGGAACGGCAGCGGCTCGATCTCCTCGGCGCCGAACGGCTTCAGCAGCCTGTTCGAAAGGGGGCGGAAGATGCGCGGGTGCAGGAGTGTCGCGAGGAGCAGCGCGAAGACGAGCAGCGCCGGCAGCGGCGCGTGCACGTCGGGGACCCAGGCGAGGCTGACGATGAAGACGATCACGCCGGAGATCGCGGACAGGCACGCCTCGACGAGGATCGAGGCGAGCACGGTCGGCGTGTCCGTCACGCCGCCGTAGCGCCGCAGCGCGACCGTGCGCGCGACCGGCGTCCACACGCCTCCAGGGAGGTACTTGGCGAGCATCGAGACCATCTCGGCCTGGAGCCCGACGCGGTACGGCACCCGGATCTCCCACGCCTCGAGCATTCGGATCCAGCCGAGGATGAAGACGAGGTAGTAGACCGCGACGACGGCGAAGGCGAGCGCGAGGTAGGCGGGATCGGCCTTCTCGAGCAGCGGCCCGGCCTTCGCCCACTGCTCGCGGACCGCCCACGTGCAGAAGAGCAGGGTGAGCGCGAGCAGCGTGAGCTGCAGCCCTTTCGTCAGGCGCGGGCGCGCGCGAAAGTACTGCAACGCGGCGGTGGCGTTCATCCTTCGAGCCTAGACGGCGCGCCGGTGGCGCCGATTCGGCGACGGAGCCGGCGGTAAAGTTCCGGGGTGGGGGGAGAGCGCCAGCACTACAACGTGACGCTCGCGTTCCTGGCGCTCGCGGGCCTCGCGTATTCGCTGCAGCAGACGATGATCGTGCCTGCGCTGCCGAGCCTGCAGCGCGAGTTCGGCACGACCACAGCGTGGGCGACATGGCTCCTGACGGGGTTCCTCCTCGTGTCCGCCGTCGCGACGCCGATCCTCGGCAAGCTCGGAGACCAGTACGGCAAGGAACGCTTCCTGCTCGTCAGCCTGCTGATCTTCTTCGTCGGTTGCGTCGCAGCCATCTTCGCGTGGAACATCTGGTCGCTGATCCTGTTCCGCGGGATCCAGGGCTTTGGCGGCGCGGTCTTCCCGCTCTCCTTCGCGATCGTCTTCGACGAGTTCCCACCGGAGAAGGTCGGCTCCGGCGTCGGCATGATCTCGGCGATCCTCGGCATCGGCGGCGGCCTGGGTCTCGTCCTGTCGGGCGTCCTCATCGACTACGCGTCCTGGCGCTGGCTGTTCATCGTCGGTGCCGCCGTGGTCGGCGTCTCCGCACTCGGCGTCTGGAGGTTCGTGCCGGAGTCGCCGCTCACGACGCCGTCGAAGCTCGACCCGCTCGGGGCGCTCCTCCTCGCCGGGACCCTCGTCTCGCTGCTCCTGGCCCTGACCGAGGGACCCGAGTGGGGCTGGGGCTCGGGTCGCGTCGAGGCCCTCTTCGTGATCAGCGCGGTGCTCGCGTACCTCTGGGTGCGGACGGAGCTGCGCGTGCCGGAGCCGATGGTCGACATCAGGATGATGCTCGAGCGCACCGTCCTATTCACGAACCTGACCGCCGTCTTCACCGGCTTCGCGATGTTCGGCGCGTTCGTGCTGCTCCCGACGCTGATGCAGACCGAGCCGAGAGCAGGCGTCCCGTACGGCTTCGGGCTCTCCCCGACGGCGACCGGCCTCTACCTGCTGCCCGGCGGCCTGCTCGGCTTCCTCGCCGGGCCGCTCGCCGGCCGGCTCGGCCTGCGGTACGGCTCGAGGCTGCCGCTCGTCCTCGGACTCGTCCTTGCCTCGCTCGGGATCGCATGGCTCGCGCTCTTCCACGCGCACCCCGCCGAGATCTCGATCGGAATGGTGTTCATCGGCATGGGCGTGCCCTTCGCATTCGCCGCGATGGCGAAGCTGATCGTCGACGCGGTTCGCCCGTCGGAGACCGGCGTCGCGACCGGCATGAACACCGTCATGCGCACGATCGGCTCGGTGATCGGCGGCCAGGTCGGCGCCGCGATCATCACCGCCGACACGATCGCGCACACGCACGTCCCCGCCGAGTCGGCATTCGTGGCCGCGTTCTGGGTGAGCGCGATCGTGGCCGCGATCGGTGCGGTGCTCGCGCGGTTCATCCCCGGCCGCGCTGGTTCGACGGCTTTCGCGGATTAGCGTCAGGCCGTGAGTCGTGTGCGCTTCGCGCCGAGCCCGACGGGCACGTTGCACGTCGGGACCGCGCTGAACGCGGTCGCGAACCGCACCTTCGGCGACTGGATGCTGCTCCGCATCGACGACACCGACGCTGTACGCAACGTCGGCGGCGGCGAGGTCGGCGTGATCTCCGACCTCCGGTGGCTCGGCGTCGACTGGGACGAGGGCCCGGTTCGCCAGAGCGAGCGCGCGACGCGGCACATCGAAGCAGCCGAGGCTGTCGGGCTGCCCCAGCGGTTCGAGGGCGTGATGCTGTGGCGCGAGGACGGCGCGCCGACCTACCACCTGGCGAGCGTCGTCGACGATGTCGACTTCGGGATCACGCACGTGATCCGGGGGTCCGACCATCGGCCCCACGAGCCGCTGCACGCGGCGCTGCACCGAGCGCTCGGCAGCGAGCCGCCGGTCGTCCTCCACCACGGCCTGGTCGTCGGCGGCGACGGAGAGAAGCTCTCCAGGCGTGCCGAGGGGGCAACCGTTGCGTCACTGCGAGAGGCCGGCCACCCGGCGGAGGCGGTGCGTGCGTACCTCGAGGAGCTCGGGCTGCCGCGACACGACCTGCACCTCGACCGGGAGCGCATCCGCTCGCTCTCGACGGACGTGCTGGCCGCCCTCTCCGACGAGGAGCTGGCGGCGCGAGCTCGAGTGCCCGTGGCCGCTGTGGATCTGATGCGCGGCGCGCACGACCTCGTGGAGGCCCGCGCGCTGGCGCGCTCGGTGCTCGACCCGCCGCGTCTCGACTCATTGCCGAGTCCCGAGACGCTCGCGCGTTTCGTCGAGCTGCGCACGCCGCTCTCGGAGACGCTGGACAAGGAACAGGCGAAGGCGATCGTCCGCGAGTTGAAGGCGGTCGGAGGGAACTTGCGCGGGCTGCGCGTTGCGCTCACCGGCCGCGAGCGCGGGCCGGAGCTGTGGGCCGTGGTGCGCGCGCTGCCGCGCGACGAGGCGCTGCGGCGCGCACTACCCTAGGTCGGTGCGCCTCTACGACACGTACACGCGCGGGCTCGTCGAGCTGCCCGCGCCGCCCGGCCCGGTCCGCATGTACTTCTGCGGCCCGACGGTGTACGCGAGGGCGCACATCGGCAACGCGCGCCCGTTCGTCGTCGGCATGTGGCTGCGCTCGTGGCTGCGCGCGACGGGCTACGACGCGACGCTCGTCCACAACATCACCGACATCAACGACAAGATCTACGACGCGGCGCCCGGCGCGAGTGCGGAGCTCGCCGCGCGCGCGAGCGAGTGGTACCTGCAGGACACCGGCGACCTCGGCATCGGGATGCCCGACCACCTGCCGAAGGCGACGGAGAGCGTCCCTCAGATCGTCCGCTTCATCGAGGAGCTCGTCGAGAGCGGCCACGCCTACGCGGTCGAGGGCGACGTCTACTTCCGCGTCGCCAGGTTCCCCGACTACGGGCGCCTCTCCGGGCAGAAGCCCGGTGAGGTCGAGCAGGGCGAGGAACCGAACCCGCTCAAGGAGGACGCCCGCGACTTCGCGCTGTGGAAAGCGAACAAGCCGGCGACGGAGGACACGTGGTGGGAGTCTCCGTGGGGGCGCGGCCGCCCCGGCTGGCACATCGAGTGCTCGGCGATGGCGGAGGAGATCTACGGGCCGGCGTTCGAGATCCACGGCGGCGGGCTCGACCTCGTCTTTCCACACCACGAGAACGAGGTCGCGCAGTCGCGCGCCCTCGGACATCCGTTCGCGCAGATCTGGACGCACAACGGCATGCTCCGCTTCACCGGCGAGAAGATGTCGAAGTCGACCGGCAACGTCGCGACGATCCGTGAGGCCGTGGACGAGTGGGGCCGCGAGACGGCGCTCGTCTTCTTCATGACGGCCTCGTGGCGGAAGCCGATCGACTACTCGGAGCAGACCATGGCGCAGGCCGCGGCACGCAAGGAGACGCTCCGGAACGCGTTCACCCTCCCCGCTTCGGAGCACGACGAGCGCGGCTGGGCCTCGTTCGCGGCGGCGCTCGGCGACGACTTCGACACGCCCGCCGCGCTCGCGATCCTGCACGAGTGGGCCTCGAGCGGGCAGCTCGAGCTGCTGGAGCGCGGGCTGGAGATCTTCGGGCTCGGCTCGCTCGCCGCGCGCGAGGAGGCGCCGGCCGATGTGGTGGAGCTGGCGGAGCGGCGGCAGCGGGCCCGCACGGAGCGGAACTTCGACGAGTCCGACCGGCTGCGCGACGAGCTCGCCAGGGCGGGCTGGCAGATGCGCGACCTGCCCGACGGTTACGACCTCGTGCGCGCGTGACGCCTGACCTCGTCTACGGTCGCCGGGCGGTCCGCGAGGCGCTGCGCGGCCGGCGACAGGTGCTCGAGGTCTGGGCGACCGAGCGTGCGCTCAAGGCCGAGGACTGGCTCGCGGACGTCGCGCCGAAGCCGAAGGCCGAGCTGGAGCTGAGCGAGCGAGCCGACACGCGCGACCACCAGGGGGTGCTGGCGCTCGTGGCGCCGTACCCGTACGCGGACGCCTACGAGCTGGCTGCGGCGGAGGCGCCGCTGCTCGCCGTGCTCGACCGGGTGACCGACCCGCGCAACCTCGGCGCCGTCGCGCGCTCGGCCGAGGGCGCCGGCGCGACCGGGATCGTCGTCCCCGCACACGGCTCGGCCGTCGTCACTCCGGCGGTGGCGCGGGCGTCGGCGGGTGCGGTCGAGCACGTGCCGATCGCCGTCGTCCCGAATCTCGCGCGCTACCTCGAGGAGGTGAAGGGCGGCGCGTTCTGGGTCTATGGCGCCGCCGGCGAGGCGGGCGCGCAGTCGATGTGGGAGACGGACCTGACCGGCGGCGTCGCGATCGTGCTCGGCGCCGAGGGGAAGGGGCTGCGCCCGCTCGTGAAGCGCATGTGCGATGCGCTGGTCTCGATCCCGCTGGCCGGCGTGGTCGAGTCGCTGAACGTCAGCGTTGCCGCCGCCGTGTTGCTGTACGAGGCACGCAGGCAGCGTGGCTGACCTCTATCTGTTCGACGGCTACAACCTGCTGCACGCGGGCGGCTACGCGGACACACGTGAGTTGGTCGACGCCCTGGCCAGCTTCGTGGCAGTGCGCGGCGCGCGCGGCATCGTCGTCTTCGACGGTGTGGGGGAGGACGCGCGTCGCGGCCCGCTCGAGGTGCGGTTCGCCGGCCACGCCGACACGCTGATCGAGCGGCTTGCGGCCGAGCATCGCGACCGCGACCGGGTCGTGCTGGTCACGAGCGACACGACCGTTGCGGCGGCCTCGGGCCCCGGCGTCGCGAAGGTCTCGTCGCAGACGTTCGTACGGGAGCTCGAGCCCGCCGAGCATCGCGACGAGCGGCCGACGGGGCTCTCCGGGAAGCTCGACCCTGCGACACGGGACATGCTGGAACGACTGCGAAGAGGCGAGTAAGCGGGTCCAGTGCAATTGGGACTTGTGCTCCTTGCGGGCCGCTGCTAGATTGACCTCAACCTAAGGGTGAGACTTCGGCGGTGCAGGACGGAAGTCTCGCTCGGAGAAACTCGCAAACACCGGGGGTTCTGTCGTGTCCGTCCGCTACGCCACAGCCCAGAAGTCTCCGCAGAAGGCTCAACGCGAACTCGAGGATCTGCAGCTCGTCCTGAAGGCGCGCAACGGCTCGAGCCTCGCCATGGATCATCTGATCCGGCGCTATACATCGTTCGTCCGGCTGAAGGCCAGCTCCTATTTCCTCGCCGGCGGCGATTCGGAGGACCTGATCCAGGAGGGCCTGGTCGGGCTGTACAAGGCCGTGCGCGACTTCCGGCCGGACAAGGAGACCTCGTTCCGCTCGTTCGCGGAGCTGTGCGTGACGCGGCAGATCATCACGGCGATCAAGACGGCCACGCGGTTCAAGCACGCCCCGCTCAACCAGTACGTCTCGTTCAGCCACACGCCGGCCGGGCAAGAAGGCGACGACTGCACGCTCGGCGACGCGCTTCCCGGCCCCGCGGTCAACGACCCGTCCGTGCGGGTGATCTCGACCGAGGAGCTGCAGTCGCTCGTCGGCTGCCTGTCGACGACGCTGTCGCCGCTCGAGGCCGACGCGCTGCGCCTCTACCTCGAAGGCTCGTCCTACGAGCAGATGGCGGCCGAGCTCGGCTGCGACACGAAGACGATCGACAATGCGCTGCAGCGCGTGAAGCGGAAGATCCTGACGCACCAGCACGGGCGTCAGGTCCTCGCGTGAGGCTGGAACCGATTCGCTCCGCGGATCAGATTCCGGGCGTTCGGCTCGCGTACCATGGCTGCTTCCGCCGGAGTAGCTCAGCTGGCAGAGCACCTCTCTTGTAAAGAGGATGCCGTGGGTTCGAGTCCCACCTCCGGCTTCCCTGGAGCCGTATGACGGAACGCGCTAGGCGGCCGTCTTCTCGGGCGCCTTCGTCCGCACGCGGCGCTCCGCGACCGGGATCTCGACGAAGAACGTCGAGCCGCGGTCGTCGCCGTTCGTGTCGCCGTTCCCCTCGACCCAGATGCGGCCGTCGAGGTGGCGGACGAGCTCGCGGCAGATGTAGAGGCCGAGGCCGGTGCCGCCGACGCCGCGCGTCATGTTGGGGTCGAGCCGGTAGAACTTCTCGAAGACGCGCCTGCGTTCCGCGGGCGGGATGCCGAGGCCGCGGTCGGAGACGGCCCACCGCACGCCGCGCTCGCCGCGGGTGAGCGTCACCTCGATCGGGCCGCCGTCGGGCGAGTACTTGACGGCGTTCTCGACGAGGTTCACGAGCACCTGGCGGAGCTGCTGCTCGTCCGCGGCGACCGGCGGCAGGCGCTTGGGTGCCTGGAGCGAGAGCGTGATGGTTTCAGGCAGGTGTGTGCGTGCGGCGTCGACGACGCTCTCGGTCAGCCGCGCGGCGTCGACGGTCTCGATCCGCAGCTGCAGCTGGCCCGAGTCGAGGTGGCTCGCGAGCAGCACGTCGTTGACGATCTGCGCGAGTCGGTCGGACTCGTCCGCGACGACGTCGAGCAGGCGGTCTCGCATCTCCTGGGCGAGGACGAGATCCGACCGGCGCAGCGTCACGGCCGCGCCGTAGATCGCGGCGAGCGGCGTGCGTAGCTCGTGCGACACGGTCGCGACGAACTCCGCGCGCATCCGCTCGAGCGCCCGCTCCTCCGTCAGGTCGCGGAACGCATAGACCGTCCCTTCCTCGAACCGCACCGCCGAGAACGACAGCCATAGCTCGCGACCGCCGATCTCGAGCGGCACCGTCTGCGGCCGGCCGTCCACGTCCACCGTGGCGACGTGCTCCGCGTAACCGGGCAGCGCCTCGCGCGCCGGACGGCCGAGCACGTCCGCGGCGCGCAGCCCGGTCATCGCTTCCGCCGCGGCGTTCCACAACAGCACGCGCTCCTCGGCGTCGAGCAGCACCACGCCGTCCGCGATCGTCTCCAGCGCCCGCGCCGCACGCGCACGCCGCTCGACCTCCTCGTACAGCCGGGCGTTCTCGATCACCGTCGCTGCGCGCGCCGCGAGCTCCTCGGCGGCGCGCAGGTCGTTGCGCGTGAGCCGCCGTCCCGACTCGTCCGTCACGAACGTGATCGCACCGAGTGTGCGGCCGCGCGCCGTGATCGGGACGCACAGGAACGACCGCAGCCCGAGCTGCCGGAGCAGCTGCTCGTGGATCTCGTCCCGCGCCACGGCGGCCAACATGCCGGCGGGGATGTCCGGGACGAGCTGCGGGTCGCCGCTGCGGATCACCTCGGCCGCGCCCCGTTCGGCCTCGGGATCCGGCGGGTAGCGGTGCTGCAGCTCCTTCGCGAACACGAGCTTCGCCGGATCGGCGTGCTCGACCGCGAGCGTGGAGATCGAACCGTCCTCTTCGAGAAGGTGGACGGCGCACCAGTCGGCGACACGCGCCACCGCGAGCTTCGCCGCTTCCTGGAGGCCGGCGCGCCAGTCGAGCGACACCGAGAGCGCGGCCCCCGCGTCGAGCAGGAACCGCTGCGCCTCCTCGATCCGCTTGCGGTCGTCGATGTCGGTCGCCGTGCCGATCCAGAAGTCGATCTCGCCGGAGCCGTCGCGGATCGGGACGGCGCGGCCGAGGTGCCAGCGGTAGCTGCCGTCGGCGCCGCGGAACCGATACTCGACCTCGAAGACGCTGCCGTCCGCCAGCGTCAGCTCGCGCCGCGCGAGCACAGCCGGCAGGTCGTCGGGATGCGTGACCCGTGACCACGCGGTAGCGTCCACGCCGCCTTCCGGCATGCCGGTGTATTCGAACCAGCGGCGGTTGTAGTACGTCGCGTTTCCGGCGTGGTCGGACGTCCACACGATCTGCGGCATCGCGTCGGCGAGTTGGCGGTAGCGCTCGTCGCTCGCACGACGGAGCTCGGCGAGCTCTCGTTCCGCGAGCTGCTCGGCTTGCAGGCGGATCTGTTGGTTCTTCTCCCACAGCTCGATGAAGACGGCGACCTTCGCGCGCAGGATCTCCGGGTCGAACGGCTTGAAGACGTAGTCGACCGCGCCGACCTCGTAACCGCGGAAGACGTGCCGCTCCTCCTTGGAGAGCGCCGTCAAGAAGATGATCGGGATCGTGCTCGTGCGCTCCCGCTGCTTGATCACCGCGGCCGTCTCGAAGCCGTCGAGCTGCGGCATCTGGACGTCGAGGAGGATGACCGCGAAGTCGTCGCGCCCCAGCAGCACGCGCAGCGCCTCCGCGCCCGACGTCGCGCTCACGAGCTCGTGCCCGAGCGGCTCGAGGATCGCCTGGAGGGCGAGCAGGTTCTGTGGGCGGTCGTCGACGAGGAGGAGCGATGGCATCGTCAGGCGTGGACCTTCGCAATTCCGCAGAGCTCGGCGAGCAGCGGGGCGATCGCGCCCGTCGGGACGACCCGTGCCTCGGGGACGGCGCCGAGCGCGGCGCGGGGCATCTCGTCGCGCACCGCCTCGGCGGGATCCTGGACGATCGCCGCGCCGCCGAGCTCGGCGATCCTCCGCAGGCCGCGGGCGCCGTCGGCGTTCGCGCCGGTGAGGACGACCCCGGCGCACCGCTCGCGGTGCGACTCGGCGGCACTCTGGAAGAGGACGTCGATCGACGGCCGGGCGTACTGCACGGGCTCGTCGGTCGAGAGTGAGACCGACTCCCGGTCGACGAGCAGGTGGTAGTCGGGCGGGGCGATGAAGACGGTGCCTGTGCGCAGGGGGTCCTTGTCGCCGGCCTCGCAGACGGGCATCCGCGTGGAGGCGCGAAGCAGGTCGCGGAACGCCGTGGGGTGGGAGTCCGCTGAGCGGTGCTGTGCGATCAGGACCGCCGCGTCGAGCTCCGGGGGCAGGCTCGCGAGGATCGCGCGTACGGCGTCCAGCCCGCCCCACGAGGCGCCCATCACCACGAGGTCGGTCATCGCACCTTCCTGTAGAGCTTCTCCTGCGCGTCGACCGCCTCATACCGGTCCTCGACGCCGGTGAACCTGATCGACTCCTTGTGGCCGAGTGCCAGAAAGCCGAAGTGCTCGAGGCTGTCGTAGAACAGCTGGTGCACGCGCGTCTGCAGCGTGCGGTCGAAGTAGATCATCACGTTGCGGCACATGATCAGGTTGAACGTGTTGAAGCCGCGGTCCTGAACGAGGTTGTGCGGCGCCCAGATCACGTGGTCGGTGAGCGACCGCTCGAAGAGCGCCCCCTCGTACTTCGCGAGGTAGTACTCCGAGAACGAGCGGCGGCCGCCGGCGCGGATGTAGTTCTCCGTGTACTCCTTCATCTTCTCGAGCGGGAAGACGCCCGCGCGGGCGCGCTCCAGGACAGCCTCGTTGATGTCGGTCGCGTAGATCCGCGTGCGATCGTCCACGCCTTCCTCGTGCAGCACGATCGCGAGGGAGTACACCTCTTCGCCGGTGGAACAGCCAGCGACCCAGATGCGCGTGAACGGATACGTCCGCAGCACCGGGACGACGTGCGCGCGCAGCGCCGCGTAGAACGTCGGGTCGCGGAACATCGCCGTGACGTTGATCGAGAGGTCGAGCAGAAGGCGCTCCATCACGTCCGGGTCGTGGAGCAGGCGCGCGAGGAGGCCGGAGATCGAATCGCAT
>Ga0136846_1217701_pt1 | contig 16207 bp, 15 predicted proteins | sample HopSoiMetagenom2_FD_96841 | JGI IMG/M metagenome (GOLD analysis project Ga0136846, IMG submission 96841) | Grasslands soil microbial communities from Hopland, California, USA - 2 Assembly 2016 (version 4) | ecosystem: Environmental > Terrestrial > Soil > Grasslands | place: USA: Hopland... | reverse complement strand
GATGCGGCGAGCGAGTCACCCTCGTCGATGATCAGGAAAGCGCGGCGCGATTTGCCCGCGGCCTGCACGACCTCATGGAATGCCTGGGTCAACAGCGTGCCCATCTCGCCGACCTTGCCGCTGCCGCGCACGCGATTGCTCAGCCGGAACAGCTGGGCGTCTTCAGTGCGCGATTCCCTGGCGAGGCGATTGGCGATGCATTCGGCCATGGCGGTCTTCCCTGTGCCAACGTCACCGTAGAAGATGACCAGGGGGTACTGCTCAGCCACCAAGTCGCACAGCTGCAGCTTCTTGTGGTGCTTCGCCTTGCTCCAGACGCCGAGTTCGCCCAGGTTCAGCAGCAGCCGCAGCTGGTCGTGGATCTTGCGGTAGCGGCCATCGAAACCGAGCAGCGTCTTTTCGCGGGCCGACAGCGGTCCGTCAGGCAGGGGCGCCTTGGCGTCGAAGATGTTGGGCTGGGTCACAGGCTGAAATCCTTACGCTGCATACCGTAGCCGTTGCTTACGTAGTCTCGGTTAGCGCTGGCGGTGAGGGTGCGGTGGCTGCTGTCTGCGGCCGATGTCGTCCAGTTGATGTTCAGCTTGGGCGCCATCTTGGCCCGTGCAGCGTCGTCATAAGCCGCCGTGTACCAGATGAGGATCCGCAATTCGGGGCTGGGCACTTGCGGCCACAGGACGCCCCCAGGTCGGCTCATGCTCAATTCCCCCGAAGCCGTGTTGACCTCGAAGCAGGTGGCCTTCTGCTCCACTCCCCAGCTCAGCAACGTGATGTCCACCTTCTGCAGGTATCCGTTCTTAGCCAGCAGCTCGATGTCGTGGCCCCAATCGCGGGCCTTCTCTTCGGTGATCGCCCGGGTGCTGGCCGCGATCATTACCAAGTCGGCCGTCACGCGGCGCATGACAACCTCGATGTCGGCGACCGAGTAGGTCTCACTGGCGGTGAACGCGTAACTCATGCCTCCTCCTTGACTTTGAAGCGCGGGCCAAACAGCTCTTTCCAGATCTCGATGTCGTCTTCCTGGGAGGCAAAGTTCGCCGTTTCCCAGGCAATCTCCGCCGCAGCGACGATCTCCTTGCGCTCGGCCTCCGTGATGCGACTCGCTACGTTGTTGCTGTTGCACACGGGGTCGAGGATCACGACCGGATCATTGAACTTGGTCAGCACCAAGCCGTTCTCGGGGAAGGAGATAACCTCCTTCAGGCCGGACTGCGCGATATAGAGCAGGAAGTCCCTGAAGCGCTTCTCGACGGGCCCGTCGGTGCCGTTCTTCGCCAGCACATGCGCCATGATCAACTCGATCACGAAGGACTTCAGCTGCGTCAGCTCGATGCGGTTGCGCCATTTCTTGGCCAGGCGCACGAGCGTGCGGAAGTCGGCGTCCTTGTCCTTGCGAGCTTGCACGAACTTGATCTGGCAAGGAGCGCAAGTTTGCATCTTGGTGCCGTCGTGGATATCGAACTGCCAGCCGTAGCCCGGGCGCGCCGGGTCCTCGATCACCGGCACGATGTCCACGCTCAACCCGGAACCCACGAACTGAACCGTTGCGGCCTTGCGCTGGATCTCGAAGTGTTCGACGGACTTGTTCGGGTACGGATCTCGACGGCGCTGCGGCCGAAGAGGCGCGCAAGAAGAAGATCGCCGCCGTGAGTTGCAATCCCTGCGTCGAAGCAGTCTTGCTGCGGATGCATGGCGATACCTCAGAGCGTGACTCCGCCGGCCACAAGAAAGCGTTTGAACAGCGTTTTGGCCTTCCGGCGCATGACGCAAGGGTCTATCCGAAGCATTTCCCAAAGGACTTGCTGGACGTCGCGCGCGCGGGCTGTCCACAGCTGGCTGAGCTACTTACCCTTCTGGGCTGCTAGTCCGCGAGGTTTTTTGACTTCCGCGAGTTTGACGTCAGATCAGCCCAGCTACCAGACGTCGTGCACGATGCCGGGTTGCTTGCCTCACTGGGGAGCGCCCCGCCCCGCTAGTTCGCCCGGCGCACTGCTCCGAACTAGGACTGGGCGCGCTGGATGAAGAGAGCCCATAGGCGTTCAGCGGCGCCTTCAGCACTTGATTACTCCAAAGGAGAGGGTCTGGCACGTGTTTTTCACATGCTGAGCTACCGCGCCGCCAAGGTCGCCTTTCGCAATCGCATCGAGCAGAGCCTTATGGCCTTCTACGATTGCTCCAGCCTGCGTACCTGCAATCCTCATCGCCTCGGCGGCCGGCTTCTCGAGGACGCCCATTGGGACCTCCAGCAAGCGAAGTTGGATGTTCACGTAGTCGGCGACCACGCTCTTCGGGCCGATCTCGACACCCAACTGCTTCGAGATGCGCAGCAGGTCGTTGTTGGGGCCGAAGCAGGGGGCTTCGCCGAACTTCTTGCCCTTGCAGTTGTTGAACTCCTTCATCGCAAGGTTTCCAGCCGTGCAGGTGGCGGTGCTCACGGGCTCTCCACCCGACGTGACCGCACATTGAAGGAGGATTCGCTGGTCGGCGGTCAAGTTGTCGCCCGCCATGCAGAGAGCGGTACCCATAGAGTTGAAGGACGACTCCGCGGCGCACCTGAGAAGCCGCCCTGCCTCGCCCGGAACGGACTTGCCGCCGAGGCACACGGCGGCTTCTGCGGTGGACTTCGACTTCAAACAGTCCATCGCCTCTGCGATCGGCTTGGGGAGCAGCCCTCCCGCTGCGCAGAGCGTGCCTTGCTGCCAGTCTCTTGACTTCCTGACACACGCAAGTGCGGCACGCTCGTTCTTTCCAAGAAGGCAGTTGGCAACGACGTTTTTGTCGACGCGACCGTCGCTGGTCATTGCCTGCCGTGCACACGCAACCACTTGCCGTGAGCTCTCCGGTAGCTGACTTTCGACGGTGCAGAGCGTGACCGCGCGCGCTTCCCCTTTGACACTAGCAACGCACTTCGAAACAGTCGCCAGGGCGGGCGATCTCCTCGTGAACTGGGCAATGCAGGGTGACAAGGACTTGGCATCGACCGTCCCGTCCCTTCGTGCGGCATCGATGCAAGCAAGAGTCTGGCGTTCCTTCTCACCCGACTGCTGACGCAGTACGCAGTTTGCCGCATCGGTGCCACCAAGGCCATTTGCGGCACAGGCCTTGGCCGCTGCCAAGAACTCCGCTTCGTTGCGGCCCAGCTTGATGCGAGGGAAGACATTAAGTACCGCAAGGTCCTGCAGCTTTGCCCTGTTGGCGATGAGCATGAGGTCCAAGACAGCCTTCTGCCCCGTCGGTGGGAGACAGTAGCCAGCGTTCAGGCACGACACCAGCTCGGGATAGTCAACGCTGTAGCCGGCACACTCTCCTACTGCGGCTGGATCAAGAATCCCGCGAAGGCGAGAGCACTCCAACAGCCGCGTTCGAGCCAGCTCGTCGGAGGCTCGTTTCAGAGCTGTGCCATCCGGCTTTAAGCGAGGCGCAACGTAGCTTGGCGAGTCCAGGATGTCGGCGACTGCCAGCATGCTCCTCGGCGACAGACCTAAGATGTCCACCGCCGCATAGTTAACGTCAATCCTCTGCGCCCTCCTTCGTTGAACGAGTCTTTCGAAGTTCTCCAAGGTGTCGGCATCGCCGGCTTGACGGGGCCACGGCCTCCCCACCGCGTGGCGCACGTTTGAGTCGATGACAGGCGCCGCAACGGGCGCACCAGGCAATGGCAGGCGATAGGCGCCATCTGGGGTCGGCTTGACACGGATCCATGCTGATAGTTTTCCGTAGCGCTGGAAGCCTGGGTCGTGCGGCCTGTCTACGTAGCCAGCCAGGCTGCATCCTTCGGCTTCGGAGCAGTACGTGTCGACGAGCGCCAAGCCAAACTGGTCAGCATTGACACCGGCGGCGTCCAGAACATCCTTTAAACGGAGTCGATATCGATCCGATGCGATCTGCAAAATTGGGTGCAGTTTGTTGGCAACAGCGACTGAAATCCGCGCGGATTCAGCGTTGAGCTGACTGGTTGGGTTCTTCAGCGCCTCGGCCATCTGCGAATCGGGCGATCGAATTCCGCGATCGATGTCTAGCGCGAGACCGGCGCCGATGTCGCCCAATGACTCCAATTGCTTGGCTGCCGCACTCGCGAGTGCCGCGTCCTTCACAAATGGCCCCACCGCAACAATGAGCATTCGTCGCCCGACCGCCTTGCCATTTCTGGTTGTTCCCGTGCGCACCGAGGCCAATGGGTATTGCTTCCAGACCCGGGGTTGGTCCAAGCAGGTGCCAATATCTTTCGTCGTCGCGTGCAGGCGCCGGCATTCGTCGCTTAGCAAGGAATTCTCGTTGCGCCGCGGCCCAGCGAGACCGGGTAAGCTCAGCACGAGCAAAGCGAAGGTGACCAAATACAGGCGCGTGTGAGCGCACTTGAGCGTCGTGTTTACCATTGCCACTCCCTTAACGCGAGACGCAAGGGCAAGCGGGGATCAGCCTCTTCTCGGGTGCCAAGTCTCGCCTGCGCATGTTCGCAGCGCTGGTGGGATGGAGCAACAGGCGCTCATCCTCAACAGTGAGCTCATCGACCCACATCGCGGGCCGCGAGGGCGGTAGCGACGCCGAGAGCCCCGGCCATTGATGTAGGTGTCTGACCTGACCGTGACTCGGGCAGAGGAGAGCCTCGCTGCCGCGCTACTGGTGGAGCCTCCTAAGCCGGCCGATATCACCGCGGCACGCATCGCCTTGCTAAAGGCCAAGATTGAAAGCAATCCCGGCATCCAAACGCTGGCACCCAGCCTATCCTGCACTAACTAGTCTTCCTACCGTGCCAAGGACAAACAGCCCGCCGGCGCGAAACTCAGCCGTCTGCAATCCGAGCAGGAAGCGACGCAAAGCCGCACCGTCTAGCACCGAATGCGGCGAACTGGCGACGGGTCCGGCCACGCATCCGACGCTCATGCGGCAGCACTGACCTGCAGACGGCGCCCAGGCGGCGCGCAACCGCCACCGCAGCCACGGACCCGCGCAGCAGCCGTCGCAGCCTTGCACCAAAGGCGCTGGATTTGTGCCACGAATCCAGCTCGCTGGCGGTCCTCGCCCGCGCCTAGATTGGTAGCTCACCCGTCCACAGCGCTGCATGAAGCTGCACCCCAAACGCCCGCCCGGCCGCGTTGACCGCAAAGCCGCGGCCTATGCCGCCGACATCGCAGAGCTGCGGGGTGCCGGCTACACCTACGCAGCCATTCGAGAAGCACTGTTGGATGTCGGTGTCGTGGCCAGCACCAGTGCGCTGCGCCGGGAGGTGCAGCGGCTGCGCACGCGCGATCTCAGCAGCGCGCTGCATCCCGCGCCCGGACCGCCCATATGTCCGCGTTCAGAGGCCGCGACGGCGCGCACATCTCCACCACCCGCGCGTGACCTGCCAGTCACCGACTCGCCAGGCAGGCTGCGGGGTCGCGATGTCGCCGAAGCCTTCTTCAGCACCCACCTCAGCAATCCGCTACTGAAGTCCCAGGAGCCACCATGAAACTCGCCGTCATCAACTTCTCCGGCAACGTCGGCAAGAGCACCATCGCCCGCCACCTGCTGGCGCCCCGCATCCCCCGCTGCGAAGTCATCGCGGTAGAGAGCATCAACGCCGACGACGCCCAAGGCAAGACCGTGCGCGGGCGGCAGTTCGCCGAGCTGCAGGAGTTCCTGCAGACCCCCGCCAATGTCGTGGTCGACATCGGCGCGAGCAACGTCGAAGAACTGCTCTTGCTCATGCGCCGCTACCGCGGCAGCCACCTGGACTTCGACGGCTACATCGTGCCGACGGTGCCGGCGCGCAAGCAGCAGCAGGATTCCGCGGCCACGCTGGCCGAGTTGGCCCGCATTGGCGTTCCGGCAAGCCGGGTGCGACTGATCTTCAACCAGGTCGCCGACGATGAGCCGGTCGAGCGCGTATTCGAGACCCTGCTGGCCTACTGCGCCGCATCCAAAACCGTTGAGCCGCGGCTGGCGGCCTGCCTTCACTACAACGAGGTCTACGCGCGTGTCCGCGGCACCGACCAGTCCCTCAAGTCACTGGCAGCCGATCCGACCGACTACAAGCAACGCATCGTGCAGGCCGGCAGCACCAGCGACAAGATCGCGCTGGCTCAGACACTCGCCACGCAAAGGCTGGCCCGCGGCATCCTGCCCGAGCTCGATGCGTGTTTCGACGCTTTGGATTTGCAGTCGCTGTTGTTCGAAGGTGTGATCAACGACACCTCGCAGCAACTGGCATTCTGAAACTCAGCACCTCTGCATTACTGACTAGACTCCGACCCTTACTCACTCGGAGCAATTACGTGGCCAAGTCCCTGTCGCAGATCCAGAGCCAGATCCAGAAACTCCAAAAGGAAGCCGACACCATTCGCGCCGCCGTGATTTCCCGCATCCACAAGGAAATGGCACAACACGGCCTGACCGCCGAAGACCTGTTTGCCGAAGCACGCAGCACGTTCGTCGGCAACGGCCGCCGCACCAAGGGCAAGGCAGCCGCCACCAAGACCCCGAAATACGCCGACGGCGCCGGCAACACCTGGGGCGGAATGGGCAAGCGCCCGGGCTGGATCCGTGAGGCGCTGGAGGCCGGTCGAGCCCTGGAAGAGTTCCTGGTTGGCGCCATCGCGAAGCCGGCCAAAACGGCCAAGGCGGCCAAACCCACCAAGCCCGCAGGCAAGAAGGCTGCATCTGCGAAGAAGGCATCTCCCGCTCGCAAGCCCGCAGCCAAGAAGTCCACGCGCGCAGTGGCTGTTAAGAAGGCCGTAGCCCCCAAGAAAGCCGCCGCCAAGCGCCCGGCACGCAAGAAGGCCTCCCCGTCCGCCGAAGCACCGGTCGAGTCCTGAGAATCCTTGCGGCCAACAGAGGGTCAGCTTCGCTTCAGGTTCGGCTGTCACACTGCAGGCGATTCCTCCCGGAATCCCTGCTTCTTCCTCCCTGAGCAGGCCGGCTCTGCCGGTTCAAGCCCCGTGGCGACGCCCGGGGCTTTTTGTTTTGTTCGGCATTGTTCGGGGATGCTCTGTTCAGCTCATCTGACGCAGGCGCCGAACGATCTCGCGCACGCGCTGTTCGCCATTGGGCACCAGCGTGTACAGGTCCGCGCGGGCCCATCGCAGCGCATCCAGGCAGCACAGCATGTCGTCGCTGATGCCGATGTCCACGGCGCGCAGCTCGAACAGGTCGAATGGAAACGTCCGACCGTTGAACGTACTGGCAATGAATGCCGCCACGCGCCGCGTCTGTCCCGAGTCGCCTTGCTCGGCGATCTTCAACAGTCGCGCGAATGCCCGCTCGGCCTGCGCGGTCGCCTTCTGCGACCGGGCCGCGCAGCGGGCCATGAGGTCTAGTGTCGATGTGGCCATGAAGTTCTCCTGGCGGGAGGTCGGCGCAGGCATCGTTGAATGCTGAGGCCTTGCGCCGGTGGTGCACAGGCTGGATTCGCATCGAAATCCAGCGTCCCTTGGCAGCTCAGCCCTTGAGCTTGCGCATCTCTTCGGCCAGCATCCACAGCGCCCGGTCCAGGCTCACACCGCGGTCGGTGCTCTGCACAGGACGGGTCTGCTGACGCCGGCCCTGAGCACTGCGGCCGGGCAGGCCGCCCTGGATGACGTTCTCCTGCACCCCGATGGTGGGGATGTAGCTGTAGCGCTCGAAGCGGCTGGCGTGCTTGCCCAACGCAAAGATGGACGGGGCCACGGTGCGCATCTGGTCTTCGCTCAGCGGCGCTTCACTGTGGATCGCACGGGTGTTGCCACCAAGACGGGCGGCCAGAGTTGGATGGGAGGAATACATGGTGAGTCTCCGGAACGAGAGACCAGCCGGGCCCAGAACGAAACCCTGACAACTGATCCTCTCGCTCGGACTCCCTCGCTCCCGCCCACGGGCGGGCGGGGGGTGGGCAAGGCCCCTTCCCTCACGGGAAGGGGTGGGGGATGGGTGGGGTTCGATCGCAGCCGAAGCAGTGCGCCGGTTCCCCGGCCCACCGCCAGAAGATCCCCCCACAAGTCCCCCTCATCCAGGGACGGGGGTTGTGGGGGGATCGCGGTGGGACGACGGGCGCACTGGCTGCCCCATCCACGGTGCCGCAGCGGCGCAGTCAATGTGCCAGCTCGCCTGGCGCAGCGGGTGCAGCGAAGGCAACGAATGCCTTGAGCTGCGGCGGCTCCGCGGCCGGCGTGACAGGCAAGCGCAGCGGCTGGCGCGACGGTCGAGCCGCAGCGATCACTTCAGGAGCGGCCCGGCTTCGGGCTTGGCGGGCTCCCGGGGTGGCGATCTGGCCGGGTCAGCGCGAAGCGCAGCCGATCAGGACCGGCCAGTTCGCCAAGCAGGCCGTTCCCGCGCAGCGGGAAGGGCACGGACTGCGGGCCCCGGGGCGGGAAGGGCCGCGACGCCCAATCGCCATAGGAACGATGCCTCGACAACCGCTGCCACATGCGCCGCATGTTTCCTCCCCCGAGGTTTATCCAACACCTGCCCTCAGGTCGGCTTGATGCGCAGACCTGCCCAGCGCGACGGGCAGGTGTCGGACAAACCTAAGCTGAGGCGGATATCCAATCCGACAGCCCATTCCCTCAAGACCGGCATCGGTGTTCGTCGCTGCCATCGTCCAACATAGGCGCGCTGGCCCCGGTCCGATGTTCAGCGCCGGCGTCTCAAGCACATCCGCCACTTCGCCGCCGGATAAGAGCGGATCCTGATCGCCGGCAACACCCGGGCGCGGGCCCAGGCGCGTACCCAGAACACATCGGCACCGGCTATTTTCTACGGGGAAAGAAATAAACCGCCGCGCAAGCCAATACACACAACACGCCAGCCGGAAGCATTTCTCCATTTTTAAAATGGATAACTGCAGTAATTTCCATGGCGATGCCAACTAGAAAGATGAACAAAAGGAGAACAGCGACCCGCGCCAACAGCATCGAAATGGTAACGCGACTCACACTTCCTTCTTTTGCGCTGGCGTATCGCATAAATAACCCTGCTATCACGCCAGCCAATACCCACAGCAAGTAAAAGAGAATTTTTAATGAAGGCTCCATCTATCGTCCCTTACCGCGGACAGGTACAAGCCGCAGCACTGCTACCGAACCCACCGACAGAAGGAGGCAGCCAAGCATTGAGTCCTGTCGTTGGAAGCATGCCGATAGTTCCGCCAACAGCAGTGCCAAATTGGACCGACTCAGTTGGATTCCACCCCTTATTCCAGTACTTGAATGCGGCCCACAGGCCTGAAGTGTTTGCAGATGCACCACCGATCATTGAGACAATCCCCTGAACATACAGCTGCTTAAAACTAAAACCAGAAAACCCCTTATTGGCAATAAGTTGACCCACTGCATTGCCTCCAGCACCTGCCAATCCAGCAGTGAGTGTTGACCCTGCCAACGTACCTGCCACACCTGCTTTTCCTGCGATACCTCCAGCTACCGCGCCGCCCAGAGCGGCCAACGCTTTTGATTCTGTGCTAGCACATGGATCTTGATTCGCCCCCAAATAGCCAGTCAACCCGCCAATAGCAATATTTAATACCATTCCTGTCGAAAGCCTACCGTCCGGATCGATTTTTGAAATCGGATTCCCTTCGGCATAAGTGTAGGTATTAACGCCGCCCACAAGCCCTATGGGGTCGGATTGGGTGTACCTGCCCACGCTAGCATCATAGGTGCGGTTCCAATTTTGCCATAACCCTGATTCCGGGTCATAGTATTGACCGGCAAAACCAACATTCATACCGCCAACCAAGTCACTCGTCACAGTTCGATCAAACGCTCGCGCGGTTGCCGTCCAGACATAAGAGAGTGGTCCCGTTGCCCTAAATGCAGCGATCGGGCGACTTAGGTGATCACTCGAAACATTAAACGATGAAGATTGACTTGCTGGGTTTGAGTTGAACAGTACCAAGCGGTTGTTGAACCAGACGTATGCCCTCTGCTGCCCGTTACTGGACAATTCGTAGAGCAGCTCGCCATTTTGGCCATAAACGAAACGTGTTGAAACGCTTCCTGCTTGCTTGAAACTTCTTTGTCCATTGCCGTTAAAAATGTAATTTGCTTGCACGCCTGTACCGACGGTTGCGGTCGCGCAAGTAACATTTGAGCTATATCGCTCGAATTGAGCGAGGCGTGCAAATGCGTCATATCGATGGCAATCGGTAACTCCGCTGCGTTGATCTTGGATCAAATTGCCAGCGTTGTCGTAAACAAAGTTTCGAACTCCCGCTGCCGAGGTCACTGAGGATAGGCGGTTTGTTCCCGACGAAATGGCGTAAGAGGCGCTGCCGCCGGAGGAGTATCCGGCGCTGGTTCGATTCCCATTTGCATCGTAAGAATATGCACTCTGTAAACCTGTACCGTCAGTGACAGCGGTCAATCGATCCAGGGCATCGTAGGAAAGCCCGCTAAGACCTAGGCTCCCGGTACTTGAAACCAGGTCACGAGAGTTGTATCCAAGTGAAGCAGGGTAGGCAGACGTCATTCGCCCGTCGACGTCATAGGTCACACCCCCATTCTGAGGGGGGCCGAAAGGTTTGTACAAGATTGAGGCTGCCGCATTTACCGTCGCACCATCAGTAGTCACTGCCTGAACGGACCGGGTAAGACCATCTTGCCACGCATATTGAACGCGAAAGCCGTTGGGATATACGATGGAAGCAAGCTGCCCCAGAGAATTGTAATTCCAACTTGTGATGAAACTTTGCCCCTGAATAACGTCGGTCTGGGTTGCGAGGTACCCGAAGGCGTTATATGCGTAGCTTGTAATTTCGCCGGTCGATTCTACTATGCTGCAAACACGGCCCTTGCCATATGCACAATCATCGTACTTTATTGTCCGCGTAATTGGCGAGGCGCCGCTTCGACTTGCCTGTAAGCTGGACAAGCGTCCGTCAGTCTGATATGCACTGGTGACGACGGTACCGTCTGCTGCGGTCGAAGACTGGAGTAACCCATCGCTGCGGTAGGCAAACGTTGTCAAGCCCGTATCGGGACTAGTTATACTTTTCAAAAAACCCATGCCGTCGATATCATGGGTTGTAGTATTGCCGTTTGGGTCAGTGACTGAAGTCAGACGGTCGAGGGCGTCATACCCGAACGTAACAATGCCTCCCGCCGGATTAGTCACCGTCTTTTGACGCTTAAGATCGTCGTAAGCATATTGCGTGATCAGAGTGCCTATTTCGGAAGCAACTTTCACTTGATCCGGCTTCCCCCATACATTACGGACAATCGTGGTGCTCTGACCATTGTTTCCACGAAAACCGATATCTCGCCCCTCACTATCTCGGTCGATAAACTTTCTCACTCCCGCGTCGCTTTGTAGCGTATACAACATACCACAGGAATATTGATTTGTGCAATTGGACTGACGCATATATCGGTCCTGGCTAGTGGCAATCTGGGTAATCTTGCTTCCCACATCCAAGCCCAAGTTCATGGAAACTTTCGCAGGCCTAGTGTCACTAAAGTACGTGCCAGTGAAAGTGTCATCCTTCTGCAAACCGGTCAACCTTAATGCGGCGTCATAATTAAATGTCACATAGACACCGTCTGGCGTCTGCGTTCCAAGCACTTGCCCTTGGACATCGTATCCCCACCGAGTAGTAAGACCAGCGGTGGTACGAGTTACGACCCTATCCCGCGCGTCATATACAAGATTCGTTACAACACCATTGAGATCTGTAACCGTCTGCGGCAAGCCAGAAGGGTTGTAGTTCGAATATGTCGTTGTGCCTGTTGAATCGGCGACCGATGTAAGATCCCCATTTGACGCATACGAATAGGTCATGGAATCGCCAGAGCCTGAAACCGGTCCGTCAACCACCACTGTAGCCGGGAAGCCATTTGGATAATCGGTATAAGTAGTAGTTGTTACTAAGGGACTGGTGGCCGGGACGGTTAAAGACGTTACCGTTCGAATATTTTCGCGACCTTTCGAGTCATATCCGATTTCCGTCCGATTCAGCGCCGTTGTAATTCGTGTCAAACGCTTTGGAAAACCAGGGGACCAATCATAGAGCGTGGTTTGCTCAAGTGACGTACCATTGCCGCGCACTTCCCGTTGGACGTAGCCGTCAGCGTCAAGCGTTGACTCCATCTGCAAACCGGACGGTAAAGTCGTTAGAACTATCTGAAGCTGATCGCTGGTATTGGTACGCGACGTTGCTGTGACAGCAAAGGGACAGGTGCTTGTGCCCTGCGCTTCGATTCTGGTTAGTCTTGATGCGCTATCAAACCAGTATTGTTTAGTTCTGCCGTATGGGTTCGTAATCGTTGTGGTGCCGTCGGCGTTAAAAGCAAACGCATACTTTTCGACGCTGCCGGCGTGCATGGAGAGATTTGCCTTTCCCATAGCACTGTCATATCCAAAAGTGGAATAGGCGACGCCATTTATTGATTTGCCGAGATATTGATATCCATTCCAGCTATAAGTGATTACATCGCTAAAAGTGATATCGGGATAGCCTGTATGCGAGGTTGGCGGGTACGTTACAGTCTGCAGCGTGGCCCCAGAATATGCGTAGTTAATCGATCGCCCACCGGAGTCCGAAATTTGTGTAATCCTGCGGCCGCCTGCAGTGCTAGTCCAAGTAAAGTTTAGATACCTTCCACTGGTATGGGTGACACGGTAGAGCGAATCAAATAGGAAATTGGCTGACGATTGCTCTGGATTTCCATAGGAAAAAGTCCAACCTATACCCTCCGCTCCCGTGGAAGATAAAAGGGCGCCGCCGCTTGCATATATTTCAACCGACCCATCAGTATCTATATATTTAAACCGAAGCGGAGAGGTACTGGTTCGGTAGATTGTTCGAATTTGACTTGGGGGCATCCCGCTATCTTGCGCAGCGCGCCAAACCTGCGACTGCGGATCGTAATTGAATAAAAGCGTTGAGGCATCGGAACGCCGAAGAGTGATCGTTGATGGCGTTGTGGCACTGTCTGTACTGTATATGGCCGCCCTGTCGAAAGGCGTTGTCCATTGATACCCAAACATTCCGACAGCCCCCGAATTTGAGTTGTACGTCCGTTTGATTGTCAGGGGATATTGGCCGGGGAACTCAAGGTCCGTTTCAAACTCGACTTTATTTCCTGAAGAAGCAATGATGGGATTACCTGCAGCGCACCCGCTCGTACTTGCATTCTTGCTTGTCGTGGAACTGGTTGAACTAGTTCCAGCGGTGCCACCCGAGGAACCGTTTGTTGAGTTTGAATTGGAATCGTTGCTCGTATCATTCACGTAGTTGCAAACTGGATAATAGGTGCTATACATGAACTCTTGGCCTTGGCCAGTGCCGTAGTACCAATCGGTTTGCACCATCTTGCACACTTGCCGCTCAGCAGCTACGGCATTTCCGTCTCCAAAACAGAGCAAGCAAATTGCCAAGACGCTAGGTAAGACGCGGGTCAAGTCGGGCATTTGCATAAATGGATTCCTGATGCACCAAACGGTAAACTAAGTTCTTGGATATTAGCCGCCTCATGCTTGGTAACGCAATCACTTCACATCATGGAAAGCCCCACCTATGGTACTAATTCCATCCTGCCCGCCTTGAAACGCAGCGCAGCAGAGCAGAACGTCGTGGACAGCTCCCCGCGGCGTTTGCTGACCGCCACGCATCGAGGGCGTAGACAGTCTGGGTTCCCAACCAGTGGACGGCAGGCTCACCCGTGTAGACACAACGAGGCGTCCCTGGCGCAGCTGCGGCGTTGTAGATGGTGACCGGATGGTCGGTCACGATGAACTTCACGTCAGAGTCCTCCGCGGACACCATCTCGCGCACACCTTCAGCCCACATCGTGCGATGCATGAATCGCAGCGCCTGCATCTCGACCATCAATTGAACTTGGTCCAACGGCGCGTAGCGGGAACGGATCCAATCGAGACCTTTCGGCGTCCTCAACAACTGCGAGGTCAGGTGCTCGAAAAAATTCTGGAAGCCGTCGTGCATGCCACTTTCATCGCCGTCCAGTAAGGCCTGCACGGCCTTGGCGGTCTGGGCGTCGATCGGCCCGAACAGCTTCCGCTCCACGTCGTCGTTGACGATGCGGCCGAGCCTTCGGCCAAGAAGGCGCCGGTAAAAGGCAAGGTGCCGGAGTCCCACAAGGCCGCACCGATTTTCAGACGTGCCGACTTGGTGGGGAAGTTCCCGCACATCAGGCATCTGGCCGCTCCGAGGGGAAGGCGGCTGCTCGACACAGAAGAACGCGAGCAGATCCTCGCGTCGAGGTTGCTCGACTGATGGGGCCTGCGCGCGAATGGCTTGCTGCTTGAGGCTACCTTTCTCTTTCAGCTCAGTTGCCTACTCCCCGCACTGCAGATGAGCAGAGCGACCATGCCCTGTATTTGTCCGAATAGCTTCAATCAAGAGTCTGGCTGGATGAAGCTTGTGAGCAGGTGACAACGCGGACCGAGCGTATGCTTTTTTTGATGTGCTCGGCGGTCGCCGGCACCGACGGCCGCGCAGATCGGCGCGATCACCAGGTTGCTGCTTACAGCCATGTACGCGACCACGAAACACGCGACGGGAGGCACCAAAGAAGTCAACGTAGGCGGCACGGTTCGCGCGGCGAAGGCCCAGACGCATAGAGGCCGCTACCGCCAACCAGGCGCCCAACACGGCGACTTTGGGCGCAACGTCGATCACGCCCTCACTACTCATAAGTCGTCCTCCTTCATGCCGTGCTTCGGCGGAGCATTGCGCCCCCCCCCGGAGTGAACGACGTTGCGAGTGCTGCTAGCGCAATTCGCTCTCTCGAGTAGGCGTGGAGCCTTGGCTCACGTTCTCGCACTGGGTTCTGCGTCACCGCGGCTTGCCACTTGTGGGTCCTGCTTTCCAGTCGAGCTGCACACCCGCTTCGCCAGTATTTCCGACGTGGCGACGTTTGGGCGAAGTCGACCGGATCCCCCGTTCCGCGAGTGCATCCCGCACGCTATCGTGCTGAAAGTCGCTGGTAGCTTCGACGCGCTTTTCCCGCAGTGGCTCGGTGTTGACCACCAGACCGCCCTCAGGACAAACCGAATACGTAAAAGGCCACGGGGTGGAGCGCATCGGTACCTTGAACTTCATGGTGATCTCGGACACGCGGGCCTGAGCCATCGCGATTACTCTTCATTGACTGAAGCCTCATGCAGCGCGTGCGCCTCGAGTTGATCGTGAATCCGTCGGGCCAGGCCGACGACCAGTTTGAGGGTGGCGTGCACATACAGATCTGCCCGCGAGCCAGCGATGGCTAGCTTCGCAAGGCGCGCTCGCTCGGCCAGCGTGCTCGTTGCCTCGCGCAATTCGGCCTCTGGTCGATCCATCATGACGGCCATCGTCACGACCTGCAGCAGGTCGCTCAGCTCGCTTACACGAGCTCTCAGCTGGCGTTTCCAGGGCAGGTTACTTTGCGTAGCACCGCCCAGCACGGTCAGATAGTGCTCCGCGTCTCGGATGTCGTCGGCGATTCGCGCCGCTCGGTCTTGGGTGTCCATGGCCTTCAAAGTTCTATGGTCTCAGCGGCCCGGGGCGAGCGGTCCGGCCTGGTCGGGGAGACCCGGCATCTCCGCGCCGACCCGCCAGACCCAGCTGGCCAACTGACTGTCGGCCATGAGCTGTGCGAGCGCCGCCTCCTGGGCGTCTGAGGCACCAGGCGGGAGGATATACATCGCCGTGGGCTTCGGCGCGGTGTCGGACGCCACGAGGCTGGCCAAGGGGCGGTCTGAAGCCAGGTTGTAGCGCAGGCCCTTCACGAACCGGCGCCCATGCGTGGACATGGCCTGGATCAGCTGTTGATCGAACGGACTCTCGAACGGCAGCCACTGGTCGGTGACCGTCATGAGGCTCACCTCTTCGAGCGTGGCCGTGCCCGCGATGCTGGCGCTGAAGGTCGCGATGGCCATCAACTGCGCCTTCTCGCTGGCGCCCCACAAGGCCAGCTCCATCTCGAAGCGCTTGAGCAGGCGCTTGTGAAGATCGTCCGACATGAAGAAGTGGTGGTCGGGCAAATGCTTGAAGATGATCTTGTGTCCGAAGCGGGCCGGCAACAAGTCCTTGACCTGGCCGATCACGAGCATGAGTTTGCGCGCCCCGTTCGACGGGGCTGCCAGGCGAGCGAGCATGCCGTCGCAGTGCGCGCACATCTCAGCCCGGCGGTCGGCATTGAAGGTCTCCGGAATGAACAGAAGGTCGGCCAGCGATGAGCCCTTGGCCGTCTTGCCTTGCGCGCCCTGCAGCAGGTACTTGCGCACGACGAACCAGCTGCGCTTGCCCTGCATGGCT
>Ga0136846_1234503_pt1 | contig 16213 bp, 10 predicted proteins | sample HopSoiMetagenom2_FD_96841 | JGI IMG/M metagenome (GOLD analysis project Ga0136846, IMG submission 96841) | Grasslands soil microbial communities from Hopland, California, USA - 2 Assembly 2016 (version 4) | ecosystem: Environmental > Terrestrial > Soil > Grasslands | place: USA: Hopland... | reverse complement strand
CGACGTGTCTCAGGAGAGGCTATGGTTTTGTCGATCGACACAATCTGAACTCTATAACACGGCTGCTCGCAACGGCGAACACGAACAACTCACGGGCGGCACGGCATTGTGCCTGGCGTGAATTGAAGCCGTCATTTTGAATGCGTTTCTTGAGAAAAGTAAGGTATCGTGTACCGGTGCGTCGGCATAAAGAGTATTCGTTGGGCACTATGGGCGCTATTGTGCGTGCCCCAAGACCCCTTATCCGCCCGTACATGCCGGAGCTGGATTCGATACGCGGAATAGCGGTGTTGATGGTGCTGTTCTTGCACGGCGTGGCTTGGCCGCTGAATGCAGCTTTGTCGCGTCCGGGAAGATGGCTGCTCTCGATCTCTCAGCACGGAGGGGCTGGGGTTAACCTCTTTTTCGTGCTGTCGGGGTTCCTGATTACCGGGATCCTCCTCGACGGCAAGAGTAAAACTGACTACTATCGCCGCTTTTATACACGAAGGGCCTTGCGGATACTGCCCGCTCTCTGTGCCACCCTGCTGGTGCTGTTCATCGGCGGCTGGATCAACTGGCGCTTTGCCCTGGTGAGCCTCGCATTTCTTGCCAATGCGGCACCCCTTTTGGGCGTGCCTCTGCAGTACGGACCGCTTTGGTCGTTAGCAGTGGAAGAGCATTTCTATATGCTTTGGCCCACTCTTGTTCGCAGGTTCTCTTCTACTTGGCAGCTGATTTTGCTGGTCGGCATCATTCTGTTCAGTCCTGTATTGCGAGCAATCGCCTTCGCACATCTGCATGGACCATATGGCGGCAGGCCTCTTTACACGTGGTTCAATCTGGATGGGCTTGCTCTGGGTGCCATCCTAGCCATTTGGTTGCGCCATCCATCATTTCGACGTGTTCACTTATCGAGGGTTGCCCTTCCTATCTTTATGACTGGCGTTACGCTTTATGCCTGGTCAGTGGGTCGGCCGCAAGCGACTGCGGCGTTCGCAGATACTGCATGTGCCGTCGCCTCGGTAGGTTTTCTCTCTTGCATGCTGCTAGTCGGGACAAGCAATTGGAGCGCGCTGGTCGACATACCTATTCTCAAGTTTTTGGGCGTTATCAGCTATGGTTTGTATTTGATCCACGTTCTGGCATTCAGGATTACCGAGATCCTGCTTTCGCATTTTCCGATGTTAGTCGCTGCGGAGAAACCAACGCTAGCTATGCTGCTGCGCTTTGTGGGCGGTAGTAGCCTTGCCATTGCAGCGGCAGTTATATCCCGTCGTTCTCTCGAGGAACACTTTTTGCGGCGAGGAAGAGATCACCGACCTGGATTTCCAATTTCGAGCAAAGTCGAGCGACGGTATCCGTATGCCGGAACGCCTAGTCAATTCCCCGCCGATCAAGTTCAAGCGTCATAAAGCAGAAATGGTGTTGGGCGGAGCGTGGGACCGTCGCCATCACGCTTTGCACCGACTCGTGATCAGGGCCTCATGCTAGTGATGTAGTTATCGTTGAGAAAGATTCCACTGATTGTCTCGACACCGACATAGATCCCACAGCTACCTGGTCACGGGCTGCTGCATCGCTGAAAACCTAATGACAGCCCTGGAAGAGAGTATCTGGTGAAAAGTTGCTAAGGCCAGAATTCCAACGTTCCATTATCGCAGCATCCGACTTCCGCTTTTGCCTTGAACACCTCCCATCTCGCTCGCGAGCCCGGAGATCACGGTGCACAAGGTGACTTATGACGACTCGTCCATGCGGCTGCCCTAAGTTGGGTGTTGATTGTGCGGCCCAGGGTACGTGCATAGGCGGCATTAATTCCCGCCTTCGTCCTCCTCTCGCGCTTGATTGCGCGATGACTCCATACTCGAATCAATGTTTCGGGCGCGCCGATTGAGACCTCTTCGTTGACGTCGGAACGGGGCGCAGCCTAGCATGAGCGAAAAAGGAGTTACGTGTGATTGGCCAGATTCTCGGACATTGCCGCATTCTCGCGAAGATTGGCGAGGGAGGAATGGGTACCGTTTATCGCGCGTATGACGAAGTGTTGCACCGGGACGTGGCCGTGAAGGTCGTGAATAAAGATGCCCGCCTCGACCCTTCCTCGAGCCAGCGCCTCCTGCACGAGGCGCGTGCCTCTTCTTCCCTGGCTCATCCCAATATTTGCACTATCCACGATGTGGGCGAGAACGAAGGTGAATTCTACATTGTGATGGAACTGGTTGAGGGCAAGTCACTGGCAGCCATGGCCGAAGTGGGAGGACTGGCGCCAGAATCAGTCCTGCGTTATGGGGTTCAGATCGCAAGCGCCCTGGCGCGCGCTCACGACCGTGGCATCGTTCATCGGGACCTGAAGGCTGCGAACATCCTCATCACAAACGAGGGCCTGATCAAAGTGCTCGACTTCGGCTTAGCCAAACAGGCGGGTAGCGGCATCTTCGAAGGACCGACACGCTCGTTTGCCACGATGGAGGACACGTCCAGCGTAAGCGGCACTTTGCCGTATATGGCGCCCGAAATTCTCTCCGGCAACGCGGACGACCATCGCAGCGACTTGTGGGCTCTTGGCGTCGTCCTCTACGAAGCGGCTTCTGGGCGCCTCCCGTTTGAGGGACGCACTGGATTTGAGATTAGTTCCGCGATCCTGCGCGAGATCCCGAATCCACTTGGCCCTCCGGTGCCTCCCGGCCTATGGGCCGTCATTCAACGCTGCCTGGCAAAGGAACCCATCCAGCGTTACCAACGCGCGGGCGAAGTCCAGGCAGCTCTGGAAGCTGTTCAATCTGCCGCAATCGTGTCCCCGGATCCCGCCGCCGAGTCTAGCCCGCCCAGGACCACGATTTTGCACAGCGTGCGCCACGCGCAAGTGCGCAAAGGCGACTTTCTTTTGTTAGTGGGGACGACGAAGGGAGCGTTCATCCTTCGTTCCAATGCGCAACGAACCCGATGGGACGTCGGTGGCCCGTATTTTCATGGTCACAATGTTTACTCCATGGCCTTTGATTCGCGACGCGGTCGACACCGCATATGGGCATCGACGCAGAGCTATTGGGGCACCCTGCTGCGATCCAGCGACGACTTCGGAAAGAGTTGGACTAATCCGCAACAGGCGCCCATTCGATTCCCTCCTGATACAGGTGTTTCCTTGAAAAACATCTGGCAGATCACACTTGGACGTCCTGACGAACCAAACGTGCTCTACTGCGGCGTAGAGCCGGCGGCGCTTTTCGAAACCCGCGACGCGGGTGAAACCTGGTCACTCGTGCGAGGGTTGTTCGATCATCCGCATCGTCCCCGCTGGATGCCCGGAAATGGCGGACTCGCTTTGCACACCATCGTGCTCGATCCGGCGAACAGCCAGCGCATGTATGTGGCCATCGCGTCCGGAGTCGTCTATAGACCGGAGGAGGGCCGAAGCACCTGGACCGCCCAAATCGGGGGCCTCCGGGTTATGTTCATGCCGGACAAATATCCCGAGTTTGGGCAATGCGTGCACAAGATAGCTCTGCATCCGGATCGTCCCGAACGTCTCTTCCTGCAAAATCACTGGGGACTATATCGCTCTGACAACCGCGGTGAGAAATGGACTGACATTGCCAATGGAGTGCCTTCCGATTTTGGCTTTAGCGTGATCATGCACCCGAGAAACCCAGACTGCGTGTACATCATTCCGGTGGAGTCCGACGAGTTTCGCTGCGCGTGCGATGGCCGGTTGCGAGTGTATCGAACCCGCAACGGGGGTGCCTCGTGGGAGCCTCTCGTGCGTGGCCTGCCCCAAAAAGGCGCTTACGAAACTGTCCTGAGGGATGCGATGACAGCCGATTCATTCGACCCAGTAGGCATTTACTTCGGCACACGGAGTGGGCAGCTCTTTGGCTCGCGCGATGAAGGAAGGACGTGGCAAAAGATACTCGACGGCTTTCCATCTGTGTTGTGCGTGCGAAACGCAGTCGTGGGGGATGCCTCTGACCCTTTAACGCCAGCGTCGCCGAAAGCTACGCCAAAACATCACACCAAAGCGCGGACAAAGAGCAGAACGCGCCGCTCGAGCAGGTGACTCCATGCCTATCATCTTCCACATTCCAGCCGCGTTGCGGGAATTTACCGCCGGACGCAGTAGAGTCGAGGTCGAAAACCCAGCTACAACGTTGGCGGACGCCTTGTCCGCACTCTGGGCAGTCTATCCAGGCGTCCGAGATCGTATCGCAACGGAGCAAGGAGAGGTGCGGGAACACATCAACATTTTTATCGGGCAGGAAAACACCCGATATACGGGTGGACTTGCGACTCCCGTGGCGGCCGGATCTGAGATTTCGATCGTCCCTGCCGTCAGTGGTGGCTGCGAGGAGTTGTGCGATGCCCGGCCGGTGGCGCACGTCTGAGCCGAAGCCATGTTGCAGTCTGCTGTGGGTAAGAAGAACTTAGTAGCACCTAGCTGCCGGGCAGCTTCTTCCGGGTGCCTGCAGTGACTGCGGCACGCGAATGCGACGCTCCTCACGCGGTAGGCACATTGATAGGCACTGAGCAGGGCTTCTCGGGCACTCGTCTTCCGGGAGCACCCGCGAGGTCTACTACCAGTGCGTCACAGCGGATGCTCGGGCGGCGGTTGAAAAGGTCCGCAGATTTCTTAACCGACCGAACTTGACTCAGGTTGCGGAAAGACGGGAATGCAGGTCGGCTAATTCAATAACTCCACTCGGAAAACTTGGTCGGGGAGAGAGGATTTGAACCTCCGACCCCCTGGTCCCGAACCAGGTGCTCTACCAGGCTGAGCCACTCCCCGACAGGCAGGAACTGCGGCTTCGGCGGCCACGTTGAAGTTCACGCGAGCACGCAGTACTCGCTAATTATACCCTTGCATCCCAGCGCAAAGATACCCGCCAAGCGATAGGCATGGCGAAACTTCGGCGCATGGAACGTTTCGTGCCCAGTTGCAGGCTTTGACACTAAGCAGATCCGAGGATTTGCGCACATGGCCGATGCACGTGCACGGAAGCTACACACGTCAGCTAAAGTCTGCGGGCGCGGTTGCTTAAATCCCTTGATCCTTACGACTGGTTTCGAACTTTCCTATAGAATAGGGCTTCCTTTTTGCCTATATGATTGCACTGACGGCGGCCGCCCTATTCACTCCCACGGAGCGCATCGCGGATGCGATGCTGCTGATCGAGGACGGCACAATTGCTGAAGTGACTTCTCGCGGCAGTCGTACACTTCCAAACCATGTGCGCGTCGTCGATCTAGGCGACGACATTCTCGCTCCTGGCCTGATCGACATCCACATCCATGGCGGGGGTGGGCGAGACGTAATGGAAGCAACTCCGGAGGCCCTCCCTACCGTTGAAAAATTGTTGGCCGCGCACGGCGTGACCAGCTACTATCCCACTACCGTTTCAGCACCGCTCGACGACATACTCAGTTCACTGGACCGCCTCGCAAACGCCATTGAGTCCTGCACGGGGACGAATGGCAGTGGGTTGCGAGCTCGCCCTCTCGGCATTCATTTGGAGGGCCCGTTCCTGAGCCATGCGCGTCGAGGCGTGCATCCGCCAGAAAGTCTTCTCAAGCCAAATGCTGCGCTGTTCGATCGTCTGTGGCAGGCGTCCCGCGGACACATTAAGGTTATGACTATCGCTCCTGAACTCGACCAGGCACAGGAGACGATTGCGGAAGCAGTGAAAAAGGGAGTGTGCGTGAGTCTCGGACATTCCGACGCTCCGCTAGGCGCAGCACGTGCTGCTATGGCCGTCGGCGCTCGCCATGCGACTCACACTTTCAATGCTATGCGCCCCCTCGATCATCGTGATCCGGGAATTCTTGGCTTGGTTCTCACGAATTCAGATCTCACCGCGGATATTATCGTCGACGGCATTCACGTGGATCCCTCGGTTGTAGAGCTGTTTATGAAGCTCAAAGGTCCTGATAAGGCGGTGCTGATCACGGACGCTACTTCCGCCACCGGCATGCCCGATGGGCACTATCGCCTGGGATCGTTCGAACTGGAAGTGAAGGACGGACGGTGCCTCACCGGGGGAAAGCTGGCAGGCAGTGTTCTGACCATGGATCAAGCGGTTCGGAACGTGATGAAATTCGCTGGCCTCGAACTGGGCGAAGCTTTGCGGACAGCCACTCTGAATCCAGCCAAAGTTGTGGGAATCGCCTCGCAACGAGGCAAGCTCGCCCCGGGAGCCCGTGCCGACATCGTGGTTCTTGATTCGAGTTACCGTGTAATCCGAACCGTAATCGGCGGCGCTGGCATTTAGAATCATCCACTCAAGGGAGAGACCGGACATGACGTCTGAGCCAGAATTTCGCCACCACATGATTAAGGAAATTTTCGAGCAGCCAGGCGGCTTGTACGACACGATTGCGCCACGAGTGTCGCTCGAGGAAGGCGTGGTGCGCCTTGAAGAGAGTCACTTGAGTGAGGAAAAGATCCGAGGGCTGCAGCGCATCAACATTGTCGCTTCCGGTACGAGCCGTCACGCCGGCATGGCGGGGCAATACATGATTCAGGAACTGAGCGGCGTACCAGTTGACGTCGATTACGCGAGCGAATTTGAGTATCGGAACCCTATTACCGGTCCCAGCGAGCTGGCGATTCTAATCACGCAGTCTGGGGAAACGGCCGATACGACTGGTGCTCTGCGGGAGGCCAAATCAAAGGGAGCATGTACGATCGCGATATCCAACGTGGTCGGCTCGACCATTGCGCGCGAAGCCGATGGTGTCCTTTACACCCACGCCGGTAAGGAGACAAGCATCGCGTCTACGAAGGCATTCACCGCGCAAATGGCCGTGCTCTACCTGATTGCTCTATATATTGCGCAGTCGAAGCAAAAGCTCAGTCGTGAAGAAATCCGGAGACACATTCGGGAGCTGTTGAACCTGCCCGGGCAAACCGAGCGCACGTTGAAGTGTCGCACGCAATGTGAAGAACTTGCGCAGAGGTATCACGAGGTCGACGACTTTCTTTTTCTAGGCCGTGCAGTGCACTACCCCATTGCAATGGATGGTGCATTGAAGCTGAAAGAAGTTTCTTACGTGCATGCGGAGGGGTATCCCACAGGGGAAACCAAGCACGGTCCGAACGCTCTGATCGACGAGACCTTGCCCGTCGTGATTCTTGCGACCTGTGATCGCAGCGATGCTGGATCCGTCGTGCGTTATGAGAAGACCGTATCCAACATCGAGGGCTTCAAGAAGCAAGGGAGTCCTATTATTGCGGTAGCCACCGAGGGCGACGAGCGAATTCCGCAACTGGCGGCGCACACCATCTTCGTACCAGAAGCCCCCGAATTGCTCTCGCCCATTCTGGAGATTGTCCCCCTCCAGATATTTGCGTACTACATGGCGGTGTATCGGGGGCTAGATGTCGACCGCCCGCGCAATTTGACGAAGTCCGTAACTGTTGAGTAGGAGAGAGCTCTATCGGCTGGACAGCCGCTTAGTTAGGCTTGCGAGCCTTGCCTTCGGTTAAGTAACGCACCATGGCGGCATCGGCGGCATACCTGATTTTTTCGAATACGCTTATTTCGTGAGCGTTAGTGCCGTCATCACTGGGTTTCTGGCGCAGAGTCTGCCGCAGCTTTTCTCCCATTTCCGATTCGGTTCCGATGATCTGCAGATAGAACCAGAGAAAATGGCGCATCTGGTCGAGCGCCGACTTGAGCACCTGAATAGATTCGATCTCTTCCAATGAATTGAGTGATTCCATCAACTCCGGATCCGCCGCAGCCTGCATGGCGTAGCAATTCAGTTCCCGCTGGATGGCGCGCAGGTCTTCCGTCACTCGCATGATTCGAATATCGATTTCGTCCATGTAGTCTTTTGCGCTCATCTTCGGTCCGGAACTTCTTAAAGACAAGTAGAACTTCTCACCGGGCAGAATAAACAAGAAGATGTCTGCTGTGCATGAGCTTTGGTAATTGAGCATTACCAGGGTGTGGAATACGCGTCTGTTGCGGGATTTGAGCGACTAGAGACGCTGCGGCGGGTTGACTTTGCGTCCATGCGACCGCGGTTGGTTACGAGAGTTTCACGGCAGCACGGATTTCCGGCACGCCCCTTATACTTACGCCTTGCACTGGTGACTCGATGGCCTCGACTAATGCCGCTACCATCTCTTCCAGTGTCACCAGCCCCAGTCGCTGTGCGCCATCTCTCGTCGCCGGCAGCTTGCTCATTACCCAGTAAAAAGGAATCAAGGCATAGGGCCAGCGGTGGCCCGGACCCAGCACGTACCACGGGCGAAGGATCGTGGCGTTCAACCCACACTGCTGGATCAGCGCCTCGCATTCCATACGCACATCAATGTAAGCCTTCATCATGGGTGCAGGGTGTGCCACGCTGAGATAAACGAAGTGTTTCACGCCTGCATCTACTGCGGCCTCAATTGCGGCTTTTCCTGCGACCAGGTCTATACTGCGGAACTGTGCCGCCTTAGCGGGGCTGGGATGCGCCACGCCGACGAGGTGTACGAACGTGTCTGCAGGGGCAATTTTTTCGACATAGGAGCGCTTATCGAGGGCGTCTCCCGTTACCAGGGTACAGCCAGCCGCTATCTTGGATTCAGATCCTCGGCGCACCAAAGCTTTCACTCGATGTCCGCGCGCCAGTAACTCTGGTATCAACTGGCGGCCCATATAGCCAGTGCCACCCGCAACGAAAATCTCTTTGGTGCTGTTATTCACATTTCCAATGCGCGAACCCTGAGCATCTGGATTACTGCGCAGGGTAGCTAATCCCAATCTCAGTGCCGGTGGTAGGATTCGCAATCGTTGCTGCCACCGAATGAGTTGCTGTATCGAACTTCCAATTGCTGACTGGATTCCCTCCCGCGATCACCTGCGACGGCCTTTCGTTGATCCCATAGACCGTTACTTCCACCTGATTCCACCAAGGCGAGAACCGGCCTTCCGGCGGAGCAATCTTCACCTTCACTGCGCCAACCGACTGTTCACAGCTGAGTTTGATGCGCAGGTAATCTCCCTTCCGATAGGCAAAGCTGATGCCGTCATCCAAGTACAGCGAACCCTCGCACTCTTCGCCGGGATAAACCCGCAATTGAAGTGGTCCTTCCGGCTTCTGTGCCGTGTACTGTACGACCGGCTGTTGCGGGATAATTGCCCCACCGCGTACGAAGACCGGTAGTGAGTCCAACGCCGGGGTGAGCTTGACCGAACCTCCTTGGACTTTCTCACCTGTCCAGTAGTCGTACCAGGAACCTGGAGGAATATCGATCTGCAGGGGATCGAGCATTTCAGTCACCCTCGGTGCAATCAGCAGATCGCGTCCAAAGAGATATTCATCCAAAAAAGCTGTATCTTGCTCAGTGTAGAAGCGCTCGTCCTGCGGGTACTCAAGGAATACCGGCCGCATAAGCGGAATTCCCGTTCGCGTGGTCTGCTCCACCCCGGTGTAGATATACGGCAGAAGACGGTAACGCAGTTCAATGTACCGGCGGCGAATTGCTTCGTGCTCCGGCCCATGCACCCAGGGCTCCTGATCGGCTGTGCCCTTGGTGGTGTGATCGCGATAGATAGGAGTGAAGACACCCACTTCAATCCAGCGCGTGAGCAAGTCAGGCGGCGGGCTTCCCGCAAATCCGCCGATATCAGCCCCGACCAGCGGATAGCCCGATAGTCCGAGGTTGAGCAGGTTAGGTGTCATCATCCGAAGATGATTCCAGCTACTCGTATTGTCGCCGGTCCACGAAGCTGCATAGCGCTGGGCTCCCGCATAGGCCGCGCGGGTCAAGACAAAGGGCCGTTCATTCGGACGCAAACGTAGCAGGCCTTCGTAGGTCGCTCGGGCATTCTCCATGCCGAAGACATTGTGCACGGCCGTGTGCGGCAGGGTGACGCCCCAATCTGTGCGGTGTCGATTGTCGAGCGGCATGGTCTTGTCCGCACGCTCGAAAACCGCAGGTTCGTTCATGTCGTTCCAGAAACCCCCCACGCCCATACCGAGGAAGTCCTTGTACAGAGTTCCCCACCAGCGACGCACGCGCTCGAGTGTGAAATCCGGAAAGACGCTATCACCCGGCCAAACCTTTCCCACGAAAACGGAATTGTCGGCCGCTTTGACGAAATTGTCTTGCGCCATCCCTTCGTCGTAAGGCTTGTAGCCGGTCTGTTTCTTGATATGGAGATCCGTAATCAGAATGACTTTAAATCCCTGCTGGCCGAGGTCGCGAATCATGCCCTGAAAATTTGGGAATTTTTCTGTGTCTATGGTGAAGGGCGCATAGTCCTTCTGATAGTCGATGTCGAGGTAAATCACGTCTAGCGGGACCTTGCGCTCACGGAACGTGTTGGCGATTTCGCGCACACGCGATTCTGGAAAATAGGAATACCGCGACTGCTGAAAACCAAGCGTCCACAGCGGCGGCAGAGGAACATGGCCCACCAGGGCGGCATAGGACTGCAGAACCTTTTTCGGTTCGGGACCAAAGAAGAAATAGTAATTTAGCTCGCCGCCCTCGGCTCCGAACGAATACGTGTCGCGCTCGCTGCGGCCGAAGTCGAAACTGCTGCGATAAGCGTTATCGAGAAACACGCCGTAGGAAATTCCTTTCCTCATGGTTAAGAAGAACGGAATGTCCTTATATAAGGGGTCCGTCGACTCCTGCCAGCCGTACATATCGGTATTCCACATCGTGAACGCTTCATCGCGGCGATCGATAGGACCCGCTTTATCGCCCAAGCCGTAGAAGTGTTCGTCGCTGGGCAACTGCTTCCATATGCGAAACGCGGCGCCACTAAAGGCGATTGGGCGGGCATCCGATTCCAGCAACTTACCCGCGACATCCAGGAAGTGTACGTGGAGCGGCGATTTTTGCACTCTCACAGCGCCGCTAGCGATGGAGAACTCGACTGCCCGGGGCGAGTCAACGACGTTCACACGTGGGGCTTCCGGCAAAGCTTCGGGCAGGATCGCCCAAGAACGATCCGCGGGGAAAACTCCGCCGGGGGCCACGCGAACACGAATTATGGAGTTGCTGGTGGCGGTTACTCGAATGGCAGCCTTTCCAGCCTGCAGTTCCACGCCGTTTGATAGCTTCTTAACCTGTGTGACTGGTCCGATGGATTGCCACGGCTGATCGGAGCCGAACACAGTAGAGAATGAGAAGAGGAGAAAAAGCAACGGGCAGAATCGCTGGTCTGAAATCATCATGGGTGGCCGCGAACACGAAAACGCTAGGGCACCGACTAACAAATGTCAACTGAGTGCCGCCCAACGCCGACGATTGTGATACAAACTCGCCAGTGACCTCCAGCAACGGCAAAGGCCTGGTGCGGGTAATTGGACGTTGGAGTCTTACCGCCCTGGTCATCAATTCAATCATCGGCAGCGGCATCTTCGGTCTACCCGCTCCCGCCGCCCGCCTCTTAGGCATCCGCAGCCCATTAGCGGTGTTGCTGGCCGGTCTCGCAGTAGCTCCAATTATCGCCTGTTATGCTGAGGTTTCTTCCTACTTCACTCAGGCTGGCGGACCTTATCTGTGGACGCGAACCGCCTTCGGGCCGCTCATCGGACTCCAAACAGGCTGGCTGCTCTGGCTGGTCAGACTCACGGCTCCTGCCGCAAATGCAAACCTATTTGTAAGCTATTTGGCCGAGTTCTGGCCGTCCGCCAAAGACCCTCTGCCCCGGGCGGCAGTCCTGACTCTGCTCCTTGGGGTACTGGCCGTAATTAACTACCGTGGCGTCAAGGCCGGCACGCAGGTTAGCAACGCGTTCACAGTTGCCAAGTTGCTCCCGCTGCTGATTGTCATTGCGGCGGGACTGCTATACGCGCTCGCGGGCCATCCCCCAACCTTCACGTCCAAAGCACCGTCTGAAACCAAGGCTTGGCTGCAAGCTATTCTGCTATTTGTCTTCGCTTATGGGGGATTCGAGGGCGCATTAATCGTGATGGCTGAAGCTAGAAATCCGCGGCGAGATGCGCCGAGCGCCCTGTTCACAGCACTCATAACCTGCATCGTTGTTTACACGCTCACTCAGTGGGTTGTAGTGCGCGTGCTGGCCGATCCCGCACATAGCGACCGGCCCCTAGCCGACGTAGCACAACTGATCATGGGGAGAGGTGGTGCAGCTCTCGTCGCTGTCGGAGCACTGGTTTCAATGTACGGATATCTAAGCGCCAACATGCTCTCGGTCCCTCGCATCACGTTTGCATTTGCCGAAGAAGGAGATTTCCCTCGCATCTTCGGCACAGTTCATCCGCGTTTTCACACGCCTTATTTTTCTATTATTGTTTTTGCGATTCTGACGTGGGTGTTCGCCCTGGTCGGCAGCTTTTCGTGGAATGTCACTCTCTCGGCCGTCGCGCGCCTTTTCTTATACGCGTTCGGTTGTGCCGCTCTGCCCGTCTTGCGCAGGAAAAGGCCCGATGGCGCATGGTTTCGAGTTCCAGGCGCCATGGCATTGGTTGCCATAGCGATTTTCATTTGCGTAATCCTGGCCACGCGTATCGACTTAAGCGGCCTGCTTATCGTGGCCGCAACCATGCTGGTGGCCATGCTCAATTGGCTGGTCGTACGAAACAGGCAAAAGACTGCTGCTGTAGCCTCTTGATTTTCGTGGCGGCCTACACCTGCCGGATGCTAGCCTCGCGCACATGGGTCCACTCAGATGTTTGACACTGCTGGCTATCCTCAATGCTTCGATCTTTTCTGTCGCGCAGAAAGCCTCTGGCTCAGCAGCTGACTTTCTCGCCGAGAAGAATGTGCCCGTTGCCATGAGAGACGGCGTTATCTTGCGAGCCGACGTGATGCGTCCCAAGAGCGCAGGACCATTCCCGGTTCTTGTCTATCGCACGCCTTACGGCAAAGAAAATGCCCTGAAAGATTACACAACGTTCACTCACGCCGTGGAACGTGGGTACGCCGTGGTAATCCAGGATGTTCGTGGCCGTTATGATTCGGCTGGTGAATTCATTCCTTATCAGCAGGAGGGGAAGGACGGTTACGACACCATCGAGTGGGCCGCTAAGCAGCCCTGGTCCAATGGCTCAATTGGTACCTTCGGGCTGTCTTATCCGGGGGCGGTCCAGTGGCTGGCCGCAGTGGAGAATCCACCCCACCTAAAGGCCATGGTTCCTGCAATGACCTTTTCCAGCGCGCAAAACTTCTTTTACGCGGGAGGCACCTGGGACATGTCATGGATCGAGTGGATCTGGGACAACATCGCTCCTGACGCACGTGTAAAACGGAATGTGCCGGGGCCAAAAACGGAAAAAGAGGCGGAGGCAGCATGGAGGCAAGATGGTCCCAAGATGCTGCGTGAACTGCCACTCTCAGCCTTGGCCGAACTCAAGGGGCTCGCCCGCTACTACTACGAGTGGCTGAAACATCCTTATGATGATCCCTGGTGGGACTGGTGTGATCTGCGCAACAAGTACGATCGGGTTCACGCGGCGGTCCTGAATTTTTCCGGCTGGTATGACGACAATTACGGGCCAGAAGGGGCGACTACCAATTTTACGGGCTTGCTCAAGAGCCGTACGGCGCAACCGGATCCACAAACGCACCTCCTTATAGGGCCATGGGTGCATGGGGTCGATTCCACCGCGAAGACTAAGTCTGGGGAGCGCAGGTTCGCACCGTCAGCAGCAATCAATTACGACGAGGTTGTACTGCACTGGCTCGATCACTACGTTCGAGGCGTGAGTAACGGGGTAGAGAAAGAAAAGCCGGTACGCTACTACGTTATGGGCGCTAATCAGTGGCGCGCAGCCTCATCCTGGCCACCTCCAGCGAAGGCGACTTCCTACTACCTAGATGTACCTGCGTCGCCGGCACGTAGAAGCACCGGTCTTAACGAGTTAACGACACAAGCGCCTAAGAGTGGACGCGCATTCGGAGTCTTCATTTCTAAAACTGAAGATCCGGTGCTAAACCGTTACAACGCCTCGGGCGCACACGATTACGGCGATCTATCGAAACGCCAAGATGTTATGACCTTTGATTCGGCCCCCCTCGCACGGGACTTAGAAGTCACGGGACCGATCGAAGCCGACATGTTCATCGCGTGTGATTGCCGTGATATGGACTTATGGGTGCGCCTGTTGGACGTTGCTCCTGATGGCACATCGTTCAACCTCATGAATCCCGGCCTGGACGTGCTCCGTGCCAGTTATCGAGATGTCAAGAAGGGTCGTCAACTGCTGAACCCGGGACAGATTTATGAACTGAATCTCACCAACCTGATCACCAGCAACGTGTTTCGGAAGGGTCACCGGATGCGGGTGCAGGTGTCGGCCAGCTTCTTCCCGAATTTCTCCCGCAACCTGCAAACCGGGGAGCTAGAACAAGTCTCTGCAAAAACGCGGAAAGCGAATATCCGGATTTATCACGACAAGGCCCACCCCTCGCGTTTGATTCTGCCGGTTGTGCAAGAACAAGCCAGTACGGGAACGAAGGGCCACTGAGGGAGCTTCGTAGATCCGAATCTCCTTTGCTGATTCGAGTTTCGCCTGAGTTTGAAGTTCCCAGGCACTGAAGGTGGCTCCCGTATAATTCCGCGCGCCCTATGGAGGTCGATTTGCAAGCTAAAACGTTGACGTGCTTGCTCGTCACAGTTGGTTTTATCGCAGCAGCGACCGCGCAGCGGGAACCAGTTTTGAAGCAGATCAACGAGCCCCACCCGTATTACTTCCGGGAGATGTATCTGCCTCAACTGACCACAGGTCCGAGTGCAGTCACGTGGGCAGGGGATTCTCAGGCACTGATTTACTCCATGGCAGGCTCGCTCTGGCTGCAAAAGCTGGGATCAACTGCTGCTGAACAGTTAACCTCGAGTGCCGGCTATGACTATCAACCTGACTGTTCATCCGACGGGCGATGGGTGGTGTATTCCTCTTATCAGAAGGATGCGGTAGAACTCTGGGCGCTCGATCTTCGCAGCAAAAAAGCGACGCAGCTAACAAACAATCGCGCGGTCAACGTGGAACCGCGATTCTCTCCCGACGGCAAACGCGTCGCATTCGTCTCCACATTGTTCAACGGCCGCTTCCATATCTTTGTCGCTCAATTTTCAGACGGAGCGCTCACCAATATTCAGCAGCTTACGGTTGAGAACAAGAGCGCTCTTCGCCGCTACTACTACAGCGCATACGATCACGAGATCAGTCCTGCGTGGTCGCCCGACGGATCAGAGATTGTATTCGTCTCTAATCGCGGACACATCTATGGCAGCGGTGGCTTTTGGCGGATGAAGCCAGAACCGGGAGCCGAAGCGCATGAGATTCATTACGAGGAGACAACGTGGAAAGCTCGTCCCGACTTCTCGCCCGACGGCACGCGTCTGGTTTACAGCTCTTACATGGGACAGGCTTGGAACCAGCTATGGCTTATGCCTTCACAAGGTGGCGATCCTTTTCCGATCTCTTACGGAGAGTTCGACAACATCAATCCGCGTTGGTCACCTGATGGCAAAAATATTGCATTTATCTCAAATCGGAATGGAAATACTTCGTTGTGGGTGGAGCAAATACCAGGTGGCGCGCAGACGGCGGTGGTCTCAAAGCAGAAGACATACCTGAAACCCATGGGTCGCATCGCTATCAACGTCATCGATCCCGCGGGCCATCCAACTCCCGCGCGAGTTTTTGTTACTGGTGACGACGGCCGTGCCTATGCCCCGGACGATGCCTGGATGAGAGCGGACGATAATTTCGATCGCAAGGAACGCCCCTTTGAAGCGCATTACTTCCACACCTCCGGCCGCTCAGAAATAAGTGCTCCGGCTGGCCGCGTGAACATCGAGGTGATGAAAGGATTTGAATACCGCTTCGAAAAACGTACGGTTCTTTTGGGCGGTGATAAAGAAGAGCTCATCACTATACCGCTACAAAAGCTCAAACTTCCGTCCGACTCTGGAACTTGGATCAGCAGCGATGTTCACGTGCATATGAACTATGGCGGTCAATATCGCGACACGCCCAAACGTCTGGTTGCGCAAGCTGCTGGGGAAAATCTGGCGATCGTACAGGATCTCGTCGTTAACAAAGAGCAGCGCATCCCGGATATCGCTTACTTCCGCACCACTCCCGATCCTGCGTCAACCGCAAACAACCTACTGATGCATGCCCAGGAATTTCACACGAGCTACTGGGGACATCTCGGGTTGCTTAACCTGCAAAACAACTTCATCCTTCCGGACTATGCAGGCTACCCCAGCACTGCGGCAGGAAGTCTGGTGCCGACCAATGCAGACGTCGCCGACAT
>Ga0136846_1232595_pt1 | contig 16214 bp, 12 predicted proteins | sample HopSoiMetagenom2_FD_96841 | JGI IMG/M metagenome (GOLD analysis project Ga0136846, IMG submission 96841) | Grasslands soil microbial communities from Hopland, California, USA - 2 Assembly 2016 (version 4) | ecosystem: Environmental > Terrestrial > Soil > Grasslands | place: USA: Hopland... | reverse complement strand
TGAACGTAATCACAATCCCGATGATGGAGGAACTCGCATCGGCGCTGAACGAAATCGAAGGCCAATCCGAAGTTTCCACGATCGTCATCCAGGGATACGGCAAGTGTTTTTCCGCCGGGGTCGATGTAGGCGCGCATACCCCTGATCTCGTCCGCGCCATGCTGGAAAAGTTTCATGCGGTAATTCGCGCGCTCGTGGCCAGCAGAAAAATCACCATTGCGGCCGTTCACAGCCACTGCCTGGGCGGCGGCGCCGAACTGGCCATGGTTTGCGACATCGTGATCACCACCGAAAAAGCTGTCTGGGGATTTCCAGAAATCACCCTGGCGGCGTATCCGCCAGTTGCGGTCACGGCGCTCAGCGCGCTCATCGGACACAAACGCGCCGCCGAGTTGATTCTCACCGGGCGCAGCATCTCAGGCATCGCGGCCGCCGATATCGGCCTCGCCACTGAGTCCGTCCCCGAAAACGGTTTACAGGAAGCGGTTGCTGCCGTGGTCGATCGCTTGCAGAAACTGAGTCCGGCAGCCTTGGCCATCGCCAAAAAATCCATCTACGCTTGGGACGCCATTCATTTCGATAAGGGCCTGGCGCGCGCCGAAAAGATTTATCTTGAAGAACTGATGCAGACCGAAGATTCGCAGGAGGGCATACGGGCATTCCTGGAGAAACGCAGTCCCCGGTGGACAGGAAAATAGTTCCGCCCAAAAAGTCCACGCACCTGATGTGCGGAACTTTGTGGGGCGTGGCTGCGTGCATCGGGTGCGCGTACTTCGCCTTTCTTGCATACTCGCGATTACGTGAAGGCGACTTTCACTGGTCGCACGAGTGGTGGTCGGTGCTGACCTGGGGAATCTGGATTGTGTTTATCGTCGCCATGTTTTCTGAAACGCGCTGCTGGCGAGAATGGATTGTGTTTGGATTGCTGATGCTGAATTCGACTCTGGGCTTCATTCTGGCCGCATGGAAAGGCGTGCCAACCAGTACGGCCGGGCAGGCCAGAGAGTTGTCGATGATTTTGTGGGCTCTGGCTGCCATTGCAAGCCTGATCACGTTGCGTGGACCTTTGCCGGGCGATCCGGCAGCGATGGCAAAAGCCGATGATGGAGCGGGTGCGACCGCATGACCAAACTTCTTTCCATGCACGACGCCGTCGCCCGCTTCGTTCCTGATGGAGCGTCGGTCGCCATGGGCCTGCAAATGGAGCAGATGATCCCATTTGCCGCCGGACACGAAATCATCCGCCAGAAAAAACATGGCCTGACTCTGATTGGTCCGATCTCTGACATTCTTTTCGATCAACTGATCGGCGCCGGATGCGTCGATCAAATCATGGCTGCGTGGGTCGGGAATGTGATGATGGGCTCGGCTTACAACTTCCGCCGCGCCGTCGAGCACGATGAAGTAAAGATGATCAACATGACCAACTTCGCGGTCGCGCTCGCGCTTCAGGCGGGGGCCATGGGCGTACCGTTCCTTCCCACGAAAACCGCGCTGGGCAGCGATACCGCGAAGGGTAATCATTTTTTCTATCAGATATTTTCTCCGTTTGAGTCGAAGGAAACCCTGTGGGCGGTGCGGGCGCTGAATCCCGATGTAACCATTGTTCATGTTCAGCGGGCCGACGCCGAAGGCAATGCGCACTGCTGGGGAAACTTTGGCGTGATGATTGACGGAGTTCGCGCCGCCAAGCGGGTGATCGTGGTCGCGGAAGAGATCGTTGAGCCGGAGGTCATTGCCAGCGATCCCAACCGGACCGTGATCCCAGGATTTCTGGTGAACGCAGTGGTTGTGTGCCCGCATGGCGCGCATCCCTCGCCGGTCCAGGGATACTACAGCCGCGATAACGCATTCTTCAGCGAGTATCACGGGCAAACCAAAACGCCGGAAGCAACGGACGAGTGGTTGCAGAAGTGGGTATTCGGGGTGCGCGATCATGCGGAGTATGTGAATCAACTCGGAACGGAGCGTGTGGAGAAATTGAGCGTCAAGCAACATGCGTATGCAGCGCCGGCCGATTTTGGATATTGAGAATGAGCGGTGGTAGATACGAGCAGCCTCGCCGTTGAGAACAGAAAGAGCACGATGGACTACGAAATCACTCCCGAATAAACGAAAGCGCTCGCCGAGCGACACGAGCCATTTACGCTGCTCGATGTGCGCGAACTCTGGGAATTTGAGACCGCCCGGCTCGAAGGCTCCAAACTGATTCCCATGGGAGAGATCCCCAGCCGCGCCCATGAGGAACTCGACCCCGACGATCACATTGTTGTTTACTGCCATCACGGTGTCCGCTCGATGAGCGTAACCGCATGGCTGCGTCAGCAGGGCTTCGAAAAAGCTCAATCCATGTCCGGTGGCATCGACGCCTGGTCGCGGCGAGTGGATGGAAAGGTGCCGATGTATTGAGCAAGCTCCTTTCATGAAAAAACAACTTCTAACCCTTCGCGTCAACGCCCGCTCGCATGAGATCGCCATCGAGGCGAACGCGCTTTTGCTTGACGCTTTGCGGAGAGAGCTTGATCTCACCGGCTCCAAACGCGGCTGCGACGACTCCTCGTGTGGCGCCTGCACGGTGCTGGTCGACGGCACGCCCATGCTTTCCTGCACCATGCTCGCCGCCAGTTGCGAAGGCCAGGAAATCACCACGGTCGAAGGCGTAAGTGAGCACGGCGCGCTGGCCGCAATCCAAAAAGCCTACGGCGATTGGGGAGGCGCGCAGTGCGGCTTCTGCACTCCCGGATTCATGATGACGGTGAAACATCTGCTGGCGACGAATCCTGATCCCACGGAAGAGGACGTGAAGGCCGCGCTTAGCAGCAACCTGTGCCGGTGCACCGGGTACAGCCAAATGTATGAGGCGATCAAGGCCGCGATTGAGGCGGAGCAGAAGGGAATGGCGGGGGCGAGATGAGGCGATGTCGAGCTTTGCTCGACCGGACAGGCGAGGGCGCCTGTCCCCACGTGAGCATTGTGACAAAGGGGATCGTGACAGATTGCATTCATGACTGACTTTTCCATTATCGGCAAACCCATCGCCATGATCGACGCTGCCGGCAAAACCACCGGCACCGGCAAGTACACCGACGACCTTTCCGTTCCGGGAATGCTGATCGGGAAAATTCTGCACTCTCCGCATCCGCACGCCCGAATCAAGCGGGTTGACGCCACCCGCGCCGAGCAACTCGATGGCGTGATTGCCGTCGTCACCGGCCACGATGCGCCCAATCCCTACGGCATTCTCCCCGTCGGCCATGACGAACACGCCCTCGCCCTCGATAAAGTCCGCTACGTCGGGGACAACGTGGCCTGCGTCGCCGCCATTGACGAAGCCACCGCTGAGAAGGCTCTTGAGTTAATCGACGTCGAGTATGAAGTTCTGCCCGCCTATTTCGATCCCGAAGAGTCGATGAAGGCCGAGCGTGACCTCATTCACGACAACAAGCCGCACAACATCGAAAAGGATTATCACCACGCATTCGGCGATCCCGACAAAGGTTTTGCCAGCGCCGACCACATCGCCGAAGCCCGCTTCATCGCCAACGAAGTCACGCACGCCGCCATGGAGCCGCACTCCACGCTGGCTTCGTTCGAACTCGATTCGCAAACCGGACAACTCGGCCGCCTCACTATCTGGTCGTCAACTCAGGTTCCGTATTACCTGCAGCACAAACTTTCGCTGGTGCTCGAAATGCCGATGTCGCAAATTCGCGTCATCAAGCCGCTGGTCGGTGGGGGCTTTGGCGGCAAGAGCGAAGTTATTCCGCTGGAAATAATCGCTGCCGTCGCTGCGCGCAAAGCCAAGGCTCCAGTGAAGATCACCTACACTCGCGAGGAAGTTTTCTGGGCGCATCGCGGGCGCCCGCGCACCATCATCGACCTGAAGACCGGCGTCACCAATGACGGCCGCATCACCGCCGTCAAAGCCCGCGTCGTTCAGGATGGCGGCGGCTACTGCTCCTACGGGGTTGTCACCATTCTTTATTCGGGCGCGCTGCTGGGGGCGCTTTACGACATCCCCAACATTCAGTACTACGGCTACCGCGTGCTGACCAACAAGCCGGCTTGCGGAGCTATGCGCGGACACGGCACCGTCAACGTCCGTTTCGCATTCGAGTCGCAACTCGATGAACTGGCCTTAAAAATAAAGATGGACCCTGCTGAGATCCGGCGCCGAAATTTGTTACAGCCCCCGTGTGTGACGGTGAATGGGTTGCGGGTTCAAAGCTACGGCCTGCCGGAATGCATTGAAAAAGTAGTCGAGGGTTCGGCATGGCTTAATCGCAAAGGCAACCTGCCCCGCGGACGAGGCCTTGGCATCGCCTGCAGCCACTACGTCAGCGGCGCCGCGAATTCGATCATCCGCTCCGACATGCCGCACTCGACAGTGAACATCAAGATCGATCGTGACGGTGGCGTCGTAATTTATACCGGCGCTTCTGAAATCGGCCAGGGTTCCGACACCATGACCGCGCAGATCGCGGCCGAAGTGTTGGGATGTTCGCTTGGACGTGTGCGAGTTATCGCCGCCGACACGGACCTGACTCCGATCGACATCGGATCGTACTCGAGCCGCGTCACCTTCATGGCAGGAAATGCGACGCTGCGTGCCGCGCAAGAAGTGAAGAAGTTGATCGCGGCGGCTGCGGCAAAGAAGATGGATTGCGCACAGGAAGAGCTTCTATTCCGTGACGACAAGGTTGTGATCAAAGGGCAGTCGGACAAGAGTGTCCGACCCACGCGAGCCGATGCGACGCCCACTGTTTCCGGCCGCGTCGAAAACCAAATCCTTCGCGGATCACTTCAACAGAAGCGAAAAGATGACGACATCCCTAAAGAAACGATGTCCTTCGAGGAAGCCGTTGTTGCCGCCATCGATTTCCACGGCGCCCTGACAGGTACGGGCTCCTACGCTCCGCCGCCGGAAGCGCGCGGCGGCAAACACAAAGGCGGCGGAGTCGGCCCATCGCCCGCATATTCCTACTCGGCACAAGTCGCGGAAGTTTCGGTCGATGAAGACACCGGCGAAGTGGCGGTCCACAAAGTCTGGGCGGCGCACGATTGCGGACGCGCCCTCAATCCTGTCTCCGTCGAAGGCCAGATCATCGGCTCCGTGTGGATGGGGATGGGCCAGGCCCTGACCGAAGAAATGATCTGGAAAGACGGTCTGCTGATGAACCCCGGCTTGCTGGAATATCGCAGTCCATCGTCGGTCGAATCGCCTGAGGTCGTGCCCATCATCGTCGAAAGCATCGACCCCGAAGGCCCCTTCGGCGCCAAGGAGTGCAGCGAGGGATCGCTGGCCGCGACCATCCCGGCAATCGCAAATGCAATCTACGACGCTGTTGGAATTCGACTTCACGAATCGCCATTCACGCCCGAGCGCGTGCTGGCGGCATTGAGGGCAAAGAAAAATGCGAAGGCGCTGAATCTGACGGAGGGGGTTGATCCGACTGCGCCGCAACGTTTTCGCGAGCATGGGGGCGCGCTGTGCTTCAAAGGCAAAGGCCCGCAGCGCAATGCACTGGATTTGGTACCAGCACAATCATGAACCATAGAGGGCACGACACTACGCGGAGCAATGCCACTGGGTGCTTCTCCATCGGTGCCGTTCGTTCGTGTAGCCCTGTGCCCCTCCGTGGTCAAGTTTTTTAACTTTTCCAAATGAGCCTTCCCGAATTTCAACTCGCAAGCCCGCGCACTCTCCCCGAGGCCATCGCCTTTCTGCGCGAGCATGCGGGCGGGGGCGCCCGCACCACACGGGTGTTGGCTGGAGGTACTGACCTTCTGCCCTCGATGCGGCAAAAACTCTTTGAGCCGGAATACGTACTCGACATCCGCCGAGTCCCCGAAATCAAGGGCATCCGCGAAACTGAGCAGGGAATTGAAATCGGCGCGCTGACTACGTTAGCGGAAATCGAATTTTCATCTACCCTTAGAAAAAACTATCCCGTTCTCACTGAAGCCGCGAAAACTGTTGCCTCTCCCGTTCTCCGCAACATGGGTACGATCGGCGGCAACATCTGCCTTGATACACGCTGTCTCTGGTACAACCAATCGCTGGCGTGGAGAAAGTCCTGCGGTTTCTGCATTAAGAAAGACGGCGACCTTTGCCACGTAGCCCCTGGCGGAACAAAATGCTGGGCTGCGTTCTCCGCCGACACTCCCGCCGCGCTCCTGTGCCTGGACGCAGAAATTGAGATCGTCAGCGGCGCCGGAACCCGCCGCATCTCGCTACAGGATTTTTACACTGGCCTCGGGGACAATTACCGCAAACTCCAACCCGACGAATTGGTCACGCGGGTAATTCTTCCGGTCGCCTCCGCAGGATATCGTGGCGCCTACCGCAAGCTGCGCATCCGCGGCTCCATCGATTACCCGCTTGCCGGGGTCGCCGTAGTCATGAAGAAATCCAACGGCCACGTCGAAGACCTGCGTATCGGAATCACCGCCGTGAATCCCGCGCCGCTGCTGGTGAAGGGAGTGGCATCTCATCTCAATGGCGAACTGACGGAGGCGATTGCGGACACTCTTGGCGAGCTAGCGGCCCGCACCGCCAAACCGCTGACGACTTCGGCGCTGACTCCTGAGTACCGCCGCGAGATGATTCGCGTGTTCACCCGGAGGACGGTGCTGGCTTTGGCGAATCAATAAGGTCGTCATTGGCGGGGCAATGAAGGCCCACCCGATATACTCTGATCTCAATGCTGGCTTTCCTCACAGGCGCTACGGGATTCCTCGGCAGCCATGTGGCCCGGGCACTGGCCGCGCAGGGCGCGGACCTTCGCCTGCTCGTCCGCCCCAACAGCAACACGAAAAATATCGATGACCTCAATGCTGAGCGTGTGACCGGAGACCTTCGCGATCCTGCCTCGCTTGAGCAGGGAATCGCAGGATGTGATGCCGTATTCCATGTTGCCGCCGACTACCGGCTCTGGGTCCGCGATCCCGAGGAGATGTTTCGCGCCAACGTTGAGGGTACTCGCGCCATTCTCGCAGCGGCGCGAAAAAATCATGTGCGACGGGTGGTTTACACCTCGAGCGTGGCGACCATGGGATTCACCGCGGACGCTCTGGCGGATGAGAATTCTCGGGTTTCGCTGGCGAACATGATCGGCCCCTACAAGCGTTCCAAATTCCAAGCCGAGCAGGTCGCGATCGATGCCGCGCGGTCCGGCCTCGATGTGGTCATCGTGAATCCCACTACTCCGATCGGCGAGCGTGACATCAAGCCCACGCCTACCGGACGTATCGTTGTTGATTTTTTGAAAAAGAAATTTCCCGCTTACGTGGATACCGGCCTCAACCTGGTGGACGCAAGCGTTTGCGCGCAAGGCCACATCGCCGCCATGGAAAAAGGTAGAAGCGGGGAGCGCTACATTCTGGGCGGTGAAAATCTAACCCTGAAACAAATTCTGGACAAGCTGGCCGCGATCACCGGATTGCCATCGCCAAATGTTCGTGTGCCCTACGTGCTGGCTTTAGCCACCGGCGTAGTGGACGAAATCTTCACCGGACGCATCCGCGGCCGCGAACCCCGCGCCACCATCGACGCTGTCCGTATGGGAAGGAAAAAGATGTTCGTAACATCCGCCAAAGCAGAACGCGAGCTGGGATGGAAGATCGTTCTGGTGGATGACGCACTGCGTCGCGCAGCCGATTGGTTCAAGAAGAACAACTACGCGTAAGAAATTGTGCTGATGCCTAAGATCGCAATCATCGCCGCCATGGAAGGGGAGATCCGGCCGTTGGTGAAATCCTGGCCGAGCAAAATTATCCGTCACGAAAGATTCGATTACACCTTCCACGAAAGTCCAATCACGGTAGCCGTCGCCGGGGGTATCGGGCCGGAAGCCGCGCGCCGCGCCGCCGAAGCCGTCATCATCAACTATTACCCGGAAATCCTGATCTCCGCCGGAGTCGCTGGAGCGCTCGTCCCCGAACTCCAGGTTGGGGATACGATCTTTCCCGCAACCGTTCTCGACACTCGCGATGGCAGTCGTCATCCAACCGCTATCGGAAACGCGCCGCTTGGGAACACCAGCTTGGGTCGAACTACGTTGGCCAGCTATCCGGAAGTTGCCAGCGTCGCGCAAAAACTTCAGCTCGCAAAGTCCTATGGCGCGCATGCCGTGGATATGGAAGCAGCCGAAGTAGCCCGCGCCGCGCAAAAGCACAATCTGCAATTTCTCGCGGTGAAAGCTATTTCTGACGAACTGAATTTCGAAATCCCCGAAATGTCCCGCTTCATCCGCAATGGCCAGTTCGCGACTGCTGCATTTGCCGCACACCTCGCCCTCCGCCCCTGGCTCTGGCTCCGGGTTTTCCGGCTGGCGCGAAACACCGTGCTGGCATCGGAAAATCTGTGTGCCTGGCTGCGCGATAGCGCGCTGACTAATACAATAGTTCCAGGTACCCAAAAACTGCATCAACTCTGATATGGCAATTGCCCAGCAACTGACCTCGCGCCAGCCCCTGCGCAAAATTCCTGCCAGCATGCTCGCAGCCGTCTATCGCGGCGTGAATGACGTCCGCCTTGAAACGGTTCCGGTGCCTCAGATCGGCGTTGGTGAAATCCTGATTCAAGTTCATACCTGCGGCATCTGTGGCACCGATCTTAAGAAAATTGCCACCGGTTCGCACACCGCCCCCCGCATATTCGGACACGAGACTTCCGGCGCTGTCGCCGCCGTCGGTGATCGGGTTACGAAATTCTCGCCCGGCGATCGCGTCATGGTGTTTCATCACATTCCCTGCGGAGAATGTTATTACTGCCGCCACAAAACTTTCGCCCAGTGCGAAACTTATAAGAAGGTAGGTTGCACCGCAGGCTTCGAACCGTCGGGCGGCGGATTTGCCGAGTACGTTCGCGTGCTCGATTGGATTGTCAATCGGGGAACAGTTCGCATTCCCGATGAAACATCGTTCGAGCAGGCCGCATTCGTCGAACCGGTGAATACCTGCATGAAGGGGATCGAGCGCCTGGCGCTTGAACCCGGTGAAACTGTGCTTACGATCGGGCAGGGTCCCATCGGTATCATGTTGAGTTCATTAGCCAAACGGGCGGGCGCAAATGTGATCACTTCCGATTTGTATGAGCCGAGGCTTACAATATCTAAAGCGTTCGGACTCGAAAACACAATCAACGCGGGGCGCATTGATCCCGTCCAGGAAGTGCGCAGGCAGACCGATGGCCGTGGCGCCGATGTCGCCATTTTGGCCGTGGGAGGCAACAGTCTGATTAAGACGGCGATGGATGCGGTTCGTCCCGGTGGCCGGGTTTTGCTTTTCGCCCAGACCCAGCACGGTGATGCGGTCTTCGATCCCGCCGCAGTTTGCGTGGATGAAAAGACCATAATCGGGTCCTATAGTGCGTCGGTGGATCTTCAGGCTGAGTCAGTCCAGTTCGTGATGCGGCAGGAGATGGCGCTTGACAAGCTGATCAGCCATCGCTTTCCCTTGACCGAGGCAGTACAGGCGCTTGACCTTGCAGCTCATCCGCAACCCGATTCGATGAAGATAGTGATTCAGCCGGGAAGTGAAAGGCAGCAGTGAACGGAAAGATGACAGCAGCCGTCCTCTACGGTAAAGAGGACGTAAAGATTGAAAAGGTCCCCATCCCTCGAGTCGAGGATGGCGAGGTGCTGGTCAAGGTGCAGGTGGCGCTCACCTGCGGCACCGACCTCAAGGTCTATCGCAGCGGGTACCACGCCCGCATGATCGTTCCGCCGGCGCTCTTCGGACACGAGCTCGCCGGAGTGATCGAAGAAGTCGGCCCCGGAGTGCGCTCATTCAAGAAGGGCATGCGCGTGGTTGCGCTGAATTCCGCCCCATGCCAGATGTGCTTCTACTGTTCGCGCCATCAGGAAAATCTTTGCGAAGACCTGCTTTTCAATAATGGAGCTTACGCCGAATACATCCGCGTGCCGCGCCGCATCGTCGATCTCAACATGCTGGCGATTCCGGCGCACATCAGTTTTGAAGAAGCGGCCATGGTCGAGCCTCTGGCTTGCGTGCTTCGCGGACTGCATGAAACCGGAGTAGAAATTGGCGACACCGTGGCGGTAATCGGGTCCGGCCCGATCGGATTGATGTTCGTCCACGTAGCGCAGGCCGTCGGGTGCAATGTGATCGCCATTGCCAAGCGCGAAGGCCAGATCGAAGCCGCCCGCCGCATGGGCGCGCACGACGTCGTCTATCTGGGCGCAACGCAGGATCCGGTGGATGCGGTGCGGGCTCTCACGCCCGGGCGCCGCGGCGCAGATGTGGTGATTGAGGCCGTCGGGCGTCCCGAAGCCTGGGTCTGGGCCACCGAAATGGTGCGCAAAGGCGGCACGGTAAACTTTTTTGGCGGATGCGGGCGCGGCGTGAAGGTGGAGCTCGACACCAATCGGCTGCACTATTCCGAGGTCACGCTGAAAGCCACTTTTCATCACACGCCTGACGCAGTGCGCAAAGCCTTCGCCCTGATCGCCGAGAAGAAAATCCGCCCCGCGGAATACATTACCGGCGAAGCTCCGCTCTCGCGTCTCCAACAAGTCCTGCAACACATGATGAACCGGAACGGCGACATCAAGACCGCGATCATTCCGGGACAGTGAGAAACTTGGGTAATTTTGTAATTTCGTAATCGGGTAATTTGAAAATCGCAGCGACTGTTTCCGGATTTTCAATTACAAAATTACTAAATCACAAAATTACCCAATTTCGTAAATTTCCAAAGATGAGTATTACTCCCCAAATCTGGAGCCACGTCCCGGCGCACTACGCCATTCCAGCGCGGGCACCTTCGCTGGCGGAGGCGCAATCTTATTGCGAACGCCTGGCTCGTTCACATTACGAAAATTTTTCTGTCGCTTCCTGGTTCCTTCCCAAGCGGCTGCGCCAGCATTTCTTCAACGTGTACGCATACTGCCGCATCTCCGATGACCTGGGCGACGAAACCGGCAACACGCAAGCATCGCTGCTCCTGCTCGACGAATGGGAAACCGAGTTGAATGCCTGTTACGAAGGTGCTCCCCGGCACCCCGTATTTGTGGCGCTCGCTGGAACGGTTCGCGAGTTCGATATCCCAAAGCAAACCTTCGCGGACTTGCTTGCCGCGTTCCGCCAGGACCAGCGGGTCACCCGCTACGAAACTTTCGCCGATCTTCTCGGCTATTGCCGTAACTCGGCAAATCCCGTTGGACATCTGGTGCTTTATCTCTGTAGATACCGGGACTCCGAACGCCAGCAACTCTCAGACTTCACCTGCACGGCGCTGCAATTGGCAAATTTCTGGCAGGACGTCAGCGTTGATTACGAAAAGGGCAGAATCTACCTGCCGGTCGAGGACCTGAAGAAGTTCCAGGTTTCTGAAGAAGATATAGCCGCGAGGCAGAACACCGCGGCATTCCGCGAGATGATGCGTTTCGAAGTTACACGCGCCCGCGAATGGTTCGAACGTGGACTGCCGTTAATTTCAAAAGTGGATCGCGAACTCGCCGTCGATCTCGAACTCTTCAGCCGGGGCGGCCAGGAAATTCTGAATGCCATCGAGAACCAGGACTATGCTGTCCTCGGCAACCGCCCCGTGATTTCGAAATCGCGCAAAGCAGCGCTGGTGGCGCGTGCCGCGCTTCATAAGCTGATATGAGCAGCGTCGTGCACGATCCCATGCCCTTCGCGCCCACCGAGTCACAGCTAACTGTGGCGTATTCGGTGTGCCGCGGCATCACGCGCTCGCAGGCGAAAAATTTCTACTACGGATTTCTGGTTCTGCCAAAAAGCAAGCGGCAGGCGCTAAGCGCGGTGTATGCATTCATGCGCCGCTGTGATGACATCGCCGACGACCCGGCATTGCCGGCGCACGAACGCCGCCAGAAACTCGACGCGTGGCTCGACCAATTTCACGCCGCACAAGCCGGCAATCCCACGGACGACGCGATCCTGCTCGCTCTCACCGACGCCCAGCGCCGCTTCGGAATTCCTGCCGGGCTGCTCGACGCCCTCGCCTTCGGCACCGCCATGGACGTGGAACAGAGCCCCGAGGAGACGCCGGCGTCAAGCCTGCAGATTCAATATCGCAGCTTCGAGGACCTCGAGCGGTACTGCTACAACGTTGCGTCAGTCGTTGGGCTGGTCTGCATCCGCATCTTCGGATATAACGATCCCGCCGCGGAGCCGCTGGCGGAAAAATGCGGGCTGGCTTTCCAACTCACTAACATCATTCGCGATGTAAAAGAAGATGCCGCCGTGGGCCGGGTTTATCTACCCGGGAAAGACCTTGCGGAGTTCGGCATCACGCCGGAAGAAATCGCCGCCGGAATCGACGTCGCGCGCGTGCGTCCATTGTTGGAGCTCGAAGCCAACCGCGCCTTCGAAAATTATCGCGCCGCCGATGAGCTCATTCCGATGATTGCCGAGGACAGCCAGCCCGCGCTGTGGGTGCTGGCCACCATTTATCGCAGCCTGCTGGAAAAAATTGTTCGCCTCAACTATGACGTCTTCACTCGCCGCGTCGCTCTCAGCACCCGCGAGAAACTCCTGATCCTCGGCAAAGGGTTCGCCAAGCGCTTACTGTGACCGAAACCCGACAGCCCACAGCAGCCATTGTTGGCGGCGGCATCGCCGGACTCGCCGCCGGATGCGCCCTCGCGGATAGCGGCTACCGCGTGACCATATTCGAGCGCCGCCCGTTCCTCGGCGGCCGCGCGTCATCGTACGAACATCCCGCCACGGGCGAGGTGGTTGACAACTGCCAGCACGTACTCTTCGGCTGTTGCACTAACCTGCTCGCGTTTTACAAGACCATCCGCATCGAAAACAAAATTTCCTGGTTCGATCGCATGACGTTCATCGAGCCGGGAGGCAGGCAGTCAATTCTTGAACCAAGTTCGCTTCCCGCGCCTCTGCACATCATGCCGTCGCTGTTCGCATTCAAGTTCCTGAATTTTGCAGACAAAGTTTCTATCGCCCGCGCCGCCGCCGCCCTGATCGGAGCGTCACATCCCGACAAAGGCAATTTTCAGGAATGGCTTGAGGATCACGGACAATCCGTCACCGCCATCGACCGTTTCTGGAAGCCAATTCTGATAAGTGCGCTGAGCGAAGACCTCAACCGCGTGTCGGTTCCATACGCCGCGCAGATTGTGCGAGAGTCGATGAAGTCTGCAGAAGCTCGCCGAATGGGTATTCCCACGGCGCCATTGACCGAGCTCTACAACGCGGCTCGCGATTACATCACGTCCAGCGGCGGCGAGGTGCGTTTCCGCACCGGCGTCCAATCGGTTACGCCGGGCGAAGAAGGCGTTCGCGTAAAACTGCAAGACTCAGAGGAAGAATTCGATTACGCAGTGCTGGCGGTCCCGTTCGACTCGCTGGCGAAGTTGCTCCCGGCCAGCGACGACTCGCGCGCCCTGCAAAATCAAATCGCGCAGTTAGAAACCTCCCCGATAACGGGCGTCCACTTCTGGTTCGACCGTCCCATCACCGACCTGCCGCACGCGGTCCTGCTAGATCGCACCATCCAATGGATGTTCAACAAATCCCAACTGCTAAGAAAATCGGCGGAGAGAAATCAGACCGATGCGGAATCCCCGGCGAAAGCAATCGCAAGCTTCCGGTCAACCTTTGATAGATCTGCGGAAGGAATTGAAACCCGTGAGCACCATCCACCCGACGCGGACCCGCCGGATGCGAATTCAATTCCTGGCCCGGAGGGCCGCCATACATTAGCCCAGCGCGTAAGCGCTGGGTACGAAAACGAATCAGCCGAGTCCCGTAGGGACGCCACAAGCGTCACCTATATCGAACTCGTAATCAGTGCCTCGAAATCCCTGATCGCCAAACCCCGCCAGGAGATCATCGACCTCGCCCTCGCCGAGCTCCGCGAATTTTTTCCACTCGCGAAAGATGCAAAACTGATCAAGGCCACGGTCATCAAGGAACTCAACGCGACCTTCTCCCCAGTACCAGGAATCGACCAACACCGTCCACCGCAAACCACTCCATGGCCACGGATCCTGATTGCCGGAGACTGGACCGCCACCGGCTGGCCCGCCACCATGGAAGGCGCGGTTCGCAGCGGCTACCTGGCCGCCGAGCAAATTACAAAAAAGAAATTTGTGGTAGCCGACCTGCCGGCGAAAGGTATGCTCGCCGCCTACACCGTGAAATAGTCAGCGCGGCGACAACGTGCCAAGAGCGCATCGAGCGTTTCGCGGAGCGTACGTGATTTCATCTCCACGAGAACCGGTGACCACGCGGCCCGCAACATCCACCGTCCCCGAGCCCACCAGCGTTCCATTGGGCTGGAGCACGAGCACGAACGGCGTCGTGCCGTTCTGAAGCTTGACGGCAAACTGTCCACCCGCAGGCTGCACCGAATACGCCTCAGCATCGCGCGCCTCGCCGCATTCGACGGTCGCCGAATCGTCGCGGAACTCGATCTTCATGCCGCCGTTGCCCGCGTACGTTCCCGCCAATCGCAATCCCGGCGCGGTGTTCGCGGCCTTAGCCACGTGGGTGCCGACTACCTTACCCAAAGCATCGGAAAGCTTCATATTCGATCCTGTCGGAGGCAGCACCGAAGCATCGCACCTTTCCGTCTTCGCCTTTGTCGGAACGGTGTACTGGGTCGTCGGAACCGGGTTGTACGTAGTGCTGGTCACCGGCTCATTCACCGAATATTCCATTCCATTCTGGTGCACGGCATCGGTACCGGCGTAGTTCTGCGCTTCAGCCGCATCGATCTGCCGGGCCTGCATGGTGGTCTGCGTTTGTTCCTGATAGCCGGTAGTTGTGGTGGCGACCCTTCCTCCCGCCACGACCTGTCCCGCGACGTCAACGACACCCGGCCCCGCCAGTTTGCCGTCTGCGCGGTAAGAAAGAACCAGAGGCTTGGGATTGATCGGCACCTTCACCAGCAATTGTTGTCCGGCACGTTCGATACTGTATGGAAAGGCCATCGGAATGAGCTCACCGCAACCGATCGATGTTGTCGAAGAATCGAAATTTAAACTGAAAGTTCCCGCCGAATAAACCCCGCTGAGACGCAAACCGGGAGCGGCCTCGGACACAAGTCCTTTGAGCGGATTCCCGCCCGCCAGATCAACTAATCCAACCTTTAGACCTTCGCCCATGCACTCCATTTCGCTGCGTCCGGATTCCAGGCAATGGCGGGCTGCCACCGAACCCGGGTCCTGCTTCATTTGTGCCTGAGCTTGCGCGGCCTTGGCGTCGGCCTGCGCGCCCTGAATTGCCCGCTGCCTCTCTTCCTGAATTTTGGCGTTGTAAGCCGGATTGTTGCCGCCCACCAGTTGCGCAAACTGCGACTGCAAACTGGGAGATAGGAAGCTTACCCACATCGGAATGCCTTCGAACCCGAATCGCGGGTCGGCGCGGTTGAACCGATAAGGATTATTTGCCGCGGTCAGTTTCTCGCCCGGCAGTTTTTCCGCTGCGACTTTTTCGAGCCCCGTCTGCGCCTCGCTGTACTTGTCGAGAAGCTTTTTTTCATCCGGCAGGTAGCCGCTGGATGCGCGCCCTCCGGCCAGCACCTTGATTACTTCGCTCAACTGATAAAACGCGCCCATGGCCCGGACCACGTTGTCGCGGGGATTGCCAACGTTCATGCCTTCAATTACGCGATTGACGGTGGGAAACTCCGTCAGATATGGCGGATTGAGTGAGGCTGACGGCTTGCACGCCTTCACCCTTTCCGCAATTTCGGAACGCGGCTTGGGCGACTGCACCAGAAATTGCCCGTTCATTTCCAGCTTTACGAAACAGAAATCCTGGCCGTTCTGCTTCTGGCACTGGAATACCGTCATAGCCACGCCGCCGCCACAATCCCAGCGGGTGTTCTGCAAATCTCCCGGTTGCGGTGCGCCAGCTTCGGCCGCGGGCGCGGGCTTGCCGTTGACTTTGCAGGTCGCCATCTGGTTTGCCACCTGCGACCGCACGTTGTAGCGCTCTGAATTCTGATCGCGCTGGTAGTAACAGAACTCAAATTTCGGCCCCTTCTCGCACTTGTGGACAACGTAGGTCGATCCGTCAGAGCACAGATAAGGAACATTGAACTGGAGCGAATCCTGGGCGCAGAGAAGGGAAGGGCCAGCAATCAAAGCGATGGCGGCGAGTACGCCACCAAGATAGCTGTAGCGTCTCCAGATCATTAAGCTGCGCCAGGTCATTTCTTTTTCGTCAGCCTCGAAACCATTCCGCCCGGAGGT
>Ga0136846_1240355_pt1 | contig 16220 bp, 14 predicted proteins | sample HopSoiMetagenom2_FD_96841 | JGI IMG/M metagenome (GOLD analysis project Ga0136846, IMG submission 96841) | Grasslands soil microbial communities from Hopland, California, USA - 2 Assembly 2016 (version 4) | ecosystem: Environmental > Terrestrial > Soil > Grasslands | place: USA: Hopland... | reverse complement strand
TTATTGTCCCGCACGGGGAAATGATCGAGCGTCGCGACGTTCCAGCCGGTCGTGTAAACCAGTTGCGCGATATGGGCCATCTTCGGGAATTCGATCTTGCCGACCTCGTCGGTCAGGTAGTGATAGTCCCGATGGAGGCCGGTCGTGTAGAAGATGATGGGAATCCCCTTCGACGCGTAGCTGTAGTGATCGCTTCGCGTGTAGATCGATTCGGGATCCGACGGATCGTTCATCTCGTAATCCATCTTCATCGGGGCTGAAAGCGAGGCATTCGCGTCTTCGTTCAGGTTGTGCAGCTCCGTGCTGATCCGATCGGAGCCGACGATGTAGACCGTGTTGGCTTCTGATGGCTGGTCGCAGCGATTGCGGCCGATCATGTCGATGTTGAGTTGCGCTGCCACTTTGTCGAGCGGCACTTCCGGGTAATCCGCCATGTAGCGCGATCCGAGAAGCCCCGCTTCCTCACCCGCGTGCCATACGAACAGCACCGACCGCTTTGGCTTCGGCCCGGTCGCGAATGCCTTCGCAATCGCCATCACCGCTACCGTGCCGGATCCGTCGTCGTCCGCGCCGTTGTTGATGATGTCTCCTGATTTCGGCGTGTCGCGCGTCTGCCCCGTGCAGCCGCCCGGCGGGTTGCCGCCGCCGAATCCGCCGCCGCGCCCTTCGCCCTGCGGCATCTGCTGATAGCCGACGTGATCGTAATGTGCGCCGAACAGGACGTAGCTGTCCTTCAGGGTCTGATCGGTCCCCTCGATCTCTCCGACGACATTGCGCGTGAGGCGCGTTTGGACGACGGTGTAGTCTGCGTCGACGTTGATGCTGATCGAGGCCCCTTTCAACGCAATGGGCGGCAGCGGCTCCCCTGCCTGCGCCTTCCCCCTGATGGCCGCATAGTTCAGTCCGGCCGTGCCGAAGAGAAACTCGAAGAACTCGTCGTTCGCTGTGATCTGAGGGGGGACTTTCCTGTCAAGCCGCTGCACGGTCTGAAAGTCCCCGAGACTCTGGCTGCCAAAGCCGCCGCGGCCGGCGGGCGGAGGAGCGGCGGAGGCCGTGGTCGAACCAGCCGGCTGATTTCCGGCTGACGGTGTTGCGGAACTGCTGGTGATGCCGCCGCGTCCGCGACCGCCGAACTGAAGGGGAGGACCAATCGTCGCCGCCGCGTGCTGCAGTTCGATGGCGTTGCGGCCGCGCGCGGCCAGCACACGCAAGGCGAGGCCTTCGGGGCCGCGGCCCAGGTAAATCACGACCTTGCCGCTGACGTCGCGCCCCTTGTAGTCATCGTAATTGCGCTCTGGAATGGCGAGGCCGTAACCAACGAATTCCGCAGGCCCTGAAATGGTCTGCTTCCCTCCCTGGTTCTTCGCGAACATCACCCCTTCGCCGTCCTTGAAGGTCTTCGTCTGGCCATTGACGGTCACGGTGACGCTGGAGCTACTTTTCGTATCGACCCCGAGTACCTTCACCGCCTGGAAGTAACTCCCGTCGTCGCCCGCCGGCTTGACGCTCCACTCTTTCAGATGCTCCGCGATGTACGCCGCGGCAAGGCCGAGCCCCTCCTCATAAACGCGACGTCCCTGCAACTGATCCGACGCGATGTACGACAACCATTCCTTGAGCTCGTCTGGCGTGATTGATGCTGCGCCGCCGCTGGCGCCGGAAACCATCGCCGTCGACTGCGCCTGCGGCGCACTCGACGCGTAGATCCCGGGACACAGCGCCAGCGCTGCCGCGAAAAATGCGGCAACCGGGCGGGAAATCATGAATCCACATCCTCCATATGCAGTCTATACGCCGGAGGATTGGAGGGCGCTTACGTGTTTCTTCCACCGGAAGAGGGAGCGGCAAAACATCGTGCACGCGACACAAACAGTTCGTGTGGGGTCCACCTTCAGGTCGAAGCGAGCCTCTCTACATCGATCCAGCATGGGATCGACGTCATCATCGTGAACCCGACCTGCTCGTAGAAGCCGCTCGCGGTCGCCCGGCTGTCGAGGTATATACGCGGGATCCCCGCGGCTTTCGCCCGCGAGGCGATCCACGCGAGCATCGCGGTCCCATGGCCCTCGCCGCGACGGTCGGGGTCGGTGACCAGGTCGTCGACGAACACATGCTCGCCGCGCGACAGGGTGTGTGCCGGCCGACTACCCGCCAGCGCGACAAGCGTTCCATCGAGGAACCCTCCGATGAGTTGATAGCCCGCGTGCTGCTGGTGCCGGACTTCGGCAAGGAACGTGTCCGGCGTAACTCGCTCGCGCAGGAGGGACATCAGGCGGAAGGCCGCAAGGATGTCCGCGTCGGTTTCCAGGAGCCGAATAGTCATGTCTGATGCAGGGCGCTCCCCGGAGCGGAGCAAAGTCATTCCGTCCGAAGCGATCGCATCGGATCGATGCGCGCAGCGCGGCGCGCGGGCAAGCCGTTGGCCATCAGCGCGGTTCCCACGAGGACGGCGACGACGAACGCCAGCACGGATACGTCCGCGGGGCTCACGCCGAACAACGCATCGCTCAGCAGCCTGCCGACCCCGAGCGATCCGAAGATCCCGCACGCGACCCCGGCACCGACGACACTCAGCCCGCGCCCGAGGACGTTCTTCAGGATATCGGTGGTGCGGGCGCCGAGCGCGACGCGAATCCCGATTTCACGCGTACGCTGCGTGACGAGGTACGTCGCAACGCCGTAGGCTCCGCCGATTGCGAGCACGAACGCGAGGAACGCGAACACCGCGAGCATCCACGAAAACGCGGCGCGAAGCGCCAGCGATCGCCGGAGATTCTCCTCCATGGTCCGCGGGGCGACGAGCGGGAGTTCCGGATCGATCTGGCGCAGCGCTTCGCGCACCGCCGGAACGATCGATTCGGGATCGACGCGAACATGCATCGCCATCGTCATGGTCGCGCTGGGGTCGGCGGCCTGCGGAAAATACACGCCCGGACGCATCGGTCGGTCGAGACCGTAGTGCCTCACGTCGCCCGCGACGCCGATCACCGTGATCCACGGCTGATCCTTCCCACGCGTCTTGATCCGGCGGCCAACTGCCGAAGCGCCCTCACCCCAGAACGTCCGCACGAACGTCTCGTCGACGATCACGACTTTCGACTGCTTGTCCTGTTCATCGGCTTCGCGGAGGAATCGTCCCTCCTTCAAACGGACGCCCATCGCTTCGAAGTAGCCCGGCGTGGCGAGGCGGACGAGCACGACCGGATCCTTGCCGTCCGGCGTTGGCCTGGCACCCTCCGCGGTGAAGAAATTTCCCCAGTGGCAGCCGAGCGGCGGACACGTGACCAGCCCCGCCGCATCCACGCCCGGTATGCGCCGCGTGCGATCGAGCAGCTGATTCCAGAACACGACCCACTGTTCGGGCTTCGACCTCGTGCCTTCCGAGATCGGGACCGAAAACGTCAACACGTGATCGGCGCGGAATCCCGGGTCGACGTGGCGTACTCGATCGAACGCCTTGACGAGCAGCGCGCCGCAGACGAGGAGCATCGCGGCGAGCGCGAATTCTCCGCCAACCAGGAACCAGAGGGTCCGCCGTCCGCGCGGCGCACCCGTGCTGCCGCTGGTCGACGCGTGAACCGCGGACCGTACATCGCCGCCCACCGCATGTAAGGCCGGTGCCCATCCGAAAAGAATGACCGTCGCGACGACAACTGCGAGCGAGAAGACAATGACACGCGCGTCGACGTGGAATGCCGCCCATCGCGGCAACTCGTCGGGGATCATCCGAACCAGGGCGCCGATCGCCCACTGCCCTGCCACCAGGCCGATCACGCCGCCGATTGCCGCCAGCACGAGGTTTTCAGCGAGCAGCTGCCGCATCAGGCGCAACCGGCTCGATCCGAGCGCGAGCCGGATACCCATCTCTCGCCGCCGCGCCAGCGCCCGCGCCAGCATCACGGCCGCAACGTTCGCGCACGCAATCAGCAGCAGCATTGCCACCGCGCCGGTGATCGTCGACGCGGCGGTCCGGTAGTCGTGCACGAACTGCTCGCGCAGCGGTGTCACGAACGGAGAGACGATGTGATCCTTGTCGCTCTTGTCCCAGATGGACTGGTGCGCACGCTTCAAGTCCCGGTCGGCATCTGGTACCGTTACGCCGGGTTTGAGGCGGCCAATCGCATCGCCGTCGTAGCTCTGATATGGCTGGTGCGGGTCGCCCGCGAACGGGACCCACAGCCGGACTTCGTCGGGAAACGATGTCGATGCCGGCATGACCCCGACGATCGTGCGCGATGTGCCGTCGAGGCGGAGCGCCCTGCCGACGATATTGCGGTCGCCGCCGAATCGCTCCTTCCACAGCGCTTCGCCGATTATGACGACGGGCGGCCCTTTTGGCCTGTCCTCATCCGCCGTAAAGGTGCGGCCGACAATCGGCTGAACACCGAGGACGCGCGGCAGATCCCACGTTACGGATGCGCCGCGGACTCGTTCGGCGCCCTGGCCATCCCAGAGATTGAAGTTGCCGACGCTGAAGTGAGCAATCGAGTCGAACAGTTTCATGTCCTCGCGCCAGCGAACGAAGTCAGGATAGTTGACGCCGACCACGTCGAGGTTCCATTTCGGGGCGGTCTCGTTGATGTAGACGAGACGATCGGGATGTGCGAAGGGCAGCGGCCGCAGGAACAGGCCGTTGATCAGGCTGAATACCGCGACGTTCGCGGCAATGCCCAGCGAGAGCATGCACACGACCAGCGCGGTTGCGCTCTTCTGGCGGGCGAGCGAGCGCAGCGCAAACCGGACGTCGGAGCCGATCATGAACGCCTTCCTTTCGTCGATCGCAATCGTCAGGAGCGTGTCGCGCCGCGTCCACGCAACCGCGCGTGCATGCAGCAGGTCGAGCGCGCCGTAGATCCACGTCCGGATGACGGCCGGCCGTCCATGGCGCCGGGCGTGTTCCAGCCGCTCGACGAAGAGGGCTTCCATCTCGCCGCCGTGTTGGTGGCGGAGCGGCGCCGGAGCGAGGCGCAGCAGCGCGCGGTAGAGAGGATGGGGTGCTGGTTCCGTCACCCTGCTTCTCCGGTGCGCGGGCCGACACGCGACCGCGCGAGACGCGCGACACGGGACATGTGCTCCGCTTCGGCCTCGAGCGCCTGCCGGCCGGCGCGCGTCAGGCGGTAGTAGCGTTTCCGTTCGCTTTCATCGGCCGGATGATCGCTCACCTCCTGGATCCACCGCCGCCCGCGGAGATCCTCGAGCGAGCCGTAGAGCGTCGCCGGCCACAGTCGGATGCGTCCATCGCTGAGCGCCTGCACGTCCCGCGCGATTGCAAGGCCATGGCGGTCGTCCCGGGAGAGCGCCAGGAGGATGTAGAAGTGGGCGGGTTTGAGGGCCGCATCCGGCATCGCGAGCGAATTATATCGATTGATATTATACGAATCAATATCACACGCTGAATTGCCGGAGGTGGTGGTCGTAATGGCGGTAGACGAGCACGCCCCAGGCCTGCTCGCTCAGCCGGCCGAACGCGGGATGCTCCGGGCGCGGACCGTCGGGCGGAGACGCGATCCGTTCGAGGAGCGCGCCCGCGGTATGCACTTCGTGCGAGAACTCACCGGGAATCCGGCCGATCAGTTCGGGCGCGGTGGGAACGCCCTTTGGAAACGGCAGCAAATACACGATCAGCTGCTTCAGCGGCGGATAGCGGATCGGCCGTCGCGTCGGCGCAACGGGAAGATCGCCCAGCGCCATGCGCGCGCTGTCCGCGAGGTGCGCCACCATCTGCGGTGCTGTCATCCGGCCCCACCGCGCGTTCGACTCGGGTGTGAGCCGCGCCAGCCGGGCGCGCAGCTCGTCTCGTACTGACGCTCTCCAGATCGACTTCATCTCTCTCGGCGCACGAGCACGCCGCCAACCCATGCCAGCGGCGCCATCAGCAGCAGCGCCGCGAGCTGCGACCATCGCGCGCCGTCACCGGGACGGAGCAGCAACGACACGAGCGCGCCGAGAGCAATCAGCACCGCCACCGCGCTCGCGTGCGCCGACGGGCGCCGCCCCGCGATGTGTGCCGTCAGGAAGCCGGCAATCAGCGCGAACACGCAGCCCCACACGATACTGCCTGCCTTGAATGCCGCGCTGGACGGCGCGTCCGGCTCCTGCCCGGAGAGCTGGAACAGCAGGGCGGCCGACCCGGCGAACACGAGATAGCCGGCCGCCACGGCACCGATGCTGCGGAGCATGCGGGCAAGTGTACCCGAGCGAGGAGCGAGGCGCGAGGTGCGATGCCGACGGCCCCTACGGTGAGTCTCGAGGTGCCACGCTGAGCCACGATTCCGTCCTTCCGCGCCTTACTGAGCAGATGCTCCGATCCTGGTTCCGCTTCAACGCCGTAGGACTCGTCGGATTTGCAGTACAGCTTTTCGCATTGGCCGGACTGTTGCGGCTCGACGTGCACTATCTTGCGGCGACGGTGCTGGCCGTAGAGGCGGCGGTCCTGCAGAACTTTGTCTGGCACGAGCGGTGGACGTGGTGCGGTCGCAGCCTCGTCCAAGGACGCGGGCGCCGACTCTGGCGGTTTCACGTGCTCAACGGACTCGTCTCGGTGCTGGGAAATGTCGCGATGATGCGCCTGCTCGTGGGCGAACTCGGCATCCCCGCGGTCCCAGCGAACCTCGCCGCCGTGTTCGTCTGCTCGACCATCAACTTCGCTGCGGCGCACCGGCTGGTCTGGGCCGCCGGGCGATCATCCGCCTGACCAGCCTTCCGCCTTGCGCGCTTCGCACTTCAGCGGACAACTCGCCGCGGCACGATCGGACCTCGGACTTCGGACCTCGGACCTCGAACCTCGGACCCCGGCACCCCGCTCCCCGCTCCCGCGCCCCGCACCCCGCACCCCGCACCGTAGTACGATGCCTCCTGTTCAGGAGGACGCATGCGATTGATGTTCGTGATGTCGATGCTCTTTATGGTGGCGGTCGGGTTCGCCGCGGCCCAGACTCCGCCACCAGCCGCGGCGGCCGGCCCGGAGTTGCAAGTGGGCGACCAGGCGCCGGACTTCGCGCTCCAGGCTTCGGACGGCAAGACCTACAAGCTCTCTGACTATCGCGGCAAGCAGGCGGTCGTGCTCGCGTGGTTTCCGAAGGCCTACACCAGCGGCTGCACGATTGAATGCAAGTCGCTCGCGGAACACGGCGACATGATCAAGAAGTACGACGTGACGTACTTCATGGCCAGCGTCGATCCCGTGACGGACAACAAGGGGTTTGCGGAGCAGCAGCACGCGGACTTCCCGCTGCTCAGCGATCCGACCAGGGAGACCGCCGCGAAATACGGCGTCCTCACCAATCCGAACGGCGTCGCCAAACGGTGGACGTTCTACATCGGCAAGGACGGGAAAATCCTCGCCATCGACAAAGCGGTCAAGCCGGCGACGTCCGCGGAGGACATGGCGGCGAAGCTGGGTGAGCTGAAGGTGGATGCGGCTCGCGGAACCCGCCCCTAGACGAGAGTCAGAGCGCACGGAGGCAATTCTGATGAGCCTCCGTGGCCTCTGACTGAATCGCCCCCGTGACCTCTAGACCCCCTCGACGACAATCAGTTCGGTGTGGGCAGTCGCCTGGCGCAGCGCCTTGGCTTCCGCGTAGTCCGCCGAGGCCCACCACGCCTTCGCGCGTTCGGCGTCGGGGAACTCGAGCATCACGAATCGCTTCGGCGACCACGTGCCCTCGAGCGTTTCCGTTTTGCCGCCACGCACGACGAAGCGGCCGCCGTACTTCGCGACGCTCGGGGGAACGAGCCGCTTGTAGTCCTCGTACCGAACTGGATCCTTGACGTCCACCTGCACGACAACGTACGCGCTCATCGGCCTTCCTTGTCGCTATGCGCCGGACGCAGTGGAGGCGGGCGGGAACACCTGTTACTGCTTGCCGTGCCTTCCGTTGACCGACGGCCGGTCCAGCGTTCGCTGTCTGCCTTCCTGCGCGTCGGCATTGATGACGAGGTTCTCGATGAAGAACTCCATCATCCGCTGCTGATTGACGCCGGAATGTCCCTGGTCGGGGCCGACCTGCACGTCGATGCTCTTTCCTGCCTGCTGCAGCGCCTTGATCAATTGCAATGAATTGGACGGGTGAACGTTGTTGTCGGCCGTGCCGTAGTACAGCAGCAGCCGCCCGTTCAACTTGTCCGCATACGTCATCGCGGCGCCGGCGTCGTACCCCGCCTTGTTTTCGTCGGGAATCGACATGTAGCGCTCGGTATAGATCGTGTCGTAATTGCGCCAGTCCGTCGGCGGAGACGAGGCCGACGCCGCGGCGAAGACATCCGGACGGCGGAGGATTCCAATCGCGGCGCTATAGCCCCCGTACGACGTCCCGTAGATGCCGACGCGGTTGCGATCGAAGTACGGCCGGCTCCACAACGCCTTGACGCCTTCTGCCATGTCGTCGATCTCGGTCTGTCCGAGCTTCAGATAGAGACTGTCGAGCGTGCGCTTGCCCAGGCCTGGCACCGCGCGCGAGTCGAGGTACAACACGAGAAACCCGTACTCCGTCGTTGCGTTCGGCACCGTGAAGCGTTCGTTCGCGGTGTTGCTCGCGGAGCCCGGGCCGCCGTAGACGCTCACCAGCGCGGGATACTTCCTCGACGGATCGAACGTCGAGGGAAAGTGAATGAGCCCGTGCAGCGTCGTTCTGCCGTCCGCCGCCGTGTAGGTGAACATCTCGACCTTCTTGAGGCCGAGCTGATCGAATTTCGAGAGGTCGCTCTTCGCGAGCTCCGCAACGGGATGGCCGTCGCTGTCGAAGAGGCGCGACGCCGGGGGAACGTCGTGCGCCTGCGCCACATCGACGAAGTATCGCCCATCGGGCGACATGTTGATGGTGTGGTTGAGCGACGGATCGGTCAGCCGCGTGTCTCCCTTGCCGTCGAGACCGACGCGGTGGAGTTGTGTCTTCAGATAATTGTCGCCGTCGCGCGCCGTGTAGTACAGAAGGTTCTTCGCCTCGTCCACGAACACGATGCCGTCGGCTTCGTAGGCGGTGCTCGTCGTGAGTGGAGCAATGAGCTTCCCGGTGAGGTCGTATAGATAGAAATTCTTCCAGCCGTTACGCTCCGATGCCCAGATGAAGCGTGTGCCGTCCTCCAGGAACCGCCGCTCGGGGCTGTTCTCGATCCAGCCGGTCGGCCACTCTTCATGGACGATTGCGCGGCACTTCCCCGTCTCGGGGCTGCACCCGGCAAACTCCAGCACGTTCTGTTTGCGGTTGGTCCGATTCAGCAGGATCTGCGAGCCATCCTCCGACCACGTGACTCCATACACGTAATGCCCGACGACGTCGTTGTCGAAGGGCTTGCCGTCGCGAACGTCGATCCTCGTCGACTTCTTCGCCGCAAGATCGTAGACGAACAGATCGACAACTGGATTTGGCTTCCCTGGCTTCGGGTAGGCTTCGGTATCGAGCGTGTCGTAGACCTGCGTCTGGTTCATCTGCAGGAAATAATCCGGCACCTGCTTTTCGTCGAAGCGGTAATACGCGAGCTTATGGCCGTCGGGAGACCACCACATCGCGGTGCGCTGGTTCAGCTCCTCGCCGTATACCCAGGTCGCCGTGCCGTACTTGACGCGGTTCGCTTCGCCCCCGTCCGTCGTGATGGCAGTCGGCACCGCGCCGTCCGGGCCGCTGAGCCACACATTTCTCTCGCGATAGAGGGCCTTGTACTTCCCGTCCGGCGATTCGGCGCTATCGAACTGACGTCCGCGCGCTGGCTGTCCTGGAGCGCTTCCGCGGCCGCGCTGTCCCTGCAACTGCCCGCGTCCGACGCGGATGGTCGCCTGCGGCGCATCGCCAGCGACCGTGGTTTGCTTCGAGGCCACATCGAAGCGATACCGTTTTCCGTCGAACGCATACTCGAACGACGAGCCGTCGTCGTTCCACTCGGCCGCGATCGAGCCGAGCTTCACGGCGCCCGCTGTCTGGGCGCTCATTCGCGTGAACTGATCGTAGCCGGGCATCAGCTTGAGACGGTCCTGCGCGGCTGCGGTCACGTGAAGCGCGGCAACCGCCGCGATCGCCGAACCCGCGCCAGGCAGCCACCGACGCCTGGAGGTGTGCACGTTCATCACCGAGGTCTCCCTGGACTTGATTTTATCGTCATCGCCCGTCCACGTGCGTGCGGATGGCGTCTACGAACGCCTCGCCGAGTTGCTCGGCCTTGCGTGCGCCGATCCCGTACACGCCTCGCAATGCCGCGAGCGACGTGGGTTTCAACCGCGCGAGCTCGCGCAGTGTCGTGTCGTGGAAGATGACGTAGGGGGGCACGCCCCGATCGCGCGCGATCTGAAGACGGACTCCGCGAAGGCGCTCGAAGAGATCGGTGTCGACGCCCTGCCACGATTCCGTCTCTGCCCGTGACCGCATCGGCACGCGATCCTTCACCGGCCGTTTCTGGCGCGCGAGCGCGAGCCCCGGCCGCGACGAGGCGTCTTTCAGCAGCGTGACCCCCTCCTCGGTCAAGGCGAGTACGGGATACGGTTCGTCGGTCTGGCGCAGCAGTCCTTCGGCGGTCAACTGCTCGATGTACCCACGCACCTCCGCCAACGGCGCGTCTCTCAGCAGCCCGAACGTCGACAAACGGTCGTGCCCGCGCGCGGACACCTGTTCGCTTTCGCTGCCGCAGAGAACACTGGCGACGTGGGCCGCGCCGAAGCGTTGCCCGACGCGCGCAACGCACGACAGGATCTTCCGGGCGATCAGCGTCGCATCGTGGACCGACTCGAGCTCGCCGAGACAGTAATCGCACGCTCCGCAATCCGCCTTCGAATACTGATCGCCGAAGTACCCGACCAGGTGACGATGGCGGCAGCCGACGCCAGCGGCGTAGCGCTCCATGTCGCGCAGGAGTGCGCGGCGCGCATCGGTGAGCTCGCCGCTGCGCTCGAGCATGACCCGCCACTTCAGGAAGTCGGCGCCCGAAAAGATCAGGACGCACTCCGCTTCGAGCCCGTCACGCCCCGCGCGGCCCGACTCCTGCTGGTAGTGCTCGAGGGATTGCGGCGCCCCGGCGTGCACGACGAACCGCACGTCGGAGCGATCGATCCCCATCCCGAACGCCACGGTCGCGACGACGACGTCGATCTCTTCGTTGAGGAACGCGTCCTGATGGCGATGACGGTCCGCGTCTTCGAGACCGGCATGGTATGGACGCGCGCGCACGCCGGTCTCGGTGAGCCATGCGGCGAGCGCATCGACTTCGCGACGCGAGGTGCAGTAGACGATGCCGGCCTGGTGCGGGTGGCGCGCGAGAATGTCCTGCAGCTGCCGCTTCAGGCTCGCGCGCGGGAGCACGCGGTAGACGAGGTTCGGGCGATCGAACGAGCCTACGAGCTCGAGCGGATCGCGCAGGGCGAGCTGCGACATGATGTCGCGCCGCACGCGCGCCGTCGCCGTCGCGGTGAACGCGTGCAGGCTGACATCGGGAAAGCGGGCCCGCAGTGCGCCCAACTGTCGATACTCCGGGCGGAAATCATGCCCCCACTGGCTGATGCAGTGGGCCTCGTCGACGGCGATGAACGAGATGGCCTTGAACATGGATAGAAAGCCGTCGCTGCCCTCGCCCGCGAGACGTTCGGGGGACACGTAGACGAGCGCGTACCGTCCCTCCCGGATGCCGGCCGCCGTGGCCGCCTTCCCGTCGGCCGAGAGCGTGCTGTTGTAACACGCGGCCTGAATGCCGTTCGCGACGAGCGTGTCGACCTGGTCCTTCATGAGTGAGATAAGGGGCGACACGACGAGGCCGACGCCGCCGCTGACGAGTGCGGGCGCCTGGAAGCAGAGCGACTTGCCGCCGCCGGTCGGCAGCACGACGAGCGAATCGCGGCGCGACAGGATCGCGTCCATGGCATCGCGCTGCAGCGGACGGAACGAGGTGTAGCCCCAGTAACGGGAGAGGACGTCTTCGAGGGTGATACACCTATTATGGCATCGTCCGGCGCGAGCGGCGCGGTTTCTGGCGCAGCCGCTACAATGACCGCGTGCTTCGAACGATCGCTCGGCTCGTCCCGCTCCTCATCATTTCTTTGTACCCCGCACCGGCACTCGCGCAACTGTCGCCCGACGCGTTGCGGTCGCGCGTCGAGGCTCTGCACGACGCGCCCGGAACACTGATTGCGGGGCGGCGGCTTCTCAATCCGGACGCCGTTGCCCACTTTCTCGAGGCACGCGGCTTCACTCCGCCGTGGAACGCCGACGCCATCGTCGAGATCTGCAACGCGATCCGCGGTATCGACGCCGACGGTCTGAACCCGTCCGACTATCATCTCGCCGCCATCGAGACGAAGACCACCAGCGAGCAGGCCGCCATCGACGAGCAGATCCTCGTCACCGATGCGGTCGCGACGCTCATCGATCACGTTCGCTACGGCAAGGTGCGACCCTCGTCGCTCGATCGTCATTGGAACGTGGATCCACGCGCGCACGCCCCGGCGCTCGTCGCGGTGCTCGCCCAGGTGGCCGCTCATCCCACGTCGGACACGATCGAGCAGATGAAGCCGGATCATTTCATCTATCGCGGACTGCGGCAGGCGCTCGCCAGGTTCCGGCAGATCGCGGCGAATGGCGGCTGGCCGGCGATTGGCACGGGGCCGCCGCTGAAACCGGGCGCACGCGATGCGCGGATCGCGGCCGTGCGCCAGAGGCTCACCGTCACCGGGGAGCTCGCGGCGGATGCGCCGACCGACTCGACCTACGATCCGATCCTCGCGGCTGCGGTCAAGAAGTTCCAGGACGAACACCGCCTGACCGCGGACGGCGTGATCGGACGTTCGACCGTCGATGCGATGAACGTGACGGCGCAGGCCCGGGCCGACCAGGCGCGCGTCAACCTCGAACGCGTCCGCTGGATCGTGCACGGCCTGGACGACTCGTTCGTGCTCGTCAACCTGCCGGCATTCAAGGTGTACGTGATTCAGGAGCGCAAGAACGTCTGGGAGTCGCGGACGCAGATCGGCAAGGAGGCGCGCCAGACCCCCTCCTTCATCGCGGAGATGCGGTACATCGTCTTCAACCCCGACTGGACGGTGCCCCCGACGATCCTGGCGAAAGATGTCCTCGAGGGCATGCGCAAGGGTCAGAACCCGATTGCCAGAAAGGGGCTGATCATCCTGGATGCGCAGGGACATGCGGTGTCTCCTGACAGCATCGACTGGCAGAGTGTTACGCCGCGGACGTTTCCTTACACGCTTCGACAACCGCCAGGCCCTGACAACGCGCTCGGTCGGGTCAAGTTCATTTTTCCAAACGAGCACTCGATCTTCCTGCACGACACACCGAGCCGTGAGCTCTTCGCGGCCGATCAACGAACCTTCAGCTCCGGCTGCCTTCGAGTGGAGCATCCGCTGGAACTTGCCGCAACGCTGCTGCGCGATCAGGACGACTGGACGCCGGACAAGATCACGACAGTTGTCGATTCGGGCAAGCCTGAAACCGTCTTCCTGAAGAAACCCCTGCCGGTCCTGATCGTGTATTGGACGATGAGCGTCGGCGCGAGCGGGGACGTGCACGTCGCACGTGACGTTTACGGCCGCGACCCCGCCGTCCTGCGCGCACTGACCACTGCCGCCTGCCCCGAGCCGTGTCGAATGGCGGCGGTTCCATCGACGCTCCGGTGACGCTCGCGCAGTTCCTGATGACGAAGAAGTTCCTCGAGAACTGGGTCGTCTGGATGGTTACCGACGTGTGTATATCGGGGTCTACGCCATCAAGCATCAGTACTGGACGTGCGGGCTGTACTTAGTCTTTCTTGCTCTGTGCGTGCTCGGATATACAGAATGGAGCCGGGCGCGAGCGCCGATATCGGCTGCCGGCTGAAGACGTTTATGAATGTCGACGTTTCGAACGAGATCGTCATTCGACGCCCTCTGTCGGATGTTGCCGACTACTCCGCCAACCCTGACCATGCACCGGCCTGGTACGTGAACATCAAGGCAGTCGAATGGAAGACGCTGCCGCCACTGCGCGTTGGATCGCAAATAGCCTTTGTCGCACAATTCCTCGGACGACGGCTGACGTATACCTACGAGATTATCGAATTGCTGCCACGCGAACGGCTCGTCATGCGGACCGCGGAAGGACCATTCCCGATGGAGACCACGTATACCTGGACGACGTACGATGGCGGCACCCGGATGACGCTGCGTAATCGGGGCACACCCAGCGGCTTTTCTTCCGTATTCGCACCGTTCATGGCGCGCGCGATTCGGCGCGCCAATCAGAAGGATCTTGCGGCGCTCAAGCGACTGCTCGAAGCCGCACTGTGAGGCCGATGATGGCCAGGATTACTGTTCGTTACTGCGCGTATTGAATATCCGGATTGCACGCCGTCCGGGTGGCGGCGCGGCTCCGGCGAGAAGTGCAACCGGACGTCGAGATGGAGCACGGGCGCTACGGCGAGTTCAAGGTGGTCGTCGATGGAGAGATCGTGGCTGACGCAGGCGCGATGGCGGCGCTGGGCGTGCTTCCGTCCTCACGAAAAGTGGTCGAGGCTGTGCGCGCCAGGATCGAAGGCAACGCCGGCCGGCCGCCTGACAAATCCACCACGAGCTGACGTAGACCGAACGAACTGTTCCGCGAGCCTGCCATGAACTCGCCTGCGTGGCGTTTGAACGTTGAGAACCCCGACGGCGAACTGGCGCTCCTCAGAGCGCCAGCGGCGGTCGCGATTGGTGCGTTCGTCCTCGGCCTGACAATCGGGGAGCTGGGCAAAGCCTTCGCGGGCGAACGCTTCGCATCGACTGAGTACTGGATCGCGATCCTCGTGTGTGCGCCGTTCCTGCTCTCGTCGCGGTGGTTCGGAGATGGAAGGCGGGGCCTGGTGCTCCGCGGCTGGCTGCTCGTCGCGTCCACGGCTGCAACGCTGAGAATCATCTATTTCTGTGTGATGGCGTATTCGCGGCGTCCGCTGGGGATCTGGATCGTGATCGTATTGTTCGATACGACCGTCGTCGGCGCAGTGTGGCTCGCCAGCTACGCGCTGTTGAGGAGGGGGCGTGCGGCGCTATAAGTGATCGAGAAAGTACCGCGCGATCAAATGGTAAATGTGTGCGGTCGTGCCCGGGCCTTCCGCAATCGCGTGAGTGCGATTCGGATAGACCATCAGATCGAAGCGTTTTCCAAGCTCCACCAGGCGGTTCACCAGCCGCTCCGTACCCTGATAGTGCACGTTGTCATCGCCGGATCCGTGCACGATGAGCAGCTTGCCTTCGAGGCCCTCGACAAAGTTGATTGCCGATCCAACCCGATAGCCGTCCACGTTCTCCTTCGGCAGTCCCATGTAGCGTTCCTGGTAGATCGTGTCGTAAAGCTGCTGGTCCGGTACGGGGGCTACAGCAACCCCGACCTTGTACAGATCCGGGAACCGGAACATCGCGTTCAGCGTGTTCGTGCCGCCGCCGCTCCAGCCCCAGATGCCGACGCGGTCGAGATCGATGAACGCATGTCGCGCCGCGAGCGCCCGCACCGCCGCGGCCTGCTCCCTCGAAGACAGGTCCCCGACGCTTCCATAAATCACCTTCCGCCACGCGGCACCCTTCGGCGCGGGGGTGCCGCGGTTGTCGAACGACACGATCACGTACCCTGCCTCAGCGAGGGCGCGCAAAAACAGGTTCCCTGTGCCGCTCCACCGGTTCAGAACCGTCAGCGCTGCCGGCTCGCCGTAGACGTAGACGATGACCGGGTACTTGCGCGAGGGATCGAACGACGGCGGCTTGAGGATGAATCCATCGAGCACGACGCCGCCGCCGATGTCGACGGTCGTGAACTCGACGGGCTGATGGAGCACATCGGCCAGCGTGACCCTGACTGCAGAAGGATCGGTCAGCGCGCGCAACGAGCGGTGCGACGGCAGCTCGACGACCTCGGTCGCGGGGGGTCGATCGAACTGAGACCACGTGTGGAACGCGAAACGGCCCCCCGGCGCGATTTCATAGCTGTGCGTGCCAGCCTGATTCCCTGGCGTCACGCGCTCCGGCGGCGCCGATCCATCCAGCTTCGAGCGATACAAGTAGCGCTCTGTCGCATTCATGGGAGACGCGAGGAAGTAGAGCCACCCTTGCGATTCATCGGTGCCGGCGACGTCGACCACGTCACCCTCGAATCGCGTGATCAGCTGAGCGTCGCCCCCCTGCCGCGGCACACGGAAGACATGTTGCCAGCCGTCCTTCTCGCTGAACCAGAGGAACGCGCGCCGATCGTCGATCCATCGCACCTCGTCGACCACGTCCACCC
>Ga0136846_1235306_pt1 | contig 16220 bp, 16 predicted proteins | sample HopSoiMetagenom2_FD_96841 | JGI IMG/M metagenome (GOLD analysis project Ga0136846, IMG submission 96841) | Grasslands soil microbial communities from Hopland, California, USA - 2 Assembly 2016 (version 4) | ecosystem: Environmental > Terrestrial > Soil > Grasslands | place: USA: Hopland... | reverse complement strand
TCCCCCAGATCCCACGCCTCGTACAGGGAATCCGCGAACGCCCCCGCGATCTTGTGCTCGCCGCTCGCGTTCGGATGCGTGCCGTCGTACGTGTCGTGGTGGATGTCGTACGAGGGTGGCGGTGACGTCAGGAGGAGGGGGGAGCGGGGTTCGTCGAGGTCGGCTGCCGTCTTCGCCAGGAGTTCGTTGAAGCGGGTGACCTGGGCGGCGAAGGGCGCGTCTGTTTCCGCGCGGACGTTCGGGATCACCGGGAGCAGGGCCATGGCGATGCGCGGGTTCGACGCCCGTGCCTCGGCGATGAACGTGCGCGCGTTCTCCGCCGTCTGTTCCGCGTCCGTGTAGAAGCCGAGGTCGATCAGGCCCAGGGAGACCAGGAGGACGTCCGGCTTGTGGGCGCGTACCGCGTCCGCGATCAGCGGGGTCAGGTGGTGCCAGCCCTCGCCCCACCCGGCCAGGTGGGCGCGGGGGAAGTCCGAGTCGGCGTACTCGTACGAGTCGGGGGTGTCCGTCGCCTTGTCGTACAGCGCCTCGCGCGGGCCGACGATGCGGAACGGGCCGCCGTACGTCTCCCGCAGGTGCTGCCACAGCCGGTAGCGCCAGGTGTGTTCGCCGGCGCTGCCGATGGTCATGGAGTCGCCTACGGGCATCAACCTGAGCATCCGCTCATGATGAGGGATCGGGGGAGGGCCGTGGGGCGGGAGTGGTGTGTGAGTCAGGCCACCCGGTGTCAGGTGTGGGTCGGGTTGTGGGCAGTTGTGCTTTGCGGGAGCGGCCGATCCGGTGGGCGATCAGGGTCGTGAGCCTCGTATCGAGCGCCGGGATGGCACGCTGGAGAGATGCGCCGATCGCTCACCCTCCTCGCCGGGGGCCTACTCGTCGGGGCGCTCGCCGCGCCCGCCTCCGCTGCCGATGGTGACCAGGACTTCACCATCAAGGACCCGCGGATCACCGAGTCCAGCGGTCTCGCCGCGTCCCGGCAGCACCCCGGCGTCTACTGGACCCACAACGACAGCGACGACGGGGCCTTCCTGTACGCGATCGACAGCGCGACCGGGCGGACCGTCGCCACCGTCACCATGTCGGGCGTCGGCAAGCCTCGCGACATCGAGGCCATCTCGATCGGGCCGGACAACCAGATCTACGTCGGCGACATCGGCGACAACGACGGCGTGACCTGGAACTACGTCTGGGTCTACCGGCTCACCGAGCCGAAGGTGCTGAAGAACCAGACGATCCGCGCCAAGCAGTACGTCGTGAAGTACTCGGACGGTTCCCGTGACGCCGAGTCGCTCGTGGTGCACCCCAAGACCGGGCGCGTCTACATCATCGACAAGCAGGAGGACGGCGGGCATCTGTACGCGGGCCCGGACAAGCTCTCCTCCTCCGGCGCCAACGTCTTCCGGCCCGTCGCTCCCGTCGACATGTGGGCCACCGACGCCGCCTTCTCGCCCGACGGGCGGCAGTTGGCCGTACGCGGCTACTTCGGCGGCGTCGCCTACACCTGGAACGGCGGCAAGCTCAAGCGGCAGGGCGAGCTCGACGTGCCGTTGCAGGGGCAGGGGGAGTCGGTCACGTACAGCCCTGACGGGTCCAGGATCATGTATGGGAGTGAGGGCGCCGAGAGCGTGGTCAAGGCCGAGGACGCTCCTTCGTACGGCGCTTCCGGTGACTCCGACTCGCCTGGTGGCAAAGGGAGTTCGGCCTCGGGGAACGGGGGAGGCGGGGGCCCGGAGGGGAACGCGAAGACCGGGGCCATCGCCGTCGCCGTGCTCGTCGTCGCCTTTGTCGGGGTCAGGCGGCTTCGGAAGCGGCCGTCTTGATCGGCGGCAGCGTCGTGATCGGCTCGGCCCGGTCGTGCTGAACCCGTCCTGAAGCCGGTCTGGAGTCGGCCTGAACCCGGCCCGAAGCCCGTCTTGAGGCGGTCTGGAGGCGGCAGGGTGTCGCGAGTCTTGACGTGGGCATGTTGTGCCAGTTTCCTGGGAGGTGCGCGGCGCATGGGAGCGCTCCCATCGAGTCCGGGGCCGCGCCTCCCGAGAGGAGCGAGCGGCATGTTCCGCTTCCACTTCCATGACACCCCCAGCTTTTCCGGCTCTCCCCGCCTGCCCCGCCGCCGCGGTCTGCGAAGAGCGGTGTGTTCCGTCGCCGCCGCGCTCCTGTTGACGCTGGGGGCCGGCGCGCAGGCCGTCCACGCGGCGGACGCCGGCACGGCGGACGTCCGTGCGGTGCCCGCCGCCGCCGGTGCCGGCTACTGGCACACCAGCGGGCGGCAGATCCTGGACGCGGCCGGGCAGCCGGTCCGTATCGCCGGCATCAACTGGTTCGGCTTCGAGACCGGCAACAACGTGGTCCACGGCCTCTGGTCCCGCGACTACAAAAGCATGATCGACCAGATGAAGACGCTCGGATACAACACCATCCGGCTGCCGTACAGCGACGACATCTTCAAGTCCTCGGCCATCCCCAACAGCATCGACTTCAGCAGCGGCAAGAACGCGGACCTCCAGGGCCTGAACTCCCTCCAGGTCATGGACAAGCTGGTCGCGTACGCCGGTCGGACCGGCCTCAAGGTGATCCTTGACCGGCATCGCCCGGACTCGGGCGGACAGTCGGCGCTCTGGTACACGGCGTCGGTGCCCGAGTCGACGTGGATCGCCAACCTGAAGGCCATCGCGACGCGTTACTCCGGGCAGGACGCGGTCGTCGGCATCGACCTGCACAACGAGCCGCACGATCCGGCCTGTTGGGGCTGCGGCGACGTGACGAAGGACTGGCGGCTGGCGGCGCAGCGGGCGGGCAACGCGGTGCTCGCCGCGAACCCGCAGCTGCTCGTCTTCGTGGAGGGCGTGCAGACGGTCAACGGGGTCTCCGGCTGGTGGGGCGGCAACCTGATGGGGGTCGCGCAGTATCCGGTGCAACTGGACGTCGCCAACCGGGTGGTGTACTCCGCCCACGACTACGCGACGAGTGTCGCCCAGCAGACCTGGTTCAGTGATCCCTCGTTCCCCGCCAACATGCCGGGGATCTGGGACAAGTACTGGGGCTACATCTTCAAGCAGAACATCGCGCCGGTGTGGGTGGGGGAGTTCGGTACGACGCTCCAGTCGACCGTGGACCAGCGGTGGCTGGCCGCGCTGGTCGACTATCTGCGCCCGACCTCGACCAACGGCTCGGACTCCTTCCACTGGACCTTCTGGTCGTGGAACCCCAACTCCGGTGACACGGGCGGGATTCTGAAGGACGACTGGTCGTCGGTGGACACCGTGAAGGACGGGTACCTGGCGAGCGTCAAGGCGCCGGGCTTTCCGGGGAACGGTGGCGGCGGAGGCGGCGGGGGAGGAGGAGGCGGTGGTGGCGGTACGGCGGCCTGCTCCGCCTCCTATGCCGTCAGCAGCGACTGGGGTGGCGGGTTCAACGCCGAGGTGAAGGTGACCAATTCGGGGACGGTGGCGCTCAAGTCCTGGAAGGTGACGTGGACGTGGGGCGGTTCACAGGCGGTCACGAGTATGTGGAACGCGTCGTACACGCAGAGCGGGGCGACGGTTACCGCTGTGAACGCGGTTCACAACGGGAGCGTGGCGGCGGGGAGTTCGGTGACCTTCGGGCTCGGGGGAGCGCCGGGAGGCGGGGGCGTGCCGACGGTGAGCTGTACGGCGACGTGAGGGTCTGAGGGTGCGAGAAGGGGGTGCCCGGTGGCTGGCGGGTCGGCGGGCGCCCCCCTCGACTCCCGGTCCGGCTAACCACCGCTCATGGTGCAGCCTTCTCGACCGGGCACGCCGTCGATCCAGTTGGTGCTGTTCTCGAGGTAATAGCTGGAAATGATCCCGTACTTGTCCCAGCCTCGCGGCGAGACCATCACCCAGTACGGGTTGCCGCCCACCGACTGGCCAGGAATCTGGCAGTACACGAGCACCTCGTCCCAGGAATTGATCTGGCCCATGACAGGGCAGTTCGAAGTGCTCGGCGACTCGAAGCAGTTGCCCTCGGTGACATCGCGGACGTTGACCCCGTCCGCCCACACGCCGTACCAGCCGCGGCCGTGTCCCTCGGCCGCGGCGCTCTGAGAGGCCGTGACCACGAGGGCGAGTGCCCCGGCAGCGGCGAGTGCCGCAGTCGTCTTGCGCATGACGTTCCCTTCGACGCGGTGGGAGGTGCGCGGGTGGACTCCCGTACTCCTCGCCTCGCACCTTAGGCAGGCCCGAGAGGCCGTGGCCCCTGACAGACGTCAGGGGCCACGGCCTCTCGGGCACGGTGTCGCGGGAGGGCGGGCGTGGGTGACGCGGCGATGGTCCTGACAATTGTCAGGACCGTGCGGATCCGCGTCTCCCTACAGTTCTGGACGTCGGCAAGCAGCCCGTCTCCGGGCGCTGCGGACCCGGAACAGGACTGCTTCCGGCCGTACCATCCTCGTTTTCGTCCTTGGGGGACAGACACATGAAGCGCATGATCAGCCGTGCCGCCATGGGGCTCGCGGTGACCGCTCTCACCGTCGGCGGCCTCGCCACCACGGCCCAGGCGGCCCCGGCCGCCGTTGCCAACCAGGGCGATCCGACCCTCACCGACGTCTACATCTGGGCCACCGACGTCAACCTGCGCCAGCAGCCGACCACCGACTCCCCGCGGCTCGCTGTCCGTTCGCAGTGGTCGGCAGACGCCCTGTGTCAGAAGCAGGGCCAGACCGTGAGCGACCCGGCCGTCGGCACCAACAACTGGTGGACCGCTGTCATGGAGTTCTCGGGCAGCGACCTCGCCTGGGTGAACAACCTGTACATCCGGGGCGGCGAGAAGATCGCCGGAGTCCCGGACTGCTGACGCACCGTTCCCAAAACACGCCTGAGGGGCGGACCGGAGTACCGGCCGCCCCTCGGGCGGGTGATGCGGCTCAGAACCAGTCGGTGCGCGCCAGTTCTTCGCCGTCGCAGGCGAGCAGGGCGCGCGAGACGCGGCCGTTGAGGTTGCTGCCCATCATCGTGTAGGCGTAGTTGATGCCGTTGTCGACGGTCTCGGAGACCCAGCCGTCGGCCCGGCCCGCGCCGCTGTCGGAACGCTCCAGTACGGCCTCGCAGTTCGCCCGGGAGTTGTCGATCCGGGCGAACGAGCCGCACTTGTCGGAGTAGAAGTACTTCAGGGACATGCCCTGGAAGGTCTTGGTGGCCCCGATCTGCCGGAACGTGCCCGAGCAGAAGTTGGTGGTGGGGTACTGGCCCTCATTGCCGTAGGCCCCGTAGTTGCCGCCCGAGAACTGCTGGGCCTGGGCGGAGGTCGGAAGGAGTGCCATGACCGCGGCGGCGCCTCCTGCGGCCAGCACTGTCCTGAGTGATCGGCGGCTCATGAGTCCTCTTTCGTGTGTCGGCGGTTGATCCGGTCGTGCGCGGCGGCCGGCCGCCGGCCGGCCGCCGCTCGCTGGTCGTGACCGTACGGGGGTCACCGCACCGCCGGAACCTGACACTTGTCAGGGTCGGACCGCAGGGCGGCCCCGCTCCGCGGGAGCCCTGACATTCGTCAGGACCACCGCCCCCGGCCGGACTCCTATCGTGGCGCCGCGGGGCCAGGCCAGGTCCCGTAGGACAACCAGGGCGATCCAGGAAGGGCAACCATGCGCATGCTCCTGCGGGGCGCCGCCACGCTCGCGGCCGTCGTCATGGCCGCGTCAGTCACCAGCGGTGCGACCGCACAATCCGGGACGGGCAAGGCGGCCGGGACCGTCCGGACCGTCACGGCGGCCCAGATACCGCCCGGCGTCACCGCCGGCGTGGCCGTCTTCGACCGGCAGACCGGCACATTCACCGAACAGGTCAACGAGAGCGCGCAGTTCCGGTCCGCCTCGGTCGTCAAGCTCCTGCTGGCCCTGGACTTCCTCTTGGGCCGCGCGCCGGACTACACCATCCCCGCGCCCGACCGCGCCCGGCTGGAGTCGATGCTGCGCGGCAGCGACGACGACGCCGCGAACTACTACTGGTCGACGTACGGCGGCTCGGCGATCATCGAGCGGATGAAACGCCTGCCCGAGCTCGGGCTGCGTGACACGGCGGCGCCGCCCGCCGACTACCCGGGCTTCTGGGGCTACACCGCCCTCTCGGCCCGGGACACGGTCGCGATCTACCGGTACATCCTGGACAAGGCGCCCGCCCCCGTCCGTACCTTCATCATGGACAACCTGCGCCGCTCCACGCGCTGCTCCGCCACCGACCACTTCGACCAGCACTTCGGCATCGCCGGGTCGTTCGACCGGCCCTGGGCGGTGAAGCAGGGCTGGTCCGGGAGTTACGCGAAGGGCACGTGCGGCCCGCAGACCCTGTCCTCGGGAACGCGGGCGGAACCGGCCGCCCAGGCTCCCCGCGCCGCCGCGGACGTGAACCTCAGCCTCCCCGCGCTGCACACCACCGGCACGGTCGGCGCGGACGACCGGGCGATCGTCGCCGTCCTGACGCTGCACCAGGCCGGCACCTCGTACGGCAAGGCGTACACCGACATCGGCCGGCTGACCCGCTCGCTGAACGTGCCGGGGGCGAAGCGGCCCGCCGGTACCTGGTTCGGCACCTGGAACGAGTTCGTGAACGTCCGCAAGAGTCCGACCACGGGCAGTGACCGGATGACGCAGCTCCCGGCCGGCGTCGAGGTCCTGGTGAGCTGCCAGATCCGGGGCGAGGAGGTCAGCCTGCCGCCCTACACCAACGAGTGGTGGGCCTACCTGCCCCAGTACGGGGGCTACATGTCCAACATCTACATCAGTTCGCCGGACAACCGGCTGCCGAACGTCCCGGAGTGCGGCCAGTAGCTGCCGTAACCGGGAACGGGGGAACGCGTATCGGGGGACGAGCGGTGGGTGGGGCTGTGGCCCCGCCCACCGCTCGCGTTCGTACGGCTCAGCACTCGTGATCTGCGTTCGTACTCAGCGTTCCTACTCACCGTTCGTACTCGGCGAGGTAACGCATCACCTCGTCCACGTGCGGCCGGACCCGCTCCGGTACGCCGCGCTCCTCGATGACCGTGCGATCACTGGTGCGGTAGCCGGCCGCGACGAGGGCCGGCAGGTCCTTCTTCGGCAGCCCGGCCTGCTTGAAGCGCTGGTCGAGCCAGCACACGTACAGGCTCATGGTGGAGATAGCGTCCGGCGGCGACCCCGCGCAGGACACGGTGGGCGTCCGCGATCGGTCCGCCCGTCCCGGCGGCGTCCAGCGCGTCCTTCAGGCTGGCCTCGGCCCGGTCCATGACCAGCGCGATCGCACCGTCCAGGGCGGGCAGTTCGGGTGCCTCGACGGTGCACACCGCGTGGGTGCGGACGAGGTGGGGGTGGTCGGCCTCCGCGCTGAAGCGGACCTCGCGCGCCACGAGTTCACCGAGCGCGGCACGCTGCACGGGCCCGAGGGCACCGGTCGGGAGCACCTTCACGGCGGCGGGCGTGCCGTCGGCGACCGTACGGGCCTCGTACACGGTCCCCCAGCCCCCGGAGCCGATGACCGCGCCCACCTCCCAGCCCTCGATGCGGAAGCCCTCGGGGAGAGCGGGCGGGCGGGGCGCTTCCCACTCGTCGTCCCGTTCCTCGGGTGCCGTCATGCGCCGGTCTCCTGCGGGTCGGTGAGGCGGCCGGAGGTGCGGGGAGGCAGCAGGCTGAGGTGTTCCTCGCGCACCAGGCCGAAGCGCAGGGCGACGGAGGCGAGCCGGGTGCGCTTGGCACCGGTGCGGGCGCCGTCGGTCGCGGTCATGGCCTCCTTGCCGAGGTCCAGGCGCAGCTTGGCGAAGGCGAGGTAGTCGATGTGGTAGTTGACCGCGGAGCGCGTCAGATCCTGGCAGGACTCCAGCGGCCGCAGCCGCTCCACGATCTGCCCTACGCCGGGCAGCGCCGAGTCGGCGGGGTCGCGCAGCCTGGGTTCGCACAGCGCGACCAGGACGAGGAAGTACTTCGACGTCGGGTCCAGGGCGAAGGGGTGGACGGTGTGTTCGCCGCCGCCCGCCATGGACTGCTCGCCGAGGTAGGCGTGCTGGGGTGCGAACACCTTGAACGTGGCGGTGCCGGACAGGGCGGGCAGCACCACGCGGGAGAACTCGAACGGCACGGGTGCCCCGAGCCGGCCCGGCGCGACGGTGAGGTACTCGCCCGCCCCCTCCAGGTTCTCCACGACGTACGACACGTTGCGGCTGAAGTTGGACAGCCGCCAGTAGTCCCCTGCGGCTTCCAACTGCCCGGCCCGGCGGGAGATCCCCGGGTCGGCGAGGACTATGCGGACCCCCTTCCCGCCGCGTCCGAAGTCCGCGATCTCCCCCGGCCCGAGATGGATCAGTTCCGGACTGCCCGTCTCCTCCTCGCCCCACTGGGCGGTACCGGGCAATTGCACGATGATCGTTTCCACGCGGACTCCCCCGCTGATGTCGCCCCCGAGTTGGTCGCGAGGATTGTATGTTCGACTCCGGGTGCCGCATGGCATCGAGCACTACGCGGATCCGCACAGGCAAGAGCCCGGCGCGATCAACCACAACGACGGTGGCCGTGGCGTGTACTTCATGGACCCGTCGGGTCACGCCATGGAACTCATCACCGTGCCGTACGGCGGCTGGACCGCATAACCGGTACACGCGCCGAGGGCCGCATCCCGTCACGGGTGCGGCCCTTACCGGTTTCTCCTGGCCGTGGCGTAGAGGGAGCCGGGGGAGGTGTAGGAGTACTTGGGCAGCAGTCGCCGGTCGCTGAGATGGTGGCCGAAGTCCCGCAGAATCGCGCCGAGTTCGCCCCGGGTCAGGTCGGCGGGGGCGCGCGGGGAGCGGCGGGCGGGCGCGCGGGGTCAGCAACCGCAGGATGTCGTCCCGGCCGACCGTCCCGCTCTCGTAGAAGCGGGAGAGCGGTACGTAGGATCCGCACGGCCCGGTTATCAGCCGATCTGGCGATTCCGGCCCGCCAGCAGGCCTGCCGCGATCTGGACCAGGGTCAGCAGCAGGACGAAGGAGAGCGGCAGCCGCCAGCCGCCGGAGTGGTCGTAGAGAACGCCCACGGCCACGGGTCCGGGAATCGACAGCAGATAGCCGAATCCCTGCACGAAGCCGGAGAGCCGGACGACGGCGGCGCCGTCCCGGCCGCGCATGCCGATCATCGTCAGGGCCAGCGGGAAGGAGCAGTTGGCCACGCCCAGGAGGAACGCCCACAGCCAGGGCGCGGTGGCCGGACCGGCCCACAGTCCCGCGTATCCGGCCAGGCCGCACGCGCCGATCGCCGCCGCGATCCCGCTCTGGTGACGCAGCTTCCCGGCCACGGCGGACAGGGCGAAGGACAGGGGTACGCCGAGCAGTGAGGTACCCGAGAAGAGCAGGCCCGCGGTCTGGGCGGAGAGTCCGGCGTCGCGGAAGATCTGGGGCAGCCAGCCGATGATGATGTAGGCGGAGCTCGCCTGCAGCCCGAAGTAGGCGGTGAGCGCCCACGCGGTGGGGTCGCGGGAGAGCCGGACCGGGGAAGGCCTGTGCGGGGCGTTCGGGTCCGCCCGGTCCGCCTCCGGTGGCGGGCGGCGGCGGGCGAGGGCCAGCCAGGGCGGCACCGCCATGGCGGCCAGCACCGACCAGGCCCCCAGGCCGTACCGCCAGTCGCCGCCGAACGCCTCGGTCAGCGGGACGGTCAGGGCGGCGGCGGACGAGGCGCCGGCGTTCAGCGCCATGGAGTACAGGTCGGTCATCGCGCCCACCCGGTCGGGGAAGCGCTCCTTGACCACCGCCGGGAGCAGCACGTTGGCGATGGCGATGCCCGCGAGCGACAGGGCGGTCAGCGTGACGAACAGGGCGGGGTCGGTGGCGAACGGCCGTAGCGCGAGGCCGGCCGTGAGGACCGCGGCGGCGGCGGCGATGGCGCCGGCCGCGCCGTAACGCCGGGCCAGCAGGGGGGCCGCCGAGCCGATCAGGGCGAAGCACGCGGCGGGGACGGAGGTGAGTACTCCGCTCAGCGTGCCGCTCATGGACAGGCTGTCCCGCACCTCTTCGAGGACCGGCCCGAGGCTGGTGACTCCCGGCCGCAGGTTCAGTGCCGCGAGGACGAGCGCGGCCACCGCCAGCCCGCTCATCTTCCGGGAGGTGCTGAGGGGACCGTGCCGGCCGGGGTGCGAGGCGGGCTTGTCGAGCTCACTCTTCGTCATAGGCCCTATCGTAGACTCATCCCATGACTCTATGTCTAGTGGTTCGAGGGTAGATTCATGGGATGAGTGAGAAAGCCGGTGAGTCTCAGAGGGGTTCATTGGATGAGAACTCCCTAGACTGAAGGGATGACAATGGATCCCGTTCGCCGGCAGGCGCTTTCCGAGCAGGTGATCACCCGGCTGCGGCGACAGATCACCTCGGGCGCCTGGGCCGTCGGCTCCCGCATCCCGACCGAGACGGAGCTGGTCGAGCAGCTCGGCGTCGCCCGGAACACGGTCCGTGAGGCGGTCCGGGCCCTGGCGCACACCGGCCTGCTGGAGATCCGCCACGGTTCCGGGTCCTATGTACGGGCGACCAGCGAACTCGCCGGCGTGATGCGGACCCGCTTCGCAAAGGCCCGGCGGGAAGACGTCACCGACGTCCGCAGCGCCCTGGAGATCCGGGCGGCGCGGCTGGCCTGCGACCGCCGTACCCCGGAGGACCTGGAGCGGCTCGAACTCCTTCTGGAGCAGCGGCAGCAGGCCTGGTCGGCCGGAGACCGGGTCGGTTTCGCGAACGCGGACGTGGCCTTCCACCTGGCCGTCGTCACCGCGTCCCACAACACCGTGCTGGCCGAGTTGCACGCGGACCTCGGCGAGGTGATCCGGGACTCGTTGCTCGACCACTTCGGCGACACCCTGCGCCCCGAGCAGTTCCAGGACCACGCCCGCCTCGTCAAGGCGATCCGCGAACGCGACAGCGACCAGGCGGCGTACGAGTCCGGCTCCTACATGGACTGCGCCCCCGCCGAGAAGTAGGAGTGACGGTCGGCGCTGTCGCGGCGCCACCACGACGAAGGGGGCGCCCGGTGACCAGCACCGGGCGCCCCCATGGTCGTACGGGAGGAGATCGTCGTACGGGACGAGATCCTCGTACGGCGATGGTCAGAGCTTCTCGATCACGTAGTCGACGCACTTCGTCAGCGCCTCGACGTCCGCCGGGTCGACCGCCGGGAACATCGCCACGCGGAGCTGGTTGCGGCCGAGCTTGCGGTAGGGCTCCGTGTCGACGATGCCGTTGGCGCGCAGGACCTTGGCGACGGCGGCGGCGTCGATCTCGTCCGAGAAGTCGATCGTGCCGATGACCTGCGAGCGCTTCGCCGGGTCGGTGACGAACGGGCTCGCGTACTTGACGTCCTCGGCCCAGCCGTACAGCGCCTGCGACGAGGCGGCCGTGCGGCGGACCGCCCAGTCCAGGCCGCCCTGGCCGTTGATCCACTCCAGCTGCTCGTTGAGGAGGAACAGGGTGGCGAGGGCCGGGGTGTTGTACGTCTGGTTCTTGCGCGAGTTGTCGATCGCCGTGGGGAGGCTGAAGAACTCCGGGATGTGGCGTCCGCTCGCGTGGACGCGCTCGGCGCGCTCGATCGCCGCCGGGGAGAACGCGGCGAGCCACAGGCCGCCGTCCGCCGCGAAGGACTTCTGCGGGGCGAAGTAGTAGACGTCCGTCTCGGTGATGTCGACCGGCAGGCCGCCGGCGCCGGACGTGGCGTCCACCAGGACGAGGGCACCCTCGTCGGCACCCGGTACGCGCTTGAGGGGAGCGGCGACACCGGTGGACGTCTCGTTGTGGGTGAAGGCGTACACGTCGACGCCCGCCTCGGCCCGCGGGTCCGGGTGGGTGCCCGGGTCCGAGGAGATGACGGTCGGATCGGCGAGCCAGGGGGCGAGCTTGGACGCCTTCGCGAACTTCGAGCTGAACTCGCCGAACGTGAGGTGCTGCGACTTGTTCTCGATCAGGCCGTGCGTCGCGATGTCCCAGAACGCGGTCGAGCCGCCGTTGCCGAGGATCACCTCGTAGCCGTCGGGGAGCTGGAACAGTTCGGAGATGCCCTCGCGTACCTTGCCGACCAGGTTCTTGACCGGGGCCTGGCGGTGGGAGGTACCGAGGAGGGAGCTGCCGGTGGCGGCCAGCGCGTCCAGCGCTTCCGTCCGCACCTTGGAGGGGCCCGCGCCGAAACGTCCGTCGGCGGGCTTGATGTCAGCGGGAATCTGGATCTCAGCCACGGGGGGAGCCTAGCCGTTTTGGGAAACGTGGAGGAAACGGGTCCGTCCGGTGAGACGCGCTCCGCGGGTTTGGCGGGGTGTGGGGCGCCGTTGTTCTGGGGGCTGCCGCCCCCAGGCCCCCGCTACGGCCCTGAACGGGCCTTGTCCTCGAACGCCGGACTGGCTGGAGTGTGGTGGCCAGAGTTCAGTGATCTGCGGCGCCCACTGCCGGTGTGGGCGTGAAGCGGACCGGGAGTTCCAGCAGGCCCCGTAGCCATGGGGACGGGCGGCGGGTCAGGGTGTTGGGTGGGACCGCCAGGTCGATGTCGGGGAGGCGGTCGAGGACCACCTCGATGCCTGTCCTCGCGATGACCTCCGCGACCTCCTGCGCCGGGAACGGGCACCGGTGTTCCCCGTGGCCGAAGGAGAAGTGGGCGTTGTTGCCGCCGGTCAGGGCGGAGCCGCCGGTGCGGACCTGGGGGTCGGAGTTGGCGCCCTGGAGGCCGAGGAGGAGCAGGTCGCCCGTACGGATGTGCCGGCCGCCGAGGCGGGTGTCGCGGGACGCCCAGCGGCCAGGCATGGTCTGCACGGGCGCGTCCTCCCACAGGACCTCGTTCATCGCCTCGGCGACACTGCTGCGGCCGCCGAAGAGGGAGGCCGCGAACCGCTCGTCCGTGAGCATCAGGCGCAGCGAGTTGCCCATCCAGTGCGAGGTCGGGTCGTTCCCCGCCGCGATCATGATCACCAGGTCGTGGGTGATCTCCTCGTCCGTGAAGCCGTACGGGTTCGCGAGCATGCGCGAGACCACGTCGTCCGAGGGACGCTCCTTGCGCGCGGCCAGCAGTCTGCCCATCGACGCGATCAGGTGCTGCTGGCCCGCCATGCCGGTCTCCTGCCCGTCGGTCACGGCGAGCGCCGCGGTGACCAGGCCGGGCCCGTCCTCGTCGGCGAAACCGAAGAGCCGGGCCAGTACCCGTACCGGCAGCCGCGTCGTGTACTCCTGGACGAGGTCCGCCTCGCCCCGGGCGCAGATCGAGTCGATCAGCTCGTCCGCGAACTGCTCGGTGTACGCCCGCAGTTCGGCCGGATCGGCTTCCTCCAGCGCGCCGCCGACCATCGCGGCGCGCTGACGGTGGCGTTCGCCGACGGTGTAGAGGATCGAGGGCTGGCCGCGGCCGATCATCGGCAGGTGGGGCCAGTCGTCGGGGATCGTCTCCCACTGGTTCCACAACTCCGAGTTCCGGCTGAAGAGTTCGGCGTCGCCGGTGACCTGATGCAGTTCGCGGTAGCCGAGCACCAGCCACGCGGGTACGTCCCCGTCGAGCAACACCGGTGCCACCGGCCCGTGTTCGTGCCGCATCTCCCGGTACAGCCGGTCGGGGTCGGTGCGCCACCGGGGGCCGTTGAGGGGGACATGGGCGGCGGTCACCGGGGCAACTCCTTGTTGAGCTCGTCGAGTACGGGCACCTGACCATCGTACGAACGCGAACGAGAGTGCGGGTAGCGGTGTTTCGCGTGTTCCACGAGCGCGATCAGCACCCGTTTGCTCGAACTCCGCAGGCGCGCGTCGCAGTGGACGAGCGGTACGTCGGGGTCGAGGTCGAGCGCGTCACGGACGGCCTGGGGGGCGAAGTCGGGGCCGCCGAAGTCGTTGCGGGCCACGACGAACGGGGTGCCGTGCCGTTCGAGGCGGTCGATGGCGTACCAGGAGTCGTCGAGACGGCGGGTGTCGACGAGGACGACCGCGCCGAGCGCGCCCGTGAACAGCCGGTCCCAGAGGAACCAGAAGCGTTCCTGGCCCGGCGCGCCGAACAGGTACAGCACGTTGTGGGCGTCGAGCGTGACGCGGCCGAAGTCGAAGGCGACGGTCGTCGCGTTCTTGTCGCGCACCGCGCTGACGTCGTCGACGCTCTCGCCGGCCCGCGTCATCGTCTCCTCGGTACTGAGCGGACATATTTCGCTCACCGACCGCACGAGCGTCGTCTTGCCGGCCCCGAAGCCGCCGACGACCACGATCTTCAGCCCGTTGTCGGCGGAGGCGCGCAGGGGCGGCCGTCGGGCGGAGTCGGGGTCGGCGTCAGGGCCAGGGCCGGGGTCGGCGGCTTCTGCCGGGTCAGAGGTTGCGGAGTCCAACGAGCACCTGCTCCAGGATGTCGGGGTCGGTAACGGCGGTCCGGCGCGGATGGCGGGCGCTGACGCGCCCTGTGGCGAGGAGGTCGGTGAGCAGCACCTTCGTGATGCTCACCGGCAGCCGCAGCACGGCGGCGAGTTCCACCACCGCCGTGGGGCGCTCGGTGAGCCGCAGGATCGCCGCGTGCTCCGACTGCATCCCCGGCACCGGATCGCTCTCGGCGACGACCAGCGTCACTAAATCGAACGGATTGCCGGGCGCGGAGCGGCTGCGCCCTCCGGTGAGGGTGTAGAGACGGTCCGGAGAATCGTCCCTTCCCGGGCGGTTCCCCGGTTTTCCCCCCAGCTGTCCCCCCAGCTGTTCCGGCGGTCGGCTCACGCCGTAGGGGGCTGAGCCGTATCGAGGTGAACCGTTCTGGGCTGGGCGCGCAGGTGTTCGCCGAGCTGCTCGACGAGTTCGCTCATGTTGTGGCCGACGAGCCCGGCGTCCGCGTCCTCGGCGGTGACGACGGCGAGGTGGGCGCCCTGGCCCGCCTCGACGATGAACAGCACCCCGCCGTAGAACTCGGTCATCGCGGACCGCACCCCACCGCTGCCGTCCCCGAACTCCACGGACGCGCCGTGCGACAGCGACTGGATCCCGGCGGCGATCGCGGCGAGCTGGTCCGCCTGGTCGACGGACAGCTCGGGCGTACGGCACAGCTTCAGGCCGTCCCGGGAGAGCACGAGCGCGTGCCGGGCCCCCGGGGTGCGCTTGAGCAGGCCCTCGATGAGCCAGGTCAGCTTCTCGTCGGCGGTCGTCGGGCCGGGGCCGAGGCCAGTGCCAGTGCCGGTGCCGGTCATCAGGTGGGATCGCCTTCCGGGTGGGAGGTGGAGGTGGGGGGTGGTGGCACGGCTTCCGCCAGGGGCGAGGGCGCGGGTGTGACGGGTTCGGGCGTGGGTGTGGGTTCCGGGGGCGTGCTGCCCCGGAGGGCCGCCTGGTCCGGCTGGATGCCCCGTACGGCCTGCCGGAATCTTCCGAAACGGGCCACACGCGCGCGCGTGTCGTCGATTTCGGGGTCGGGCGGTGCGAGCGGGATCGAGAACCTCGACTCGTCGGTCCGTGCCGTTCCGCGGTTGCGTTCGGCCTCGGCGAGCGTGCTTCCCCGGCGCCGCTGCGGCAGCCTGACCGGGGACGCTTCCGCGCCGGGGCTCTCCGAGTGCTCCGGTGCGTGGCCGGCGCGGTCGGGTGACTCGTGCGTGGGCACGGGGTCCGGGTCCAGGTCGGTCACGGGGGCGCGAGAGGCCGCGTACGACTGTTCGGGGTAGGGCTGGTCAGGGCGCGGCTGGTCCGCGTGGGGGCGGCTCGTGTACGGCTCCTGCTGGTACGGCTGCTGGGCGTACGGGTTCTGGCTGTACGTGTCCTGGCTGTACGGGTCCTCGGGGTACGAGTCCTGGGCGTACGGGTTCCGGCTGTACGAGTCCCGGGTGTACGGCTCCCGCGCGGAGGGCCCGTCCGTCGTCGGTCCCTTCGGGTACGGCTCCTCGGGGTACGGCCAGTCCGCGGGGCCCTCTTCCGCGTACGACACCCGTGGATCCTGGTCCCGGTCCTCCTCGGAACGCGCCTCCCAGGGCACGCCGGGTGTCGGCAGCGGAGCCACGGGGGTCTCCGGGACCGGCGGTGCCGTCCGCGCCGGCGGTTTCGGCAGCGGTTCCGCCGCGACCGCGTCCCCGGCCAGGATGTCCTGCGGAATGAGCACCAGGACGCCGGTGCCGCCGCGCGCGGAGGGGCGGAAGGAGACCTTGAGGCCGTACTTGCGGGCCAGCCTGCCGACGACGGAGAGACCGAGCCGGGTGCCGGTGAGGCCGCCGAGGCCTACGCCGCCGGTGCTCTCCCCGTTCCCCTTGCCGTCCCTGTCCCTGTCCCTGTCCCTGTCCCTGTCCCTGTCCGTGTCGTCGCCGGAGACGGCCCGTTCGGCG
>Ga0136846_1231936_pt1 | contig 16220 bp, 16 predicted proteins | sample HopSoiMetagenom2_FD_96841 | JGI IMG/M metagenome (GOLD analysis project Ga0136846, IMG submission 96841) | Grasslands soil microbial communities from Hopland, California, USA - 2 Assembly 2016 (version 4) | ecosystem: Environmental > Terrestrial > Soil > Grasslands | place: USA: Hopland... | reverse complement strand
GCGCTCAACCGAGGCATCCCGACCCCCATCGACGCCACGGTGGTCGCCCAGGATCAGGAGGTGCTGGTCCGGTTCCGCGTGGCCGGCGCGATCACGACAAATCCGGATCTCGCCCAGGCCTTCGACAGCAGCTTCAACGCCGCGGTGGGCCCGTGAGGCATGAGAAGTCCTGATAGGTGACTTCAGAAAATTCAAAGCCATCGACGGCCATCCCCACCTGTCGCCCGCGCCGCCACCGCCCATATGCCAGGCAGGGGCCCGTCAGAAAGGGTGAAGCCATGTCACCGCACGCCGCCGTCCTCTCCCGCGAACCGGGCCTGCCGCCGCTGCCCGCCGTCGAGGCCATGCTCGGCTTCACCAGGCGCCTCTCGGAGACGGCCTATACCTACGCTTCCGAGCCCCCGCCCGGCACGCCCCGCACCAACATCGTGCTGGACGAGCGGCAGGTCGCGATCGCCGACGCCCGGTCGATCGCGGGGGACCTTTCGCTCGACGTCCAGGGCTTCGCGCTCCTGGCCCGACCGACCGCCGTCATGGATTTCTGGGATGAGGCCCAGACCCTGGCGCTCGGCCATCCCGAGGCGGCGGCCCTGGTCCGTGAGGTGACCGGCGCCTCGCGCGTTGTCGTCTTCGACCACACACTGCGCCGCCGCCAGGCCGGGACCGAGGACCGGACCACGGGGGCGCCGCGCCAGCCGGCCACCCGGGTCCACGTCGACCAGACCGTCCGCTCCGGCCCGCAACGGGTGCGCGACCTGATGGGCGACCAGGCCGAGGCCCTTCTGGCGGGCCGAGCCGCGATCATCAACGTCTGGCGGCCCATCGCGCGGCCGGCGCGCGACTGGCCGCTGGCGGTGGGCGACGCGCGCAGCATCGCGCCCGGTGACTTGATCCCTTCGGAACTGAGGTTCGAGCACCGCACCGGCGAGATCTATGGCCTCGCCTACAACCCCGCGCAGCGCTGGTTCTACGTCTCCGACATCGCGCCGGACGAGGCGCTGCTGATCAAGTGCTGGGACTCCGGCGCGTCCGTCGCCAGGTTTGCGCCGCACGGCGCGTTCCAGGACCCGACGACGCCTGCGGGCACGCCGCCGCGCGAGAGTATCGAGTTCCGCACCATCGCCTTCTTCGACTGAGGACTCCCATGGCCGCCCGCAAGCAACTGAAGCTGGGGGCGTTCATGCGCCCGGTCAGCATCCACACCGGCGCCTGGCGCTATCCGGGCGCCATCCCAGACGCCAACTTCAACTTCCCGGCGATGAAGCGGTTCATCCACAAGCTGGAGGCGGGCAAGTTCGACGCCTTCTTCATGGCCGACCACCTGGCGGTGCTGAACATGCCGGTTGACGCGCTGAAGCGCAGCCACACGGTGACGTCGTTCGAGCCCTTCACCCTGCTGTCGGCGCTGGCCAGCGTGACCGAGCACATCGGGCTGATGGCGACCGCCTCCACCACCTACGATGAGCCCTACCATATCGCCCGGCGGTTCGCGTCGCTGGACCACATCTCTGGCGGCCGCGCCGGCTGGAACATCGTCACCACCGCCAATCCGGACGCGGCCCTGAACTTCGGTCTCGACGAGGATGTGGACCACGACGAACGCTACCGCCGGGCGCGGGAGTTCTACGACGTGGTCACCGGCCTCTGGGACAGCTTCGCCGACGACGCCTTCGTCCGCGACGTGGAGAGCGGCATCTATTTCGATCCTTCGCGGATGCATGTGCTGGCGCACAAGGGCAAGCATCTCTCCGTTCGCGGTCCGCTGAACATCGCCCGGCCGATCCAGGGCTGGCCGGTGATCATCCAGGCCGGCGCCTCTGAGGCGGGCCGCCAGCTGGCCGCCGAGACCGCCGAGCTGGTGTTCGCCGCCGGCGGCAGCCTGGAGGCGGCCAAGGCCTTCTACGCCGACGTGAAGGGCCGGGCCCGCGCCGCCGGTCGCGATCCGGACGGCATGAAGATCCTGCCGGGCGCCCTCGTGATCGTCGGCGACACGGTCGCGGAAGCGGAGGCCAAGCGGGCGCATCTGGACAGGCTGGTCCACTACGACAGCGGCATCGGCTCGCTGAACAGCACGCTGGGCTACGACGTCTCCGGCTTCGACCCGGATGGCCCGCTCCCGGAGATCCCTCCCACCAACGCCAGCCAGAGCGGGCGCGAGCGGATCGTCACCCTGGCGGCGCGCGAGAACCTGACCATCCGCCAGCTGGCGGCCCGCGTCGGCAGCTATGGCGGGCTGGCCTTCGTCGGCACGCCGTCGACGATCGCCGACAGCATGCAGCGCTGGCTGGACGAGGAAGGTTCGGACGGCTTCAACATCATGTTCCCCTACCTGCCCGAGGGCCTGGACGACTTCGTCGACAAGGTGGTCCCGGAGCTGCAGCGGCGGGGGATTTTCCGGACCGAGTACGAGGGCGCGACCCTGCGCGAGAACCTCGGCCTGCCACGGCCGGAGAACCAGTTCTTCGCGCCGGCGCGGGCGCTTGCGGCGGCGGGGGGCTGAAGCGAGGCTATGACCACCCCCAATAGTTGGCTTGATGACTTCTCGTTTGTCTGAGCGGCCCGTCTGACGAAGATCGCGAGGCAACCCAACGTCCTTTCGAAAGGCGCGACCATGTCCGACAAGAGCCTCCGAGACCTCCTGGCCGAATTGCATGCCGAGCGGGAGCGGACGTGGAATCCGGCCGCGCTCAAGCTCAACATCGACCAGCGGCGCGAGCTGGTGCACGCGGCCGATCCGCGGGCTTGGCTGGCGGTGGGCGATGCGGCTCCGGCGTTCGAGCTGGAGGAGGTGAACGGCGAGCGCCTGACGCTGGAGGGTCTGACGGCCGCCGGGCCCGCCGTCCTTGTCTTCTTCCGCTATGCGGGCTGCCCGGCGTGCAACATCGCCCTGCCGTACTACAACCATGCGCTGGCGCCCGGCTTGCGCGACCTGGGCGCGACCCTCGTCGCCGTTAGCCCGCAGGTCCCCGAACGCCTGGTGGACATCAAGCGGCGTCACGACCTGAGCTTCCGGGTGGCGACGGACCACGACAACGCGCTCGGCCGCCGGTTGGGGATTCTCTACACGGCGAACGCCGCGAGCCAGGCCGCCAGCCGCGCCAAGGGCGGCTTCATCGGCGACACCACCGGGACCGGAACCTGGGAGCTGCCGCAGCCGACTGTGCTGGTCATCGGCCAGGACCGCCGCGTCCACTTCGTGGACGTCAGCCCGGACTGGCTGGTGCGGACGGAAGCGGAGACGATCCTGGCGGCGGCCAGGGCGCTTGCGCCGGTCGCCGCCCAGTAGCGTGGCGCGCCGCGCGGGCCTGAGGCGACGGCCTCAGGCCAGCTTGCGGAAATCGCGTTCGAAATACAGCAGCGGGTCGGCGTCGCGAGCCTTCGCGTCGGAGACGTCGAGGATGAAGACGGTGTGGGTGCCGCCGTCCATGCGGCTGCGGACGGCTCCATGGAAGGCCGCCAGGGCGTTGCGGCGTTCCGGAGGCCCGCCCGCATCGAGGCGCCATTCTTCGTCCAGAAACCGCTCGGCGGCGCGCTCGCAGCTGGCGAAGCGCTCGGCCTCTTCCCGGTCGGCCTCGTCCAGCAGGGAGACGCTGATGACCTCCGCCTTCAGCAGGGCCGCGTGCGCACCGGCCGCCTTGCGGACGCAGAACAGAAGCCGCGGCGGCTGGGTCGACAGCCCGGTCAGGGAGTTGACCAGCAGGCCGCGCGGCTGGCCGTCCGCCCAGCAGGCCACGATCGCCACACCGGAGGCGAGCTTGGCCAGGCCGTTGCGGAATGCGACCTCGTCGACGGGGCGCCGGGTCCAGGCCGCGGGCTCCCGCGAGTAGGCGGCGGCGTTCGCCACGGCCCGGGCCTAGCTCGCGGCCCGGAGGCGCTGGCTGTCGCGCTCGGCCACCAGCCGGCGCACCAGCGGGATCAGGTCGGCGCCGTAGGCGATGGCGTCGTCCAGCGGGTCGAAACCGCGGATCAGGAAGGTCGTGACGCCCAGGTCGTAGTAGTCCAGCAGCGCCTCGGCCACCTGCTCGGGCGTGCCGACGAGGCCGGTGGAGTTGCCCTGGGCGCCGGCGACGGCGGCGACGCCGGTCCACAGGCGCTTGTCCAGCCGCGTGCCGAGCTTGGCGGCGTCCAGCAGGCGTTGCGACCCGGCGTTCGGGGGGGCATGGTCGCTTGTCTTGAGCCCGGCCTTCTCCCGAAGCGCGATCGTCTGGGCCACGATGTCGTCGGCCCGTTTCCAGGCGGCCTCCTCGGTGCTGGCCAGCACCGGGCGGAGCGACAGCGAGAACCTTGGTTGGCGGCCGTGCTTGGCCGCCGCGGCGCGGACCCGGGCGATCGCCTCACGGACCTGGGCCTGGGTCTCGCCCCAGAGCGCATAGATGTCGGCGTGCTTGCCGGCCACCGGGATGGCCTCGTCCGACGAGCCGCCGAAGTAGACTGGGATGTGCGGCTTCTGCAGCGGCTTCACCGCGCCGAAGCCCTGGACGACGTCGTAGTACCTGCCCTTGTAGTCGAAGGGCTTTTCGCTGGTCCATTCCTGGCGGACGATGTCCAGGTATTCGTCGGTGCGGGCATAGCGCTCGGCCTTGGTCAGGTGGTCGCCGTCCTTCTTCATCTCGTCGTCGGCGCCGCCGGTGATGATGTGCACGGCGATACGGCCGCCGGTGAACTGGTCAAGGGTGGCGAGCTGGCGGGCCGCGACCGTGGGCGCCGTGAACCCCGGCCGATGGGCGATCATGAAGCCCAGCCGCTCGGTCACGCTGGCGGCGTGCGCGACGACGAGCTGGCTCTCGGGCGAGGTGGACCCAAAGGCGACCAGCGCGCGGTCGAAACCGCCGGCGTCATGCGCCTTGGCGATGGCCTCGACGTAGGCGACGTCGAGCACGGAGCCCTTGTTCGGATGGATCTCGGACGCGCCGTTGGTTCCGATGAACCCGATGAACTCGACTGGCATGATTAGCTCCTGGCAGGTGTCGTGGCCCAATTCCGATCATACTTGTAGGAATTGGAATCGACCCACGAGGAGTTCTCAAGCCGCCTATCAGCTTCGCTGATGAATCAGGCGCCGACGAGGACGCGAGGCGAGCTTTCCTGGGCCAGGGCGCGCTGCACCGAGGGGCGGGCGCGCACACGTGCGGCGTGCGCCGAATAGGCTGGATAGGCCGCCATATCGACATCGAGGCGCTCGGCCCAGCGGTGGAAGACCAGGGCGTATGGATCGGCCAGGCTGAAGGTGTCGCCGAGCAGCCAGGGGCGGCCGTCGGCGAGCCGGGCCTCGATCTCGGCGTAGGCGGCCAGCATGTTTTCGCGGCCGCCGGCCTTCAGGGCGGGCCAGGCGGCCTGATCGCGGGTGTAGCGCTCCGGCCGGCTGACCTGGGCGAAGGCGACGTGAATGCTGCTGGCAAACCAGGCGAGCAGCTCGTAGGCCCGGCCGAGTTCCACCGGATCGGCGAGCGGCAGCAGGCCGGCGCGGGGGAACAGGTTGGCGATGGTGGCCAGGATCGCCACGTTCTCACCGATCGTCTGGCCGTCGACCACCAGCAGCGGCACCCGTCCGCGCGGATAGACCGCGAGGTACTGCGGCGTCCGCTGATCGCCCTTCGCCAGCACGAGCCGCACCGGCTCGAAGTCCGCGCCGGCCTCCTCGAGCCCCACGAGGGCGGGGAGCGAGCTGGAGCCCGCGGCGAAATAGAGCGTGAGCGCCATGCGTTGAACCTCCCTCAGATCACATAGAAGCCGTGGGTCCCGTCGCGGCGCAGCTGCTCAACCAAGCCGAACTCCCAGTCGAGATAGGCCTGCATCGCCGACACGGCGTTGTCCGTGCCCTCGTAGGGACGGCGATAGACGTCGTCCGGCTCGGAGGCAGGAAGGGGCAGGCCGCTTTCAACGGGCAGGCCCGACTTGACCCAGGCTGCGGTTCCCCCCTCAAGCACCAAGGGCGCGCGGCCGGTCAGCGCCTCGATCTCCCGGGCGGCGAATGTCGCCAGCACCCCGTCGGGCGAAGTGAGCACGATGGCCTGGGAGGGATGCGGCTTGATCTCCGCAAGCGCCGCGGCCAGCCGGCTGCGGACCGCGAACCAGGCGCCCGGAAGGTGCGCGCGCCGGTGCGCCGGACTGGGCGCAAGGTCGATAATGACCGCGGCGTCCGAGGACCAACGCAGATGGAGGTCCGCAGGCGAGATGGCCGACACGGCCGGTAGCGCCGGCAAGGCCGGCTTGCCCGGCCCCAGCTCCAGCGGCCCCTCGAAACCGCCGTCCAGGACGTAGACTTCCCAGCCCATCTGGGCGAGCCAGGAGGCGCTCATGTCGGCGCGTGCGCCGCGGTCGTCGGCGAGCACGATGCGGGCGCCGCGCACGGGGGCGAAGACGTCGGCCTCCTGCACCAGCTGGCCGCCCGGCGCGCTGCGGAAGCCCTTGATGTGGCCGGCGGCGTATTCCTCCGGCGTGCGGACGTCGAAGCGGTAGAGGGTGCGCGCGGCGTCGCGGCCCAGGACGTCGAGCGCGCGGCCGTCGATGTGGCGGACGCCGGCGCGGTAGGACACCTCGCGCGCCGCCGCGCGGGCCTCGGCCTCACGCGCCGGCAGGACGTCGACATAGCGCTCGGTCTGGCCGTGTTCGAGGGGCTGGCCGGCCAGGGTCCAGCCGATGGTGCCGTTGCGCAGCGCCAACACCCGGTTCGGCACCCCGGCGTTGATCAGCGATTGCGCCCCGATGATACTGCGGGTCCGGCCCGCGCAGTTGACGATGATCGTGGTGGACGGGTCCGGCGCCAACGCCCGCGCCCGCAACACCAGCTCGGCGCCCGGGACGCTGACCCCGCGCGGGATGCTCATGGTGTGGAATTCCTCGAACCGGCGGGCGTCGAGGACCACCAGGTTCGGTTCGCTCTCGATCAGCGTCTTGGCGTCGGGCGCCGGGACGGACGGTGTGTGCCGCCGCGCCTCCACCAGTTCGCCGAACGCCTTGCTGGCCGAGTTGACGTCCTGGAACAGCTCGTACTTCGCCAGCCGCCAGCCCAGCAAGCCGTCGGCCAGGGCCGAGACGTCGGTGTAGCCAAGCGCCTTGAGGCGCGCCGCGGCTGCGGGCACGAGGCCTTCGCCGGAGTCGTAGATCACCACCTTGGTGTCGCGCCTGGGGATGCGGTCGAACACCTCCAGCTCCAGCCGGCTGAGCGGCAGGTTGGCCGCGAACAGGGGATGGTCCTTGGCGTAGGCGTCCTCTTCGCGCAGGTCGATGAGCGCGATTTCGCGCCCGGTGATGAGGTCCAGGCGAACGTCGGCGGGGGCGGTTTCTCGGATCATGGGGCCTCGTGGCGCGAGGCGTCCCAGACATTGGGCACGGTCGCGTTGCTGTAGCCGGAAATGAAGAGGTTCGGGCGGCCGTCGGCGTCATAGGCCGTGCGCCGGATCGCGCCGATATTGCCGCCGTACACGTGGATGCTAACCGAGGGCCGGTCGGACAGGACGTTGGACACTTGGTGGATGTCGCCAATGCGGGGCGAGACCGGCTCCACCTGCCCGGCATCCAGACGGCGCGGCGGACCGTCCGGGACCAGCCGGCCGCCCCGGCGGGCATACGTCTGCGACAGCTCCGCTCCGCGCAGCACGCCGATCAGGCCCCAGACCGTGTGGTCGTGCACCGGCGTCGCCTGGCCGGGCCCCCACACGAAGCTCACCACTGAGAACCGCTCCAGGCTGTCGCAATGCAGGAGGTGCTGCTGGTAGCGATGGCCGCAGGCCTGACCGCAGGCCTCCGGCAGCCAGTCGTCTTGGGCCACCAGATCCCGCAGCAGGACCCCGCCGGCCTCGAGGATGCGCGCCTCGGCTGCGGTCGCGCGCAGCAGAGCCGCGAAACCGCTGACGAAATCGCGCAGCCGGCGCAGGTTTGGCGCGGTGAGGGCCTCAGCCGTCATGGCCCAGCTCGGCGTTCAGCTCGGTGGTCCACAGTGGGCGGACGTCGACCTTGGCGGGGATGGCGCCAAGGGCGGCGAAGGTGTCGGCGACAGCCTGCTGGGAGGCGATGGCGGCCTCGTCCACGGGCGCCAGGCGGGTGGGCGCGCTGCGCTCGCGGTGTTGCTGCAGGTAGGCGGCGACCGGCGCGCCGGTCGCGGCGGCCTGGGCGGCGGCCCAGGCGTCGGGGTGAGCGTCGGCCCAGGCGTAGGCCTGCTTCACCCGCTTCAGGTGGTCGATGATCGCCGCCTTGCGGGCCGGCTCGGCGAGGGCCTCGGAGAGTGCGGCCTGGACATAGTTGCCGGACAGGCGGCCAAGCCCGGTCGCCAGCACCCGCGCACCCAGTCGCGCGCGAGCCAGCGTGCCCTGCACGCCATAGATCACCCAGGCGTCCAGCGACCCCTGCGTGAACGCCGACAAGCCGTCCTGCGGCGTGAGCGCCACCGGCTGGATATCGGCGAAGGTCAGGCCCTTCTCGGCCAGCAACCGGGCCAGGAAATACTGCGCCGTCGTGGCGCGGACATAGCCCACCCGCTTGCCCTTCAGGTCCGCCGCCGAGCGGATGAGCGAGTCCTTGGGGACCAGGGTCACCTGGGCGTTCACGTCGCCGGCCTGGACGGCCACCAGCCGCAGCCGCTTCGAACGGCCGGCCACGAAGATCGGCGGAATCTCGCTCATGGAGCCGATGTCGATGGCGTCGGCGTCGATGGCCTCGGCGATCAGGTTGCCGCTGGCGAACTCGGACCAGGCGATCTTGTAGGGCGCTGCGGCCAGGCCGGCCGCGGCCAGCAGCGGCTGCAGGCCGCCCTTGTAGGTGGCCACGCGCAGGGTCGTGGTCCCGGCCGCGGGCTTCGGCGCGCAGGCGGCGAGGGCGGCGGCTCCGGTCAGGACCCCGCGGCGGGAGAGGCGAAGGAGGTCGCTCATCAGTCGAAGAGGTCCGGCTCTTCCTCGCTGACGATGTCCCAGTAGGGCTGGAAGGCGAAGACGCCGCCGATCTCGCTGCCCACCTGGCCGGCCGTGTGGCGCGCCACGTCATGCGGGATCGGCCGCGTCTGGCCGGCGGCTTCCGCCAGCAGCTGCACCTGGCAGGCATTCTCCAGCGCCAGGTAGCGCCAGACGGCGGCCTCCACCGTCTGGCCGACGGTGAGGATGCCGTGGTTCTGCAGGATCACGGCCTTTCGCGGGCCCAGGGCCTCGGCGATCTTCTCGCCCTCGCTGGTGTCGAGCACCACGCCCGAGAACTCGCTGAACAGCGAGTGATCTTCATAGAACGCCGCCGCGTCCTGGGTGAGCGGGTCCAGCAGCCGGCCGAGGGTCGACCAGGCCTTGCCGTAGAGCGAGTGGGAGTGGGCCGCGGCGACCACGTCCGGCCGCGCCTTGTGCAGTTCCGAGTGGATGGCGAAGGCGGCCCGGTTCAGGCGCGGCTTGGCCCTGGCCGGCGGCTGCACGATCTCGCCCTCGTGGCTCACCAGCATCAGGTCGGAGACGCGGATGCGGCTGAAGTGGACCCCCGCCGGATTGACCCAGAAGTGGTCGGGGCGCTCCGGGTCGCGGGCGGTGATGTGGCCGGCCCCGCCCATGTCGAAGCCGGCGCGGGCGAACAGGCGATAGCCGGCGGCCAAGCGCTGTTTGCGGAACAGGCGTTCCTGCTCGAGCGTCGGCTGCTGCGGGATCGGCGCCGTGGCGCCAAGAGCGCGTTCGGGCAAGACGGACTGGATCTTGGCCGGATGGGCGGCGGGGGTCCCGGTCGGGCGCGGGATGGCGAGGGTCATGGCGGGCTCCGTCAGTAGCCGCGGCCCAGGTCGACGACGCCTTCCAGCGGCGACCCGTGGCGGAAGCGGATGAGGTTCTGGGCGAACTGGGCGGCAAGGTTCTGGCGCGTGTCGGGCGTATGCACCGAGGTGTGGGGTGAGAGGCGCACCCTGGGATGGCCGTAGTAGCGGTGGTTGAACGGCAGCGGCTCGGGGTGGGTGACGTCCAGGCTGGCCAGGCTGACGCGGCCGTTGTCCAGCGCATCCAGCAAGGCGTCGTCGTCGATCAGGGCCCCGCGGGCGATGTTGATCAGGTGCAGGCCGGGCTTGGCATGGGCCAGCAGCTTGCGGTTCACCAGGCGGAAGGTTTCCGGAGTGGCGGGCGCGGCCAGCACGACGTGGTCGGAGCGTTCGAACAGCTCGCAGAAGTCGTGCACCTGCTCGACGCCCGGGACGTCGATCGGCGTCTTCGAGCGCCGGATCGCCAGCACCTTGAGGCCGAGGGCCGCGGCGCGCGGCGCCAGCGCCTCGCCGATCGAGCCGTAGCCGACGAGACCCAGCGTCTGGCCCTGGACCAGGCTGATCGGCGTCGGCGCCCACTGTTCGAAGCGGTCGATCCAGATGTCGGGGATGCGCTTGGCCGCCGCGAAGATGGCGGCCAAGGCGAACTCAGCCAGGGCGACGGCCGAACTGCCACGGGCGGAGGTGACCACCGGGCCGTCGAACAGCCACTGCGGGTAGAAGTCGATCCCGACCGAGACCAGCTGCACCCACTTCACGTCGAACGGCCAGCCGGGCGGCGGCGTAGGGGGCAACGAGCCGCCCGCCTTACGGAAGGGCGCGGCGATCAGGACCTTCGCCTCGTGCGGCAGGGCGGCGGGTGGCCCCGGCGGGACGGCCAGGATATCCACCTCCGGCAGGGCCTCGGCGAAGGCGGTGTTGAACGCCGCGTTCAACTGGCTGGCGACGACCAGGCGACCCATGGCTATTCCGCCGCCAGGACCCGCGGGGCCCCGCGCTCAGCCACGGCGTGTCGGAGCGCGGGCAGCAGCTCGTGGCCGTACTGGATGGCGTCCTCCAGCGGGTCGAAGCCGCGGAACAGGAACTTGGTGATGCCCAGGTCGTAGTAGTCGAGCAGCGACTCCACGACCTGGTCCGGCGTGCCCACCAGCGAGGTGGAGTTGCCCTGCGCGCCGGTCAGCGCCGCGATCTCGGTCCACAGGCGCTTGTCGCGGACCGCGCCGCCCTGGGCCGCCTCGATCAGCCGCTGGCCGCCGCGGGCGGTGACGTAGCGGCTCTGGCCGCCGCGGGCCTCCTTCAGCGCCTTGGCGTCGTCGAGGATGCGGGCGGCCTTCGCCCAAGCCTCGTCCTCGGTGCGGGCGATGATCGGGCGCAGCGACATGGAAAACTGGATCTCCCGCCCGTTCGCGGCCGCCGCAGCGCGCACGCGGCCGACGAGCTCGGCGGCCTGCTCCAGCGTCTCGCCGAACAGGGCGTAGACGTCGGCCTGCCGCCCGGCCACCTCGACCGCCTCGTCCGAAGCGCCTCCGAAGAAGATCGGCAGGTGCGGCTGCTGCAGGGTCTTCACCGCCGCCGGCGCGCCCTTCACACGGTAGTACGGGCCCTCGTGGTCGAAGGGCTTGCCGCTGGTCCAGGCCTTGCGCAGGACGGTGATGTAGTCGTCGGAGCGGGCGTAGCGCTCGGCCTTGGTCAGGAAGTCGCCGTCGCGCTGCTGCTCCTCGTCCGAGCCGCCGGTGATGATGTGCACGGCCAGACGGCCGTCGCTGAGCTGGTCCAGGGTTGCGAGCTGGCGGGCCGCGAGCGTCGGGGCCGTGAACCCCGGCCGGTGCGCCAGCAGGAACTTCAGCCTCGTGGTCTGGGCCGCGGCATAGGCCGCCACCTGGAAGCCGTCCGGCGAGGCGGCGTTGTAGCCGATCAGCACCCGGTCGAAGCCGGCGTACTCGTGGGCCTTGGCGTGGGCGGCCAAGTAGGCCTTGTCGATCCACGGGCTCTTGGCGGCGTGGGTCTCGGACTGATGCTGGGTGGAGATCAGGCCGAGGATTTCGAGCTGAGGCGTGTCGGTCATGGGAGCTTCCGGAAATGGAGGTCAGTGGGCGAGTTTGGCGAAGGCGGCCCTACCGGCGGCGGTGAGCACCACGTCGGCCTGCGGTGTGTGGATCCGGCCGCAGAGCACGTCGCGGTAGTGCCGCTGCAGGGGGTTATGGCGGGACAGGCCGGGGTTGCCGGCCGCCGCGATCGCCTTCTCCACGGCGGCGATGGCGTTCTCGGTGACCAGGTGCTTGACCAATCCCCCGTGCGCCGGGCCCAGCCGGCCCTCGGCCGCGGAGTCCAGCAACACGCGGTTCTGCAGCAGCAGGCCGTCGATGGTTCCGACCAGCTCCTGGAAGCGGGGCAGGGTGGAGAGCGGGGCGCCGAGGTTGGCGGGGACCCGCTCGGTCAGCCAGCGCACGAACCAGTCGCGGGCGCTCACTGCCACGGCGTTGTAGATCGCCGAGGTCAGCACTGGCGACCAGACCGCCATCGCCGGGTCCGGCGGCTGCGGCGCGCCGGGTGGCTTGGGCGACAGCGCGTGCTCGGCGGGAACCGGGGTGTCCTCGAAGATGACGTCATGGCTGCCGCTGGCGCGCAGGCCGGTGTGGTCCCAGGTCTCTTCGATCCGGCGGCCGGGGGAATCACGGTGCACCAGGAAGCCGCCGACCCGCGGCTCGGGCTCGTCCGTCCGCGCCCAGACGATCATCCAGGTAAGCGCCGGCGATCCGGTCGAGTAGATCTTGCGGCCGGACAGGCTCCAGCCGTCCGCGGTGCGCCGCGCGATGGTGGCCGGTAGGCCGCCGCGGGCGGGCGTGCCGAGCTCCGGCTCGACCCGTAACGCGTTGATCAGGGCGCCGGTCTCGATCGCGTCGCGGACCACGCGGGCCTTCAGGTCATCCGTCCAGCCGGCCCGGCCGTCCAGGGAGGCGTGGAACAGGTACTGCATGGTCAGCACCAGCGCCGTCGCCGGCTCGCCACGCGCCACGGCCTCCACGACCTTCAGCGTGGTCGCCAGGTCCGCGCCGCCGCCGCCCAGGGCCTTCGGCGCCGTCAGCGCCAGCAGGCCTTCGTGGCGCAGGCGGACGAAGTTCTCGAACGGGAAGCTCGAGTCGCGGTCATGCCCCTCGGCGCTGGCGGCGAAGGCCTCCGTGAGGTTCGGCAGGATTTCGTCCAGGCTCCGTGTGACGGGCCGGGCCAGGGCGGCGCTCACGCCACGATCTCCCCGCTCGGGAAGGCCAGCAGAGCCCCTTCCACCGGCCGGCGCTGGCCGGCGTCCACGCCCAGCTTGGCGAGCAGCCGGGCGCGGATGTCCTGGAACGTGGCGTCTGTCGCGCGCGGCCGCGGCAGGTCGATCCGCTCCTCGGCCGCAATGCGCCCATCCTCCAGCACCAGCACCCGGTCCGCGAGCGCCACGGCCTCGTCCACGTCATGGGTCACCAGTAGCACCGCCGGCGCGTGCCGCTTCCACAGCGATAGCACCAGCTCGTGCATCTTCAGCCGCGTCAGGGCGTCCAGCGCCGCGAACGGCTCGTCCAGCAGCAGAAGGCCGGGGTCGCGCACCAGCGCGCGAGCCAGCGATACCCGCTGCGCCTCGCCGCCCGAGAGCGTCGCCGGCCAGACGTCCAGGCGGTGCTCAAGGCCGACCTCGGTCAAGGCCGCCTCGGCGCGGGCGCGGATATCGCCGCCGCGCAGGCCGAGCGCGACGTTGCGCCAGACCTTCTTCCACGGCAGCAGGCGCGCGTCCTGGAACACCACGGCGCGGGCCGTCGGCGTCTGCACCTGGTCCAGTGGCGCCGGATCGATCCCGGCGAGGGTCCGCAGCAGGGTGGTCTTCCCGGAGCCGGAGCGCCCCAGCAGGGCGACGAACTCGCCGCGGCCGATCTGGATATCGAGATCGTGCAGGACCGTGACGTCGCCGAAGCGACGGCTGAAGTTGCGGACCTGGACGGCCGGTCCGGCTGTGGAAGGCCGCCAGTCGTTCGAGGGTCGCGCGAGGGGAGACGCCATGGCGATGAACTCTTCGGTTCAGGATTTGATGAAGGTCGGACGCCAGGCGAGCGCCCGGGCTTCCAGCGTGCGGACGAGCTGGTCGGCGGCGAGGCCGAGGCTCGCATAGACCACCAGGCAGACGACGATGACGTCGGTGCGCATGAAGTCGCGGGCGTTGTTGATCAGGTGGCCGATCCCGGCCGAGGCGTTGATCTGCTCGGCCACCACGAGGACCAGCAGCGACACGCCGAGCGCATAGCGCAGGCCGACCAGGAAGGAGGGCAGGGCGCCGGGCAGGATCACGTGGCGGATCAGCTCCGCCTGGCTGAGCCCGAAGCTCTTCCCCGCCTCGATTAGCCGCGCGTCGACGCCGCGGATGCCGGAGAACAGGTTCATGTAGATCGGGAACACGGTCGCCACGGCGATCAGGGTGATCTTCGGGGTCTCGCCGATCCCGAACCAGACAATGAACAGTGGCGTGAGCGCCAGCACCGGGATCGTTCGCTTCAGCTGCATCAAGGGGTCGATGGCCGTCTCGCCGCCCCGGGAGAGGCCAGCAGCCAGCGCCAGGACCACGCCCGCCGACAGCCCGAACGCCAGGCCGGCGAGGGCGCGCGCCAGGGAGACGGCGAGGTTCGCGGGCAGCTCGCCGCCGACCACCATGGACCAGAAGGTGAGCGCGACCGCCGACGGCCCCGCCAGGATGCGCTCGGGGATCACGCCGGTGCGCGATCCGAGCTCCCACACAAGCAGCAGCAGAAGGGGCGAGACCCAACGTCCGCCGCGAAGGCGGAACCTCGGTACGGTGAAGCTGGAAGTTTTTCTATCGAGCGTGATCGACGACACCGGCGGGCTCCAGCGGAAAGCGCAGCGATTCCGATTGCGCTTTGCCTTGCCCGACAAAGCCGTTTAATTCCTATCAGTTCAATAGACTTTCCCTGAAGGGGGTCATTAGCAATGCTCATAGGTCCAAGGGCGGCATGGCGGTGAACCTCCCCACCGAACTGCTGCGCAGCTTCGCTGCGATCGTGGATTCCGGATCCATGCTGCGCGCGACGGAGCGGGTGTTCGTCACCCAGTCGGCGCTGAGCCTGCAGATGAAGCGGCTGGAGGAAACGGTGCAGTCGTCGCTGTTCCAGCGCGAGGGTCGCCGCCTGGCCTTGACCCCGGCCGGCCAGACGCTGCTGACCTACGCGCGCGAGATCCTGGCCACCAACGACCGGGCGGTCTCGGCCCTGAACGGCGACGCCCTGGCCGGCCCCGCGCGGGTGGGCCTGGTCCAGGACTTCGCCGAGACCCTGTTGTCCGGCGTCCTGGCCCGGTTCGCGCACCTGAATCCTGACGCCCAGCTGCAGATTCGCGTGGGCGGCTCTCCGGCCTTGCTGGAAGAGCTCGAGGCCGACCGCCTGGACGTGGTGCTCTGCATGGGGGCGGCGGACGACGCGGCGGCGATCCGGGTGGCGCCGATGATCTGGATGGGCGAGAGCCGGCTTGCCGACAGCGAGGCGTTGCCACTGGCCATCCTGGAGCGGCCGTGCCGGTTCCGCGACGCCGCCCTGGCCGCGCTGGACGCGGCGGGCCGTTCCTACCGGGTGGTCCTGGAAACGCCGAGTCTCTCCGTGCTCCGGGCCGCCGTGGATTCCGGCCTGGCGCTCACCTGCCGCACACGCATCTTTTCGGACCGGGTTCTCGACGCGCAGGCGGCGGCCAGCCTTCCGAACCTTCCGAACGTCGCCTACGTCCGCCACACCCGCGCCAGCCCACACCCGACGATCGCTCGACTCGGGGAACTGATGAACGCCGCGGTGCTCGATCTCCAGCCGGAGGATCAGCCGATGAAGCTCAGCGCGTGACGGACGGATCGGCCTCGCACGCGGCGCCGACAGTGGTCGTCGTCGGCGGCGGTTTCAGCGGCCTGCTGACCGCGATCCACCTGCTGGACAACGATCGGCAGGTGATCGTGCGGCTGCTGGAGAAGTCTGAGACCTTCGGCGGCGGTCGCGCCTATGGGTCGGCGAACGGCCAGCACCTGCTCAATGTCCGCGCCTCGAACATGAGCGCCTTCCCGGACCGTCCCGACCATTTCCTGGACTGGCTGCAGGCGCGCGACGGGACCGGAGACGGCTTCGTTAGGCGCGGCGTCTACGGCGAGTACCTGCAGGCCCTGCTGCGCGGCGCCCTGGGCGAGGGCGGGCACCCCGGGCGCCTGCTGCTGGAGCGGGATGAGGCTGTGGCCCTCGACCTGAACGGAACTCGACCGAGCGTGCGCCTCGCACTGGGACGCAGCCTGACCGCCGACGCCGTGGTGTTGGCGACCGGACTGGGGCTGCCCGCCGCCGCGCCGGGCGCGGCGTGCGAAGGCATCGGAGCGCCGGCCTATTTCGCCGATCCCTGGAGCCTCGATCCCGCGACCGCGCCGGCCGGCGACATCCTGCTGATCGGTCCGGCCCTGACCATGTCCGACGTGGCCTCCCAGCTCGACCGG
>Ga0136846_1234905_pt1 | contig 16221 bp, 11 predicted proteins | sample HopSoiMetagenom2_FD_96841 | JGI IMG/M metagenome (GOLD analysis project Ga0136846, IMG submission 96841) | Grasslands soil microbial communities from Hopland, California, USA - 2 Assembly 2016 (version 4) | ecosystem: Environmental > Terrestrial > Soil > Grasslands | place: USA: Hopland... | reverse complement strand
CTTGGCGAGGTCGCGCACGCCGACCTGCCGGGCGTCTATGCCGCGGCCGACGTCCTGGTGCTGGCTTCCTCGCGCGAGGGCTGGGCGAACGTGTTGCTCGAGGCCATGGCCTGCGGCACGCCGGTGGTCGCGACAGACGTCAACGGGGCAGGGGAGGTCGTCCGGTCCGGGGCCGCGGGCATGCTCATGAGCCGACGCACGCCGGAATGTCTGGTGGAGACATTGGACCTCCTGCGCCGAAATATGCCGAGCCGGCTGGAGACGAGGCGCTACGCGGAGGCCTTCAGCTGGACCCGGATCGGCGAGGCCAACAAGGCGTTGCTCGTTGGGGCGGCCGCGGCCGGGTTCGAAGGCCGAAATGTGCAGGGCGCTCTGAACCTTGTTCGCCATCTCCTCGGCGAACCGGAGCACAGCGCCCTTGACCGGGCCGCCTCATGAAGGCGGACCGCTGGAGGGGCCCGCCTAGACCAGGGTCGATGACGCTTCGGGCCGCGTGACGCTCCCCCCGTCGCTCAGCAGTGAGCCCTCGTCGCCCGCGTCATTGGCGGCCTGGGCGCCGGACGCGGCGTTGTGCGCCAGGAAGGCGTCGAACACCCAGGTCAGCCAGAGCGCCTTGGAGTGATCCTGGAAACCCTCGACATGTTCGACGGCCATCGTCCTCAAGCGGCCGGTGTCGATCATGCCGCAGTCGCGCAGGTGCGGACTGTCGGCCAGGCCAAGCAGCGCCTGGCGCAGGGGGCCTCGGAACCAGCGCGCGAGAGGCACGGAGAAGCCCTGCTTGGGTCGGTAGAGTAGATCGCGCGGCAGGTAACGCTCCATGGCGCGCTTGAGGATGGCCTTGCCGCCGCGCGCGCGCGACAGCTTCAGGGCCGGCGGCAGCCAGAAGGCCATGGCGACGAACTGCGGGTCGAGCATCGGCGATCTGACCTCCAGGGAATTGGCCATGCTCGCCCGGTCCACCTTGGTCAGGATGTCGCCGGGCAGATAGGTCATGAGGTCGGCGTATTGGGCACGTTGCAGGGGGTCCAGCGGCGCGTCCGCATTGAACGCCGTGCGAACGACCTCGCCGGCGTCGTAGCCGCCCAGCGCCCTCCGGAAATCGGTCGTCAGGAGGGCCGCCCGGGCCTCTTCGGGGAGCGCCGAGGACATGCGGACGTAGGCGCTCGCGGAATCCAGCGACAGTTCGCGCAAGGTGGCCTTGGCGCGGAGCGGCCGGGGGAGCCAGGCGCCGCGGGGATAGATGTCCGCCAGCGGACCGAACAGGCGAGCGCGAACGGCGGGCGCGACATGGGCGCGCACGCGCTCGCCGAGGCAGTGGAAGGCGTGGCGCCGGTAGCCGGCGAGCGCCTCGTCGCCGCCATCGCCCGACATGGCCACCGTCACCGATCGGCGGGCCTGGGCGCATACGGCGAAGGTCGGGATCGCCGAGACGTCGCCGAACGGCTCATCATGGATTTCCGGCAGTCGCCCGATCAGCCCGAAGTCGTCGGCGCTCACCCGGCGGATGTCGTGATGGGTCGCATAGCGTTCCGCCACGGCGCGGGCGTAGGAGGTTTCGTCGAAATCCTGCTCGCCGAATGCGATCGAGAAGGTGTCGACAGGACGCCCGGCCTGCAAAGCCATCAGGGCGACGACGGCGCTGGAGTCGACGCCGCCCGACAGCAGGGCTCCCAAGGGCACGTCGGAGACGAGGCGGCGCTTGACCGCCGCGGCCAGGGTTTCGACCAGCAGCTCGGGAGTCGTGGTTCCTGACGGCGGTGCGGTCTCCAGTAGCGACCAGTATCGACGAATCTCCGGCGAACGACCGCGTCGGGCCAACAGGTAGTGCCCCGCCGGCAGCTTCCGGATGGAACGGTAGATCGTCTTCGGGTCGGGCACATAGCCGTAGGCGAAGAAGTCTTCGACCGCCTGCGGATCCAGCGCGCGATCGGCTTGAGGAAGGGTCAGCAGGGCCTTGATCTCGGAGGCGAACGACAGGGTCCCGTCGGGCCCCGCCTGGTAGTGCAGCGGCTTTTTCCCAAAGTGGTCGCGGGCGAGGACGAGCGTCTGCTCATCCCGGTCCCAAAGCGCGAACGCGAACTGCCCCTGCAGTTTCGAAAACAGCCCCTCCCGCCATGCGCGCCACCCATGCAGCAACACTTCGGTGTCGCTACGGGTCTCGAAGCAGGCGCCTTTCCCCTCAAGTTCACCGCGCAGGTCATGGAAATTGTAAATCTCGCCGTTGAAAACGACGACGATGGCTCCGTCGCGGGTTTCCATGGGCTGAGCGCCGCCGGCGATGTCGATGATGGCCAGCCGCCGATGGCCGAGCGCCACCCCCGGCCGCAGATAGACGCCCGCGCCGTCGGGACCGCGGTGGGCGATCGCGGCGGTCATGCGCCGGATCAGCGCCGGATCGTAGGTCCGTGACCCTTTGATATCGAACAGGCCCGCGATCCCGCACATGCTGCCTCCAGGTCCCACCCCTCGAAGGCTGGAGTTTGTCTCCATCCCGTCGGGCGGGGCCTGTCAAAAGGCGAAGGCGGCCACTGATGGCGAAAATTCTGTTCCTCGCGCACCGCGTGCCTTTCCCGCCCGACAAGGGCGACAAGATCCGGGCCTTCCATATCCTGGAGCATCTCGCCGCCCGGCACGAGGTCTGGCTCGGGGCGGGGGCGGACGACCTGGCCGACCTGCGGAGCCTGCCCATGGCGAAGGCCCGCTATCGCGACGCCTGCTTCGCCCCTCTCGACCGCTTCCGTCGCGCCCGCAACATGGCCGGGGCGGCGATCTCCGGGGCGCCCTTGAGCGTGGCGCGTTTTCGGCATCCGAGGCTTGAGCGCTGGATCGGGGACGTGCTGCGGGAGGTCCGCCCGGACGTGGTCTTCGTCTATTCATCCGCCATGAGCCAGTACGTGGTCGGCCGGATGCCCCCCGGCGCGCGCCTGGTGGTCGATTTCGTGGACGCGGACGCCGAGAAGTGGCGGGCCTACGCCGAACGGGCCTCCGTCCCCGCCCGCTGGATCTACGCCGCCGAGGCCCGGCGGCTGATCCGCTTCGAGCGGCGCGCGCTCGACGCGGCGGTCGCCGGGATCCTGGTCTCCGAAACCGAGCGGCGACTGTTGGCGAAATTCCTTCCGGAAGGCGCCGACAAGCTGCACGTCATCACCAACGGGGTCGCCGCCGATTGCTTCGGGATCATTCCGGACCCGAACGTCGAACCGGCGATCGTCTTCTGCGGGCGGATGGACTACGAGCCGAACATCGACGGCGCCGAATGGTTCGTGCGCGAGATCCTGCCGAAAGTCCGTGAGCGTCGGCCTGACGCGGTTTTTCGCATTGTCGGCGCGGCGCCCGCCGCCCGAGTGCTGGCCCTGCGTGCGACGCCAGGGGTCGAGGTGACCGGGACGGTGCCGGACGTGCGGCCCTACCTGGCGGCGGCGGCGGTCGTGGTGGCGCCTTTGCGCGTGGCCCGGGGGATCCAGAACAAGGTGCTCGAGGGCCTGGCCGCCGGGCGTCCCGTCGTGGCGACGCCAGACGCGCTCGACGGCATTGCCGCGCAACCAGGGCGCGATGTTCTGGTGGGGGCGGACGCCCATGACTTCGCGACAGCGGTCGCGGACGTGTTGCTGGGCGTCGCGCCGGCGAACCTGGGCGCCTGCGGCCGGCGGTTCGTCCAGCGCCACCATCGGTGGGACGCCCAATTGGAGGCGTTGGACCGGCTGATCGCCGATGCGGTCAAGCCGCTTTCAGCCCAGGCCGCGGCTTAGGATCGGGGAAATGGCGTTGGCGACCGGCAGGGGCAGGCGCCGCCAAGCCCTTATCAGCGCGGCGTAGCGCGGGTTCGTGGGATTGACGTTCGGCAGGGCCTTGGCCTTCAGCAATCGATATTGATGGGTGATCGGCCGCGGCTCGAAACCCCAGTGGCGCTTGAAGTCGTAGGGACCGGTTCCGATCTTGCTGCGCCCGAAATCGAAGGTGGTGCAGCCGCGCTCGACGGCGTGACGCATGAGGGCCCAGTGCATGAGGTCGTTGGCTCCCAGAGCGCGCGCTTCCGGCAGGCACCCGGTGTAGTAGGGCATGACGCGATCACGGAAATAGTAGCTGAAGACCGAGCTGACCGGGCGGCCTCCAGAACTCACCGTCAGGATCTCGCAATCCGATCCGAACACCGAGAACAGCCGGCTGAAAAACCTCAGGGGCAAGGCGGGCGTGCCATGATCCCTCATGGTGCGGGAATAGAGCTCGTAGAACGCCTGTGGAGCGGTCTCGACACGGGTGGTCAGGCCGCGCCTAAGGGCATTGCGGAGGGTGGCTCGCTGCTTTTTGGGAATCTGCCTGAGGTTGTCGTCCTCCGCTGTGGCGATCGGACCTTCGAAGCCGGCATAGAGATCCGCGCGCGCCTGCCAGCCCTCGGAGGCCCGAGGCAGGTCGCGCAGTTCGACATAGTCGACCCCCAGCTTCCGTCCCAATGTTTCGGCCTGGTCCAGGATGGCGGCGAGGGATTCCGCGTCCGCCGCCAGCGGACCGCCGCCGACGCAGAAGGCGTTCGAGATCAGGGCGTGGCCGAAAAGCCGGCTGCGGATCTCGACCATCGGCAGGATCGCCGCGAGGCTTCCGTCGTCACGGCGCTCGGTCAGATAGTGGGCCCGGTGGCCAAAGACCTGGCTCGCCACGTCACGCCAGGCCCACCGATGAAAGAAGGTGGCGTCGGGATGGTCGAGGGCGAACTCGTCCCACTGACGGGCGGAAGACGAGATCATGGAGAACCTGCGGCAAGGTGGAAGGCGCGATCCATCCGGTCCCAGCGGAAGTCGCGCGCCAGCCGGGTCAGGCGGTCGCGCGTCTTGGACAGGTTCACGTAGTGGCGCAGGCGGGACTTGAGCGGCGCGCCCCTGGCGCGTGGCTGCTCGGGGTCCAGTTCCCAGGGGTGGATGTAGAAGACGGCGGGCATGCCGTCGACGTGGTTCACCCGATCGAGGGCGGCGCGAGATAGCCAGTAGGGCAGAAGTCGGAAATAGCCGCCGCCGCCGCAGGGCCAGTTGCGGTCACCGAACCGGACGGTGGAGATCGGAATCTCGACGAGGGTCGTGGCGCCTTCGGGTCGGTAGGCGGTGCGGGGTGCGTCGGGAACGCCATAGAAGTCCCGGGCGACCGGATAGACGCTCGAGCTGTACGCATAGCCTTCTTCCTCCAGCGTCCGCCACGCCCAGGGCGTGTGCGGCCCGACGCTGAAGGTCGCGGCGCGATAGCCCCGCACCGGCACGCCGGCGATGTCTTCCAGAACCCGGCGCGACCTGCGAACGTCGTCGCGGAAGTCCTCGGGCGTCTGGCTGTCCACCCGGATGTGGCTGAAGCCATGGCTGGCGACCTCGTGGCCGGCGTCGGCGATGCAACGGACGAGACCAGGATGGCGAACGGCGATCCAGCCCAGGGTGAAGAAGGTGGCCCTGACGCCCGCCTCGGCGAACACCTCGAGAATAAGCTGGGTGTTGCGCTCCACCCGGGATTCGCACCCCTCCCAGGTCGGGCGCGGATAGATGGAGGCGAGGGCCTGGACCTGGAAGTAGTCTTCCACATCGACGGAGAGACCATTGACGACCTCGGCCGGCGCGACTGACCTGCGACCCCGGCGGCTCAAAAGGTCCTCCTGACGCCGACGGAGACAACGTTTTCGGTGATCCGCTCGCCGCCGGGAGAGAGTTGCCGGCTTTGGGCCCGGTCGAACCTGGTGTCGAACTCGGTCCTTGAATTGACCTTGTAGGCCAGGCGGCCGGAGAAGCCGCGCGTCTTGCTCGCCCCATAGAGCAGGCTCTCATAGGTGTGGGCGTAGTGCGTTCCGAGCGAGAGCGTCAGGTCCGGTCGAAGACGCCGGGTGTAGTCCAGTTGACCGATGAAGGTCCGGTCGCGGCCGCCCGAGCGCAGGAAGGTTCTGTTCGACCAGCTTCCCGAGGCCGTCAGGGAATCGGTGTCGCCGGTATAGAGCGCGCGCAGCTCGCCGGACCTGTTCACCGATGTCTCGCCGTAGAGGTTGCCGTCGAACGTGAAGCCCGTCGGCGCGTTCGCCGGCAGCAGCTCGGCGCTACGCTGGACGAACTCGCGGAACGATCTGGCCACGGCGACCTGGCCCGGCTGGATCGCCTTCGAATAGGCGCCGGTCAGCAGCAGGATCCGGGAGACCTGGAATCTGGCTTCCGCCGCCCAGGCGGTGCGGTGATACCGGCTGCCGCCTTCGACGCTGATCTTCGAGCGCGCGTTCGGCGTGAACTCCAGCCCGGCGCTGGCGATCGGGGCGGTGATGCGAGCCACGCCCGGCGGCGTGACGCGCTCGTAGCCGAGGCGCGAGATCAGGCGGATCTTCGGCCGGAGCCCGACAAACACCGACTGGACTGCGTTCGCGGCCTTGTAGCCATGGTCGTCCTTGACGAACTCGCCAGTGGTCAGCAATTCGTATCGCGGCAGCCGCGCGCCGGTGCCGACGCTGCCGACCAGCTGGATGATGCTGTCATCTTGCGGCAGCCTTCGCTCGGAGGCCCGGTCGTCCGTCGCATAGAGAACCTGTGCGAAGCGCGCCGCGGCTGCAATGTCGACATGATCGCCCCGCGTCATCGTCAGGCGCGGGCCCACGGCGTAGGTGGATAGCCGGACGCGTCCTCCGGCCCCGTGACGCTGGGTGGCGGGGGCGCCGAAGGTGGAGACATTGCCATTGGTGACCGCGCCTTCGGCCTCGATGGCGAGGGTGTTTCTGACCAGCTCCAGGTTTGCGGCGCCGTTGCCGGCCACGGACCATCCGTTGAGTTCCGACAGGCGCGAATAGGCGTCGTAGGAGGCCTCGCCGACGCCCTGGGCCGTGAAGCGGCTGGTGGCGAGCTTTGCGTCCAGGCTGATCAGCCCCCGGGTGATGAAGTCCGACCGTCTGTCAGTGGCGGTGACGGCCGCATTGTCCGTGTAGGCCTCCTGAACGCCCAGGGCGGGGGTGATCGAGAACGGGCGTTGGTCGGCGGGTTCGGCGGCTGGCGCGACGCCTCCGGTCAGGGTCAGGGAAGTTGTGCAGAAAAGCGCGGCCCAGGCGCCGCCGGGATGACGTGTTCGCCGCGAGGGGTGTTCGCTGGACATGTTCTGCCGTTTCCCCCGAGCCGGCCGGCTCAATGCCGCCTGGAATAGCGGACGGGCGACTGCGACCGGTCGGTCTTGTTGAACACCAGCGCGACCCGCGCCGCGTCAATCGGACCGGCCTGGCGATGCAGGATGCCCAGGCCTTCATCGACTTCCGCTCGACTAGACTCGGCCATGGCTGCGACGAAGAGAATCTGGCCGGCGTGCTTGGCCAGCGACACCGTCACGCTGGACGAGAGCACCGACCCGGAGTCCATGATCACGATCCGCTCCTCGGTTCCGCCGTGCAGCGTCTCGATCAGGCGTCCCATGCGTTGGCTGGCCATCAGCTCCGGCGCCGTGACGCGGGGCCGACCGAACGGGACGGCATAAACGCCTCGGACGCTTGTGGGGTACAGGATGTCGCTGACTTCCAGATTCTCGTCCTCCAGGTAGTCGAGGAGTCCCAGCTGGCTGCCGAGCTTCATGCGCTTGGAGAGCTCGGAACTGCCCATGTCGGTGTCGATGAGGACCACGCGACGGTCGTGTTCGAACATGAAGCTCAAGGCCAGTCCGAGGGTCATGGTGGTCTTGCCTTCCCGAGGCGCGGCGCTGGTGATCAGGATCGTCCGGGGATCGTAGGGCCCGACGTCCGCTTCCATCCGCGCCAGCAGATGTCGCTTCAGGACGCGGAACTCCTCGCGCGTGCGGGATTCGTTGCAGCGGGGGGTTTCAACCAGGCCGACCCGCTTCAATTCTCCGGCCCGTGTCCACAGGTTCTGGACCAACGGCGTCTCGCGGTTGGCGGCCGTCACGGTCTTTGAGTCGGTCGCGGCGAGGCTCGGCAGGAACTGAGGCATGTTGCTCACGGCTGGAGGTCCCAGGTTGCAGGATAGGATTTCAGGACGACGGGCAGGTTTGACGCCGCCCCGCGCCTGGTTCCGGCGGCGCGCGGTCGAGCCGGCCGAGTGCTCCACGCGGGCTCCCAGGACACCGTGCCGATCACGGGGAGCTGTACGGCCTGTTCGAGCTCCCGCGTCGACACGAAGATGCTCTTCGTCGTGGCGCGCAGCCAACCCGCCCCCAGCCCGCCGCCGACCGCGAGCAGTCCGGCCAGGGCCAGGTAGAGGATGCGCTTCGGCCCGGTCGGAACCATCGGGACCGTGGGCTCCCGGGTGACTTGGTACTTGCCGACGCCGTCGACGCCATAGACGGCCTGGGACATCCGGGTGGCGACACGCTTGCCGAGCAGTTGCTGGTAGGCGTTGCGAAGCACTTCGTCGTTTTTCTGCAGATTGTTCCATTCCGAAGCCACCTGGGGCGGGATCGGGGCGGGCAGGATCCGTCGCGGCGGATATCCCACCGGCGGTCGGCGCGCGACCACGGGGGTCGGGGCCGCCCTATCCTCCAGATCGCGCACGCGGATCGCCTCGGCGAGCTGGCGACGGGTCGCGATCACGTCCGGGTACTGTTCGGTATAGGCGGCGCGGAGGACGGTGAGTTGCGACTCCAGCTCCGACACGCGTCTGCCGGCGGCCAATGACCTTGGCGCCGGAGCCGCCTGGGCGTCGGTCGCAGGGGCCGGCCTCGGGTCCTGAAAGCCAGCGTCGACCACCGCGCCGGACGGGGTTGCGACCGCGGGGTGGCTCCGCCGAAATTCGGCGATCTTGGTCTGAGAGGCGGCGACCATCGCCGCGTAGGACGCCACCTGCCCGTCGAGAAACTGGCCCGCCCGTCCGAGATCAGCTTGAGCGCGACCCACGTTGCGATCGATGAACTGGTTCAACAACAGTCGCACCAGGTCGCGTGCGCGAACCGGGTCCGCATCCATGACGTGAAGCTCGACGAAACCCTCACCCGGGTCTCGGGAGAAATAGATTTTCTTCCTGAGCCGGCTCGTCTCCACCTCGAGGGCGGCCGGGCCCCTCGCCGCCGCCGTCGGATCCATCCGCCGCACGACCTTCTTGAGGTTGTCGTCGTTGAGCAGCGTCTTCTGGACGACGTAGGGACCGCCGTAGCCGTCGCCCACCAGAGACATGCCCTCGGCGGTGGCGGCAAGCGGCGTCTGGCCGTTCACGTAGATCTGCCCCCAGGCGTCGTAGACGTTCGGGAGAAGAAGCACATAGGTCGCCGCCCCGCCCCACAGGGCCGCGGTGGTCGCGGCCACCAGCCAGCGGTAGCACCAGATCCGGCGGGTTTCGGTCTTGATGAGCGTGAACAGGGGATCGAGCATGGAAGCTATTACTCTCTCGAAGCCGACCGGCCCCCGGGCGCGGCCGGTGTTGCAAGCCGACGGACCACCTCAGAACATCCGTTCTGGAATGCGGATGATGTCGCCCGGCATCAGGTTCACGTTGGCTTCCAGGTCGCCCGATCGGACCAGGTCCTTGAGCCGCAACGGGTAGGACTGATAGGCGCCGTTCTCGCGCCTCAACAGCTTGGCTCCGTTGCCATTGGCGAACATGGTGAGGCCGCCGACGTCGATCAGCACGTCCAGAGCGGTGAGCCCGGCCCGGTACGGGATCGTCTTGGGCGTCACAGCCTCGCCGATGACGCGAACCGCGGCCGAATTGCCCGGCGCGGCGAAGCCCTTCACCACGACCGTGACCACTGGCTCCTGGATGTAGTTGGACAGCGACTGTTGGAGGTTGGCGGCCAGTTCCGTCGGCCGTCGGCCCTGCGCCTGGATGTCCTGCACCAGCGGGGTGGTGATCCGACCGTCGGGGCGGACCGGCACTTCCACCGAAAGATCAGGGTTCTTCCAGACGAAGATCTGGAGGATGTCGCCCGGCCCGATGAGGTAGTCGGCCGCCTGTGGCGCGGTCGCCGGTCGGCCAAGATCGGCGGCGGGCTGGGCGACGGCGGCGAGCGGGGTCACCGCGCAGAGCAAGCCCACAGCGACCAGCTTCATCCAGTGACGCACAAAGCTGATCTTGCGAGTCCGGCGTCCGGACGATCCGTCAGCGGCCGCGGAGATGCTCGACAGTCGAACTTCCAATGCCTGACCCCTTTCACCACTAAGATCCGGGCCAACGCTCCGTGGCGTCGCCCCAGATTTCCGCTCGCCGCCGAATGATCCGGCGGTTGCGCCTCATGAGTAAGGACGCTGGGACGATCTGGACTATGTCGAATGATGGATCGGCGACCGGTAACGAGGCGCTATTCGAAGCCCGGGCGAGATGTCGCACCTCATCTCGAGGACATGGGATCGCGCGAAAGACGCCTTCGAACCAACATAAGAGGGGGATCATTTCCAGCCGCGCGGGCCAATTCAGTCATCGGATGGAGACCGCCATGACGCTCGACGCTGAAAAGCCCAAAGCCAAGCGTGGCTTCGCCGCCATCAGTCCGGAACGCCGCCGGGAAATCGCCGCCAGCGGCGGCGCCAGCATGCCGGCCGGAAAACGCAGCTTCTCCCAGAACCGGGAACTGGCCGCCAGCGCAGGCCGCATTGGCGGATCATCCTCGCCGAGCCGCAAGAAGCCCGGCTGAGGCGCTATTCCGTCCGCCTGCCTGAAGGCGGGACCGCCGAGGCGAAGCAGCCATCCAGCCCGAAATCCATGAAATGACACGGCGGTCCCCACGAAAATTAGGTCAGCGTTTCGGGTCGAGCCGCCTTCGAACAGGGTGATGTCGCCTAGACATCGGTTCGGCCCGGCGCGCACAGGAGGCGAGCGGTGGCGGACAACCCGATTGTTCTTGAAAACCAGAAGCCGGGGACGCCCAGAAATGTCTGGGACGCGCCCGCCAGCAACCAGATCGAAGGCTTCGCCACTCAGTTCAGCGTCGACAACGGCGACACGGTCTCGTTCAAGATCAATCTCAATGTCGGCTTGGGCGCGACGGCGCCCTACCGCATCGAAATCTATCGGCTTGGCTACTACGGTGGCGACGGCGCGACCCTGGTCACCACGCTGAACGGCCTCACCGGCATTCGGCAACCCGACCCGATCACCGACTTCCGAGGCGTCGTCGACGCCGGCAACTGGTCGGTCAGCGCCAGTTGGTCGACGCCGGCGGACGCCGTCTCGGGCGTCTATCTGGCCAAGTTGGTGCGCGCCGACAATGGCGCGACCAATCAAATCCCCTTCGTCGTCCGCGACGACACCGGCCCGAGCGACGTTCTGCTGCAGACCTCCGACACCACCTGGCAGGCCTATAACGGCTGGGCCGGGCGCAACGGACAGGTCGGCCCCAGCCTCTATGGCGGCTTCGACCAGCCGGCCAACATCGCGCCGGACCAGAATCCGGATGGCCAAGACCGCGCGTTCGCGGTCAGTTACAACCGCCCCTTCATCACCCGCGACGGCGGCGGCACCTATGCCGGCGCCCAGGACTATCTGTTCGGCGCGGACTATGCGGCGATCTCCTTCCTTGAGAAGAATGGCTACAGCGTCTCCTACATTTCGGGCGTGGACACTGACCGCCTGGGCGCCAGCTACCTGACCAGCCACAAGGCCTTCATCTCCGTCGGCCATGACGAATACTGGTCCGGCCCCCAGCGCGCCAATGTGGAGGCCGCGCGCGACGCCGGCGTGAACCTTCTCTTCTGGAGCGGCAACGAGGTCTACTGGAAGACGCGTTGGGAAGGCAGCATCGTCGACGGCGCCGCCTATCGGACGCTGGTCTCCTACAAGGAGACCAAGTTCAACTATTCGCTGACCGCCGGGCCGCAGGACTACCCCAATGTCGATCCGTCGAACGAGTGGACCGGCACCTGGCGCGACGTTCGCTTTGTCGGCAATCCGAACGCCGTCGGGGCAAGGCCCGAGAACGCGCTCACCGGCCAGCTGTTCGGCCCCGACGGCACAGGCGAGTTCGGCGGCGCGCTCGACATTCCCGCCGCCTATGCCGGGCTGCGGGTCTGGCGCAACACCGGCGTCGGACCGAACGGCGCGCTCGACATCGCCCCTGGCATCCTCGGCTATGAGTGGGACGCATCGCCGGTCGATGCGTCTCGCCCCGCCGGCCTGATCAAGCTCTCGGAAACGACGATTCCCTGGAGCGAGATCGTGACTGACCAGGGCAATCGTGAGTCGTCCGGCACGGCGACGCACAGCCTGTCGCTCTATCGGGCCCCAAGCGGCGCGCTGGTGTTCGGCGCCGGCACGGTGTTCTGGAGCTGGGGTCTCAGCAACGAGCACGATGCAAGCCCCTACGACGCGAACATCCAGTCGGCGACGCTGCAGCAGTTCACGCTCAACATGTTCGCCGACATGGGCATCCAGCCCGGCGTCTCGGACGCGATCCTGCAGTCGCAGGGGCTGGTGCGGGCGCTCGCCTCCAATGATCGGATCGCCGCGACCGCCACGCTGAACGATCTGCCCGACAGCGTCAGCGCCTTTTCGCCGGTCACGATCAGCGGTTCGGCCGCCGATCTCGACAACGACCCGTCAAACGACGACGGCCGCGTCGCCCTCGTCGAGGTGTCGGTCGACGGCGGGCTGAACTGGAGGGTGGCGCAAGGCGCGGCGAACTGGACCTTCACCTGGACGCCGACCGCGCTGGGCGCCTACACCATCAAGGCCCGGGCCATCGACGACAGCCTGAACATCCGCCCCATCAACCAGCTCGCCACCGATGTGGTCACCGTCACCGCGCCCCAGACGCCCGACACCGTCAGTCTCTTCGGGGCCTCGGTCACGCCCTCGGGCGTCGCCAGCAACGACGGCCTGCCGGTCGAGTTGGGCGTGAAGTTCAGCCCGGCCCAGGCCGGCGCCGTGACCCAGCTGCGCTATTATCGCGCAACGGCCGACGCCAACGACACCGACGTCCGCGAGGGGCATCTGTGGTCTTCCACCGGCGCGCTGCTCGGGACGGTCAGTTTCAACTCGGCGCCGGGTCAGTCGGGCTGGCAGGTCGCGACCCTGGCGACGCCGGTCGCCCTCCAGGCCGGCGTCCTCTACATCGTCTCCTACAAGACCGCCGACAACTACTTCGCGGCCAGCAACTATTTCACCGGCGCCTTCACCGAGCCCTTCGGCGTGCTGAGCGCCCCGGCGAGCGGCCAGATCGGCGGCAACGGGGTCTATGCCTATGGCGCCGGCGCGCAGTTCCCAACCCAGACCTACAATGCGACGAACTACTGGGTGGACGTCGTGTTCGACCCGCCGGGCGGTGCGAACAGCCCGCCGGTGTTCACCTCGGGCGCGAGCTTCTCGGCGCCCGAGAACGGCACGCTCGTCGGCACGCTCGGCGCGACCGACCCGGACGGGAACGGCTTGACCTACGCCATCGCCGCCGGCGACGACCGGGCGCTCTTCACCATCAACGCCAGCACCGGCGAACTGCGTTTCCTGGCCGCCCCGGATTTCGAGGCGCCGAGGGATACCGGGGGCGACAACCAGTACGCCCTGACGGTCAGCGTCTCCGACGGGATCGCGCCGGCCGTCCAGCAGGCGATCACCGTGGCCGTCACCGACCTGGCCGAGAGCCCGGCGGGACCGGCGACCTTCGCCGGCCGCGCCATCACGGCGGAGTACATCTTCGGCTCGACGCCCGACACGCTGTTCCCCACCGCCAGCGCCCGGCAGACCGCCGCCGTCGACGCCACGCCGGGCGCCGTCGAATTCGCCAACCTGCCGAACGCCGATCCGTCCGCCATCGGCAACGGACAGTACGGGCTCGCGGCGGTCGATCTCGGCGACCAGACCGTCCAGATCCAGTTTCCCCTCGACCCGGCGGTGTTCAGCCAGGCCTATGTCGCGTTCGCCAGCGTCCAGGACAAGCCCTTCAACGGCGTGCGGCTGAGCGACGCCGACGGGCTGCTGCCGGTGGTCCGCGGCCTGTCGATCGTCAGCCAGCGCGGCTTCACCGACCTGGCGGGGGCGGACGCGCCGCTGACGGTGAACGACTTCACGGTGACCAGCGAGGGCTTCTTCCTCAACGTCGCCGGCAAGGGACGGCGGGTCGACGCCGATCCCGCCACGGCCGGTACGCAGGCGAGCCAGATCGTGCTTGCGGTCGATCTCAACGACGCGCCGGTGGCCGACACCGAGACGGCGACCACCGTGCGCGACACGCCCCTCCAGCTCGCCGCGGCGACGCTGCTGGCCGGGGACACCGACGCCGACGGCGACACCCTGACCGTCAGCGCCGTCCGGAACGCGGTCAACGGCACGGCCGGGTTCAACGCCGCGACGGGAACCGTCACCTTCACGCCCAGCGCGGGCTTCGTCGGAGCGGCGAGCTTCGACTATGTCGTGATCGACGGCTTCGGCGGCAGCGCGGCGGCGACGGTGACGGTCAATGTGACGCCCCCCGCGCCGAATGCGCCGCCGACCGTCACCTCGATCAACGCCGGGACCAGCAATGAGGACGCGCCGCCGGTCAGCATCGACCTGCTGGCCGCCGCGACCGATCCCGAGGGCCAGCCGCTCTCGGTCCAGAACCTGACGGTGGCCTCGTCCAACGCCGCGCGGACCGTGACCTTCAGCCTCCTGCCGTCCGGCGTGCTGACCCTGTCGCCGTCGCAGTTCAACGACCTGGCCCAGGGGGCCTTCGAAACTGTCACGGCGAGCTACCGCGTCTCGGACGGCGTCAACACCACGGCCAACACCGCGACCTTGCGGATGGACGGCCGCAACGATGCGCCGGTGGCGGGCGACGACGCCTTCGCCACCGGCGAGGCCGTCGTGCTGACCGGCAACGTCCTCACCAACCTCGCCGGCCTGGACCGCGATCCGGACGGCAATCCGCTGAGCGTGGTGGCGCTGAACGGCGGCGCCGGCGGGCTGGGGACCGCGACGCTGCTCGCCTCCGGCGCCCGCCTGACCCTGAACGCCTCCGGGGCCTTCACCTATGACCCGAACGGCGCCTTCGACACCCTGGCCACCGGCCAGACGGCGACCGACAGCTTCGTCTACACCGCCTCGGACGGCCTCGTCGGCGACGTCGCGGCGGTCACCATCACCATCAACGGCCAGACCACCGCCGGCGTCGTCCTCACCGGCACGAGCGGGGCCAACACCCTGAACGGCGGTCGCGGCGACGACACGATCCGGGGACTGGCCGGCAGCGATCAACTGTACGGCGACGCCGGCGCCGACACGCTCGACGGCGGCAGCGGCATGGACCGGGTGGACGGCGGCCGGGGGAACGACATCCTGGTGATCCGCGCCGCCGAGGGGCAGTTCGACCTGCTGATCGGCGGCGACGGCATTGACACGCTGCGGGTGACCGCGGCCGGCGGCGTGGCGACCTTGGAGGGGACCGCCAACATCAGCACGATCGAGGTGTTCGACGGCGCCGGCCAGGCGGTGCGGGGCAGTTCCGCCGCCAACACCCTGGACTTCTCGATCTTCACCTCGGTCGTCGGCGTCGCCTCGATTTCCGGACTGGGCGGCAACGACATCCTGACCGGCTCAGGCGGCCGCGACGTCATCAACGGCGACGCCGGCGCCGACCAGCTCAACGGCGGGGCCGGCGACGACCTGCTGTACGGCGGGGCCGGCGCGGATCGCCTGACCGGCGGCGGCGGAGCCGACACCTTCGCCTACCGCGCCTTCAGCGAGTCGACCGCTTCGGCCCGCGACGTGCTCGTCGGCTTCGACGGGGCCGGCGTGGCGGGCGGCGACCTCATCGACGTCTCGGCCCTGTCGCTAGGCCAGTTCGCCTTCAACGGCACGGGCGGTTTCAGCGGCGGCGGCGTCGCCTCCATCCGCTATGTCGCCTCGGGGGGCGTGACCGACGTGCAGTTCGACAGCGGCAATGGCGGGGCGGCCGAGATGGTCGTGCGGCTCGAAGGCCTGTTCTCGCTTTCGGCCGGGGATTTCATCCTCTGAGCCTGGGTCGGCTCGTCCGCGGTGGGGGCCGGCGCGTCGGGCGGGAGGCCCAGGCGCCGGCGGATCTCGTTGCGGACCCATGCCATCCGCTCGGGCGTCGGCCTTTCGTTCCGCTTGGCCCCCCGTTCGGGACGGCGGTGCTTGACGACTGGACGTAGGCGCTTGGCGCGGGGCTGGGTCATGGGGGCTCCTGTCGACACGATCTCTCATCCTCACGCGGCGGGCCGCTGAAGGTATGGAAAGGGACGCGGAGCGCCGGACGACGTCCGGAGTGTTTGAGTAGTAACCGTTTCGACGAAGCCGATCGCTCCGCGCGCTCGTTTTCCGTCCGCGTCCGGTAGGCGGCCCTGTTAAGGCCTAGCCG
>Ga0136846_1229625_pt1 | contig 16221 bp, 13 predicted proteins | sample HopSoiMetagenom2_FD_96841 | JGI IMG/M metagenome (GOLD analysis project Ga0136846, IMG submission 96841) | Grasslands soil microbial communities from Hopland, California, USA - 2 Assembly 2016 (version 4) | ecosystem: Environmental > Terrestrial > Soil > Grasslands | place: USA: Hopland... | reverse complement strand
CTCGACCCAGGCTTCGGGGGTGAACGACGGCAGCTGCACCATCCGGCGCCCGGCGTAGACCGACGTGAGCACCGAGCTGATGCCGGCGATGTGGTACGGCGGGACGGACACGAGGATCGCCTCGTCCTCGCCGGCGGCGGCGAACTCGACGGTGGAGATCACGTAGGGAACGAGGTGCTCGTGCCGCAGGACGGCGACCTTCGGCGGGCCGCTCGTGCCGCTGGTGAGGAGCAGGACGGCGACCGTGTCCGGCGCGACGAAGCCGCCGTCGCCCTCCGCGCCGGTGAACAGGTTGTCGGCCGCCACCGGCTCGACGCCGTCGGCCGGCTCGAGGCGTCCCTCGCTGCCGGGCCCGACCACCGTGGTGACCGGCGCGAGCGCGGCGAGCCCCTGCCGTAGCTGGGCGGCGGTGTGCCGGTAGTTCAGCGGGGCGAAGGGGACGCCGCTCGCGCCGGCGGCGAACAGCAACGCCGGCAGCTGCGGCCCGTTGAGCCCGAGGTAGGCGATCCGCTGGACGTGACGGCGCTGAAGCTCCCCGGCGCCGCGGCGCGCGGCTGCGAGCAGTTCCCGGTAGGTGGTGCCGCCGGCGCGAGGGCCGAGGGCCACCCGGTCGCCGAGCGTGTCGGCGACCATCTCGAGCAGCATCGCGGTGTTCATCGATCAGTCCGACGCCGGGAGCGGCTTCGCGCTGCGCTGGTCGAGAACCCGCCCGCCGACGGCCAGCGTGCCGGCTCCGGCCTTCACACAGAGCAGCTCCACCGGCGCGTCCTCGCCGCCGTACCGCTTACCGATCAGCGACCCGCCGTCGAACCCCGGCGCCGGCGTGGCGCCGGGAGTGGGCGGCGTGCCGGCGGGGCGCATCGCCGTCCCGCCGCACTCGATCACGGCGTGCGGATCGCCGACCCGCACGACCACGACCTCGGTGCTGCAGACGGCGCTCGCGAATCGCAGGCCAGGACTGACGCCGAGCGGCTGGTCAGACATGCGAGATCACTGCTTCCAGTTCGTCGGCTGCCTCCGGCGCGACGTTCAGCGCGGCGGCGTACTTGTCCCGGGCCGCGGCCAGCCGCGCCGGCAGGTGACCCGACGGGAAGAGGTCGGGATTGGCCCGCCGCCCGCGCAACAACTGCTTCGCCACCTGGATCTTGTGGAGCTCGGTCGCCCCGTCGGCGAGCCCCATGTGGAAGCTCTCGAGGACCCACTGACCGAACGGCATCTCGGTCGAGACACCGAGCGAACCGTGCACCTGGATCGCCCGGCCGGCGACGTCGAGCAGCACCTTCGGCATGGCGGCCTTGACCGCCGAGATGTCGAGGATCACCTTGCGGTAGTCGTTGAACTTGTCGATCTTCCACGCCGTTTGCAGCACGAGCAGCCGGAACTGCTCGAGCTGGATCCACGACTCGGCCAGCATGTCCTGCACCAGCTGGAAGTCGGCGAGCGGCGCGCCCCGCGTCTCGCGCGAGACCGCGCGCTCCAGCATCATGTCCAGCGCCGCGCGGACGAGCCCCACGGTGCGCATCGCGTGGTGGATGCGGCCGCCGCCGAGGCGCGTCTGCGCAACGGCGAAGCCGCGGCCCCGCTCGCCGAGCAGGTGGTCGGCCGGGATCCGGACGCCGTGGTAGCGCACGTACGCGTGCGTCCCCTCGGCCTCGGGGTGGGCCCACACGCCGACGTTGCGCACGATCTCGACGCCCGGGGTATCGGTCGGCACGACGAACATCGACGCGCGCTCGTGCGGGGGCGCGTCCGGGTCGGTCACCGCCAGCACGACGAGGAACGACGCGAAGCGGGCATGGGAGGAGAACCACTTCTCGCCGTCGATCACCCACTCGTCCCCGTCGCGGACGGCCCGGGTGACGAACCGGGTCGGGTCGCTCCCGCCCCGCGGCTCGGTCATCGAGTACGCCGACATCGTCTCGCCGTCGAGCAACGGCTGCAGGTAGCGCTCCTTGAGCAGCGGCGAGCCGAAGTGCGCGAGGATCTCGGCGTTGCCCGAGTCCGGCGCCTGGCAGCCGAACACGACCGGCCCGCTGTGCGTGCGGCCGATGATCTCGTTCAGCAGCGCCAGTTTCACCTGGCCGTAGCCGGGGCCGCCGAGCTCCGGGCCGAGATGGCATCCCCAGAGCTTGCGGTCCTTGACCTGCTGCTGGAGCGGGACGATCAGCTCGTTGCGCCGCGGGTCGGTGACGTCCCACGCATGTTCGACGAGCATGTCGACCGGCTCGACCTCGGTGCGGACGAACTCCTCCACCCAGTCCAGCTCGACCTGGTACTCGGCGTCGGTCTCGAAGCCCCAGCTCATCGCGCGCACCTCACTACGTCGGTCATCTCGTCAGCACCGTGCACGCGCTGATCCCGGGGGCGCCGTACACGTGCGTGAACGCGGCGCGCGGACGTCCCGGTACCTGCCGGGGCCCGGCGTCGCCCCGCAACTGGAGGACGTTCTCGTACACCTGCCGCAGGCCGGACGCACCGATGGGCTCGCCGTTGGCCAGGCAGCCGCCGTCGGTGTTGATCGGCAGCATGCCGCCGATCTCCGTGGCGCCGGCGCGGATCAGCCCCTCCTGCTCGCCGTCCTTGCACAGCCCGGTCTCGGCCATGTGCATGATCTCGGCTCCGGACTCGGTGTCCTGGATCTGCGCGAGGTCGATGTCGGTCGGCGCCACCCCGGCCGCGTCGAAGGCCGCGCGGGCCGCCTCGACGGTGGGGCCGGCGGCGGTCTCCGGCGACAGCCACGGGCTGAAGACCTCGAACGACCCGAACCGCCGCGAGCGGAACTCGGCCGCCTCGATGACGATCGGCGTCTCGGTGTAGCGGTGGGCGTGGTCGGCGCGGGTGACGACCAGCGCTACCGCTCCCTCGCCGGGCGAGCAGAACATGTACTGCGTGAGCGGGTGACTGATCATCTTCGACGCCGCGATGGTCTGCGCGGAGTGCGGCTCGCGGCGCCACGCGTCGGGGTTGAGCGCTCCGTTGCGGAACGCCTTGGCCGCGACGGCGGCGAGGGTGTCGTCGGTGATGCCGTGCAGGTGCATGTAGCGCTGGATCTTCATCGCGAAGAACTGGGTGGTGAGCATCAGTCCGGTCGTGCCGTACCAGTCACCGAGGCCCAGCGCAGCCGGGTCGGTGTTGAACGCGCCCGGCGGGTGCTTGTCGAAGCCGACGACCAGCCCGAGGTCGTGCTCGCCGGAGAGGATCGCGCTGCGCGCGGCGATGAGCGCGCTGCCGCCGGTGCCGCAGCCGTTGGCGACGTTGATGAACGGGGCACCGGTCAGGCCGAGGTCGGAGACGAGGGAGTCCGCGTCCCCGGCGCTGTGGCTGCCGCCGAAGGCGAACTGGACGTCCGACCACTCGACGCCGGCGTCGGCCAATGCGGCGCGGGCCGCGTGCGCACCCTGCGCGCGTCCACTGACCCCGGGCGTCCGGCCGAACGGGTGCAGGCCGATACCGACGATCGCCACCTTCATGCCGGGTCACCCGCCGGTGCGAACGCGAACGTGCTGACCGGGCCGTCGGCGTCGTCGAACGCCGGCACCAGCGTGAGCTCCATCGTGTCGCCGACGTGCAGGCGGGCCGGGTCGTTCTCGGTCAGCCGGGCCTCGACGATGACGGGTCCGAGATCGACGTAGCCCACGCCGTACGGCGTGAACGGTTCCCGGCCGCGGTACGGCGGCTTCGGCTCGAAGCCCTGGACGGTGAACGACCAGAGCACGCCCGTGCGGGGCAACGCGGCGTCGGTCATCTCCTGCGCCCCGCAGCGCGGGCAGCCGTCCTGGGAGGGGAAGGTCGTCGTGCCGCACCGCCCGCACTCGGCCCCGCGCAGCGTCAATGGCTCGTACCCGGCGACGAACAGCGATTCGTCGACGAGCCGCAGCGTCGCGGTCGGGTCAGGCACTGGGCACCGCCTTCACGGCCGCGAGTTCGCGGCGTACCTCGTCGGTGTGCTCGCCCAGCCGAGGCGGCCGGCCGGCGGTCGCGCTGAACGCCGTGAAGCGGTACGGGCTGCCGGGGAACAGCGCGCTGCGCTCGTCGCCGGTGGGCAGTGGGACGGACACGAAGAACTCGCGGGCCTTCAGGTGCTCGTCATCGAGGAGATCTTCGGGGGCCTGCATCGGCCCGATCGGCAGGCCCCGGCGCTGCCCGTCGCGGTACGCGGTTCCGGCGTCCTGCATCAGGAAGAACACCTCGAGCAGGTCCTGGACGTGCGCGAACTCGCGTTGCCGGTGCTCGAAGTCGGCGAACTTCTCCTCCACCAGGTCGGCCGCGAGGCCGAGCTCGTCCATCCAGGTGACGGTGGCCGCCCACGCCTTCGGGTCGGAGAGGATCAGCGCGAAGTAGACCCAACGCCCGTCACCGCACCGGAAGCTCGCCGGCTGCGTCGGTACCGGCTGGGCGTGCCGCGCGGTCTGCCTCTGCACGAGCGCCTTCGGGTAGAACCAGTACGGGTTCGCGAGTTCACCGCTCACCGCGACCGCCTCGTGCATCGACACGTCGACGAGCTGACCGCGACCGCTGCGACGCCGTTCGATGAGCGCGAGCAGCACACCGCAGTGCGCGAAGCTCGCCGCCAGCATGTAGGCCTGGTTGCCACCGGGACGGATCGGCGGGATCGAGTGGTCGTCGTAGCCGCAGCTGTTGAGCAGGCCACCGGCGGCCAGCCCGACCAGGTCGGACGAGCGGTACTCGGCCCACGGGCCGGTGAGCCCGAACGGCGTGACGGAGAGAACGATCAACGTCGGGTGGGCTTCGCGCAGGGCGTCGAGGTCGAGTCCCTGCGCGGCCAGCTGCGACGGCGTCCCGGTCGTCAGCAGGACGTCCGCCGACGCGATGAGCTCGGCCCGAAGTCCTCGGTCGGCCGGGGAGTCGTCGAGTACGACGCTGCGCTTGCTCGTGTTGTACGTCCAGAACTCTAGACTCGCGTCCTGGTCGCCGGCGCGGCCGTCCACGAACGGGCCGACCGCTCGGGACGCCGCACCGGCCGGCGGCTCGACATTGATCACGTCGGCGCCGAGATCGGCCAGCAGCTTGCCGGTGAACTCGCCACCGGGATCGTCGGCCAGCTCGAGCACGCGCAACGACGAGAAGGCGGGTGAGTGCGTCGCCATCAGATGACCCCCGCCGCGGCGAGTTCGGTGCGGCGCTGCTCGTCCAGGCCGAGGATCGTGCCGAACACGTAGTCGTTGTCCTCACCGAGCAACGGAGCCGAACGCCACAGGTCGGCGTCGCTGCCGGAGAGGTGCATCGGCGAACCCTCGAACAGGGCGGGACCGATGACGGGGTGGTCGAGCTCGAAGAACGTCCCGCGGGCGGCGATCTGCGGGTCGGTCTCGGCGAGGTCCTGCGAGTTCTGCACGGCGGCCGCGGCGACCCCGGCCGCTTGGAGCAGGTGCATCGCCTCGTGTGCGTCCTCGTCGCGGCTCCAGGCGGCAACCTCGGCGTCGAGCTCGTCCTGGTGGGCGACCCGGGCGTCCAGGGAGGCGAAGCGCGCGTCCGCTGTCCACGCCGGCGCGCCGATCGCCGCCCCGAATCGCTGCCAGGCGTCGTCGTCGAATACGGCCACCGCGAGCCAGCGGTCCTCGTGCCGGGTGGGGTAGACGCCGTGCGGGGCCGCGGCCGGATACTCCAGCCGGTTGCCGCGCGGGTACCCCGGTCGCCGGGTGGCCCGGCCGTTGACGGTGACGTCCAGCAGGTCGGCTCCGAGCAGCGTCACGCCGGCCTCGACGGCCGACACGTCCACCTCGCAGCCCTCGCCGGTCGTCTCCCGGTGCAGGATCGCCATCAGTAGGGCGGCCGAGTTGTAGTACGCGGCCTGGTTGTCCATGTACGAGAGCCCGAAGCCGGACGGTTCCCGCTCCGGGAGGCCACTGATGAACGTCAGCCCGGACACCGCCTGGATGATCGGGCCGTAGCTGCGGAACTGGTGGTGCGGGCCGGAGTGGCCGTAGCCGCTCATCCGAGCGAAGACGACATCGGGCACGAGCTCCCGCAGCCGGTCGTAGGTCAGACCCCAACGCTCCATCACGCCCGGGGCGAAGTTCTCCGTGACGACGCTGCTGTGCCGGATCAGCTCGATGGCGAGTTCGCGCCCTTCGGGCTTGCTCATGTCGATCGTCACGCCGAGCTTGTTGCGGCAGTAGTTGTTGAACAACCCGCCCTTGTCGGGGTCGGGGTTCGCGTCCTCGTCCCCGTAGGAGCGGACGTCGCCTTTGTAGATGGGTAGCTTGCGCGGCGTGTCGAGGCGGGTGCGGTTCTCGATCTTGATGACCTCGGCCCCGTAGTCGGCCAGCATCCGCGTCGCGACCGACCCGACGCCCATCCAGCAGAAGTCGGCCACCCGGACTCCGGCGAGCGGACCGCTACGCCTCCGCGGGCGCCGGGCCGCCAGCTGCGCATCCACGCATGGACCCCTTCCGCAAGGTGTGACCTGGGACTCGTTGGAGTCTATTCATCATGATGAAAGCGAGGCAAGGGAACGGTCGAAATTCTTTATGATGAATTGCGAAATGCGCTGCTAGCATCGGGCCACCCCCTCGTCCCTTCGGGAGGCGCGATGCGCATCGGGATCAGTTGCTATGACCTGCGGGCCGCCGAACTGGCCGCGCTGGCCGCCACCGCCGAGCGGGTCGGATTCGACAGTGTCTGGTTGGGCGAGCACGTCCTCGCCCCGATGCACTACGACAGCAGCCACCCGACCCAGCCCGGCAGCGCGACGTCACACGCATCGTCGAACCACAACGGAAAGCCGATCGTCGACCCGAGCGTCGAGCTGCTCGATCCGCTGGTCGCGCTCGCCGGTGCCGCGGCGCGGACCTCGACGCTGCGGCTGGCCACCGGCGTGTACCTCGCGCCGCTGCGCCACCCGCTGATGACTGCGCGCGCGGCCGCGACGCTCGCCGACCTGAGCGACGGGCGCTTCCGCCTCGGCATCGGCACCGGTTGGTTGCGGGAGGAGTTCGCCGCGCTCGGCGTGCCCTTCGCCGGCCGGACGGCGCGGGCCGAGGAAGGCATCGCGGTGCTGCGCCTGGCCTGGCGCGGAGGCGCGTTCGAGTTCCACGGCGAGCACTTCGACTTCCCCGCGGTGCAGATCGCGCCCGCGCCCGTGGACGTCCCCATCGTGCTGGGCGGGAACAGCGACCCGGCGCTACGCCGGGCGGTCCGGCTGGCCGATGGCTGGTTCTCCTCCGGGATCCCGTCCTTCGCCGATGCTCTGCGCCTCCGGGATCGCCTCGACGAGCTGCACGCCGAGCTGGGCCGATCCCGCCCGCTCTCGACCACCTGGCGCATCCCCGCACCTGATCCGGCCGTCGTCGACTCCTATGCCCGCGAAGGGTTCGACGAGCTGCTCGTCATGCAGTACGACGTCTGGACGGGCGACAGCCTCGAAGAGCGCACGGCGTCGCTGGAGAAAGCCGCCGCCGACCTCGGGCTGAACGGAGTCGAGCGATGACCGCGAATGACGACCTCGCCGAGTTCCGGTCGCGGGCGCGCGCGTGGCTGGCGGCCAATGCCACTGCCGAACCTCGTACGGGACGGGCCTGGGGCGTCGGTTCGGACAGCGTCGCGGTCTTCCACGACCTCGACTTCGATGCGGAGCGCGAACTGATCGCCCGGCTGCAGGAATGGCAGCGGCGCAAGTACGACGCCGGCTTCGGCGCCCTCGCCTGGCCGGTCGAGTTCGGCGGCGCCGGCCTCGGGCCCCGCTACGACGAGGCGTTCTCCGCCGAAGAGGCCGGGTTCGACGTCCCGCCGCGGCACGAGCTCGTGTCGGTGACGCTGCACCTCATCGCGCCGACCGTCCGGCTGCTGGGCACCCCCTATCTGCGTGATCTCCTCCTTCGCCCGCTCCTTCGCGGTGACCAGCTGGCCTGCCAGCTCTTCTCCGAGCCGTCGGCCGGCTCCGACCTCGCCGGCCTCGGCACCCGCGCGGTGCGTGAGGGCGACGACTGGGTGATCAACGGCCAGAAGGTGTGGAGCTCCGGCGCGCAGTTCGCCGATTGGGGCGAGTTGCTCGCCCGTACCGATCCGGACGCGCCCAAGCACGAAGGCATCACCGCGTTCCTGCTCCCCATGGACACCCCGGGCGTCACCGTCCGGCCGTTGCGGCAGATGTCCGGCGGCAGCAGCTTCTGCGAGGTGTTCTTCGACGACGTGCGCATCCCCGACCGGCTGCGGCTCGGCGAAGTCGGTGGCGGTTGGTCGGTGGCGGTCACGACGCTCGGCTTCGAGCGCGGGCATTCGTCCAGCAACGACAAAGTGGGCGGCTCCTTCGCCGAACTCCTCGCGTTGACTCGCTACCTGGGCACTGATGGTGATCCGCTGACGCGCGAGCGGCTGGCGAGCGTCTACACGCACGAACGTCTTGCCACGATCGCCAACCTGCGTGACCAGCAGGCGCTGCGCGACGGGCGGCCACCCGGGCCCGAGGGCTCGCTGCGCAAGCTGCAGTGGGTCAACAAGATGATGCTCGTCTCCGAGGTCGTCACGGCCGAGCTCGGACCCCGGCTCGTCGCGGACACCGGCGAGTGGGGCACGTTCGCCTGGACCGAGCACGTCCTCGGCGCGCCGGGCTACCGCATCGCCGGCGGCAGCGACGAGATCCAGCGCAACATCATCGCCGAGCGGCTGCTCGGACTGCCGGGTGAGCCCCGCGTCGACCGCGGCGTGCCCTGGCGCGACATCCCCCGCTGACGCCCGCCGGCTCACCCGCAGGTGATGCGGGCGCAGTCGATCACCTTCGCCCGTCCCCGGGCCGCTGCGAGGCGGTGACAGCGGCCGCTCCACGTACGAAGGCGATCACCGGCGTGCGGGGCGGCACTTTCGGCTTCGCGGGCCGGAACAGCGTCTGGGATCCGCGCCGCGGCACCTTTCCCCGGAAATGACCGCCGCGCGGCGACTCTTCCCCGGAAAGGACCGCTTTCGTCGGGCTAGCCGACCATTTCCGGGGAAAAGTGGTCGGGTGCGGGCTCTAGCCGGACTGGCCGGACGTCGGCTATGCCCGCGCTGCCCCGCCGCGTCCGGGACGGTCGGTTCCGGGTCGGTCGAGGCCGGATGTCGATCAGCTTCGTACCGCGAGGGGACGTGCTTGCGACCGATCAGCGGCCCGCCGACGGGCAAACGTGATCAACGCTCGTGCGCGGCGCCGACCCGCTCGCACGCTTCCCCACTTGACGGCAGCCGCCGGACCGGGACGCTGATCGACCGCGCCGGCCGTCAGGTGGCGCGCGCGGCCACCTTCGCCCGGTCGGCGTCGGACTCCGCGGTCGGCGGCGCGTCCCCACCGGACGCACCGCCGCCCGGCGGCGTGGTTCGGCGCCGGCGCATCATGCGACGCACGGCCCGGCCGTCCCCACCCCGACCGACGGCGCCCCGCGTGCTGGCCACCGCGACCGCCACGATGAGCGCGCTGCCCTGGAACAGCGGGCTGACCCAGAACGTGCCGGCCCCGAACTGCAGGGTGAGGCCCTGGATGCCGAAGGCGAGGGCGAAGAAGGCGATCAGCGTGCCCCACACGTTCGGCCGCTGCGAGAGCTGGGAGGCGCCGAAGAAGACCGCGGCGAGGGCCGGGAACAGGTACCCCTGCCCGATGTCCGAGGTGTACGCGCCGACCTGCGCCGTGTACATGACTCCGGCCAAGGAGGCGATCACGCCAGACGCGATCAGAGAGCCCCACACGACGCGATCGGTGGAGATCCCGGCGAGCTTCGCGGCGTCCGGGTTGCCGCCGACGGCGAACATGCGCCGTCCCACGGGGGTCTGCTCGAGGACGAACCACAACGCGACGCCGATGACGAGGAGGTAGATGTCGAGATACGGCACGCCGAAGAGATCTCCGTTGCCGACCTTCACGAACGTGGAGCTGAACGAGTACGACACCTGATGGTTCTGCGACAGGTAGAGCTGCAACGCGCTGAGCACTTCGCTGATGCCGAGCGTGGCGATGAGCGAGTTCACCCTGAGCTTCACGACGATGAAGCCGGACACCGCACCGATGGCGCCGGAGAACAGCACCACGCCGACGACGATCACGCCGAAGGGCAGGTCGAGCTTCTGCGGCAGGTAGTTCAACAGCACGATGGTCAGCGACATGATCTCGCCGATCGACAGGTCGAACGTGTCGGTCGTGAGCGGGGCGAGGAAGGCGAGTGCCAGCACCGCCGTCACCGCGCCCTGGGAGAACACGAGCTGCGTGGTGCTGACGGTGAGGAACAGATGCCCTTGCAGGTAACCGAAGAGCACCATGAACAGCACCCATAGGTAGATGGCACTGAAGTTGCGCAGGCCGGGCAGCCGCAGGTTCCGGAGCCGATTCGATGCCATCGTCTTTCCCTTCAGGACGCGAACGCCGGCGCCGCACTCTGGAGCTGCGCAGCGTCGATGGAGGTGTCGGTCAGCTCGGGGCCGCGCAGCAACGTCGTCGCCCGTCGCCCGCCGGCCAGGATCACGACCCGGTCGGCGAGGCGGGCCAGCTCGCTGCTGTCGGTGGAGACGAGCAGGACGGCCATCCCGTCGGCCGCACACGCCTCGATGACGTCGTGGATCTGGGCGCGCGCGCCGACGTCGATGCCTTGGGTCGGGTCGTCCAGGACGAGCACGCGCGGCTCCATGCGCAGCGCGCGGCCCACCAGCACCTTCTGCTGGTTGCCGCCGGAGAGGCTGGTGATCGGCGTGTCCCCGTGCGGGGTCACGATGCCGAGCCGTTGGATCCAGTCCAGCACCTCGGCCCGCTCGCGGCGCACCTGGATGCGACTCCATTTCCGGTGCCGGCCGAGGCGCGAGATCGTGAGGTTGCGGCGCACGTCGAGGTTGGGGAAGACGCCGAACCGGGCCCGCTCGCCCGGGATGGCCGCGATGCCGGCCGCCATAGCCGCCTTGGGCCGTCCGGCCGGGACGGTCCGGCCCTCCACGACGACCTGCCCGCCGCGATCGAGGCCGCCGGTGACGAGCGGGGCCAGCGACTCGCGTCCGGATCCGGTGATGCCGGCGACGCCGACGATCTCGCCCGGATGCACTTCGAGGTCGAGGTCGGCGACGCGACCGCCACGGAGGCCCTGCACGCGCAGCGCCGGCTCCCCCAAGTGGCGCGCGACCGCCGCCGCCCGCTCGGCCAGGCTCGGTTGGACGACGGGCCGGCCGACGATCAGCTCGGTGAGCCGATCGTGGTCGACCTCGCCGCGGGGGACGGACGCCACGATGCGGCCGTCCCGGAGCACGGTGATGGTGTCGGCGACGTCGAGCACCTCGTCCAGGTGATGCGACACGAGCAGCACGCCGTGGCCCTGCCGGCGGAGGTCGTCGATCGCCTCGAGGAGGCGGCCGACCTCGTCCTTCGGCAGGGCCGCCGTCGGCTCGTCCAGCACGACCAGCCGGCGCTCGTGTCCGGAGGCGTCGGCGAGCGCGCGGCCGATCGCGACGAGCGTCCGCTCGGCCATGCTGAGAGCGCCGACCGGCAGCCGGGGGTCGACGTCGATACGCAGTGCGTCGAGTTGCCGGCGCACCTCGTCGCGAGCGACCCGCCACGCGATGCGGCCGGTGCGGGTGCGGGGGTACTCCCGCCCCAGCATCATGTTGTCGAGCACGCTCAGCGGCAGGATCAGCGCGAGGTCCTGATGGACGAAGCGCAGTCCGGCCGCGCGCGCCGCCGCCGCGTTGCCGAGATCGAAGGGCCGGCCCTCGATCTCGGCCACGCAGCCGGGGTCGGGTTGGTGATAGCCGGCGAGCAACTTGATCAGGGTCGACTTGCCCGACCCGTTCTGCCCGACGAGCGCCCTGACCTCGCCGTACGCCAGGCCGAACTCGACCTCGCGGAGCGCCATCTGCCCGGCGAAGGTCTTGCTGACCGTACGGAGACTGAGTGTCATGAGTTCACCAACCCGACCTTCACCAACCCGACCCGGGTCCGGCTCCGTCAGGAGCCGACCTGCCAGAGCTTCTCGAACTGGGCCGCGTAGTCCTTCGGACCCGGCCACGTGCCACCGTTCGCGGTGAGCTGTGCGGTCGCGGCCGCCGGGGTGTCGACCATGAACTGCAGCCCGCTGCCGGTGGCGTCCAGGGCCTTCTGGTCGAGCACGCCCTCGGAGAGCCGCGCCATCCAGTCGACGACGGTCCACATCACGTACGGCTCGGGCAGGATCGACCACGCGGTCTCGTCGCCGGCCACCAACGACTTCAGCTGCGCGGCTTGGCCCTCCGTGCCGACGATCTTGACCTTGCCGGCGAGGCCGGCGCTCTTCAGCGCCGCCACGACGCCCGTGTCGAGGTCCTGGAAGGACATGTACACGTAGTTGATCTTCGTGTGCGACTTCAGGTACGACACGACCGCGGACGGACCCTGGCCGGAGCCCAGCTGGGCGACGCTCAGGCCGAGCGTGTCCAAGCTGCAGCTCGGGCAGTCCGCCTTGTACTCCGCTTCGGCCGCCTTGCCCTGTGCCACGAGCGTCGGGTAGATCGGCAGGCTCACGTACAGCGCGTGCGCGTTGCTGTTCGAGTTCACGATCGTCCACGCCGCGATGAGCTTGCCCGACTTCGCCGACGCGTCGAAGTTCTGCGTCACGCCGTACAGGCCGTTGCTCTTGCCCTCCGGCTTGTCACCCGTGTACGCGCCGAACAGCGCGACGCCCTTGGCCTTGGCCTGCTGCACCTGGGGCGTGATCGTGTTCAGCGTGATGCTCGTGGTCGCGATGTACTTGTAGCCGGCGTCGATGGCCTGTTGCAGGGCCTGGCCCGGCTTGGCGCTGTCGTAAGTGATGACCTTCGGCTGCCAGCCCAGCGCCTTCGCGGCCGCCTCGAAGCCCGGGTTCAGCAGCGAGCACGCCGCGGCCGAGCAGCTGAGGAAGGCGACCTTGATGCCCTTCTGCGGCGCGCGCGGCAGCGGGGTGCTGATGGGGATGTCCGTCGGCTCCTGAGCTGCCGCGGCGACGAGCGCTTTCGCGTTGTCGAGGCCGGTGCTGCCGGGCGCGCTGGAGTTCGCGGCGACCTGACTGGTCGAGGCGCCGACCGAACCGGCCCCGCCGGGCGGGCTCGAACCGGCGGAGGAGTCGCTGCCGTTGCCGCTGGATTTGCAGGCGGCGAGTGACAGGCTGCCGACCGCCAGCACGGCGGCGACGGCGAGGACGGGACGTTTCATCGGAAGCTCCTTGGAGATGCCTGTTGATCTGTTGGGTTCGACGGACATTCCTCATGAGATTTGACGGCGGTGGGCCAGTCACGAGGAGCGAACGTTGTGCGGTGGCATCGGGCGAGCGCCGCGGTGGCGGCGGGCTCCCGCCTGCCCAGCGCGTCCGGTGCCGTGCGAACGGCAGCCGTCGACGGCCGGGCAGCGCCCAGAGGGCTCCGGTCGTTCCGGGTGGCGACGCGATGGGCGCCGCCGTCCGGGGGTGTTGCGGGGCTGGTGTTGCTAGCCGAGTGGTGACTGGTCCCCGTACCGGCTCTCGATCCAGCCGACGACGAGGGTGAGATCGGCGATGCGCCAGCCGTCGGCCGTCCGCGTGCACGCGAAGGCATACCGGCTCGTCATCATCGTGACCACGTTGGGGTTCGTTTGGTAGTTCTGGTGGGAGATCAGGTAGGCCGTGACGTTCGCCCGATCGCCGTCGAGCTCGTAGGAGTACGGGCTGACCATGTGCTGCTGCCAGATCGTCGGTTCGGTCATCGCCGAGATCCAGTCGACGATCGTCGCGGCTCCGTGCATCGGCTCGTCCGCCGCGTACTTGGCCCGCGCGTCGGGCGTGAACGTGTCCAGCAGCAGCGCGCGATCGCGCGTGTCGCAGCCGACCGCGTACCGCTTGATGAGGTCCTCGAGAGCGGCTCGATCCTCGAGCACCTGCAGCCGGGCGAGGAGCTCGCCGACGTCGACCTGCGTGGCGGTCATGCCTGCACTCCCATCCAGACGCTCTTGACGTGGGTGAAGTCGAGCAGGCACGCCTCACCGAGCGCGCGCCCGTACCCGGACTGCTTCCAGCCGCCGTACGAAACGGCCGGGTTCACCGCCTGGTAGGTGTTCACCCACACCGTGCCGGCGCGGAGGGCTTCGGCGGCGCGGTGAGCCCGCGACAGGTCGTTCGTCCACACGCCGGCGGCGAGCCCGTACTGCGTGTCGTTCGCGATGCGGTACGCCTCGTCCTCGGTGTCGAACGGGATCACCGACATCACCGGGCCGAAGATCTCCTCCTGGGCGATGGTCATGTCGTTGCGCACGCCGGTGAAGATCGTCGGTTCCTGGAAGTACCCGTCGGCCGGCGGCGTGACCCGGCCCAGCGCCAGTTCGGCGCCCTGCTCCACGCCGACGTTGACGTAGCGCTGGACCTTCTCCCACTGCTCGCGCGAGATCAGCGGGCCCAGGTCGCTCATCTCGTCGAAGGCCGATCCGGTGTGCAGACCGGCCGAGCCCTCGACGACGGCCGCGACGAAGTCGTCGTAGATGCCGCGCTGCACGAGCGTGCGCGTTCCCGCCGTGCACACCTGGCCCGAGTTGCTCCACACGCCGGACATCGCCCCGGCGCTGGCGGCGGCGAGGTCGGCGTCGTCGAAGACGATGAACGGGCTCTTCCCGCCGAGTTCCAGGCTGACGTGCTTGAGGGTCGCGGCCCCGGCCTCGGCGATCTTGCGACCGGTCTCGGCCGAGCCGGTGAAGGAGATCTTGTCGACGCCGGGGTGACGGACCAACGCCGCACCGACCGCGCCGTCGCCGTGGACGACATTCACGACGCCCGGCGGGATCCCGGCTTCGAGGCAGAGCTCGGCGATCAGGGTGGCGGTGAGCGGGGTCTGCTCGGCCGGCTTCAGCACGACCGAGCAGCCGGCCGCGAGCGCCGGGGCGGCCGCGGCCCACACCGCCGACGGCCCGTTCCAAGGCATGATCAGCGCCGCCACCCCGATCGGCGCCCGGTGCTGGTACACGGCGAGGTCCACGCCGACCGGCGGGATCGAGCCCTCGAGCTTCGTCGGCCAGCCGGCGTAGTAGTGGAACGCGTTGATCGCGAACTCGACGACGAAGCTGGACCACTTCTTCAGGACGCCGGCGTCGAGCGAGTCGAGGTCACCCAGCACCTCGGTGTGGTCTTCGAGCAGCGTCGCGATCCGGCGCAGGCGCCGCTCGCGCTCCATCGGCGGCAGGTTGCGCCAGCGGCCGTCGTCGAAGGCGGCCCGCGCGGCGGCGACGGCGCGGTCGACGTCGACCTGTTCGGCTCGGGCGGCGTGGGCGATCGTGGCACCGGTCGACGGGTCGATGACCGCGAACGTCGCGCCACCGGCCGACTCCACCGTCTGCCCGTCGATGACGTGCCCGACCGTGCCCCGACCGAGGTACTTCTCGGCCTCAGCCGCTAGCAGCGGCAGGGTTTGCGTCGTCATTGTTGACCAGTCCTTTCGACCGGATCCGCGGCCGGCGCTTTTCGCCGAGACGAGAGACGAACAATCCGTGATCTACGCCTTCGCGCGCCGGTTCGGAGCTTGCTCGGGAAACGGCGTCGAAGTGACTCCGATTACACCTGCGCCGCTGCGGGCAGTCAAGGTTCCGGCCAAAATTCCTCAGGATGATTTCGCGGCCGTGTCGTTACGGGGCCGCAAGAACAGGGGCCGCCGGGCCGCCCTGTCGTGGAATGTCGGCCGTCCGGCACTGCGACTCGACCCGGCACGAATTGGCTCGTGATCGACCGCGTCGGCGCGGCCCGGTAATTCCGGCGAATTGGGCATGAGCCATTGCGGTGTGGTCGCACAGCGCATTCCTGCGGCGTCGCCGAAAGCGACGTTTGCCCGAGCAACCCCGTCATTCGGCGCTCTCGTCCGGCCCGGGTCGCCGCGCGAACGCGGAGCCGGCGGGCCGCCCCGTCGCGATCTCAGCCTTCCAGCCGACGTCTCCTGAAGTGAGTTCAGTTTAGCCCAGGACGGGTGCTCATCACAACCACTCGATCGCGTCGTCCAGCCGCCCGTGGAAGTGCGTCCGCAACGAGTCGAGGACGGCCTCGATGTGCTCCTCCATCAGCCGCCGGGCCGTGCGGTTGTGACCGGTGGCGATGGCGCGGGCGATGCTCTGGTGGTCGTCGTCGAGCTGCTTGCGCAGGAACCGGGGATCGTCGACCACGCCGGCCTGGTAGGTGACGATGTGGCCGAAGGAGGCGAGCGTGAGGTCGAGGACGCGGTTGTTGCTGAGCTCGCCGATCGCGTCGTGGAACTGCGTGTGCGTCTGCATGAAGGCGTCCACGGTCTCGCCGTCGTCGTAGT
>Ga0136846_1219240_pt1 | contig 16225 bp, 13 predicted proteins | sample HopSoiMetagenom2_FD_96841 | JGI IMG/M metagenome (GOLD analysis project Ga0136846, IMG submission 96841) | Grasslands soil microbial communities from Hopland, California, USA - 2 Assembly 2016 (version 4) | ecosystem: Environmental > Terrestrial > Soil > Grasslands | place: USA: Hopland... | reverse complement strand
CGCGACCATCGGCGCGGCCCGCGACTCCCATCAGGAAGTCAGCGGCCTCGGCTGGACTCACGCTTCCGAGTTTTGAGACGCTCACGTCCGCACCGGTCGAGGGAATACCGACGTAGGTGCGGAGCGCGACCACGGTTCGATCAGCAAGATCGAGCACCACGCGCACTGGGCCTGCCTGACACCGCTCACTCCCTTCGTTGGAGTTAAAGCCGTAGAAATTTCCGGGACCGGTCGAGATGTAAGTGCGTCCGTCGCCGCATACACCCGGCCGCGCTTTGTAGGTGAACTGCACTGAATGATCGGACGCGGACGCGACGCGGTTGGCGAGAGACTGCGCTGACGCGCTGGTGCCGGCGATCGCTCCAGCGAGCGCGATCGTAACGAAACGGCTGACGGTCATTTGTCGATGATCTCCAGTAAGAGCTTCTTGGTACGCGGATCATTCTTGCGCGACAGAGCGGAAATGGCGTAGCGGCGCATATCGGGATCGGTCCCGTTGCGCGCGATCTCGAGAAGCTTGTCCGCCGCCTGCGGCTCGTCTCGCTGAGCGAACAGTCCGATCAGCTGCTCGCGCAGCCGACGGTCGTCTGCTGCGTCGTACATCTTCGACAGATCCGCGATCGAGATGGTGGACCGGCCAACCGAGCGCAGGGCAGTCGCTCTCACATCAGGTGATTCGCTTTGATTGCGTACTATCGACAGCAGAAACTGATCGTTGTCGTTGCCGCCGATCCGCGCGATCGAGCGAATCGCTTCTCCTTTCAGCCGTGGCGTGTCGAGCCGGGGGTAGATCGATCGTAAGTAGGCTCCGTTGTCCCCCGAGCGATCTGCGCTGAGGCTCAAGAGCGCACTCGCGCGCAGACTCTCCGAGAGATCGGTGCGCTCGACTACGTTGTGCAGACTCTGGCGGGCGCGTGGGCTTTCGCTTCTGCCAAGCGCCGCGATCGCCGCGCGTTGGAGCTGCTCATTGCCGGGAGTGCGCGCCATCTCTTCAATTGTGGCGATCGGCTGATCGCCCGGCATCGCGGCCAGGAAACGAAGCGCATCGGCGCGCACTTGAATGTCGGGATCGTTGCGCGCGGCGGAGATGACGAGATCTCGCGCTTCGTCCTCAGTGCGACGCCCAAGCAGGTACAGCGCGGCGCGACGTAGAGTCGCCGAGCAGTCGTCGCGGCGGGCGAGAACACGGCGCAGAATCGGAGTCGTCGACTCCGGGTCCGTCTGACCGAGCGAGTTGAGCGCCTCCACCCGAACGGCGAGATCTTCACGGTCGCACACGCCGGGTTGAGTTGCAGCAGTCTGGAGTGCCTGTCGAGCGCTTTCGTCTCCGTCACGCGCGAGTGCCCCGCGGATTCTTGCCGCGAGAACCGGCGCGTCTGTCTGGAGCGATTGCTGACGAAAGCCGCGCCCACTGTCTTGCAGTGACACGAGTGCGACGCGCAAGTCGTCCTGTCCGCCGATTCGGTAGAGCGCGAAGGCACGCCAGTAACGGGCGTCGGAGGCATAAACCGAGTTGGGAAATTTCTGACCGATCTGGCCGAAGAGATCGGCGGCGCGGCGATACTCGCCTCGATTTAGCGCAGTACGCGCGAGTCTATAAAGCGAATCCGCGGGGTCTGTTTGCGCCCACGACTCGGGCGGATTGGAGGTGATGCCGCTGAATGCCTGGTCGAATCGGGACCGCCAGCCAGGGCTTGCCGCGGGAGTAATCGCGATGAGGGGCGTTACCCCTGGAACGGCTGGTCGCATTGCGATCATCGGCACCGCCGGCATCGCAATGCGCGGAGCGAACGCCATCGGTGGTATGTCTGGGCTGTACGGTACATCGGGCATGTCAGGGATCTCGGGCATTTCCGGCATCTCGAGATCGAAATCGATGTCGGAAAGCGCGCCGAGAGGCGCCAACGCCGGCCCGATCAGATCCAGGTCCATAACCATTGGTGCAAGCAGCGGCATATCCGGGATGTCCGGTATATCCGGGATGTCCGGCATGTCGGGCATGTCGGGCAAGTCCGGCATCTCGATGTCGATAACAGCAGGGGGCGCGGCAGGCGCGGGTGGTGCCGACGGCGCGGGAGTCGGGTTTTGCGCCGCGAGCGGCAGCGCGCAAACGAAAGCTGCAGCGATAAGAGTGGCTCTGGTCATCCTGGTTCTCACTCGGAGGATTGAGTTGTGGCGACTGCGGAATTGAGGCGTGACAGCACATCTCCCTGCTCGACTGCCTGATGAATCAGATCGAGGTCGCTGCGCGAACGCTCGTTGCGGAGGCGCGCGATCTGAACCAGCACCAGCTCCAGATCGTCGAGCAGCGAGCGCAGCTTGACATCGCGCGATGCCGCGGGCGAATCGATCAGCAGTCGAGTCGTGACGAGAAGATCCGCGGCCTTGTTGGCAAACGCTGAATCTGCGGTCTTGCTTCCGTCGCTGGCCGGCAGAGAAATGAGAAGCGCCGCAGCCTGGCCGAGGTACTGGTGAGTCTGATCGCGGTACGCGTCCGCGACCGCCGATGTCTCTCGCGGAACGGCACTCTGTGCGACGGGGGCAGGTACCGTCGCGGGCGGCTTGGCTCGCGGAAGTAACGCACCGATACCAATACCAACGAGCAACGTTGCAGCGGCGAGCCACGGCGTCGTCAGGAAACTGCTACGCGATGTCAATTTCGACAGTGGCGAATTGAAGTGAGCATCCTCGATCACGCCCCACATCTCGTCAAGCGGAGGCGGCGGCGGAGCGTTGAAGCTCCGCGGCAAATCGCTAATCACTTCTTCGAAACGATCTTCGTCCATCGTCCTACTCCTTGAATGCAGCCAGTGCTTCTCTCAGTTGCGCTCTTGCGACAGAAAGCCGGCTCTTACAGGTGCCTTCGGGGACACCGAGCATGACCGCAATTTCCGCATGCGTATAACCTTCAACGTCGTGCAGTATCAGCGTGGTGCGATAGGCTTCTGACAGACGGTTCACCGCCCTTTCGATCGATTCCTTCAAATCGGGCTCGGCTTCCGCCGCGGTGGATTCGATCGAGTGAGCCTCGTCCAGCGCTACTTCGCGCCCAAACCGTACCTCGTTGCGCCGTGCATTCGACACGACCGTGACGACGATGCGGTGCAGCCACGTTGAAAAAGCGGCTTCGCCGCGAAACTGCGACAACCTCGAGAACGCGCGGATGAATGCATCCTGCGTAAACTCCCGCGCTTTCTCTGGGTCACCACTCAGTCGATAAGCGAGCGAGAACACCCGGGGTGCGTGCATGTCGTACAGCGCCCGCCCGGCCAGCCTATCTCCCTCGATGATACGGGCGATAAGCTCCGCTTCGTTCACTCGCTGATCGTCACGACCATGCTTACTACCTTCGACACGGCGATGCCCAGAACCGTTCGGTGGGAGGTGAGGAGTACGGATTGAGGCGTTCGGACCAAACTGCCAGACCTTCGAACTACGGATTAATTGAGGAGTGCGGAGAGTCCGAATTCCTCGATTAATCCGCAGTCCGCCGATCTGGTCGTTTAGTCCGAACGCCTCAATCTCGGTTCAGCGGACGCCCCTTCGATCGACGAGTCCCGCTTCCAAAGAGTCGCGGACGTCATATGGTATGACCCGTACGGGGAAATCCGCGCTCTTGTTCCAGCCGAGGGAGAAGGCGCGGACGCGCAGCATCACTTCCTGCGCTTCGGCTGGATCACCGAATGGAGTTTTTCTCCAGCGATAAGTCTCGCGCAGGATCTTCGACGTCATGCGCAAACTGGCCATCGAGGCGTGCGATGTCAGAGTGACGAGCGCACCTCCTCCTTCGCGTGCGGCACGAGAGAGGCGAACTGTCTCCGTTCCTTCCGGCTCGATGCCGGCGATGACGACGAGCGCGAATCCACCACAGCGCAGAAGTTCTTCGGCGCCACGCAATCCGTGTTTGCGTGTCTTTGGACGAACCAGGATCGTGCCTTCTTCCAAGAACGGTCCGGCAACAGTGCCGAGTCCATCGATCCAGACTGCGCGCTCACCCTGTGCAACGGTGGTGTTACACGCCGCTCTCAGTACCGCAGTTGCTCCACCTTGCGGCATCCAGACCGTGAGTCTTCCACGCGGCAAGCCATGTCCTGGTAGAATTCCATCGAGCGCGCTGATCCCGGTTGCCACCGGCTCCGCGGTCCGGTGGGTGACTGGTGTTGCATCAGGAAATCGATGCTCGATGAGTGCGCGGAGTGCGGCGTTGCGATCGGACATAGCTCTGCTATAGTATACCGAATATATACCGAAGGCAATATCCAGACCGAGGGAGTGGGAAGCGTTGACGCCTCCCACCGCCATCGTCCGCGAGGCGTGATTGTTGAATTGGGTACAAATCATCGCCTCACCAAAAATCTCATCAGTTTAAGAGCTCAACATTGTTCAATAGATACTTCTCGATCCTTCCAGTAGCGGTCATCAGCTCGTTCGGCTGCGCGGCGAGCAAGGACGCAACTCCGTCGCCGACACGTCAGGCGATTTCACCAGAGGGACCTCCGACCGCGCTCGCTGCAGAGCCAACGCCGCCAATTGTGGCGAGCGCGACAACGACCACAACTGCGTCGAGCACCGTGAAGGGAGTCGGTAAGGATTCCGCAGCCAAGGATCCACCGATCACCGTGCCAACGATCAAAGGGCGCACGAAAAAGGACAGCCTCGCTCTCGTCGCCGCAGTCAAAGCCGGATTGGCAAACAAGGATTGGCCGGTGACGACCGCGCCGCGACCGCTTCCTGGCGCGATCCTCCCGCAAAAGAGAATCGTCGCCTACTACGGAAATCCGCTCTCTAAAAAGATGGGTATCCTCGGCGAGCTGCCGCCCGACCAAATGCTGGCGCGCTTCGACAAGGAAATCGCGGCGTGGACCAGGGCAGATCCATCGCATCCAGTGCAGCCGGCGCTGCATCTGATCGCAGTCGTGGCGCAGGGAGCACCCGGCAGGGACGGTAAGTATCGTCTGCGAATGACCGACAGCCTGATCAACATGGTTTACGGTTGGGCGCAGAAAAAGCACGCAATCACGTTCCTGGATGTACAAGTCGGACAAAGCACTGTGCAGGAAGAATTGCCTCGACTCGTTCCATTTCTGAAGCGTCCTGACGTGATGCTCGCGATCGATCCCGAGTTCTCGATGAAGGATGGGAGTAAGCCCGGTACGAAGATCGGCACCATGACTGCAAGCGACGTGAACTTCGCGATCAATCTGCTGTCGGGACTCGTCAAGCAGTACAACCTGCCCCCGAAGATTCTGATAGTGCATCGATTCACGCGGCGCATGCTCAGTGACTCGAAGGCGATAAAGCTCGATCCACGGGTGCAGGTGGTCATCAACATGGATGGCTGGGGGCAGCCATGGCTCAAGTACGATTCGTATCGCGCGTATGTGGAAGCCGAGCCGGTTGAGTACACCGGGTTCAAGCTCTTTTATCACAACGACACGAAAAAGGGCGATCCGCTGCTGACACCTGCGGAAGTACTGATGCTGAACCCGAAGCCTCTCTATATACAGTATCAGTAGCTCACCGAGCTTACCCGCACCGCGTATTATTGAAGACGGTCATCACACGATGACCGTCTTTTTTTTTCTGCCGTGAGGCTCACCCATGACGACACGACGGGAGTTCCTGGCGGGAATGGCTGCCGCCAGTCTGACGGCGCAGCCGATTTTCCGCGAGAGCGCGATCAAGTCCCTCTTCCGCGCGGGTGCCATCGCCGCCGGTCGGTCGCCGAACGCAGTCGCCGACGACGAATCGTACTGGGCGGAGATCCAGCGTGCGTTCGACGCCGATCGCACGATGATCAATCTCAACAACGGCGGCTGCAGTCCAACCCCGAGTCACGTGCTCGAGGCGATGATCCGCGATCTGAGATTCTCGAACGAGCTGCCCGTCGAGCACATGTGGCGCGTGCTCGAGCCGCGGGTCGAGAGTGTTCGCCGCGATCTGGCAAGCGAGTTCGGCTGCGATCCGGAGGAGATGGCGATCACGCGTAACGCGTCGGAGGCAAACGAGATCATGATCATGGGTCTCGATCTCAAGCGCGGTGACGAAGTAGTCGTTACCAACCAGAACTACCCGCGCATGCTGACGGCGTGGGACCAGCGAGCTCGGCGCGAGGGAATCGTCGTCAAGCAGGTCTCGTTCAAGGTGCCCCCGCCGTCGGACGAATACCTGGTCGATCAATTCAAGGCGGCAGTGACACCGAAGACCAGGGTGATCGAAGTCACCCACATCACCAATCTTACCGGGCAGATAATGCCCGTTCGGCAGCTCGTCGACTTCGCGCGCCCACGCGGCATCGAGGTGTTCGTCGATGGCGCGCATGCGTTCGCCCATTTCCCGTTCAAGCGCGACGATCTCAACTGCGACTATTACGGAACGAGCCTCCACAAGTGGCTGCTCGCCCCAGTTGGGACCGGCTTCCTGTACGTGCGGAAGAACAAGCAGAAGAATCTCTGGCCGCTGATGGCCGCCGATGTGAAACAGGACAACGACATCAGGAAGTACGAAGAAATCGGAACTCATCCAGCTGCCAATCACAACGCGATCTCAGCTGCCCTCGCATTCCATCACGGGATCGGTGTCGAGCGCAAGGTTGCCCGGCTTCGTTACCTGCGTGATCGCTGGGCGAAGCGCCTGGTCGCCGAGAGCCCGCGAATATCTGTGTTGACGCCGCTCGACAACCGGCAGTCCGGCGCGATCGCGCTCTTCCAGGTCGACGGCATCGACAACATCAAGCTCGGGCAGTGGCTGTTCAATCAGCATCGCATCGTGAACACACCGATCGTGCACGCGGAGTTCAAGGGAATTCGGATTACCCCGAACGTCTACACGACTCTCGACGAGATCGATCTGTTCGCGGACAAAGTGCTGGAAGCGGCGAAGAAAGGAATTCCATCCTGATGCGGCTCACAATCAACGCGAGTTAAAACCGTATGCTATTCATAGCGATCGGCCTCCTTGCCGGAGTCATAGCGGGGATTTTTGGCATTGGCGGCGGGATTGTCATCGGGCCGGCGCTGATTCTGCTGGCTAAGTTTCAGCCGCAGGCCGCGACCGGAACCTCACTGGGTGCTTTGCTGCTCCCGGTCGGCGCATTGGGCGCGTGGGAATACTGGCGCCGCGGACACCTCAACATCGCAGCATCGCTGTGGATCGCGCTTGGGTTGTTCATCGGCGCGTGGTTCGGCGCGCGTCTGGCCCAAATGATCTCCGGCACCCAGCTCCAGAGGGGCTTCGCGATTTTTCTGGTTTTGATTGCGATTCGCGTCTGGATCAAAGCCTAGATCGCTACCGCCTCAACTTCACTCGACAAAACAATGTTACTCCTCAGAACGGCGAGCCTGCTGATCATCTCGAACATCTTCATGACGTTCGCCTGGTACGCCCATCTTCGTAATCTCAGCAACCGGCCGTGGTACATCGCTGTCATCCTGAGCTGGGGAATCGCGCTGTTCGAGTACATGTTCATGATCCCGGCGAATCGAATTGGCGCGACACAGCTGTCGCTCCCGCAGCTCAAGGTTCTGCAGGAGGCGATTACGCTGACGGTATTCGTGCCGTTCGCCGTTTTCTACATGAGACAGCCGCCGCGGCTGGACTTTCTGTGGGCGGCGTTGTGCATAGTTGGGGCGGTGTTCTTCATGTTTCGCGGGCACATCTCGGCGTAGAGATCGCGGCGCGTAGCCGGCAATCACAGAACCAAAGCCGTGAGCTACCAGCTTGGGGAGCTGTTTAGCGCCGAGCTCGAAGCACTTCGAGATGTCAAAGGGCTCTTATCTCCGGATACCTGGAGAACGCCCAGATCCCAAAGATCAACATCACAAGTCCCCCGCCGAATATCGCCCACTCTACTCCGATGTAGTCGGCCACTAGTCCGGCGAGGAAAGACCCGATTGGTGGAAAGCCGACGTATACGAAGATGTAGGTGGCGACGACGCGGCCGCGCAGCTCGTCGGGCACGACGGACTGGATGATTCCGTTGGACAGCGCGCCATTGATCAACATCGCCAGGCCAAGGAACAGCAGTGCTGCGGCTGCGAGATGGACTGAGCGTGTCAGAGCAAACAGCATGATCAGGCCGGCGTAAAGGTAGGCGGTGATGTTGTAGAGCCGGCCGCGCTTGATGCGCACACCGAGTCCGGCGAGGGAAAGTGCTCCCGTCAGCGCACCGATTCCAACGAATGTAAGAAGCAAACCGTAGCCGCCGGCGCCCGTGTGTAGCACATCCCGCGCGATCACCGGCATCATCGACAAATACTGAAAGCCGAAGATCGAATACACGGCGACGACTGCCATCAAGCCCGTTACTGCGCGGTTGGAGCGGATGTACTGAAAGCCCTGCTTCAGCTGCTCGATGGGAGAGACGAGATATTCGCGCGGGACCCATCGCGGCAGACGCACCTGAAACAGACTCCCCAGCACTGCGAAATAACTGACAGCGTTGATGGCAAAGCAGGCAGCGACTCCCCACTTGGCGAGCACGATCGCGGCAATGGACGGCCCGATGATACGAGCGAGGTTGAATCCGCCGGAATTGAGCGCGATCGCATCGACCAGATCATCGCGCGTTACCAGCTCGACGATCATTGCCTGGCGCGCAGGAATCTCGAACGCCGAGATGACGCCATTGAGTGTGGTGAGAACCAGTAGGGAGACAAAATCGATTCGGCCGGACCACGTAAACCACCACAGCGCTCCCGCCTCTGCGAGCAGCAAGGCCTGGCATACGATCACGATCCGCAGCTTGTTGTAGCGATCGGCGACGACTCCACCGTAGAGCGAAAGGAGGAGCACTGGAAAACTGCCCGCTGCACTGACAACGCCGACCAGGAAAGCGCTGTTGGTGAGCTCGAGCGCAAGCCAGCCCTGCCCTACCGTTTGCATCCACGTTCCGATCAGCGAGACAGTCTGACCGATCCAGAAGAGTCGGAAATTCCGGTGGACCTGAAGCGCTCTGAAAGGGTTGATCGAGCGCGGGCGCGCGCGGGCCGGCGTCGGCACCGATTTTCGGGCAGGTGTCGGTGTGGTCGCGGGGCCTCCAATGGGGTTAGCCATGCCGCAGAGGATTATACACGCTCTGCGTCCCCGGCTGTATGTTTGGGTTATGCGCTTCCACACCTATTCGAAGTTCAGTCCGGAAGCTGCTGATGCCGTCGATCTGCAGGCGCTGCTGGATAAGCTCGCCGATTTTCTGCTGCAATCGGGTTTCGCCGGTGGACAGAGCTTCAATCCGTACTTCGACGATTTCGATTCGGAGCCCGATCACTCGGTCGAAGCATTGCGGCAGGCGATACTCGACGCCCTGATCGAGAGCGGCCAGTTCACGCCCGATCTGCTCGAAGCGCTCCGCGGCGACGGCAACAAGGAGTCACAGCAGAAACTCGGTGAGCTCCTCGATCAGCTGATCCAGCGGCTGGCGCAGGAAGGCTATCTGAACCTTCAAGCCCCGCCGCAGATGCCGGCCGGTCATCAGCCAGTCACCGGCAAAGGAAGTCTGGCGCAAGCGGCGTCGAAGAGCGTGCAGTTCAATCTCACCGACAAAGGCATCGACTTCCTCGGCTACAAGAGCCTGCGTCACATCCTGAGCTCGCTCGGCAAGTCGAGCTTCGGATCGCACGACACGCCGCACCTGGCGACGGGGATCGAAGCGGACGGCTACAGCAAGACGTACGAGTTCGGCGACGTTCTCAACATGGATGTCAACGAGACGCTCAAGAATTCACTGCTACGCACCGGCTCGCTCGAAGTGCCGATGGACATCGATTACGAGGATCTGATGGTGCGTCAGGCAGAGTATCGGTCGTCGTGCGCGACGGTGCTGATGCTCGACACATCGCACTCGATGATTCTCTACGGTGAAGACCGATTCACCCCGGCGAAGAAAGTCGCGCTCGCGCTCACCCATCTCATTCGCACCCAGTTCCCCGGCGATACGCTGCAGGTTGTGCTGTTCCACGACTCCGCTGAAGAGATTCCGCTCTCGACTTTGCCGCAAGCGCAAGTCGGTCCGTATCACACCAACACCGCGGAAGGGCTGAAGCTCGCGCGCCGCCTTCTGATGGCGCAGAAGAAGGACATGCGGCAGATCGTGATGATCACCGACGGCAAGCCGAGCGCGATGACGATGCCCAACGGCCAGATCTACAAGAACTCGATGGGGCTCGACAGCACGGTCATCGCGACGACGCTGCGAGAAGTGGCGAATTGTCGACGGGCCGGCATTCTGATCAACACCTTCATGCTGGCGCGTGACCGTGCGCTCGTTGAATTCGTGAAGCGGGTGTCTGAGATCAGTCGCGGCAAGGCGTATTTCACCAACACGATGACGTTGGGACAGTTCATTCTGATGGACTTCTTGCGGAAGAAGACGCAGAAGATCTCGTAACTCCCACAAATTGAGCGCATGCAAATCACCAGAGTCTTCCCCACTCTCGCGATCGGACTCGTCGTTGCCTGTGCATCGGTGCCGCGCACCCCTGGATCAGCGCCATATGACGTTCTGATCACCAACGCCCGAATTGTCGACGGTACCGGGAATCCGTGGTACCGTGGAGCGGTTGCGACGCGCGGTGATCGGATTGCTTATGTCGGCCCCGCGGTCAATGGAATGACCGCAGCGCGGGTGATCGACGCGCACGAAGAGGTGGTTGCGCCAGGGTTCATCGACATGCTCGGCCATAGCGAGTTCGTGATTCTGCGCGGGCCGCACGCGGTGTCGAAGATCACCCAGGGGATTACTAGTGAGATAACCGGCGAGGTGTCGTCGGCGTGGCCCAACGTCGCGCTCGGGAGAGAGCCAAATCCGCGCTATCCATGGCGCTCGCTCGGCGAGTACTTCGCGTTTCTCGAGAAAAGCGGCACCGCCATAAATCTCGGCACCTACGTCGGGACAAGCTCGGTACGCGAAGCGGTAATGGGAGATGCGACGAGACATCCGACCGACGCCGAGATGCGGCAGATGGGCGCTCTCATCGACTCGGCGATGCGCGACGGCGCGTTTGGGGTCGGCACAGGACTGATTTATCTGCCCAGTACTTTCTTCTCGACCGACGAGCTGATCGCGCTGACGAAGTACGCGACGCCTTACAGGGGCGGTTACGCCGCGCACATCAGGAGCGAAGGCGCCGGGCTTCTCGATGCAATCAGGGAGACGATTCGCATCGCGGCCGGGGCGAATACGTGGGCCGAGATTCGACACATCAAGTCCCGATCGCTCGAGCAGATGCAACAGGCGGTCGCATTGATCGATTCAGCTCGACGCGCGGGCATCGACATCACGGCTGACCAATACCCCTACATCGCCAGCGGGACCAGCCTGCAGGCGATGCTGAATACGTGGGTGCAGGAAGGCGGCGACGACTCGCTCATCGCCCGACTCAGGTTGCCAGCGATCCGCTCGCGGCTGAAACAGGAGCTTGGCGCTGACAGCGCGCAGGGCATTCGCACAGCAGCACGCACCATGGTCAACGAGGTCGGCGCCGATTCGCTGAAGATCTATCAGGGCAAGTTTCTTACTGATATCGGCAAGATGCGCGGGCAAGATGCTTACGACGCCGCGTTCGACATTCTGGTCGCTGACAGCGCGCGCACCAGCGCGATCTACTTCTCGTTCAACGAAGACGCTCTGCGATATGTGATGCGCCAACCATGGGTTTCCGTCGGGCAGGACGCCGGCGCGGTCAGTCCTGATTCGACCGGCAAGTTTCGGGACCGCGGCCATCCCCGCGGCTTCGGAACCTTTCCGCGCATTCTTGGACGCTACGTGCGACAGGATTCGGTGATTACGCTCGAATTCGCGATCCGCAAAATGACCTCGCTCGCGGCGCAGCGTGTGGGCATCGAAGATCGGGGATTGCTGAAGCCGGGGATGTTTGCCGACATCACGGTGTTCGATCCAAACACCGTGATCGACAATTCCAGCTTCGAGAATCCGTCCCAGGTTGCAAGTGGCATCAATTACGTCTTCGTGAATGGCGTGGCGGTCCTTGACGGTGGTAAAGTGACCAATGCGCTGCCGGGCCGGGCGCTGAGGGGTCCGGGTTACCGCCGCTAGACTGATCCGCAGAGTTCAGTCTGGCTGAAGCGCCGATCATGCATAGGTTCTGTCTGATCGGCCGATGAGATCACTGCCTACCATCGATATCCACAAATTCGGCGGCGCCGCACTCGCCGACGCCGGCGCAATCCGCGGCGTCATCGCTATCATCGCCGGCGACACATCGCAAAAAGTCGTCGTCGCCTCGGCGATACTTGGGGTAACTGACGAGTTGGTGGTAATGGCGCACACTGCCGCCAATGGCGAATCAGTGAAGCCCGCAATTGAAGCGCTGCGCCAGCGGCACATTGGCGTTGTCCGCGCACTCGGGATCGACGAGGAACTGAACGCCGAGCTGGCGAAAGGCTTCGAGGAGTTGGAAGCGCTATCCCTACACATCGCTTCGCACCGTGACTTTCCGTCCGCGCTGAGCGATCAACTGCTTTCTCATGGCGACCGACTCGCCGCACGTATACTGGCAGCAGCGCTGAGCACTACCGGCACGCTAGCTCAGTTCATCGATGGCGTCGATATCATTCGTGCTGACGGGCCGCACGGCAACGCCACACCTGATATCGAGCGAACCGCCGCAACAGCAACCGAGGCGTTGCGCCCACTCGTCGATCGCGGCGTCGTGCCGGTGGTGCCGGGGTTCGTTGGGCGCTCGCGCGACGGCGAGATTGTCACGCTCGGTCGCGGCGGATCGGATCTGACCGCCACGGTTCTCGGCCGAGTCCTTGGCGCGCGGGAAGTTATTCTCTGGAAGGACGTACCAGGGCTACTCACCGCTGACCCACGCGTCGTGCCGGATGCCCGACTAATTCCGACGTTGCACGTCCGCGAGGCATCGGAACTCGCATACTACGGAGCGAAAGTGCTCCACCCGCGATCGCTGATCGCGCTGGAGCCAGGCACGCGCATAGTCATTCGGCCATACGCCGATCCATCAGCGGCAGGAACGGAGATTGTCGTCGAGCGGGAGCGACGACAGGGAGCGAGACGCACTCGCCACCCGGTCAAGGCATTGACCGCGATCTCGGGACAGACACTGGTTACAATCGCCGGCAACGGGATGGTTGGGGTTCCCGGCGTAGCGGCGCGCGCATTCGGTGCGCTCGAGCGGGCAGGCGTCTCCGTGTCGCTGATCTCGCAAGCCTCATCGGAGCACTCGATCTGCATGGGCATTCCGAGCACCGCGTCCGACGTTGCGGCCGCTGCTTTACGCGAAGCCTTCGCCGCCGAGCTGGCGCGCCACGAGATCGATGCGATAGAAGTTCGTCCGGATCTGGCGACGATTGCAGTGGTTGGACTCGGCATGGCCGGCACGCCGGGCGTTGCGGCGCGGTTGTTCAGCGCCCTGGCGGATGAGGAAGTCAACATCGTGGCGATCGCCCAGGGCGCGAGTGAGCTGAACATCTCGGTCGTAATCGAGGGTAACGACGCGGCCAAGGCGCAACGCGCAATTCATCACGCGTTCCGGCTCGGCAAGATCGGTGGCGGGGCGGCCATCCATCCCGAACACGCTGACGTCGTCATCCTCGGCTTCGGCCAGATTGGCCGTGAGCTGGCGATGCAGATGACGACTCGTTCCGCGCGTCCAGCAGACGGCCAGGCGCGAATCGTGGGAGTGGTGGATCGCAGCGGATACGTCTTCGATGCACGCGGACTTTCCGCAAAGCGACTGGAAGCCATAGCGGAGGCAAAGGTTGCGCGCACTCCGCTCTCGAGCGTGCGACGCGGTGTCCGTGCGACCGCCGACGAAGCAATCGCCGCGATGACCGGGCACGCATTGTCGAGACCGATACTCGTCGACGTCACTGCCGGCGACACGGTCCCGGTGCTGGTCAGGGCGATCGAGCGCGGGATGGACATCGTGCTTGCCAACAAGCGGCCGCTCGCGGGAAGCGAGAGCGACGCACGAACATTGTCACAGGCAGCAGCGGCGAACGATCGGCGAGTACTTCATGAAGCGACCGTTGGCGCCGGCCTCCCCATCATCGACACGATTCAGAAGTTGGCTGAGTCGGGCGACCAGATTCTGCGAATCGAAGGCGCGCCTTCGGGGACGCTTGGATATTTGCTCAGCGAGATGGGACGCGGAACTGCTTTTTCGTTGGCCCTGAAAACAGCAATGCAGCTCGGCTACACTGAACCCGATCCACGCGACGATTTGTCCGGCATGGATGTCGCGCGCAAGGCGCTCATACTCGGTCGACTCATCGGATTTCCCGGCGAGATTTCCGACGTGGAGGTCGAGTCACTGGTGCCCGAGCCCCTGCGCGACGTTCCGCTCGACGTTTTTCTGAAACGCCTGAGCGTAGCGGATGCCGACTGGGAGCGGCGCATCCGCGAAGCACGCGACGCGGGTACCGTCCTGCGCTATCGCGCGACGGTAACGAAACGTGATGCGCGGGTCGGGATCGTGGCCGTCGACGCGAAGAGCTCGCTGGCATCGCTGGCTGGGACGGACAACCACTTCTCGTTCACGACCCGCCGCTATCGTGCGAATCCGCTTGTCATCACCGGGCCAGGTGCGGGCGCGGCAGTGACGGCAGCAGGCGTGCTCAACGATGTGTTGAAGCTCGCAGGATCGCGCTGACGTGACGACACGCCTCCGTTGTGAGTCGTGCGCGACTGAATGGGACGAGCTCGACACCACGACAACGTGTCGAAAGTGCGGCGGTTTGCTCTCGCTGGAATGCGAGCCGCCCGTCAAGCGGGATCGTACGCTGCGAGAGATGTTCGATCACCGGCTGGCGCCTGCTCGCGCGCCAGGGAACAGTGATGCAAGAAGATCCGGCGTCTGGCGATTTCGTGAGCTGGTACTGCCAACAATCGCCGATGCAGACGTTGTCACTCAATGGGAAGGCAATACTCCGCTACTTCACCGCGACACGATCGCAAGTTGGGCGGGGACCTCCGAGCTCTGGCTCAAACACGAGGGACATAATCCAACCGGATCCTTCAAGGACCGGGGCATGACAGTCGCGGTGAGCAACGCGAAACGTATCGGTGCGCGCGCGGTCTCGTGTGCATCGACTGGCAATACATCAGCCTCACTCGCTGCGTACGCGGCGCTCGCCGGTATTCCGGCAATTGTGCTGGTGCCCTCCGGTCAAATCGCACTCGGCAAGCTGGCGCAGACACTGGCATACGGCGCCCGCACGTTGATGGTGCGCGGCGATTTCGACGCCTGTCTTCGATTGGCGCGCGAGGCAGCCGAGAAACTTGGAGTTTATCTGGTGAACTCCATAAATCCGTTTCGTATTGCCGGGCAAACGACGATAGTGTTCGATCTGCTGCAACAGCTCGACTGGCGCTCACCGGACTGGATTGTTGTCCCAGCCGGCAACCTCGGGAATACCGCCGCATTCGGAGTGGCGCTCCGCCAGGCTCGCGAGAACGGATTGATTGAGTCTTCGCCCAGGCTCGCTGCGGTGCAGGCAGAAGGGGCAGCGCCTTTTTCGCGGAGCTTCAAGTCGGGATTTGCCAGGCGCGAAGTCGTTCACGCTGAGACGGTGGCGACGGCAATCAAGATTGGAGACCCGGCGTCGTACGAACGTGGCGTGCGCGCAATTCGCGAAAACAACGGCGTCGTCCTCGATGTTTCTGACTCTGAAATCCTTGAAGCGAAAGCAGTCATCGATGCCAGCGGTGTCGGCTGTGAGCCGGCTAGCGCGGCAAGTGTGGCCGGAGTGCGGCGGCTGGTTCGAGACGGAATCATTCGCAAAGGTGAGCGGGTCGTCGCCGTTCTCACCGGACACATCCTCAAGGATCCTGGCATCCTGATCGACTATCACAAGGATGGAAAGCAGTCGCTCGCCAATCCTCCGCTGGAGATCGACGCATCCATAGAGGCGGTAGAGCGCGTGCTGGATTTCGGCGCGACCGGGCAAAGGCGATGAAACGACGACCACCAATGACGGCGCGCGTTCGAGTTCCAGCGAGCACATCCAATCTTGGTGCTGGATTCGATTGTGTCGGAGTAGCAGTCGACCGATGGGTTCGCGCGTCCGTCGAAGTGAGCGACAAATCCCCCGGGACTACCATCACGCGAGGCGGAGCAGTCGCTGGCTTGTCGCATCGTGCCGAAGAAGATCTCGTCCATACTGGGTTTCGACTGGCGTGTGATGCTTGTGACACGCCCTTGCCGCGTGGGATCTCTTACAACGTCACATCGACCATACCCGT
>Ga0136846_1236126_pt1 | contig 16236 bp, 14 predicted proteins | sample HopSoiMetagenom2_FD_96841 | JGI IMG/M metagenome (GOLD analysis project Ga0136846, IMG submission 96841) | Grasslands soil microbial communities from Hopland, California, USA - 2 Assembly 2016 (version 4) | ecosystem: Environmental > Terrestrial > Soil > Grasslands | place: USA: Hopland... | reverse complement strand
GGAGATCTGGTCAATGCTTTCATGCTGGCGCAGGAGAATATTGATGAACTGAGCGGGCGGGCGTTCAACATGGGCGGCGGTCCGAAGAACACCGTGAGCCTGCTGGAGTTGCTGCAGATCATCGAGGATGTGCACGGGAAAAGGCCGGAAGTGAAGTTCGACGATTGGCGGGCGGCGGACCAGCAGTATTACGTTTCCGATACGAGGAAATTTTCCGAAGCGACCGGTTGGAAGGCGAGAATGGGTGTCACAGATGGCGTCGCAGAGTTGTACCATTGGCTGCTGGAGAATGTGGATAGTAACTCGATTGTGAGTGGCCGCTGGACAGAAGCGCTCGCGAGCAAAAATGGGAACGGGCGTTCAGCCGGCAACGGATTTACGCGCAACGGAGCGCCACGGAGCAAGCGGCTGTTGCAAGCCAGCGGCCGAAAAAAACTTGTTCGTGCTTAACGTTAAAGCAGAGCGAACCTGAATTGCTCGAACTTCGGTTCGAGCGTACCAACGATGGAACAGACGCGCATGTGGTCTGCGGTGCTTACCGCGCCAAGGAAGTTCGAGATCAGAAGCGTGCCCCTGCCGACGCCCGCTGAGGATGAGGTGCGTGTGCGCCTGGAAGGCTGCGGCGTCTGCGGTTCCAATCTGGCGCCGTTCGAGGGACGTCCATGGTTTGCGTATCCAAGAACGGCCGGAGAGCCAGGACACGAAGGCTGGGGAGAAATCGACGCCGTGGGCGCGAAAGTAACGGGTTTCAAAAAAGGGGAACGAGTGGCGGTGCTTTCGTACAACGCTTTCGCGGAATATGACATCGCGAAAGAGAGCGCTGTGGTCGGATTACCTCCTTCACTGGAGAAGAAGCCTTTCCCAGGGGAAGCGCTGGGCTGCGCGATCAACGTATTTAGGAGGTGCGACATCAAGGCCGGGGAGAGTGCAGCGATTGTGGGAGTTGGTTTTATGGGCGCACTGCTTACGGCGTTAGCGGCAAAGGCAGGCGCCAGGGTGATTGCAATCGCGCGCCGACCATTCGCGCTGGAAATCGCGAAGAGGATGGGGGCTGAGCATCTCATAGAGATGGATGATCACGGAAAAATAATTGAGAAAGTGAAAGCGCTGACAAATGGCGCCGGTTGTGACCGGGTAATTGAAGCAGTGGGCGCTCAGTGGCCGCTGGATTTATCCGGAGAACTTACGCGGGAACGGGGAAAACTCATTATCGCCGGTTATCACCAGGATGGTCCGCGGCAGGTGAATATGCAGCTTTGGAACTGGCGGGGACTGGATGTGATTAACGCGCATGAACGCGATCCGCGAATTTACGAGGACGGCATGCGTGAAGCGGTATGGGCGGTGACGAGCGGCCAGATGAATCCCTGGCCTTTGTACACGCATACTTTTCCGCTGGAAGAGATCAACAATGCTTTCCACGCGATGGCCGAACGGCCGACGAACTTCATGAAGGCAATTGTGAAATTATGATCGGCGCGGCGACTCCATCAAACCAGTTCAGCTCGGCGCGACTGCCGCTAACGAAGCCGCGCTTAGGTTTTCTGGGAGTTGGGTGGATCGGACGAAATCGCATGGAAGCGATGGTCCGGAGCGGACTGGCGGAGGTGGTTGGGATTGCTGACGCTATCGAGGCCAATTCAGTTGAGGCGTCGAAATTGTCGCCTGAGGCGACTCGCGTTTCCAACCTAGATGAATTGCTGGAGATGGATTTAGACGGAGTGGTAATCGCGACTCCAAGCGCATTGCATGCGGAACAGGCGAGCGCGGCATTAGAGGCCGGTCTGGCAGTATTTTGCCAAAAACCACTGGCGCGGACGGCTGACGAGACGCGCCGAGTGATCGAGGCCGCCCGCACTGCCGATCGGCTCCTGGCGGTTGATTTATCGTATCGATTTAGTTCAGGCATTCAGGAAATCAAAAGAATCATCGACCAAGGGGAGTTGGGGAAAGTCTTCGCGGCGGATCTTGTTTTCCATAACGCATACGGGCCGGATAAAGGGTGGTTTTATGATTATAAACTCTCTGGAGGCGGCTGCGTCATCGATCTGGGGATCCACCTGGTGGATCTGGTGTCGTGGATGCTCGACAGCTATCCACGCGCAAAGATAACGAGCCGGCTATTTTCTCATGGGGAACCGCTTACTCCAGGCGCAGCTAAGGTCGAAGATTTTGCGCAGGTGTTGTTCGATCTGGACAACGGGGCGAGCGTTCAACTTTCATGCTCGTGGAAGTTGCAGGCTGGGTGTGACGCGATTATTGCCGCTGCGTTTTACGGCACCAAGGGCGGTGCGGAATTCAGGAATGTGAACGGCTCATTTTTTGAGTTTAAGGCGGAGAGATTCTATGGGACGAAACGAGAAGTTCTCGCCAGCGGACGGGAAGACTGGGGCGGACGCGCGGCGATCGATTGGTTGGAGAGACTCGCAGAGGGCGAGAGGTACGATTCCTGCGTAGAAGAGTTAATCGAAGTCGCGGCCACTTTGGATCGAATTTACGGACGGCTATGAGAGATCGGCTGCCCAAACGAATTCTGATGACAGCGGACACGGTCGGGGGTGTTTGGAGCTACACCTTGCGGCTGGCTCGCGCACTCGACCGTTACGACATTGAGGTGATTATCGCCACCATGGGAGAGGCGTTGAGTCCAGCGCAACGCGATCAGATCCAGAGATTGTCCAATGTCCAGGTTCGAGAAAGCACCTACAAATTAGAATGGATGCAGAACCCCTGGAAAGATGTGCAGGCTGCGGGAGAGTGGTTGCTATCACTTGAAGACGAGTTTGAGCCGGATCTTATCCATCTAAACGGTTACGCCCATGGAAATCTGCCTTGGCGCGCGCCCAGGATTGTGGTGGGACACTCCTGCGTACTTTCGTGGTGGCGGGCGATAAAAAGCGAGGACGCGCCTGCAGAATATGGGAGGTATAAGGAAGCGGTTCAGGCAGGTCTGCGCGCCGCAGATTGTGTTGTGGCGCCGAGCCGGACGATGATGGGCTACTTATTTGAGCATTATGGGGCGTTCGAGAATGCCGTTGTGATCTGGAATGGGTGCGAGGCGGATCGATACGCACCCGGAAAAAAGGAGAATTTTATTTTGAGCGCAGGTCGCCTGTGGGACGAAGCGAAGAATGTGAGGGCGGTCTGCGCTTGCTCTTTCGAACTGCCGTGGAGGCTGTGTGTGGCCGGAGAAACAAAACACCCTGATGCGTGTGGGAATGGTGAATATCGAAGAAGCGATGACCAGGAAAGATCTGATTCCGAGGTCAAATACCTGGGAAGATTGAACGATGACGAAATGGCGGAGTGCTTCGGGCGTGCGCCTATTTATGCGCTGCCTGCCAAGTATGAGCCGTTTGGCCTTTCAATCCTCGAAGCGTCGCTGAGCGGATGCGCGTTGGTCCTGGGTGATATTCCATCACTGCGGGAGAACTGGGACGGCGCCTCCATTTTCGTTGATCCTGATTCAAAGGAGCAATTAAAGACAGCCATTCTCAAGCTGATTCATAACTCTGCGCTGAGAAACGATTTGGCGGTACGCGCCAGAAGTCGAGGATTGACCTTCTCGATGGAGAGAACCGGACGAGAATATCTCAAGGTATATCAAACAGTCCTCGGCAGGAACAATCCCCGGCTGCACGAAGAGAGTTTGGCGGCGGTATGAAAATCGCGATGTTTTATCATTCCCTGGTTTCGGATTGGAATCATGGGAATGCGCATTTTCTCCGCGGTGTCGCAACGGAGTTAGTTTCGCGGGGACACACAGTTCAGATTTTTGAACCGAAGAATTCGTGGAGCCGCGCGAACCTGGTTTCTGAATCCGGGCAGAAACCAATTCAGATGTTTCGCGAGGCCTATCCGCAACTCGAAAGCACCCCATACGATGTCGCGCAATTTGAGCTTGAGGCAGCACTTGGTGGAATGGATTTTGTCATCGTGCACGAATGGAATGATCACTCGCTGGTTCGGGGGATCGGAGAACATCGGGCGCGTCATGAGCATTACAAACTTCTCTTTCACGATACGCATCATCGGATGATCACGGACCGCGCGAGCATGGATGCGTACGATCTCTCTCATTACGATGGGGTCCTCGCTTACGGCAAAGTATTGGCAGATATTTACAAGCAAACCGGCCGTGTGCGGCGGATTTGGACGTGGCACGAGGCCGCGGACACGCGCGTGTTCAAGCCGGTTCCGAGCCGGGAACCTGAAGGTGATCTGGTCTGGATCGGCAATTGGGGCGACGACGAACGGACACGCGAACTGCACGAGTTTTTAATCGGCCCGGTAAAAGAACTTGGTCTTAAGGCGCGGGTTTATGGAGTGCGCTATCCTGTTGAAGCACAAAATGCATTAGCAGATGCGGAGATAGAATACGCAGGCTGGCTGCCGAACTTCGAAGTTCCGAACGTGTTTTCCCGTTTCAAAGTGACCGTTCACGTGCCGCGCGGCCCGTATGTGAAGGCGCTGCCGGGCATCCCAACGATCCGCCCGTTTGAAGCATTGGCGTGCGGAATCCCTTTGATCTGTTCGCCGTGGAACGACGCGGAAAATTTATTCACCCCGGGGAAAGATTACCTGGTTGTCAGAGACGGAGCCGAAATGAAAGCCGCGCTGCGGGAGGTACTGGAAACTCCGGCGCTGGCGAGATCACTGTCAGAACACGGGTTAAGAACAATACTGCGGCGGCACACCTGCAAGCATCGGGTTGATGAATTGATGGAGATCTATTCGGAAATCAAGGCATGAAAAGCAGTTTGAAAATCGCATTTTTCGGTTCCAGCCTTGTTTCGGCTTATTGGAATGGCGCGGCGACGTATTATCGAGGCATCATTCGCGCTCTCCACGACCGAGGACATTTGGTCACGTTCTATGAGCCGGATGCGTACGATCGGCAGAAGCATCGCGACATACCCGATCCGGAATGGGCGAAGGTGGTCGTTTATCCAGCGGATAAAGAGAAAGGCGCATTAAAGGCGCTGGAATCAGCGCAAGGCGCGGACCTTATGGTCAAAGCGAGCGGCGTCGGCGTATTCGACGAGCTTTTGGAACAAGCGGTATTGGAATTCAGGCGACCGGAAACCACGGTGATTTTTTGGGACGTAGACGCGCCGGCGACATTGGATCGCGTTCAGAACAATCCTAAAGATCCATTCGCCTCATTGGTTCCTAAATACGATTTGGTTTTCACTTACGGTGGCGGCGATCCGGTGGTAAATGCCTACACAAAACTGGGAGCCCGGCAATGCGTGCCGATTTATAACGCGCTGGATCCGAGCACGCATTTTCCCGTTCAGCCAGAAGGGCGATTTCAATGTGATCTGGCATTTTTAGGAAATCGACTTCCGGACCGGGAATCGCGCGTGGAGGAATTCTTTCTGAACGTCGCGACCCGAATGCCGGAGCAGAGATTTATTCTCGGCGGCAGCGGGTGGCAGGACAAACCAATGTCATCGAACGTGAATTATATCGGGCATGTTTACACCCGCGATCACAATGCCCTGAACTCCACCCCGAAAGCCCTGCTGAACATCAGCCGCGAGAGCATGGCGCGGTACGGCTTTTCGCCGGCGACGCGGGTTTTCGAGGCGGCCGGGGCCGCCGCCTGCATTATCACTGATTACTGGCTGGGAATTGATTTCTTTTTTGAACCCGAAAAAGAAATTCTGGTGGTGAGATGCGGGGATGAAGTTGAGGAGCAGGTCCGAACTCTTTCGCATGCTCGAGCACGCGCGATTGGCGACGCTGCCTACAAGCGCGTTCTGACTCAGCACACCTATGCCCATCGCGCGGCGCAACTCGAAGGAATTCTCGAAGCAAGAAACTTAACATGACCGGCGATTCACTGAATATTGTCATCATCGGCCTGACCATCACCTCTTCATGGGGCAATGGGCACGCGACGACCTACCGAGGTCTGGTCCGCGAACTTAGCCGGCTTGGGCACAAAGTGCTTTTTTTGGAACAGGACGCGGAATGGTACGCCTCGAATCGCGATATGCCGAAACCGCCCTTTGGCGTGACCAAATTGTACGAAGATCGAATCGATCTAAAGAGCCGATTCACCGAACAGGTCCGAACCGCGGACATGGTGGTGGTCGGATCGTACGTTCAGGACGGCATCGCGATCGGCGAGTGGGTTTGTAAAACAGCGCGCGGCGCCACTGGTTTTTACGATATCGATACGCCGGTGACGTTGTCGAAGTTGCGCCGAGGTCAAAATGATTATCTCTCAAAAGAATTGATTGCGAAGTACGATCTTTATCTTTCGTTTACGGGAGGACCGACATTGCGGCTTTTGGAGCGTGAATATGGCGCCCGCATGGCCCGCGCGCTTTACTGTTCATTTGATCCGGAAATTTATTTCCCGGAGGCGCAGCGAAAGCTTTGGGATCTCGGTTACATGGGAACGTACAGTGAAGACCGGCAGCCCACCGTGGATCGGCTCCTGGTCGACCCGGCGCGCCGAGCGGCGAAGCTGAAGTTTGTGGTCGCCGGACCGCAATATCCTGAGAGTATCCGGTGGCCAAAAAACGTGCGGCGGATCAATCACCTCTCACCCCGCGAGCATCGCAAATTCTATAATTCGCAGCGCTTCACGCTGAATGTGACGCGCAAAGATATGGTTGCAGCCGGTTACTCGCCGAGCGTCCGCCTTTTCGAAGCGGCAGCCTGCGCGACGCCGATCATCAGCGATTCCTGGCGAGGCCTTGAGGAGTTTTTCATCCCAGGCGAGGAAATCCTCATTGCGAAATCGGCCGAAGATACGTGGCGGTTTTTAGGAATGGCGGAGGATGAACGAAGGGACCTGGTAAAGCGGTCGAGAAACCGTGTGATGCTTGAACACACAGCGAAGCACCGAGCTATTGAATTGGAAAGTTACACCCGGGAAGCGATGGCGGCTGCGGTTGTGTGAAAGGAGGAATTGTTTTATGATGACCTGCGAGAGTTCTGAAAAAACGTGGACGCCGACCGCGATTCAGGAACGTATTCGGCAGCTAGGACAATGGTTCCATAACATGGATTTGCGCGGTGTTCGCACTGCTCCGAATCATTTTCTGGGAGATTACCCTGCGTTCAAGTGGCGGAATTTTGAAAATGCGATTCCAAGCGATTTGCACGAAAGGAGCGTCCTGGATATCGGGTGCAACGCGGGGTTCTATTCTATCGAAATGAAGAAACGCGGCGCCGATCGCGTGGTCGGAATTGATTTCGACGAAGTTTATCTTGAACAGGCGCGCTTTGCGGCAGAGGTGAATGAGCTGGACATTGAATTTCGTGAATTGTCTGTTTACGACGTTGGAGCGCTTGGAGAAAAATTCGACGTGGTGATCTTCATGGGAGTTCTTTACCACCTTCGTCATCCCCTGCTCGCTTTGGATTTGATTCGGGAACATGTGGTCAAAGACCTGATAGTTTTTCAATCGATGCAGCGCGGGAGCGACCGGATTTTCGAAACGGCGGCGGATTATCCGTTCGAAGAGAAGGAAATTTTCAATGATCAAGATTTTCCGTGCGCGTATTTTATCGAGAAGAAATATTCGAAAGATCCGACGAACTGGTGGATTCCGAATCGTTCGTGCGCGGAAGCAATGCTGCGGAGCGCCGGGTTCAAAATTGTGGGCCATCCCGAAGATGAAGTGTACATCTGCAAAGCCGATCCGGAATATCGGGAATCGGGCGCGGTTTATCCGGCCGGTCGCGAAATGAACAGCTAAGGAGACAAAGGAAAATCATGGTAGAAGCGGTGATGTTTTGGAACGAGCCGAATAATAAGTCCCATTGGGATTTTGAGATCGATCCCGAATGGAAACAGTTTGCGCAGATGGTGAAGCTCGCTTCCGCCAAAGTCGCCGAGATCAACCCGAAGCTCCCGAAGGCGCTCGGAGGAATTTCGCCGATTGACCCCAAATTCATCAAACTAATGGACGATCATGGCGTATTGGATGTGATGGATGTTGTCGCCGTGCACGGCTTCCCGCTGGATTGGAACCATTGGCAGATCAACGAATGGCCGAAGAAGCTGGACGAAATTCGCGCGGTGACTGACCTCCCGATCTGGGTATCGGAAGTGGGTGTGTCGACATTCGGGGCGGAAGAGGTCCAGGAATTTGGCTTGCAACGGACTGCTGAATTGTTGATCGGGCGCGTCCCGCGGATCCACTGGTACAGCCTTTATGATTTGCCGAAAGCCTGGCCGGCAACGACGCGGCATCGGGAAGCGGAAGGTTCCGCTTACTACCGGCATTTCTATATGGGCCTGCTGACAGAGGAAGGGAATGAAAAGCGGGCCTTAAAGTACTTCCCCGAGTACACTCCGGAGATAGGCATCTGCCAATGGTTTCATTTCGAAGATCATCGCCTGGACCGGGCGGTGGAGTGGCTGCGGCGGCTGGGCGTTAAGTATTTGCGCACCGGGTTGAGCTGGGCGGATAGCCTGCGGCCAAATTCGATGGAGTGGTTCGATCGGCAGATGAACGCGCTTGCCGAATTTGATGTGACACTCACCTTTTGTTTCACTCCAGAATGTTGCGGTGTGCGCCAGCATCACACCAGTCCACCCGTGCGATTGCCCGAATATGCCGATTTTTGCGCCTCCATGGTCGAACGCTACGCGAAACCGCAAATGAACGCGGGTTCACGGATTGCCGTGGAAGCTTCCGCTGCTTAAGTTATTTCAGGGGCAAAAGGGGAAGAGAGGCAGGAGGTCATGGCGCAAGCATCGACATTCCCGTTAACCGCGGCGGCAGTGCCGCCGAAACAAAGCAAAGCCGGCCGTTTTCAACGGGCGCTCTCTTTTGCTTTCCCTTTCCGGAGATTGGTCGGAGTTATATTTCTGCTGACCCTGGTTATTGCTGCCATCAACGCCGCGGAACCAATGGTAATCAAATACATTTTCGACGAAATTCAGCAAACACGGAATATAAGCGCGCTGATGCGGGGCATTTGGATGCTTGCCGGCCTGGCGGTCGGACGCGAGGTATTCAGTTCTGTTTCCAATTGGCTCACCTGGCACACCCGCCTGGGAATTCACTATAAGCTGCTGGAGGCAACTGTCGGCCGATTACATCGAATGCCTCTGAAGTTGCAGCGAAGCGAAGGGGTCGGGGCTATTATCGCCAGGTTGGATCGAAGCATCCAGGGATTCATTGGCGCGGTGACGAATATTCTCTTCAACATTTTTCCCGCTGTTCTTTACCTCGGCATATCCATTTTTGTCATGATCCATCTCAATTGGAAATTAGCCGTGCTCGTTCTCTGCTTTGCGCCAGTTCCGGCGATAATCGCCGCCTTCGCCGCGCCTGAGCAGGTCCGTCGGGAACGCGATCTTCTCGATCAATGGGCGAAGATTTACGGGCGTTTCAATGAAGTTCTTTCTGGAATCCTAACGGTGCGCAGCTTTGCCATGGAAGACGTGGAAAAGAGCCGATTTCTGGGTGATGTCAGTAAAGCCAATCGCGTAGTGAGCAAGGGAGTGGGGATCGACACCGGCTTTGGCGCGGCAACAAACATAGTGGTTGCTATCGCGCGGCTGGCGGCAATTGGGTACGGCGGACTGCTCGCGATTCGCGGTGAAGTGACAATTGGGACACTGATCGCGTTTTTGGGTTATGTCGGGGGTCTTTTCGGCCCGGTGCAAGGATTGACCGGCATTTATCAAACGGTCCAGAAAGCCACGGTCTCTCTGGATGAGATCTTTGCGATTCTCGACGTGCAGGAACATCTGGGTGATTCGCCAAATGCACGAGAGGTTCAAGATATTCAAGGAACGGTGAAGCTGGAGAATGTGCAATTCAGCTATGAACAAGGACACCGGCAACTAATCACTGGGGTCACTCTGGAAGTGAGTCCTGGTGAAACGGTGGCGATCGTCGGCCCAAGCGGCTCCGGTAAAACCACTTTGATGGCATTACTCATGCGGTTTTATGACCCTCAAAAAGGAGCCATTTACATTGATGGGCAGGATCTTCGTGAATTGAAGCAAAGTTCCCTTCGACGCCATATCGGCGTTGTTTTGCAGGATCCGCTGCTCTTCAACGATTCTGTGAGGAACAATATCGCCTATGGAAAGCCGCAGGCGAGCCAGGCTGAGATTGAGGCGGCAGCCAAAGCGGCCAATGCTCACGCGTTTATTCAGAACCTTCCCGAGAAGTACGAAACGGTAGTGGGAGAACGTGGGTCGCGCCTTTCTGTAGGCGAACGGCAGCGCGTCACCATTGCGCGCGCTCTGATTCAAGACCCGAAAATAATCATTCTTGATGAAGCGACCTCTTCTCTGGACGCGGAATCTGAGATGCTGGTTCAGGAGGCGCTCGAACGTCTGATGAAAGGCCGGACCACCTTTGTGATTGCGCACAGGCTCTCCACGGTTGTGAGCGCCGATAAAATCATTGTCCTTCGAAACGGGCAGATTTCCGAGCAAGGCACACACGAACAGCTCATGGCGCTCAACGGCTATTATGCTTCGCTGGTGAAACGACAAACCAAAGGGCTTCTCACCAATGATGGGGAATGATCTTCCGGGATCAAAAATTGCCTGGATGTGACTTGAAGTTGGACGATCAACAGGCTTAAATAAGCCAGCGGTCATGGGAAAATCAAGCGCGCCTGGTTTTAATGTCCATCGAAGGAGTGGATTCGGCCAGGCAAGCTGAAAGGATTGCGAGGAGATTATGGCGCCAAAGCTCACATCGGTGAATATCAGCAATGTGCTCTCCATTATTATGGGTGGCGGACAAGGCACACGGCTTTTTCCCCTGACGCGCGAACGATCCAAGCCGGCGGTGCCGCTCGCCGGGAAATACCGGCTGGTCGATATCCCGATTTCCAACTGCATCAATTCCGGCCTAAAACGGGTTTATCTTTTAACTCAATTTAACTCCGCGTCGTTGCACCGGCACATTTCGCAAAGTTATAAATTCGATCATTTCTCGGGTGGTTTTGTGGAAATTCTCGCGGCGGAACAGACTTTTTCCGACACGTCCTGGTACCAGGGAACTGCCGACGCGGTCCGCAAGAACCTACTGCACTTTTTGAATCATAATTTTGATTACGCGCTTATTCTGAGTGGGGACCAGCTTTACCGGATGGATTTCCGCCACATCATCATGCAACACGTCGCCACAGGAGCGGAGCTCACGGTCGCGACGATCCCGGTTGACCGGCGCAACGCGACATCGCTCGGGATCATGCAAATCGACGAAGAACGAAGAATTACGCGTTTCGAGGAAAAGCCAAAGGACCCGGCAGTGTTGGACCAGTTACGCCTTCCGAAAGAATGGTACGAAAGACTCGGGGTGGAAGGCGAAGAGGAATTCTTCCTTGGATCGATGGGCATTTACGTTTTCAACCGAGATGTGATGTTGAAGTTGCTGGACAACACACACGCTGACTTCGGCAAACACATTATCCCCGGTGCGATCAAGACACACCGTGTCTTTTCCTATATTTTTCAAGGGTACTGGGAGGATATTGGAACAATTCGAAATTTTTTCGAAGCCAATCTTGATCTGACAAGCGAATTGCCGGCTTTTAATTTCTTCGACATGGGCGCGCCGATTTTCACAAGGCCCCGTTTTCTGCCGGCGTCGAAGATCAATGGCGCTCAGATCGATCATGCGATTGTATCGGACGGTTGCATCATCAATCATTCGAAGATCGAGCACAGTATCATCGGCGTGCGGAGCCTGGTGGATGTCGGCAGCAGCATTTCCCGAACGATCCTGCTCGGTTGCGATTACTTCGAATCCGACGAATCCATCCGAGAGAATTCCAGGGCGGGCCGGCCGCGAATTGGCGTGGGAAAAAATACGCGCATCGAGAACGCCATTATCGATAAGAACGCGCGTATCGGAGACAACTGCGTGATCTCACCCGCAGACAAGCCGGAGAATGTCGATCATCCGCTCTATTTTATTCGGGATGGAGTGGTGATCGTCCCCAAGAATGGGGTCATTCCGCACGGCACGACAATCTGAGGGGTTACCAGTCCACAACCGAGCCATCCGCGTCGAAATAAGTCTCGCGATTCAACCAGTCATGGCCAATTTTGTCCTTGATCTGCTCATCATCAAGCTCGATGCCGAGACCTGGCTTGGTTGGAATCCGAACATATCCGTTTTCAATCTTGAAAGGTTCTTTGAGGTAACCCACTCCCAGGCTGACTTGCTCCTGACAAAGGAAATTTGGAATCGAAGCGGCCAAATTCAGACCTGCTGCCAGTGAGATCGGTCCCAGGGGATTATGCGGCGCGACGGCAGCGTAGTAAGCTTCGGCCATTCCAGCGATGATGCGCGCCTCCATAATGCCGCCCGCGTGGCAGAGGTCCGGTTGCAGAATCATGGCAGCGTGTTTCTCGAGTATTTCGCGAAAACCCCACTTCGTAAAAATCCGTTCGCCCGTCGCGATGGGCAGATGCGTTTCACGCGCGATCTCCGCCATGATATCGACATTCTGGCATTGGACCGGCTCTTCGATAAAAAAAGGTTGATACGGCTCGAGTGCCTTAATCAAAAGTTTTGCATTCTGCGGACTGATTGCTCCGTGAAAATCGATGGCAATATCGACATCTTTTCCGCCAGCTTCCCGCAGCGCCACGAATGCGGCCACCGCTTCTTCCACAAATTTTTGGTTCGCGATCACTCCTGATTGAACGCTGTTTTTGATTCCCGTTTTGAACGCGGTAAAACCTTCGGCTTTTCGCTGCTTGACCCGTTCCGGGCTATTTCCGACGTGGGCATAGACCCGCACTTTATCGCGAGTAGGTCCGCCGAGCAGTTCGTAAACGGGAACACCCAGCAACTTTCCTTTGATGTCCCAAAGCGCTTGCTCGATGCCGCTCAGGACACTGGTCAGAATCGGCCCGCCGCGATAGAACGCATGCCGATAAATCGCCTGCCAGTGCAGCATCACGAATCTTGGGTCTTTGCCGATCAGGTACGGTTCAATTTCCGAAATGGCCGCCGCGCAAGTTTTTGCGCGCCCTTCCAGGATTGGTTCGCCCAAGCCGATGACACCTTCGTCGGTATGGACTTTGAGAAAGAGCCAGCGCGGCTTGATAAAGATCGTTTCCAGTTTGGTAATTTTGAGCTTCGATTTGAACTCGGGTGGACGACCTTCAGTGCGGGGGTCACTGCCGGTATAAGGTTGGCCTGAGTCGGCCGCGGCGAGTTTTGTTGCCGTTCCGGACAAAGCAAGCGCGCCGAAGAGTTGTCCGAGGAAATCCCGGCGAAATAATTGTTGTGAACTGTTCATATTCGAATTCTTTTATGGTCGAACTGCGGTGCCGTCACGCCTGCGGACCGGTTCCCAGTAACCTGGTTGTTCCGGGTAGGGATATTTCTTCGCCATTTCCTCATTGATATCGACGCCGAATCCGGGGGCCTCGTTTACATGCATGTAGCCTTTTTCGTAAGTCGGGCACCCGCTGAATACTTCCATGGTTGCGTCGTTAAAAATGAGACTTTCTTGAATGCCGAAATTTCGAATGGCGAGATCGAGGTGGGCATTGCACGCGTGCCCGACCGGCGAAAGATCGCCTGGGCCGTGCCAGGCGCTGCGCACATTAAACCACTCGGCCAGAGTCGCGATTTTGCGCGCGGGAGTTAAACCGCCAGTCTGGCTAAGATGCACCCGAATAAAATCGATCAGCCGTTCTGTGATGAGCGGAGTCCATTCGTGCGGGCTGTTAAACAGCTCGCCCATCGCGATCGGAACGGTGGTGTGCTGGCGCAGAAATTTGAAGTAGCCGTTGTCTTCTGGCGCAAGCGGATCTTCAATGAAGAACGGTCGATACTTTTCCAACTCCTTCAGGAGATTTGCCGCCTCTATCGGATTGATTCGTTCGTGAACATCATGCAGCAGTTCCACATTTTCTCCGCAGGTATTCCGGATATGCTCGAATGCCTTCGGGATCGCTTTTAAATAGGGCAGCGTATCCATATTCGTGTCTTTGGAGAGACCGAAACCAGCATCTTTGAAATCAAGTTCGGTTGAGAGATGGGGAGAGCCATAAGCGCCAACCTGAATTCGAATGTGCCGGAACCCGCGCTCCATATTCTTCTTCACGCTTTCTTCCAATTCCTTGTTGTCGCGGCCGGCGGAATGCGCATAGCAATCCACGGCGAAGCGGCTTTTGCCGCCAAGAAGCTGATAAACCGGCATGCCGGCTCGTTTTCCCTTGATATCCCATAAGGCCATGTCGAGACCGGAGAGCGCGTTGTTCAGCACCGGGCCATTCCGCCAGTAGGAACTCGTGTAGGCGTTTTGCCAGATATCTTCGATATTATCGACATCACGACCGCGGGCGAATGGATCGAGATATTCGTGCACGGCATTGATGACTGTGAGAGGACGCTGATTGAAAGTGGCGCAACCAAGGCCATACAGCCCAGGTTCACTTGTTTCAACCTTCACCACGATCAATCGGCTTCGCTGAGGGGCCGTGGCTATGGCGCGGACTTTTTTGATCGTGATTGGCTTTGAGCCGCGATTGGTTTTCGCGCTCACTTCGTTCAGCTTCTGATCGCTCTGCGCAAGCAGATTGAAACTTCCCCCCAGCGCCCCAAGGCTCAATCCCTTAATGTAACTGCGTCGATTCATAGTCCTGGTCCTGCTCGCAATGATGACGGGTTTCCCGGAAGTTTGATTCGCGTGCCGGTATCACGCGCTTTTTCGCCTCGCATTTCGAAAATCCATAATTCCCGCGCCGGATGGCACTGGACGACGAGATATTTTCCGTCCGCCGTAAACGCGACCCCTTCCGGAATGGCTCCGACGGCTAACGACTGTGTTTTTTGAAAGGACTTGCCTTTGCGCACCAAAATCTCAAGAGCGCCGTGCTCGCCATGAGCCGGATTTTCCGGAGCCAAATTTGAACCGTTCATCACGACTACCGCGAGAACCTTGCCATCCGGCGAAATTTCGACTGACTCGGGCGCGGCGCCGATCGTGACATAATCGATAGTTTGGATAGGGCTTGAAGTCAGGTCGATGACGCTCACGGCGTCACGATCTGCCCGATTGCCGAAACCGGTTCCGGCGGTTAACGCAAATTTTCCATCGGAAGTGATAACGACGCGGTAAGGCTGGCCATAGACCGAAACGCGTTGCGCATTGGTGCGCCAGTGTCGGTTTTGCAAATCGAGCACCGCCAGATATCCCGCTTTTTGAGCGCTGACCAAAGCCAGGTCCCCTTTTGGAGAGATGGCTACATCGGAAAAACTCTCTTCAGGCGCGCCCAGGCTTACTGTGTCGATGGCATCAACGTGCTTCCCGTCGATCCGCAAAACTGTCAAGCTTCCCCCAGCACGATTCGCCACCAGCGCGCTTTTTCCATCCGGCGTGATGCTCATGCCCGACGGCTGTTTACCGGCGTGGATCTGGCCGATGATACGCGGCGGCTTCGCCTGCAAATCCAGGAGATGAATCTCATCGTTCGGCAAATATTTTGCCGGATCGTTTGGATCGAGCCTGATTGAATTTGCGATCAGAGCCAGCGTGCCATCGAGAGAAATGGCAATGTTTGAAGGCGGGCCGACAACCGTGTTCGCCACGTTGGAAAGGTGGGTTACAGAAGGCGGAAATTTCGAGAAATCGAGAAGGCTTATGGAATCTCTTTCAGCCGTTTGAATCACTTTTGGGTTGCCCGATCTAAGGTCCATTTTGGTTTCATTGCCTGAGATCATGATGGGGGCAGCCCAAAGCTCCGGTTGCAGCCCGGCCAAAATAAAAACGAAAGCGAGTTTGTAAAAGGACCAGATTTTCATCTTCTCCAGGGGAGTGATGAGAATCTTACGAACTCACCTGACCATCTGGCAATTACTTTCCCGCCAAACTTAGAAATCGAGCGAGAGAAAGATGAATCCCTTCGGCCGCCCTGAATTCATGTCATAGAGGACATGCTTGTAATCATTTTTGGGATCAGCGGGCTGCCGGAGACTCAGCAATTTGGATTTGTTTTCGGACCGTTTCACTTCGGTGAAGAAGCCGCCATAGGTATAGGCCGGCTTTTGTTTCAGGATATCCTCGGCGGGGTTTTTTGCGTTCTGAAGCTTCCGCTCCTCGCGAGGCTTTTCGGTCGCCGCTTTCGGCTGCTGCACCACTGCATCCTGCGCGCACAACGGGGTGAGCAATCCGAGAAGGAGAAGAAGGGCGTTGGTTTTCATAAGACACCTCTCTATGACTCCATAGTGATGTGCCGCTGCCGGTATGTCAAACCCGTCTTAAAACAAT
>Ga0136846_1214445_pt1 | contig 16236 bp, 11 predicted proteins | sample HopSoiMetagenom2_FD_96841 | JGI IMG/M metagenome (GOLD analysis project Ga0136846, IMG submission 96841) | Grasslands soil microbial communities from Hopland, California, USA - 2 Assembly 2016 (version 4) | ecosystem: Environmental > Terrestrial > Soil > Grasslands | place: USA: Hopland... | reverse complement strand
TCTACGGCAGCGAATGTACCGCCGGACACCGCGCGCCGCTGCCCGATACCCAGCCCTGCTGCGGGATGGGTCAAGCCGTTCGTCCTCCTCGAGTGTTGTCCAGCAAGGCGCTATAGCCGGGGCAACCTCACCTCGTTGCAGCGATCCTGCAGGCCAGAGCCGCCTGGTAATGGGCGCGCAGATCCGGGACGCGCTTGGCGAACCCGGCCTCTTTACGAATTTCCCACCGGCGTCCTGGCCGCGTCGCCGGCCAGACGTGCTCTCCCGGCCACACCAGTCTGGGCCTCCCCGGCCAGCGTCGCGGCTGACCGGTCGGTGTTAGGACAACTCCGCTGCCGTCACTGGATGACAAGCTGAGGCGTCCAACGTTCGTACTTATCTTCCTCGTCAGCGCGTGAGCGGGGAAAGCGCGGCTAGAGCTTTACGCGGACACCGGTTACTGGCTTACCGCAGCAGCTAGATTGCGGCTGGCTGTGGTCGGTCCTAAAGTTAAGCTGTTCCTTAAATCAGGAGGCGTGCGTGGCCTGGGCTGTGAAGGTCACCGACGAGTATGCCGCGTGGTTCACTGCCTTGATCAGGCAGGATCTGAACTCGGCGACCCAGGTGGCGCAGGCCGTAGCCGCGCTCCGCGAGGAGGGACCGACACTGGGCCGGCCGCTGGTGGACCGGCTCAAGGCCACGAAGATCCACCATCTCAAAGAGCTGCGGCCCGGATCGAAGGGACGGTCGGAGATCAGGATCATCTTCGCCTTCGACCCCACCCGGTCAGCGCTGCTGCTCCTGGGCGGCGACAAGGCAGGCAACTGGGCACGCTGGTATCGCGACAAGATCCCGATAGCCGAACAGCTCTACATCGACTACACCGCTGACGAAGAGGAATGACCATGCCGAAGCGGACCCCGCAGGACTGGGAACCCCTAGAACAACAACTCCAGGCGGCCGGTGTCTCCGCCGAGGAAATTCAGGCGGGAGCGCGCAGGCTGCTCGCCGAGAACCGGGGGCACCAGCTCGCCGAGACCCGTAAGCAGCTCGGTCTCGCGCAGAAGGACGTCGCCGCGGCGCTCGGGATGAGTATCGCCCGCATCTCTCAGATCGAGCACGGCCAAGTGATCTCCTTCGAGGTCATCGCCCGCTATGTCGAAGCGCTCGGCGGCCGCCTGGACCTGGTCGCCGACTTCGGCGACCGGACCGTGCGGCTACCGGTCAGTGACACCACAGCCACCGCCGCTTGAGAACTGTGTCATCTAGGCCAGAAATCGTTCTCGGCACGTTGGAAGCCAGTGACAATGCCCTCAAACTACGGCAGACGATGCCGGACCCAGCCAGACAAGACCGTTGCCCTGACGTGCCGTAACACGACCCAGCGGGACGCGGCCAGACGATGTCGGCCTGCACACAATCGCGACCATCCAGGTGCTGTGCTAGCCGTGCGCAGTACACGAGAATTACAGCTGACGCAGGTTTCATTTGCTTGAGGGTGCGATGCGGCTTCATGATTTCTTGGACTACTGGGCGCGGGAGCGCCCGGGAGCGGAGTTCGCCTTCGGCGGCGGGCGTTCGCTGACCTTCGCCGAGGCGGCGGCTGCCGCCAACCGCCTGGCGAACCGCCTGGTCGGGGTCGGGTGCGGCAAGGGCACCAGGGTGGCGGTGCTGGCCAGGAATGCCCCGTGGTACCCGTTGCTGTATTTCGCCGCGGCGAAGGCGGGGGTTGTCCTGTTGCCGCTGAACTGCCGGCTGACGCCGCCCGAGTGGCTGCGCATCCTCCACGACGCCCAGCCTGCGGCGTTGATCGCGGGCCGCGACTTTGTCGCCGGCGCCGATCAGATCCGCGGCGAGCTTGAGACCGTCAGGCACTTCGTCGCCGAGGGCGAGGACGGCCGTCCGGGCTGGAGTGCGCTCGATCGGTGGTTGTCGGACGGTTCCGCGAGGCCGCCTGCAGTCGAGGTCGGCGCGGCCGACGCGTTGTGGCAGATGTACACGAGCGGGACCACCGGCATCCCGAAGGGCGCGATGCTGAGCCACGGCGCGGTGTGCTGGAACATCGTCCAGGTCGGCCTGGCCCACCCCGTGTTCCCGGGTGACCGTGGTCTCGTCGTGCTGCCGATGTTCCACGCCGCTGTCATCCCGGCCGCCCTTTCGGTCCTGTGCCGTGGCGGGTCGGTCTACGTCTTGGATGCGTTCGACCCTGAGCAGGTCGTCGACGTGCTCGACCGGGAGCGGATCGGCGTCGCCACGCTGGTGCCGGCGATGCTCCAGGCGATCGTGAGCGTCGTCAAGAATGTCGCGGACCGCCGCTACGACGTCCTGCGCTCGATCTACTACGGAGCCTCACCGATCGCCGAGAGCACGCTGCGAGGCGTGATCGACGCCTTCGGTTGCGGGTTTGTGCAGTCCTACGGCATGACCGAGGCCGCCCAGGCGCTCACCTTCCTGACGGCGGACGACCACCTGCTCGCGCTCGCGAGCCGACCGGAGCTGCTGCTGTCCGCGGGCCGGCCAGCCGCCGGGACCGAGCTGCAGGTCATCGACGGAGCGGATTCGCCCCTGCCGGCAGGAACGCCCGGCGAGATCCTGGCGCGTGGCCCGCAGCTGATGAGCGGCTACTGGCGGCGTCCGGAGGCGACCGCGCACGCGCTCCGCGCCGGCTGGCTGCACACCGGCGACGTGGGGCGCATCGACGAGGACGGATATCTGTTCATCGAGGACCGCCTCAGCGACATGATTGTCTCCGGCGGCGAGAACGTGTCCCACAGGGTGGTCGAGGATGTGCTCCTCGCGCATCCGGCGATCGCCGACGCCGCGATCATCGGAGTGCCCGATGTGCGGTGGGGCGAGGCGGTCAAGGCGGTGGTGGTGCTGCGCTCCGAGATGACCTGCACCGAGGAGGAGATCCTCGCCTTCTGCCGGCCGCGCTTGGGTAGCTTCGAGCGGCCGCGCTCAGTCGATTTCCTCGACGAGTTGCCCCGAACCGCCACCGGGAAGGTGCTCCGGCGGGTGCTGCGCGAGCCGTACTGGGCGGGGCAGGACCGGCGCGTGGGAGGCGTATAGCGTGCGCGCTAGTCACAAACCTCGCAACCAGGTGCTGATAGGAATGATGGCCGAGGCGCACATCTCCAAGCCCAAGTACCGCCACGTCACCGCATCGATCAAGCTGCTGACGGCTGCGGCACCGCTCGGCTTCGCGTACGTGGCAGCCCGTGGGATCGCCACGTGAGCGGGTCGGTCGACGCCCGTGAGGTGCCGGCGGCCGATCGCAGCGTGATCCTGCGCCGGCACGAGGATGTCGCCGAGGTCGTGCTGCACCGTCCGCACAAGCTCAACGCCATGAACATGACCTGGATCAACGACCTGCTCGAGATCGTGAGCGCAATCGCGCGGGACAAGCCCGGTCTGGTCGTGATCCGCGGCGAAGGACGAGCGTTCTGCGCCGGCCTGGACCTGGACATGTTCGCCACTGAAGGCATACCGTCCGCGTTCTACCAGCGACAGGAGCAGGCGTTTGCCGCACTGGAGCGCCTGGACCGGCTGGTCATCGCGCAGATCCACGGCTATTGCCTCGGGGGCGGCCTCCAGCTTGCGCTGGCGTGCGACATCCGCGTAATGAGCGACGACGCGCTGCTCGGCCTGCCCGCCTCAGCAGAGGGCGTACCGCCCGGCATGGCGCCGTGGCGGCTGCCCCGCTACATCGGGCTGGGCCGCACGCTGCGGCTGGCCATCCTCGGCGAACAGATTGACGCCGAGGAAGCGCTGCTGATCGGCCTGGCCGACCACGTCGTGCCCGCCGACCGATTCGCCGAACACGCCGCCGCCCTAGTGGAGCGCTACAAGCGCGTCCCCCAGGCCGCTGCCCGGGCCACCAAGGAACTCGCCCGATCGTCCTTTGACACCGACTTCACCACCGCGTACGCCCGCTCCCGCGAACTGGTCCAGCAGTGCCTGGACACCGCCGACGCCGCCGACGCCCGGGCCGCGTGGCTGCGGCGCCACAAGTAACGGCCCCCTCCCCGGCGCATTCCAGCCGCCCCGTACTTGGTCTGCCCCCATACCGGCTCATGCCCATACCGGGGAGATGAGGCATCTCGCGCGCCGCAGCGCGTGGATAGTTACCCGATAAGGCTTGCTGCCCGCTGGACTGCTTCCTGGCAGAACTTGGGCAAGTCGCGCGGGTCGTCGATGAACATGGACGGCTTGACGCAGATGGTCGTGAAGCCTTGCTCCCACTGCCCGGGCAGGGATTCCATGGCCTGGCCGAGGTCGGCGACTGCGTCGCGGGAGGGGAAGTGGCCGCGGATACCTGTGGGGTGCCAGAAGTCTGCATGTCCTGTGAGCTGCGGCGATGGCAAGGGTCAGCCGTAGGGCATCATGATCATCCGTGTCCCTGCGCCTGCTCTATCTCGTCTTCGTCCGGCTCTGCGGCTGGCTGATTCTGCTCAGCCGGTCGTCGGCTTCCAAGGACGCAGAATTGCTCGTACTGCGGCATGAGGTCGCCGTGCTGCGCCGCGCCAATTCCCGGCCCAGGCTGGACTGGGCCGACCGCGCAGTCCTCGCCGCGCTGATCCGGCTCCTGCCGGCAAGGCCGCGGATGCACCGGCTGGTCACCCCCGGAACCGTCCTGCGCTGGCACCGCCGCCTGGTCACCCGCAAGTGGACCTACCCCAACCGGACAGGACAGCCGCCGGTCAGCGCCGAGATCGCCGCGCCGCCCTTTATATCGGGCTACACCTGCTCCTTCCATACCGCGACTGCCTCGTCGTCGCGCTCGAGGGCCTGCCGGACCGGGACCTGGGCTGACCAGCCGTGCCGGCGCAGCAGCTTCGAGGTGCCCTCGATGGTGTAGCCGACGTGGAACAGCTTCCCGATCAGCGTCTTGACCCGGCCCAGCGTCCACCGCTGGTCATTAGCGAACCCGTGCGCCAGCGGCCCTTTCCGCAGTTCCAGCTCCAGCCGGGCCCACTGCTGCGGGCTCAGCCGCTCCCGCGACACCGGCCCCCTGGACCGCAGCGCCTCCGGCCCGCCGTCCCGTCAGGCCCGGTACCACCGCCGCACCGACCCCTCGGTGACCCGCAGGCCATGCGCGATCTCGCCGATCGCGTCGCCGCGGGCGAACCGCCCGGCAGCCCTCAGCCGCAGCCGCTCACGCCGCTGCTCAGCTGGCGTGTACCCGCCCCGTTGCGCATACCGCATGCCTCGGTCATACGCCCGCAACCGGCCGACGTCACAACCCGCGCTCTACGAGTTCAGTCTGGTTAAACCTAAAGCAACGCAATTAGGGGCTGTGACCGCCTGATGCGATGGGATCATCATGGCCGGTATTCCCGCTCAGCACGTCTTGACGCTTGTAGGTGGAAGGGGTAGCGTACATTTGTATAGGGGGTGGGCATATGTGCAGCTGTGGATGTCATTCGCAGTATGCCGGCGAGCGGCCTGATAGTCCGGGTTGAGACGGCGGCCCGGAGAGGGCTTCCTTATGCCTTGGATTTTAGGTTCCAAGAGATTCCTGAATGCAGGTCCAGGCTTCAAGCCAGCCTATATGCAGCGACCTGGTACGATTTAGCTTCTTCTTCTTCTTCTTCTTCTTCTTCTTCACCGACCGCCCTTTACTGTGTCGAAGAACTTTGTGGCGGCCGCGCGATGCCAGTCTCTGCTGACGCAGGACGCTGCCCTAGGGATTTCCGCCCGCCGGGTGTCTTAGGTAAAGAGTTGACGATGCACCAATGGTGACAACGAGAGCACATTCTACGGGCACCGCTGGTTAACCAGAAATACACCGCTGGAGAATATTCAGCTAAAGACTGCCAAGGACGGCGATGGGCCCGCTGTGCGCCGGGCTTGCTGAGCTGAGGGCGCAAGTAGCTTCCCGACCAGGCGCTGCTCTGACGAAGAACGACATATAGGTGCGCGATGGCCATTACCACCGACAAGAACACCACCTACGGCCCACCACTAGTGGCCCAGAAGTACACGCCGCTGCGAAATCCCGTCTTCGACGACGCCGACCGGCCCGTCTGCACCGGCTTGCTGAACAACCGGATGAGGATGCTGCGGGCCGTCGGCCTGATCGGCCAGCAACTCGAATTGACCGTACCGAACTGGGCCGCCACCATCGCGGCCGAGAACGCTCACCTGCCGCCGCTGGTCGTGGTGTCCAGCAACCGGGCGGCCTGGATCCGGTGCGGCATCAACGCCGGCATCACTCAACGGGCGAACCTCGGCATCGCCGCGTATAACAGCGCCAGCGACCTGCGCGCGCTGACCGACGAGGACGGCAACCTGGGCATTTCGCCGCCGCTGTACGCGCCGAGCCGGATCGGCACCAACCGCAACGTCTACGTGGTCGTCAACATCGCTGAATATACCGTCTACAAGGCGAAACTGGCCGGCACCGGGATCACTCCGGTGGGCTGGAACTTCGCCAAGGGGGTAAGCGCGCAGCGCAACCTGCGTATGACCGGCTTCGGTGCTACCCGGTTCGCCGCGATGGAATTCTGCAAGACCTTGCGCCAACTGGCGGCAGCTGCGGCGGGCGGCGTGGCGCCGTGGAACTCGGCCTGGATAATCGACGACAACACCGTCGCGCTCTCCAACTTCGCCGGCTTCGCCGCGGCCGAGGCGGCCCTCGGCGCCAATGCCTGCGCGGGCTTCCACGGCGCCACGCTGGCCGAGACGCCAGCCGCCAACAAGGACTGGGCGCTGAACCAGATCGCGCGCGGCTTCGGCCAGCAGGCACCTCTCCTGCCGCCGTCGGTACCACCGGGATTGGTCCAGCAGGTCGCGCTGTGGAACATCGACTACTTTTACCGCAACCATCTCAACTTCGGCCCGCTGTTCATCACCTCGGCCGAGGACAAGAGCATCACCAATTACTTCAATAACCGAGGCATCCCGTACCAGTTCTACGACGGGACCCACGTGTGCAAGGAGAATCCGACTTACGACAACGGCGGTAGCGCTGCGAAGCTCAACAAGAACCGCCAGGATCTGGCCAGGTGGATCACCACCGCCGAAAGCGCCACTCCGCCGGCCGGCGCGCCGCCGCCGCCGATCCAGGTGCAGCCCCGCGACCCCGCCGACGGCGGCGTGCAGACCCTGAGCAACTTCATCACCACACGGGTGCTGCCGAACGCGCTGGAAGCAGTTGCGGCACAGGCCACTAACGCGAACTCGCAAGCCCAGGCCAAGAGCCAAGGCGTGGAGCAGCTGATCAGCGACGCGCTGAACGCCCGCTTCGTGACTCCCGGCGCGATCACGGGCACCTTCCAGATCAACGGCGCCAACCAGCAGGTGGTGCAAAGGCGGGACCGGCCATGACCGCGCCGTTCACCGATCTCACCGCGCTGGCCGCTCACCTACGCAACCGGGCCGGCGCGCACCAGCCGATCGTGCTGGATGACACGATCCTGGACCCGACCACGGCCACCGCGCTCGCCATCGCGTTCGCGCTGCCGGCCGGGCAGAACCTGGGGGTGGCCGGGGTCGCCCCGGGCGATATCGGTGACCCGGCCGGCCACGTGCTGACCATCAGCACCGGCACCGGTTCGGTGCTGCAGCTGAACCATGTGCCGATCGCCCTGAGCTTCTGGGTCGCGGGCGGCACCGTGCAACTGTCCGTCACCGCCACCATGCCGGGCCACTGGACCTTCACCGACAGCTTCACCGACCTCACGCTGTTCCCGTTCGACAGCCTGACCGTCAGCGACGCCCGGTTCGTCTACGGCACCGTCGAGCAGCCGGCGTTCAGCTGGCCAGGCGACGAGGACACCACTATTGACCTGCAGCCCGGGCAGAATCTGCTCTGCCGGCTCGGCCTGGGCGGTGTGTCGCTGGTGGCCAACCTGCTCGGCGTGGTGATCTGCAAGGACAATTCGTTCCGCTGCTACGGGCCGTTCGCGCCGACCGCCGGTCAGCAGCTGCCGGTCGGCACGCTGACCGCCTCGATCGACAGCTCCGGGTTCAGAATCGGCGCGCTGGCGCTCAGCAAGCCGCGAGTGGCCGTGCAGATCGGCAGGGCCGACGATGACACCAACCCGGTCCAGGAGATTGATCTTCTGGTGCTGGGCACCTTTCAGCAGATACTGCAGGTGTCGGTATCCATCCCGATGGCCGGCGATCTGTACCAGGTCTCCACCACCCCGCTGCTGCCCAGCGAGGGCTCGATCCCCAGCCTGATCGAGAGCCTGCCGGGCGGCGCCGGCTTCACCGACTACATCCCGGCTGAACTCAACTCGATCTTCGGCTCGGTCGGGCTGGACAACTTCACCATGGCCGTCAACACCGCCCCGGCGGTCAGCTACCTCGGGCTGTCGATCAGCACCCTGCAGCCGTGGCCGCTGATCACCGACGTGCTGGTGCTTGAGGGCCTGAACCTGATCGTCGAGGTGCTGGACCCGGCCGGGCTGAACTGGACCTCGGTATGGATCGCCGCGCGGGCCGAGTTCCTGCCGCACATCTTCACCGGCGAGTTCGACTTCGCCATCGGGCTGGAGAAGCAGACCTCCTGGGAGGTCAGCGCCGTAAGCGGCAGCTACCACGGCTCGGTTAGCCTGGGCGATCTGGTGGCAGGCCTGCTCAGCAGCCAGGAGTCGGTGCCGGCGGTGCTGCGCGCCATCTCCTTTGCCGACTTCGGGGTCAGCGCCACCCGCCCCGCGCCGGGCCAGCCGTTCGACTACACCTGTTACGGCAACGCCCTGGTCGCGCTGCCGCTACTCGGAACCGAGCTGACCGCGCAGTTGACCGTGGTGTTCAGCAAGACCGGCGCCGGCTACTCGGTGCACCTCGCCGGCGCGCTCGCGATCGGCGGCGAGGCGTTCACGCTGTCGCTCGATCTCGGCACGGCTGGCTCGAAGCTGCAGGCCACGTGGGAGGCGACCGACCACCTGCTGGGGTTCGCCGACCTCGCCGCCGCCCTCGGCTTCACCGATCCGCCCGCCATCCCTGACGGCCTCGATCTCCATCTCGCTGGCGCATCGTTCAGCTACGACTTCACCAAGTCCAAGCTGATGCTCACGGCGGAGTCCGCCGACGGCGGCGGCGCGGTGTTCATCGCAGATACCAGCACAGCGTCCTCGGAGCTTTACCTGTTCGGGATCCATGTCCCCCTGTCGGTCCACCTCTCGGACGTCCCCGTCGTCGGGGGCAAGGTCCCAGACGGGGCGAGCATCGGCATCATGGACGCGGGGGTGTGGGTGCTGTCGCGTCCGGTGACCTCGGACGAGGTGACCCAGCTTAACGACCGGATCAAGGCGGCTCCGCTGCCGCGCGGGGTTTCGGCCGCGCTCCCCCTGCTCCCGGCGCCCGAGCCCCCCGCTAGCTCGCTGACCAACCGGCTCCTGCTGAGCGCCACGCTTCAGCTCGGCCCGGCGGGTAACGTGCCGCTGCAGTTGTCCCTGCTGCCGATGACCGGCGCCGCCGCCATCGCCCCTGCCGAGGCGACCGACGGCGCCGAGGCAAGCACCGACGTGGCGGCGACCGACGGCACCAAGGCGGTCACGCCGCCACCGACCAGTCCTGACGGGGCGAAGTGGATCGAGGTGAACAAGGCGCTCGGGCCGCTGTCGGTGCAGCGGATCGGGCTGAAGTACGCCGATAGCGAGGTGTACTTCCTCGTCGACATCGGCTTGTCCGCGGACGGGCTCACGGTCGGCCTCGCCGGGCTGGCGGTCAGTTCGCCGCTGAAGACCTTCGCGTCCAGCTTCCACCTGTCCGGCATCGACCTCGAATTCAAGTCGAGCGTCTTCGAGATCGCCGGCGAGTTCCTCAACGTGCCGAAGGAGCAGCTCCCGGCCGGGGTCGAGTTCGAGTTCGAGTACGCCGGCGCCGCGACGCTGGCGGTCGCCGACTTCGACCTCACGGCACTGGGCTCGTACGCGCGTATCAGCGGCCAGTCGTCGGTCTTCGTCTTCGTGGTGCTCGACTACCCGCTCGGCGGCCCTGCCTTCTTCTTCGTCACTGGCGCCGCCGCCGGGTTCGGCTACAACCGCAGGCTGATCCTGCCCTCGGTCGAGGAGGTGCCGAACTTCCCGCTGGTCGCGGCCACGATAGATCCCTCATCGGTGTTCCCAGGCGGCAGCAATAAGAAGGATTCACTCAGCCAGGCGCTTGGCGTACTCGACAAATACATCAAGCCGTCGCTCGGCGATTACTTCCTCGCCGCAGGGATCCGGTTCACCACGTTCGAGATGCTGTCCTCGGTCGCCCTGCTGAGCGTGGCGTTCGGCAACCGGCTGGAGATCGCGCTGCTCGGAGACAGTCGGCTCAGCATTCCCGCCGACCCGACGGGCGAGCATCCGGACAACCCCAAGATCGCCAGCGTCGAGCTGGCCCTCGAGGTCAGGATCGACCCCGACGAGGGTGACTTCAAGGCCTCCGCCGTGCTGACCCCCAACTCGTGGGTGCTGTCGCCGGATTGCCGGCTGACCGGCGGGTTCGCGTTCTACATCTGGTACGGCGGCGAGCACGAAGGTGACTTCGTCATCACCCTCGGCGGTTATAACCCGCACTACCAGCCGGCGCAGTGGTACCCGAACGAGCCGCGTCTCGGCATCAACTGGGCCCTCAGCGACGTGCTCACGATCAAGGGCGGCTCCTACTTCGCGCTCACGCCGCACGCCATCATGGCCGGCGGCTCGCTCGAGGTGGTGTTCCAGGCCGGCGGCCTGCGGGCCTGGCTGAACGCCAACGCCGACTTCCTGATCGAGTGGCAGCCATTCCACTATGAGATCGACATCGGCATCTCGGTCGGCGTGTCGCTCACCTTCAGCCTGTTCGGCGCCCAGATCACGCTAAGCCTGGAGATCGGTGCCTCGCTCGAGCTGTGGGGCCCTCCGTTCGGCGGATCCGCGACGATCCACCTGTGGATCATCAGCTTCACGATCCCGTTCGGCGACCAGACGCCGGCGGCTCCGGCGCTGAGCTTCGACGAGTTCAACACCGCGCTGCTGCCGAAGGGCCAGGACTCGGCGCAGCAAGCGCGAGGGCTCGCGCTCTCGGCGGGGGCCGGCGGGGACACCCAGGCCAGCACCCCCATCTTCATCGTCCCGTCGATCACGGCCGGCATCATCGAGTCCCCCGCGAGCAACAGCAAGCTGACCATGCCGCTCGCCGCCGCCGGGGCACTGGAGATCCAGGTCACCACGCACTGGCCTTCGACGCAGCTGCAAGCCGGGTCGACCGATGGCGGCGCAGGCGGCCGCGAGACAGCGCCCGCGGCGGACCAGCCGATTTTCTCCTACCAGAGGAATGTGTACGCCAACCCGATGCACGGGACGGAACCGTTCACCGGCACCCTGACCGTCGAGATCCTCTACGACGGCGTGTCCCACAACGACTACTTCGTCTTCGACCCCATTCTCAAGAACGCCCCGGCGGCGCTGTGGACCAAATGGGATAGCGCAGGTCCGGCCATCAACCCGCCGACGGACAGCGACGGCAACCCTATCGTCACCGTCCCGGACGTCCCCTTTGGCATCCGCATTCGCCCGCGCGCGGAGCAGGACCGCGACCCAGGCGTTCCGATTCCCCTCGAGAACTTCGCGACCGAGCCCGAATCGATCTGTGTCTCGTGGCCGACCTACCGCCTGCCCACCGCGATATCGGGGGACGGGATCGACGAGATCAAGAACACGATCGCCGATCCTGTCGTCGGGGAAACCCGGATGACGCTCCTGCGGCAGCTCGCCTCGGCCGGAATCCGGAATCTTCCCGCCGCCGTGGCGTTCAGCCCCGGGCTCGTCCGGCAACCCGACGATCCGTTCCTTGATGTCCCGGTGGTGGCCACTCTCGGACAGGTACCGAGCCCGGGCAGAGTGTGAGAGGCGGCGATGAGCGATACCCAGCAGTCGGCCGATGACCACGGCGGCGTTCCGGTCGGCGACATCCGCTTCTACCAGGCGATCATCCCCCCGCTTCCCGACGGGAACTACACCCTGCGGGCACGGCAGACGCTCGACGGCCTGCCAGGTGCAGAACCCAGCCCCTCGATCCCCTCCGTCACGCTGCCGTTCGCGGTCCGCGGTCCGCGGTTCACCCTCAACCCGGCGGACATCAACTCATATTTCCCGCCGCCGAGCCCCCCGACCCCGTTCGAGGGACAGCTTCCGCACGTGGTTGTCGCCCGCAAGACACTGCCCTGGGAACGCCTGCTCGGCCCGGATCTGGATCAGGGGATCCCGTGGCTCGGGCTGCTTGTCGTGGACGAGGACGATCCCGGCGGGATCCCGAAGGTGCACAGCGGCACCGTGGCCGACCTGCTCAGGGACGGCGGCAAGCTGCCACCAGGGACGATAGGCCCCGCCTTGCGCACGGGCGACCTCGACGACGGCGAATCGGCCGATGACCCGTGCAGTTACACCGAGCTTCCGGCCGACCTGTTCGCATCGATCGTGCCGCGCCTGGCCGACCTGCCATTCCTTGCCCACGCGCGAGGTGTCGATACCGGCAACAAGCCGATCGAGGGCATCCTCGCCGAGGGGATCTACTCTGTGGTTGTCGGCAACCGGGTTCCGCACGGGTCGGCCGTCAACGGCGCGTTCCTTGTCTCGTTGGAGGGCTTCGGCGAACTGCTGGCCGGGCAGGCTGATGAGGAGGCGGCCAGGGAGGCAGCCGACGGGGCCACCACGATCCGGCTTGCCGTCCTGCACTCGTGGAACTTCCAGATGGGCGGCGAGGACCCGTTCGACGTCCTGATGTCCGCGGACCACTCGGGCCTGCTCGCCATCGACCCGCCGGCGGTGACCGAGGTCAAGACGGGCGCGAACTGCACGCAGCAGGCGATCACGGTTCCCGCGCCCGACCCGTCGTCGCCGGCCTTCGTCGAGGAAACCGTCCGCTACGCCCGGCAATCCGGCTACGCGGCGCTGACCCATGACTTCCGTGACGGCGGCCAGACGTTCTCCTGGTATCGCGGCCCCGTCATTCCCTGCCTGCTCGGCCTCGTGCTCAACGAGGATCAGTCCAATCCCGTGTTCCGGACGGCGGACTCGCTGCTCCGCTACGACCCGGCCTCTGGCCTGTTCGATACCGGCTACGCCGCCGCCTTCGAGCTGGGCTGGCTCCTCGCGCTGCAAAGTGAGGGCTTCGTCATCTCGCTGCGCTCGTACCTGCACCAGGCGAAGACGAAGGGCTTGCGCCTAGTCAATCGCCAGCAGCTCACCGCCGGCCCGTTTCCTCTCAATCTGCCCGCCGACGGAGCGGCGTCGATCCGCAACGGAGTCGTCCTCGATGCCGTCGTCCGGTGGCTGGCCATTCCGGGTGCCGACGCCCTGCAGGCAGCGCTCGGATCAACCGCCTCAACCGGCGAGGTCACATCATGACACAGCCACCCCGGCTCTCCCCGCTGCACCGATTCCTGTCCGACGAGTCACATCAGCGGGACTTGTTCAGCGTGGTTCCTCAGCCCCCTGACACGGTTCACCAATGGCTCGCCCAGCTCGTGCTGCTGAACGGCGTCCCCTTCGAATACCTGGTGCCGGACGACGCCATGCTGCCACCCGAAACCCTCCGGTTCTTCTTCATCGACGAGAACTGGATCGAGCGGATGATCGACGGCGCCCTGAGCGTCGTGGCGCGGACAGGGCTCGACCAATTGATCACCGACACGCTGCGTACCGTGCTACGCGACCCGGTCAGCGACGTCCACGCGACGAGGGTGCGCCGCCGCCTTCTCGGCGAAGACGTCACGTCGGCCGAACCGGAAGCGCTCAACTGGCCCTTGACCGGGTTCCTCATCCGTTCCGTTGTCGCCGACAACTGGAAAGGCATCGTGGTGGAGAACACGTCGAAGAACCCGCCGCACGCGCCCCTGACGATCCTGCGGCTCGACCAGCCGGCCCGAGGGGTTGTCCTCGGCCTGTTCAACGGCCAGCTAGGGTCGGTGACCTTCAAGCACCCGCCAGAGAGCCTGCACTTCGGTGTCGACGGGCTGCAGGACTTTCCCCCGACGTGGCGGCAGAACCTGCGCTACCTGGACACCGGGAAATACTACGACCCATTGGAACCGGTGTGTGTCCTGCACCGCGGCAACAGGGTGATCGACGTGGTCGGCACCGCGAACGCGATGAAGGCGAAGCTTGATCCGGCTCCTGCCGCCTTCACCTCAGCGGAGTTCGCGATCCAGATGATCCAGAGCCCGAAATCGGTGGCTTTCGAGATGATGTACCCGGCGCTATGAACATGGCATCCGCTGCTCCCAACCTGCTGGTGCCGATGAACGTCGACGCGCTCGCCGTCGGCACCGACTCGAATTCCTGGATGCTGCACGTACCGGATTTCGCGGCCGGCATGAACCAGGGAAACTTCCTCGGGTACCAGCAGCTCGCCGCCGACATGTGGCAGGAAAGCAAGTGCCCTTACCAACCCGGCGTCCACCTGCGCTGGGCGCTACCCGACGGGATCACCCAGGGAAGCGCGGCCGACGGCGGCGAGCCGGATTACACCGTGGTGCCCGACAGATGGGCGATCGTGCGGCTATCCGGCGCCGTGTCGCAGACCGAGCCGCCCGCGATCCGCGCCTGGATGGTCGAGAGCGACTTCGGCAGCGAGACCCCGGCCGGGAGCACCCAGTGGCCGGTCATGCCGACCACCTCCGATCCGGCGCCTGCCAGCTTCACCGACGTCCGCTACGTCGGCAGGCAGCTGGACTTCTGCAACTGGCCGTCGACCGCGCCCGCGGGCTACCTCAGCGACCTGCGCGCCAAGCTGACCGCCGTCGGATACGGCAGCGCCACGTTCGCCGCGTACTACCCGGTGTGCTCGAGCGTCTTCGGCTTCCTCGATGACCTCTGTGACCTTCCCGGCGCTTCCGCCGGCAACAGCGTCCAGCTCACGTACCTCGTGGCCGGCTGGTACTCCGACCCGGCCGCGGACGTCCTGTCCGGCTACGCCAATACCGCCAAGGAGCCGCACCGCTGGCAGGACAGGATGGCCTCGCTGCGCTGGACCTGGTACGACGAGACCACGGCCGGCGGCGATGCCCCGCCGCCGCCCATCCCGCAGCCCGCCAGCACGATCATCCACGGCTTCGTGAGCCAGGTGGCCTGGACCGGGGCCGGGACCCGCTACGACTACGGGCCGGGACAATCCGTCTCCCCCAAGTTCGCCGTCGGAAGCAGCTCACTGGATGCGCTCGCGGCCGTTATTGCCGCCAACGCATCGGGAAACCTGGACCCCGCCGAGATGGAGCGGCTTCTTGTCGCGTTCCAGAACGACCTGCTGTCCATCTACGACAAGGACGCGGACGCGGCGACGATCGTGTCCGAGCTGAACGAGCTGCTGCATGCCGCGTCGTTCGGATCGCGCAGCACCGGCACGGTCTACGAGATCCGCCGTGCCGATGCCAACGCCCCGGCCAGCGCCGCGCCGTCGGGCGCCGCCGCCGCGGCGGTGGCGCTTCCCGGCGACCTCGGCGACCAGCTGACCGCGATCAACCGGCTGCAATCGACGGCGGATACGACGGCGGCCGAGCTCACCTCGTACCGGCAGCAGTACTTCTACGCCTGGCACAAAAAGGCCGATGGCGTCGCCGTGGACGACGCCGTGCTCGCGCGGATAGCCGGGAACATCTCGGCCGCCGCCGGAAGCCTCCGCGACCTTACCGCACAGGTCGAGGCCGCGAAGAAGGCCATCAGGCACTCGCTCGCCACGTATCTACCCGCCTACGAGCTCGCCCCGCATTCCGGCGCGCGCTACTGGTGCCCCAGCGACATCTCCCTGCTGATCACGAACGCCGGCCGTACCTTCAGGCAGGGCGAGGACGGCCAGTACAGCCAGACCGGCAGGCTCCCCTGCCGGGTCACCGGGGACACGCTCACCGCCCTGCATTTCACCCCGCCCGGCGGCAACCCCGTCATAATCCAGACGGATGAAGTCTGCGCTGACGTGCCCCCGCACGCCGCCGCCTCATCAAGCCACCGGTTCGACGAGGCCATCGTCCCAGACCTCCGCGCGCTGCTGCTCGAGACCGTGCTGCTGGATCCCGCTCAGGCGACGTACCTGGCCGGGAAGTTCGGCCAGAACGCTGGCATCTCGGTAACGGCCCTGGCAGCCAGGATCCAGGAGCTCCAGGGCATCAACTGGAATGCGCCCGCCGACCAAACCCTCCCCGACCTGAGCGGCTACCAGGGACGCACGCCCTGCCCGGCCGCCGTCACGTACTGGCTCCGCTGCGACGGCACCTCAGGGAATCCGTGGGTTCCGATCATGATGCAGTGGCAGCTGGCCTGGTATCCGGCCTACCAGTCCGGC
>Ga0136846_1240149_pt1 | contig 16237 bp, 12 predicted proteins | sample HopSoiMetagenom2_FD_96841 | JGI IMG/M metagenome (GOLD analysis project Ga0136846, IMG submission 96841) | Grasslands soil microbial communities from Hopland, California, USA - 2 Assembly 2016 (version 4) | ecosystem: Environmental > Terrestrial > Soil > Grasslands | place: USA: Hopland... | reverse complement strand
TCGTACAGAAACTGGACTGAGCGCGATGTCGCTCCACCAGGCCAGTAGAACAAATCGGCGGCGACCGTGCGGCGCTGCTCGCTGCGGAGACCGGGATTGGCGAGCCCATCATCTACGGCGGCAAGAGTCTCAGCCACGGTCTCCGCGGACTCAGACACCGACGCGAGCAGCCTCACATAATCGGGGTGGACCCGAGCGGCGGTCAGCAGCCCGGGGCGATGGATTCGCACGATCGGACGATCGCGCAGCAGGAACTCGAAACCGGCGGAGCTGTGATCCGTGATCAGGAGGTCAGCGGCGACAAGATATGGTGAGATATCGCGCCTTGGCGCCATCACTCCGCGGCCGCCGCGCAGGATGCCGTGCAGCGTCGCGGCCCAGTCGACGCCGCCGGAATAGCGTTCGCGCAAGTCGAGCGATCGATCGTGCAGCTTCACGATCACGTTGATCGGGCGATCGACGAGCCCGCGCACGAGATCGGCTCCCATGCAATTGAGCGACGACGCGGGCGACCACGTCGGCGCGTACAGGACGGTTGGACGGGAGGGGTCGAGCGAGAGTGATTCGAGCACGGCGTCGCGTTGAATCGACCCATCGACGAGGCAATCCGTCTTCGGCATTCCGACGAGACGAATCGCGGAGCTGTCCGCATCGATCGCGCCGCTCGCGATGAAATTGCGAAGGCGCCGCTGGTTGACGAAGAAGAGACGGTCCCACTCGCGCATGGAACGGTCCGGTGCATCGAACCCGTACTTGCCGGCGACACCGTGAAAGACCTGGATCCGGCATGTGCCTCGCGGCAGAGACGCCCACATGAAATCGGACGCGATGTAGGCGTCGAATTTCATGAGCGCGGCGCGCCGCGGGTGGACGAGACGCACGCTACGCGCGTCACGATAAATGCCGGCCAGACGTTCCGGTTCTTCGCTCGCGGTGAACCAGAACTCCAGGCGGCGATCGCTGCGCATCGCGCGGTACACCGGCGCCACCATCGTGAAGTTCACCGGCGTTCGCGCGTCCACGAGCACTCGGCGACAGCCGTGGCGCCGTGCGATCCTGGTGTCGAGCGCGCGCGCGGCCTCAACCCCGCGGCGGAGCATCCAGGCATTCATCCCTGTGCGGCCTCGAAGCGTGGTTGCGCGAAGCGCGGCAGCGATCTCGACGCTGCCGACATCTGATCCATCAGGACGCCGTGCGGCGCCGCGGCGAGTGCGAGCAGATAGTAGAACGTCCAGTTATAGGCCACTGATGCGAACAGCGCGGACACCAGCCACCCTGCCAGCGATGCCGCCATCGCGGCGGAGTGCGCGTCGAAGAACTCGAGGTCCTCACGGCCGACGGTCGGCACCGGCTGTGCCGCGCGCCATTTTCTGCGGACCCCCGCGGGAGCGGACGCGAGGCGCATCCGCCGGACCTGCGCGCGCGTGGCCGCGACCGAGCGCCCCGCGCGCGCGACGAGGTAGAGGAACAACGCCAGGCCACCGATACCCAATTCAGAGCCGACCTGCAGGAACACGTCGTGGCTTTCACGCCAGGGTTCCAACCGTCCCTCCGGGTTCCAGTTCTTGAACTGTCCTGCACCAACGCCGGTCAGCGGGTTCTCGAGGAGCGCCTGCCTGGATTCCCGCAACAAGTGTTTGCGTGCCTCGCGCGAGCCGGTCTGGTCTTTGCTGTCGTCCGTGATGCTGGCGAGCCGCTGCCAATAGTTCGTTGGTACGAGAGGCAGGGCGAGCATCGCCACGAGGGCGCTCCGGAACACGAGCTCTGGACGTTTGCGGATCGCGAACGCGATGAACACGATCACCATCGCGACGAGTCCGAGCGCGCCGCCACGCGACTGCGATGCCACAACCGCCCCCAGCATGAACAGCGCCGCCATCAGCCCGAACAGGCGCCGCCGCGTTCGGCCGGGCCGGACGGCAAAGAACAACGCGAGCGGTATCCCGACGACCATGTTCAGGGCGAGGTCATTCGGATTGCCGAAAATCCCGCTGACGGCGCCGTTGACGCGGCCGTTTTCGATCAGATTCGCGCCGCGCACATAGTCGAGCACCGCGCGGAAGCCGATGTATCCCAACGCGAAGACGAGCAGCCAGGTCAGGCGCTCGATCCGTTTGGGTGACGTCAGGACGTTGACCATCAACAGGAAGATGAGCATGTCCTTGAAGTAGACGTCCTTGAAGAGCGCTATCGCGCCGCCTACCCAGATTGAGAAAGGCGCCAAGGCGAGCATGAGCAGGCCCAGCGCAAACACCCCGACGAGCTCCGGCGTCATGCGAGTGAACGGCAGGTTGCGCGACAGTCGCCCCAGGATGAGCGCGGTGAGACCAGCAATCGCGCACATTTCGGCGAGGTGTAACGCGTCCAGTCCGGGAATCTGGTCCTGCGGCCGGAAGAACACATTTGCCGTGAATGCGAGGAGAAAGAGGAATGCCCAGTCCCTCGGCTCTTTCCGCACTCTGGCCGGAGTAGCCGTCTGCGTGTGTGGCGTCGTGGGCGGTCCTGCTGCACCGGTGCCGTCGGATACCGGGCTTCCGGCCCCCGCAAAGGATGTGCGCTCTGGTCGGCTCCAAACCGGCGGTGGAAGGTGCCGCGACGCAGCCCGAGGGGAGGGCGGGTTGAACGTGAACCCGTCGTTCACCGCCACACCGCGCGTCCCCGGCGGAGCGCCGCAAGTCCGGCAACCGCCGAATAGTTCATCATCACGAACGTGAATGCGATGCGCGAGGCGCGCTCGCGCATGCTGAACCATGCGCCTGCCGCGGCGAGCATGTAGAACGCCAACTGCGCGGCCAGGACAACCACGTAGAACCACGCCGCGGTGGCGAGGAACGCGCTCGATGCGAAAAGCGCGACGAGCGCCCACGGCACGAGGAGGCGCCCTATCTTGTGCGACGCGTACTGGAGCCACACGGGATTGACGAACGGCAGCAGCAGACGCGGCTCCTGCGCGAGAATCTGATAGTTGCCCGCAAGCGTGCGCGTCTTGCGCACCGATTCAGCTGCCGCGTCGGGTGCGGCTCGATCGAACGCAACCGCACGCTCCTCGAACACAATCCGGCTGCCGCCAAGCACCGCCCGCATCGGCGCCAGCACGTCGTCGAGCAGCGACGTTGCGGGAAGCGGCTGCCACGCCGCGCGGCGCATCGCGTAGATCGCGCCGGTGGCGCCCAGCGTCGACCAGACGCGGCTCTCGTTGCGCCGAAGCCATTTCTCGTACTTCCAATAGAGGCCGACACCGTCACCGATTGAAGAGTTCGTCGAGGGGTCGATCTCGCAATCGAGGACGAGCTCCCCTGTGACCCCGCCAACACGTGGATCAGCAAAGTTCGCGACGAGCGCGCGCAGTGCGCCGGGCGCGAAGTGCTGCCGCGCGTCGGCGAATACCAGAATATCGCCGCGCGCCGCGAGAACGCCGCAGTTCAGTGCGACCGGCTTGCCGCCGGGGGGCAGCTCGATGAGCTGGATCTGGTCGAGGCAGGATGCGAGCGCTTTGCGCGGATCATCCACTGACCCGTCGGACACGACGATAATCTGCCGCCTGCCGGCGTAGTCCTGGTCGAGAAGGTTTTTGACACGCGCCGCCAGCCGATGCGCTTCGTTCCGTGCAGCGACGATGATCGAGATCGAGGGCCATTGGCCGGCGTCGAAGTCCTTTGCCCGGGGGCGGCGATCGACCACCCGTGCCCACGCCGCGAGCAGCAGAGGGTAGCCCGCGTAAACGTACAGCACAACCGTTACCGATAACCAGAAGAGCGTGTTCATAGTCGCGGGCAACCCCGGCATGCTCAGCAGGCACTGCAAGAACAGGACCTGCGTTGTCGATGGGCGATTGGTGATTGCAGACTGCAGATTAACGATTGACCGATTAGCGATTGGCCATCGGCGAGGCTATTGGCGATTGGCGATTGCGATTGACGAATGGCAATTGGGAGTGGCGATTGGGAGTGTCAACTGGCGAGTCCCGATTGGCGAGTGCCGATTGGGATTGCTCCACGAATCTCGGTTAGGGCGGTCGTTCGCCGGCGTTATGAGTCGAGTAAGAACGAACCGTCGCGGATGTCACCCATCGCCATCCAGTCGTCAATTGCCGATCCAATCGTCAGTCGCCAATTCAGTCGTCAATCGTCAATCGACATTCCAATCGTCAATCTCGAATCGTCATTCGTGAATCTCCAATCTTCAATCTGCAGTCTTCAGTCGAACTACGCCGCCCCGATCTTTTCGGCCGCCCCGGTCGTGCGCGGAGCACCCAGCTTGAAGACGTTCGAATGCGAGCCCTTGATCGCGTTACGCGTGTCGACGACGAGGTCCGCCGATGCGATCGTGTCGTAATCGAACGCCTTGTGATCCGTCAGGATCACGACGCAGTCGTACTGCCCAATCGTTCCGCGTGTCATCTCGACGGCCCGGATATCGTAATCACCTGTCCACTCGCGCGCATGCACTTCGGGCACGAACGGATCGGCGTACGCAACGCGGGCCCCTTTCGCCTGCAGCAGCCCCATCACGTCGAGCGCCGGCGATTCGCGCATGTCGTCGATATCGCGCTTGTAGGCGACGCCGGCGATCAGCACGTTGGATCCATTGACGGCCTTGCGCCGCGTGTTCAGCGCCTCGCTCACTTTCTCGACCACGTAGTGCGGCATCGCGGCGTTGATATGGCCGGCGAGCTCGATGAAGCGCGGATCGAATCCCGTCTGCTTTGCCTTCCAGGAGAGATAGAACGGATCGATCGGAATGCAGTGTCCGCCCAGCCCGGGGCCGGGGTAGAAGGCCATGAACCCGAACGGCTTCGTTTTCGCCGCGTCGACGACCTCCCACACGTCGATGTTCATCCGATCGCACATCAGGGCGAGCTCGTTCACCAGGCCGATGTTCACCGCCCGGAATGTGTTCTCGAGGAGCTTCACCATTTCGGCGACGCGCGTCGAACTGACCGGCACGATCGTATCGATCGCCGATTCGTAGAGTTCCTTCGCGAGCGCGCAGCAGGTCGGCGTGAATCCTCCCACCACTTTCGGCACGTTGTGAGTCTGGAACGTCGGATTTCCCGGATCGACGCGCTCGGGTGAAAACGCGAGGAAGAAATCGATCCCCGCCTTGAGTCCCGTGGACTCCAGCATCGGCTGCACCACTTCGTCCGTGGTCCCCGGGTAGGTCGTCGACTCCAGGACGATGAGCATTCCCGGATGAAGGTATGTCGCGATCCCCTCCACCGCCGAGACGATGTAGGACATATCCGGGTCCTTTGTCTTGCGGAGCGGCGTCGGGACGCAGATGTTGATCGTGTCGAGCTCGCGGACGATGGCGAATTCCGTGGTGGCGTCGAGGCGGCCGGCCGCGCGCAGCGACTGCAGATCTGCTGTCTGCACGTCGGGGATGTACGATTGACCGTCGTTGATCGACTGCACTTTCCGGCGGTCCAGATCGATCCCCGTCGCGTGAAACCCGGCCTTCGCGAGCTCCACTGCGAGCGGGAGGCCTACGTAGCCGAGACCCACGACGCCGGTGCGGGCCCGGCGTGTCCGAAGCTTTTCACGAAGCGCATCCGCGATCGCTGACATCAACAGGTCCTCAAGCGTTGGTGCGATAGTTCTTCTCGATCGGTGAGGCCACACCGAGCATAACGCGTTTGACCCACGTCCAGAATCCTTCCGGTCGAGCCGACTCGAAAGGCGCCTGTCCCGGATGCACCTGCACGCGCACGCGTCCCCCGCTCGTCGCGGCGGCTTCGGGAGCGTGCGTGACCGGCTGACGCTGGCCGCGCAACAGCCGATATTCTTCGGCCAGTACGCGGCGCTGCTCGGCCAGCTCGCGTTCGCGTTGCCGCAGGAGCTCCTCCCGTTTGTCGAGCGCACTGGCGCGCATGTCCAGGGTCGATTCGCTGCGCGGCGGCGTCGGCGGCCAGTTGACGTCGACAGACGGCGCGACGGCCGTCGTCATTGTCGTGGGACTCGCAGCCTGCACCGATGCGGTCCGTGTGACGACCGTCTCCCCGAATCCGGCGGACGGTCGCGCAATGTCGGCTGCCACCGTCGCGGGGGCGCCCGCGGCGGCGGCGACCCTCGGCGCGGTGACGTCGGGGAAACCAACCTTCGGCGTGACCATTTCACCGGAGGCGGCGGGCAGCACGCCCGTGCTCTCCAACTCGGCGAGGACCTCGACGATCAAGTCGCGATCGATCTGTCTGCGCTCCTCCGCGTAGCCGAAGACGAGTGCGGCGTCGCAGATGATATTGATGATGCGCGGCACGCCGCGGCTGCGCGCGTGGATGACCGCCGTGGCTTCCGGCGGGAACTCGAGCGGCGCCCCCAGCGCCGCGCGGCGAAGCCGGTGGTTGATGTAGTGCAGCGTCTCGTCGGCATCGAGCGGCGGCAGGTGATAACTGACCGTGATCCGCTGGCGCAGCTGTTCGAGCTCCGGCGCATTGAGCTTGTCGCGCAGGTTCGGCTGGCCGACCAGCACGATCTGCATCAACTTCGACTTCTCCGTCTCAAGATTCGAGAGCATCCGCAGCTCTTCGAGCGCCGCGAGGCTGAGATTCTGCGCTTCGTCGATGACGAGAAGGACGAGCCGTCCGGCGAGGCGCTGATCGACGAGATACTGCGCGAGATCGCGAAGCAGCAGCGGCTTGCTCTTGCCGCTCGGATCGAGTCCGAAGTCGATCATGATCGTCTCGAGCAGCTCTCGCGGCTCGAGCATCGTGTTGACAATGCGGCCAACGGTCGTCTGGCTATCGAGGTTGCGCAGCAGCGTCTGGAGCAGCGTGGTCTTTCCGGATCCGATCTCCCCGGTGATCACGACGAACCCTGCCTGCGTCTCGAGGCCGTAGCGAAGGTAGCTGAGCGCCTCCTGGTGCACGCGGCTTGGGTAGAGGTATTCGGGATCCGGGCTCAGCGCGAACGGACGCTCACGTAACTGGTAAAACCGTTCGTACATCTCACTTGCCTCCGGGATCTGACCGCGTTCGCCACGCGCCAAGCTTACCCTGCGCCAGTGCGGCGATGGCCGCCGCCAGGCACTCGGGATGATGACGGATTTTCCCCGCCGGATGCTCCGAGACGAGCGGCACCCCGATGGCACGCACCCCGAGGCGGTCCAGCGCATTCAGTTCGAAGCTCCCGGTGACGAGGGGCAGTGCGCCACGGACGCCATACGCCTGCGCGAGCGGCTCCGGCACCGGCATCGTGTTGTAGATCACGTAGTCGAACAGCTGCCGACCGGTCTGGCGCTCGATCGTCAGCAGGTGATCGAGCACGCTGAAGTTGTCGGTTTCGCCCGGCTCGGTCATCAGGTTCGCGACCAGAATCCGGATGCCCTTCGAGGCATGGATGGCGTCGCTCACCGCCGGCACGAGCAGCGGGGGCAGGATGCTCGTAAAGAGGCTCCCGGGGCCGACGACGATCACGTCGGCGTCGTGCAGCGCGCTGATCACCGCAGTCGAGCAGCGCGGACGGTCGGGCAGCAGCGAGAGCCGCGCGATCCGGCCGCGGGCTCCGGCAATCGCGGTTTCCCCGCTCAACACCCGGCCGTCGGTGAACTCCGCCACCAGCGTGACGAGCTCACTCGTGGCGGGCAATACCACGCCGCGCGCGCCGATCACGCGCGACGCGATCTCGACGGCCTGTGCGAAGTCGTTCGTGACATCAGCCAGCGCCGTGAGCACGAGATTTCCAATCGCGTGGCCGTTCAATCCGTCGCCGGCACCGAACCGATACTGAAAAATGTCCGCGATCTGTGAATGATTCTCCGAGAGCGCGGCAAGGCAGTTCCGGATGTCCCCTGGCGGAATCACCTTGAACTCCGCCCGCAGCCGTCCGGAGCTTCCGCCATCGTCCGAGGTGGCGACGATCGCGACGAGGCGCTCGCGTGGCGCGGAGGCGTCTGTAAAGAGCACCGGCCGCAGGCCGCGCAGGACGTTGGGCAGCCCGGTACCGCCGCCAATCGCGACGACACGCGGCACGACCCCGCGGTGGGGCTCGAGGGACCGTGGCGCCTGTTCGGAGTCAGCGTGCGGCAACATCGAAGATCTCATCGGGCGTCGGCAGCCATGCGCAGATTGCCGGGCGTGGCGTGTCCGTCGCCTGTGCGATCCTCCACGTCGCCCACCAGCGCGTCAATCGCGGGAAGGACTTCGTGGACGGCGCGCTGGTAGTCCTCGGGAAAATCAATCTCGATCCAGGGCAACCCGCGCGTGCTGACCGCGTGAAGAGGACGCATCCCTGCGAACTCACGGAACGCGCTCGGGGCCCACGCGCGAAGTTCTCCGGCAGCGACGAGTCGATCCATGATCTCGACGAGCACCGCGGCGCCGGCAGGACTGAATTTGACGATTCCAACGTTCTCGCCGTCCGCTTCGGCCGGCTCCATCGTTTTGGACATGTCGGCGACGCGGCCGCAGCGGACCTTCACCTTCATTTCTTCGTCGCCGAACGGAGGCTGGTGCGCTTCGCGATACGCAATCAGCAGCGCATCCTGGTGACGTGAGGTCAGAAGATCATTGAGAAGCACCGGGTGGAACACCACATCACAATTCAGCACGACGAAGCCCTCATACAGCAGGGCTCGTGCCATCCAGAGGGAGTAGAGGCTGTTGGTCTCGGCGTATCGCGTGTTCTCAATGTAAGTAACACGGCGTCCACATTGCGATCGCACGCGCTCGGCGCCGCACCCGACGACGACCACAATGTCGTCGAGTCCGGCGCGCTCGAGGATCTGCACCTGTCGCTCGATGAGCGTGAGCCCGCCCGCCTCCACGAGACACTTTGGTTTATCGCCGGCCGTGCCATTCAGCCGCGATCCTTTCCCCGCCGCCAGGATGATCCCCCGCATGCATCGTCTCCCGTGTGCGCAGGCTCAGACCGCCGGCGCGAGGTGCCTCCGCCGCCCAATGAGTTCGGAAACCTTGGCCACGTACTGCGCTCGATCGCGCGGCGCCACCGCAACCAGGAAGAAGAGCGCCAGGTAGGCAGCGATTGCAGCCGTCGCTTCGATCAGCACAGCCAGAAGCGTGCCGGATGCGATCTGCCGCAACGGCGCGAGCGCGACACCGACGATGACCGCAGGCCAGATGGCCGGCCAGACCGCATCGCGTGCGACCCGGACCACCGGCAAGCCCACGCGGCGGCATGCGGCCGGGAAGAGCACGAAAATGCTGGCGCCGGCGATCGGAATCAAGGTGCCGAGCGCGACGCCAGTCAGTCCGAGCGGCTTGATCAGCAACGCGCTCAGCGCGAGATTCACCAGCCCGGTGATGATGTTGACCACCGCGAGGTAGCGCACGGAGCCGGCGCCTTTCAGTACCGTGGTGCCGGTCGCGTTTCCAACACGCAGCGCGACCGCGATCGCCAGGATCTGGATCACCGGCACGCTGCCCAGCATCTTCACCCCGACCCACGCGCGTACGAGCGGCTGCGCAAGGAGAATCAGTATCGCCGCAATCGGGGCCACCATCGCGAGCGACAGCCGCGTGCCTTCGAGCATCAGCGTCTGGAGCCGTTCGGTCCGCTGCGTCGCGTCGCAATCAACGACGACGGGAAACAGGATGCCGTTCAATTGGTTCGTGAGACGCTGCGTCCCCGCTATCAGGCGATCAGCGACGGCCCACACCGCGACCGGGGCGCTCCCCATGAATACGCCAATCACGATGGCATCCAGCTGGTAATTCAGCTTGTTCGCCCAGTCGATGATCGCGGCGTACACGCTGAACCCGGTGACCTCGCGCAGCCGACTGCGGTGGAACAGCGACACGCGGATGCTCAACGCGGGGTAGATGCGATAGGCGTTGCGGCGGTACAGCCAATATGCGGATATGCGGACCGCCGTGGTGGCGATCACCAGCGCGATGAGGCCGTAACCTGCGAGCAGCACCGCGGCGTTCACAACCGCGACGAGCACGCTGTTGACGATCGCGACACCGTTGTTCGCGTCGTAGCGCTGGAACCCATTCAACACGCCGCCGAACACACTGAACGGAAAATTGAGCGCGACATTCAAGCCGATCACGAGCAGAATCCACTTGCCGGTCTGCGCCTGCTCGGGTGTGATGTGGAAGATGTGATCGAGATTGAACGCGAGTGCAACGACGATCCCATACGCAATGACGCCGATGGCCGCCCACAGGAAGAACACCGTACTGGCGATCTCATTGAGCGCGCGGGTGTCGCGATGCGCACGGTAATGCGCCACGAACTTCACCATCGCGCCGCCGAAGCCGAGATCGAGGACGGAGAAGTAAATAGTCAGTGAGGAGGTCAGCACCCACAGGCCGTACGCCTCCACCCCGAGATGCCGCAGATTGAAGGGCAGCATCACGAAGCCGAGGATGATCTCGTTGGCGATCGTCAGATAACGGGTCGTGACGTTCCTGGCGATGGTCGCGAGCTGCCGGCGATCGTCCAGCGCCCAACTGCTGCTCATGCCGCCCCCTTGCGGAAGAGCACGACCTTCACGGTATCGAATACGATCGTCAGGTCGAAGAAGATTGACAGGTGCTTGATGTAGTACAGGTCGTAACGCAGCTTCTCGGTCGCGTCCTCGCGTGAAGAGCCATAGCGGTACTTGACCTGCGCCCAGCCGGTGATCCCCGGCTTGACCGCGTGACGCTGCTGGTAGAAGGGGATGTCCTTGGACAATTCCTCCACGAAATAGGGACGTTCGGGACGCGGTCCGACGAAGCTCATGTCGCCGAGGATGACGTTCCAGAGCTGCGGCAGCTCGTCCAGCCGCGTCGTCCTGATGATGCGGCCGACCCTTGTAATCCGCTCGTCACCGTCCCGGGCCCACATCGGCGTCCCGGTCTCCGCATCCTTGCACATCGATCGGAATTTCGAGAGCGTGAATGTGCGGCCGTTCTCGCCCACGCGGTCCTGCCGATAGAGCACGGGACGGCCGTCTTCCAAGACGATCGCCAACGCCGTCGCCAGCATCGCGGGGATCGCCAGGATCAGCATGGCGAGCGACAGCGTGAGATCGATCGAGCGCTTGATGAGCCGCATCACGCGGGACACTCGGAATCCGTCAGAGAAAATCAGCCACGACGGGCGCAGGTCGTCGATCAGGATCTTCCCGGTGACACGCTCGTACGTGGTCGTCGCGTCCTCGACGCGGATGCCGGCCATCTTGGCCCGCAGCAGCTCCTGGACCGGCAGCTTGCCGCGGCGATCCGACAGGCCGACGATGATCCGGTCCACGTGATGCCGCGCAATGAGCTGCTCGATGTCCGCTGGCGTCCCGACGATCGCGGGATTGACGATCCGCTCACCGATGCGCGCCGGGTCGTCGTCGATGAACCCGATGATGCGGTAGCCGAAGTCGTGCTGATCGAGAATCTGCCGCGCGACCTTGCGCGCCACTTCGCCGGTTCCGACGAACAGCACGCGTTCTTCGAGCTTCAGCGAGCCGGTGACCCGGTTGAACGCGAGGCGCCAGCCGAGAATGGCGATCAGGAATACGAACAGCGCCGACACGAAGATGCCGTTGCCAATCATCAGCCGCGGCTGCAGGAAGTACAGCGCTGAGAGCACGATCGACGCCGCACCGGCCGCTTGCAGGAGCCGAACGACGAGCTCGCGGTTCGAGTGGACGAGGGTCAAATCGTAGAAGTCGTTGTAATACAGGCACAGCTGGCAGATCACCGTGACGAGCGCAATCTTCCAGAGGTTCGACGGCAGGTCCGGCGTGTTCTGCAGCAGGGCGGCGAGCGCCACCGACCCAAAGATCAGCAGCAGCTCGCCGGTGAACACCGTGAGGCTGCGGGTCGACACGTAACGGTTGAACAGCTGCATGGCGCGTCGGTCGCCTGTTATCCGGCAATGTACTTGTAGCCGGCGTAGTCCTGGTACGCCGTCTCCGCGCCCGCCTCGTTGAGCACGAGGCCGAGCACTTTGGTCGGATCCAGACCGGCGAGCGCCCGTTCAATTGCCGGCTTCTGCGTCATGCCGGCGCGAACGATCATCAGGATGCCATCGGCCATCGCCGCGGCGATGTGCACATCTGCGAGCGGCGAGACCGGCGGCATGTCGAGGATCAGCCGGTCGAAGCGCGTGCGCAGCGTGTCCAGCGTGCGACGCATCGCGACCGATCCGAGGAGCTCCGCGGGATGGCTCGGGATCACCCCGGACGGGAGTACCGTCAGGTGATGATCCTCCAGCGTGACCAGCGCATCCTCGAGCGTCGCTGCGCCTGCGAGCACGTCGGTGAGACCGGGCGACCCCGGAACATCGAACAGGTGGTGCACCGATGGACGACGCAGGTCGGCGTCGATGAGCAGCACGCGCTGCGAGTACTCCTCGGCCATCGCGAGCGAGAGATTGGCCGCCGTCAGGCTCTTGCCGTCTCCCTTTCCAGGGCTCGTCACGATCAGCACGCGCACCGCGCGACCGTTCTCAGCGCGGCTGATGCGCGTCCTCAACGACCGGTACTGTTCCGCCGCGAGCGACTGCGGGGCGAGCGCGGTCACCAGATGCCGATCGAGGCTGACGTTACGCTCGGGCGGTGGTGCCACCTGTTCGGCCTGTCGGGCGCGGGCTTCGCGGCGCTCGGCAATGGGCGTGGGCTCGACAACGGGCCGCGGCGCCGGCGCGGGCGTCGCGGGGGCGTGAGATGCCGCTGCCCCTTCGACGCCAATGGATCGTGTACGGCGGGCGCCTCCCTCGCGTTCGGCCTTGTTCAGAATGTCCTGTATACGGCTCATAATCGTCAGCTCTCAGTCGCCAGTGGCCAGTGACTAGTAACATCAGGCCGGAATGCGCGGAATCTCTCCGAGCACCGGCACTTCGAACTCGGTCTGCAGCGCACGGACATCGTGCACCGATCGATCGAGGAACTCGCGTCCAATCGCGGCGGCAGCGCCAAGGACAAGGCCGGCAACGATCGACAGCGCGATGATCTTCAGGAGATCGGGCTTCGTCGGACGCGACGGCAGGTTGGCCGGGAAGAGCACGCTGAAGCGCTCGCCGCCCTGCTTGCGGGCCAGGTTCTCCGCCGTGGTCGCCGACTGATGTCGCTGCGTGAGATCCGTGTAGTGCGCTTTTTCGAGCGTGACCTCGCGCTCGAGCGACTGGAGTTCCTGTTCGACCATTGGCGCGGCATCCACGCGGGTCTGATACAGCGCGATCTGGGCCTGTGACGCCTTCGACGCGCGCTGCAGTTCCTTGATCCGCATCCGCGATGCCTCGCGCTCCTGGACCTTCTGCTTGTAGGCCGGGTCGGTCGCCAGCGTATCGTCCTTGGTTGATTGCTGTTGCACGGCGCCCAGATCCTTGCGCGCGCCGGCAAGCTCTTCCTGCAGGCGGGCGATTTCCGGATGTTTCTCCGTGTACAACGTTCGAGCGACGGCCAGTTGTTTCTGCAACTCGTTCACGTGCGCCTGCGCAGCCTGAATCGCCGCGACGCTCGAGGCGGTCGTTCCGGTTCCACCCTGGCGCATCATTTCGATCTGCCCCTCGATATTCGAGAGTCGATCCTGTTCGCTGTGGAGCTGATTCGAGAGCGACTCGAGCTGACTGCGCAGCCCGTTGACCGTTTGCACGTTGGCGTTCACCTGGTCGGGAAGCCGCCCCATGTTCGCCTGCTTCTTGATTCGAAGCTCGTTTTCGAGATTCGAAAGGCGCTGCTGGCTGACCTGTACCTGCTGGCTGAGGATCTCCGACGTGTTTTCACTTCTCTCGATCTGACTCTTCGAGTTCTCCTCGACGAAGACGTACGCGATCCGGTTCGCGATCCGCTGCGCCCGAACCGGCTCGCTGTCCGTGTATCCGAGAATGAAGCTGTCGATACCGTTCCTGGAGTCGGACTTCGTGATCGGGTGCGGCACCGAGATATTCTGTTCGACGTTCGTGCGCAGCCACTGCGCCACCTGGTCGACCGGAACATCCGGATTGAGGCGCTCTTCGCGGACCACGCGCTGCAGCACCGCGGGACTCAGGAGCTGCTGCGAGATGGCGCGCTGCCGTTCTTGCCAGTCGAGCGAGCTCACGCCCTTGAGCAGTTCCGGCGACAACGTCGGCGCGGCCACCCCGATAATCGCCTGCGACAGATACTGACGCGGCAGCAGCAGCGCCAGTGCCCCGCCCACGACGATGCAGAAGGCGAGCGGCACGATGAACCACCACATGCGGCGGCGCACCACCGAGACGTAATCGAGCGGATGAAAGGGACGTTCCTCGATCATGGGATCCTCACGGGCTGGGAAATGGCGATCTGGGCGCCGACGCGATTGCGGTGGATCAGGCCGCCCGGAATACTCGAATCCTGGCGTGAAAACGCGTAGTAGCCTTCGGCGCGCAGCCAACGCGACATCGCGTACCCGATCGAAGAGTGCAGCCACCAGGAATCGAGCGCGGGGCTGATGACAATCAACGGATCGCTCCGGCGCCAGGAGACGGACTCCTGCAGGTAGATTCGGTTGCGGCTGACCGGCATCGTTACGTAGCCATGGAACGCCTCGCTCTGGCTCGAGCCGCCGAACCCGAACGTCGGTATGAATTCACGTGCGTAACCAGCGCCCAACGTTGCCCGCTCGATGTGGTACGTGATGTCGGCGCGCACATATGGACCGGTGTGGCTCTCGTTCAGGAACCGATCGATCAGATACGCGACTCCTGCCGCCGCATGGATGGACGTTCGTGGGCCGGTTTCGTAGCGAAACGTCGCGCCCACGTTTTGAAACGTCAGGTCGTGGGTGCCGGAGTTGAGGCTTGCCAGGCGGATCGCGTACTCGCCGCCAAGGCTCGTTCGGTCGTTCACGCGGCGCAAGAGTTCCGCCTGCACGCCGTGAAAGATGCCGTTCTGGAGAAGGAGCGCCGCTGTATCGTCGAAATCGACCCGGCTCAGGTCGTAGTGGACGTTGAGATCGAGCAGCCGCGTCAGCCGCGACTGCACACCGCCTCCGAGCGTGTAGCTCCGCGAGCCGGTGCGCGAGAACGGTACCCCGTTCAACTCGAGCTCGTCGGTCGACGGCACCTCGATAAAAGCGCTGTTCAGCAAGAGCGTCGTGTGTCGTGTCGCGCGGTGCCGGAGTGCCGCGTGCGCGCGCTGATCGTATCCATCGAGCGCATCGACGTCGGAGTACCGTCGCAGGTAGCCGCGATAGCCGCTCTCAAAGGTGGTTCGCGGGCCGCTGTACTCGAGTTGACCCGACGGCTCGAGTACGTACAGCTGGTCCCCCTGCTTGGGCTGCGTCGGCAGATCGGCGGACAGCCCGACGTTGTTGTCGAAGACGGTGGCCGCAACGATCCCGGGGGTGAACGTCCAACCGGGCAGGTGCGCCGACTCGAATTCGGTCGGCTCCTGCGCGACGGCGGCACGGCCGATCGCGAGCAGGAACGCGGCCGCGAGCAGGGGAACGGGCAAGGCGAGCGTGTGGCGGCGCATCACAGCGTCCTTACTTCACCACCACCACGTCGCCGGCCTGCAGCAGCAGCGGAGCGCGATTGCTGTCGAGCGCCTCCTTGTAATTGAAGGTGAGCGTCTTGACGGCGGCGCCGGTTTGCCGCTGGATCTTGATATCTTTTTTGTTCGCGAACTCGGAAAATCCGCCCGCCATCGCGATCGCCTGCATGATCGACAGCGGCCCCTTCAGTGGAATCGGCCCCGACGTCCTCACTTCGCCCATGACGTACACGCTCTGCGGCGTCGACTCGACAACGATCACGGTGACGACGGGATTGGTCATGTATTCCTTGAGCGAGGTGGTCAGGGACTCGCGGAGCTGGGTGGGCGTCTGACCGGCCGCAGCGACGTCGCCGACCAGGGGCAGCGTGATCTTCCCGTCCGGTCGAATCTGCAACGACTGTGACAACTGCGCGTCCTTGTAAACCTCGATGCGCAGCTTGTCCCCGGGAAACATGCGGTAATCGGACGCGACCGTCGTGGTGTCGCTCGCTTCCGGCGAGGGGGTGTTGGTTGGCGACACGGAGCGGCGCGCTTCCTGGGCGAGTGCCGGGCTCAGCAAAAAGAAGAAACAGAACGCCGTGAATGTGGCAGTCTTCATGGCCATACCTTATTGGGCGTTAGACGATCGGGCGCCCGGCTCCCGCCGTGGCATCCCGGTCCGGGACTCTGCAACGCGCCGCAGCGTGTCGGCATCGGCCCCATGGGTTGGACAGCACGCCGCGCCGACCTCGATCGCGAGGGGCGAGGAGAACTGGTAGTGTTCGAGGCGCAGCATCAAGCGATCGATGACGCGCATCGAGTTCTGCATGTCGGCGTCGAGGAGCACCATCGAAAGGCG
>Ga0136846_1214086_pt1 | contig 16237 bp, 13 predicted proteins | sample HopSoiMetagenom2_FD_96841 | JGI IMG/M metagenome (GOLD analysis project Ga0136846, IMG submission 96841) | Grasslands soil microbial communities from Hopland, California, USA - 2 Assembly 2016 (version 4) | ecosystem: Environmental > Terrestrial > Soil > Grasslands | place: USA: Hopland... | reverse complement strand
GGTGGCGGTCCGCCCCGGGCCGGCGCGGGCGGCGGTCCGCCTCGCCCGGGTGGCGGCGGCCGTGGCCGCAGCGGCACCCAGGGTGCGTTCGGACGTCCCGGCGGACGCCCGTCGCGCGGCCGGAAGTCGAAGAAGCAGCGTCGTCAAGAGTTCGACAACATGCAGGCGCCGACGATCGGCGGCGTGCAGATCCGGCACGGCAACGGCCAGGTGATCCGGCTGAGCCGGGGCGCGAGCCTGGCCGACTTCGCCGACAAGATCGGCGCCAACCCGGCGTCGCTGGTCCAGGTCATGCTGGGACTCGGCGAGATGGTGACCGCTACCCAGTCGGTCAACGACGAGACGCTCCAGCTCCTCGGAGCCGAGCTGAACTACAACATCCAGGTAGTTTCGCCCGAGGAAGAGGACCGCGAGCTGCTCGAGTCGTTCGACATCGAGTTCGGCGAGGACGAAGGCGAGGACGCCGACCTGGTGGCCCGCCCGCCGGTGGTCACGGTCATGGGTCACGTCGACCACGGCAAGACCAAGCTGCTCGACGCGATCAGGCACACCAACCTGCAGGCGCGCGAGGCCGGCGGCATCACCCAGCACATCGGCGCATACCAGGTGACCACCGAGGTGGACGGCGAAGAGCGCAAGATCACCTTCATCGACACCCCGGGTCACGAGGCCTTCACGGCCATGCGGGCCCGCGGCGCCGAGACCACCGACCTGGTGGTCCTGGTGGTCGCGGCCGACGACGGCGTGAAGCCGCAGACCACCGAGGCGCTGAACCACGCGCAGGCGGCGGGCGTGCCCATCGTCGTGGCCGTGAACAAGGTCGACAAGGAGGGCGCCGACCCGCAGCGCGTCCGGGCCCAGCTCACCGAGTACGGGCTCGTGGCCGAGGAGTTCGGTGGCGACACCCAGTTCGTGGACGTGTCCGCGACCAAGCGGATCGGCCTGGAGAACCTGCTCGAGGCGATCGTGCTGACCGCCGACGCCTCGCTCGACCTGCGGGCCAACCCGCACCAGGACGCCCAGGGCGTGGCCATCGAGGGTCACCTGGACAAGGGCCGTGGCCCGGTGGCCACGGTGCTGGTGCAGCGCGGCACGCTCAACGTCGGCGACTCCATCGTCTGCGGTGAGGCGTACGGCCGGGTCCGGGCCATGCTGGACGAGAACTACGATCCCATCTCCGAGGCCCCGCCGTCCCGTCCGGTTCAGGTGCTCGGCCTGACCGCCGTGCCTGGCGCCGGTGACAACTTCCTGGTTGTCTCCGACGACCGGATGGCCCGGCAGATCGCCGAGCGCCGCGAGGCCCGCGAGCGGGTCGCCACGTTCGCCCAGGGTCGGCGGCGGGTCACGCTCGAGGACCTGGACCAGGCGTTCAAGGCGGGCGAGCGCGAGGAACTGCTCCTCATCATCAAGGGTGACGTGTCCGGTTCGGTCGAAGCCCTCGAGGACGCGCTGCTCAAGCTCGATGTCGGCGAAGAGGTCAGCCTGCGCGTGATCGGCCGCGGCGTCGGCGCGATCACCCAGGATGACGTCAACCTGGCCATCGCCTCCGACGCGGTGATCATCGGCTTCAACGTCCGGCCGGCCGAGCGGGCCGGCGAGCTGGCCCGGCGCGAGGGCGTCGACATCCGCTACTACTCGATCATCTACCAGGCGATCGAAGAGGTCGAGGCCGCGCTCAAGGGCATGCTCAAGCCCGAGTTCGAGGAAGCCCAGCTCGGCACCGCGGAGATCCGGGAAGTCTTCCGGGTGCCGCGGATCGGCAACGTCGCCGGATCCATCGTGCGCAGTGGCGTGATCCGCCGCGGCAGCAAGGCGCGGCTGATCCGGGACAGCGTGGTGATCTCCGACAACCTCACGGTGGATTCGCTGCGGCGGTTCAAGGAGGACGCGACCGAGGTCCGCGAGGGCTTCGAGTGCGGTATCGGCATCGGCTTCAACGACGTCAGGGTCGGTGACACCATCGAGACCTTCGAGATGAGGGAGAAGCCGAGGACCTGACCGGTACCGGCCGGACCACAGCGAACCCCCCAAGGGAGAGCGGGAAGTGTACGTCGCCGCGCTGACGATAGATGTCCTGCTCGGCGACGTGCACTCGCTCAAGGCCAAGCGGGGCGTGATCCGGCCGCTGGTCGCCGAGCTGCGCCGGTGCTTTCCAGGTGTCGCGGTCGCCGAGACCGGGCACCTGGACCTGCACCGGCGGGCCGAGATAGGGGTGGCCGCCGTATCCGCGACGGCCGCTAACGCGATGAGCGTGCTCGACGAGTGCGAGCGCCTGGTAGCCCGGCACCCCGAGATCGAGCTGCTGTCGGCCCGGCAGCGACTGTTCAACGAGGAGGAGTGACGGAGCATGGATGCCGCGAGGGCGCGCAAGCTGGCCGACCGGATCAGCCAGATCGTCGCGGAAATGCTGGAGCGCCGGATCAAGGACCCCAGGCTCGGCTTCGTAACCGTCACCGAATCCCGGCTGACGAACGACCTGCGTGAAGCCACCGTCTACTACACGGTCTACGGAACCGACGCCGAACGAGCCGATACCGCCGCGGCCCTGCACAGTGCCACCGGCATCATCCGCTCCGAAGTCGGCCGGCAACTCGGCCTGCGGCACACCCCGTCGCTCGAGTTCATCGCCGACGTCCTCCCGGAGAACGCCCACCGGATCGAGGAACTGGTCTCGCAGGCCCTGCACGCCGATACCGAGCTCGCTCGCGTCCGCGAGGGCGCCAGCTACGCCGGCGACCCCGACCCCTACCGCAAGCCCGCGGAGGACGACGACGACGAGGACGACGAGGACGAGTGACCGAGCTGACCAGCCGGGACGGCCTCGTCATCGTGGACAAGCCCGGCGGCATGACCTCGCATGACGTGGTGGCCAAGGTCCGGCGGCTGGCCGGGACCCGGAAGGTGGGCCACGCCGGGACGCTGGACCCGATGGCCACCGGCGTCCTGGTGGTCGGGGTGGAAAAAGCCACCCGGCTGCTCGGGTACCTGACGCTGACCGAGAAGGAATACGCCGCCACCATCAGGCTCGGCCAGACGACCAGCACCGACGACGCCGAAGGCGAGATCACCGGCACCGCCGCGGCCGAGGGCGTCACCGTTGCGGCCATCGACCAGGCGGTGGCCGCCCTGACCGGCGAGATCCTCCAGGTCCCGCCCGCGGTCAGCGCGATCAAGGTCGGCGGCCAGCGCGCCTACAAGCTCACCCGGGCCGGCGCCGCCCCCGAGCTCAAGGCCCGGCCGGTGACGGTCTACGAGTTCACGATCACCGGCATCCAGCGCGTGGACGAGGCCGGGGAGACGGCCGGGCTGCTCGACATCGACGCCACCGTCCGCTGCTCCAGCGGCACCTATATCAGGGCCCTGGCGCGCGACCTCGGCGCGGCGCTCGGCACCGGCGGTCACCTGACCCGGCTGCGCCGCACCCGGGTGGGCGGCTACCGCGCCGACCACGCCCGCACCCTGGAACAGCTGGCCGAGCGCTTCGAGGTGCTGCCGCTGGCCCAGGCGGCCGCGGCGGCCTTCCCGCGCCGCGACCTGACCGAGGACGAGGCCCGCCGGCTGGCCCACGGCGGCCGGCTGGACCCAGCCGGGGGAGCAGCTGATGGCGAGCCGACGGCCGCCTACGCGCCCGACGGCACCCTGATCGCCCTGGTCACCGAGGAGTCCGGACAGGCCAGGCCGCTCGTCGTCTTCGCCTGAGGCTCTAGGCTTGCTCGTGTAGCTCTCCGCTGATGGCATGAGGCAAGGGAGGAACGGAGATCGTGTACCGCTGGTACGGCTTGGCCGAGGTGCCTTCCGACTGGGGTGCGTGCGTCGCGACGATCGGCGAGTTCGACGGCGTGCACCGCGGCCACCAGCGCGTCGTGGAGCGGGCCCGCGAGATCGGCCGGTCCCGGCAGCTGCCGGTGGTGGCGATCACCTTCGACCCGCACCCGGACGAGGTGATCAGGCCCGGCTCGCATCCGCCGCTGCTGACCACGGCCCGCCGCCGCTCCGAGCTCCTGGCCGGCCTGGGCGCCGACGCGGTCTTCGTGCTCCCGTTCAACCTGGACTTCTCCCGGCTCAGCCCGGATGAGTTCGTCCGCGTCGTCCTGTCCGAACGGCTCCACGCCGCCGCCGTCGTGGTGGGGGAGAACTTCCGGTTCGGCCACAAGGCGGCCGGCGACGTGCCCATGCTGGCCCAGCTCGGCGAGAAGTACGACTTCACCGCCGAGGGCGTGCCGCTGCTGGTGGACGACGGCGTGACGATCTCCTCGACCTACATCAGGGAGCGGCTGGCGGCCGGGGACGTGGCCGCCGCCGCCCGCGCGCTCGGCCGCCCGCACCGGGTCGAGGGCATCGTCGTCCGCGGCCACATGCGCGGCCGCGGGCTCGGCTTCCCGACCGCCAACCTGGAGACCCCGCCGCACACCGCGACTCCCGCCGACGGCGTCTACGCCGGCTGGCTGACCCGCCTGGACCTGGACGGCGCGGAGCTGAGCCGGTGGCCCGCCGCGATCTCGGTCGGCACCAACCCGACCTTCGGCGCCGGCGAGCGCACGGTCGAGGCCTACGCGCTCGACCGCGACGACCTGGACCTCTACGGCACCCACGCCGCCATCGACTTCACGGCCCGGCTCCGCGGCACCGAGCGCTTCGACTCCGTCGAGGCCCTGATCACCCAGATGCGCGAGGACGTGATCAAGGCCCGGGACCTCACCGCCGGCTGACCTCCGTAACCGGCCGGGGTCTTTTTATACCGAACGGGGCTAGGTTTCCCCGCCCCGTTCAGCCCTCACGCGGTCATAGCGAGGCGTAGAGCGCCCGCTCGAAGTCGTTGTACATCGTCATCGCCTCAGGCGTGACGAACGGCAGGAAGTTGCTGTAAATAGACGCGCACACCCCGGTCGTGCGGTCGATCCAGAAGTGGGTGTTGCACAGCCCGGCCCAGGCTCCGGACCAGGCCCGCCGCATGCCGGGGATGTCCGCGGTGTTGAGCAGCAGCCCAAGGCCCCACTTGAAGCCCGGGCCCGCATTGAACTCGCAGGTCGCGGCCGGGTCGCTGGTCGCGAGGGCGGCGGGGAAGTCCAGGTCGCCGATCTGGTTGGTGAAGGCCGCGTCGACCGTCTCGGAGCGCAGGATCCGGTTGCCGTCGAGTTCGCCGCCGCGCAACAGCGCCCGCTCGAACTTGATGTAGTCGCTCGGCGGCCCGTAGAGCCCGTGCCCGCCGGCCCAGTATTCCGGCGCCTGGTTCAGGATCTCCCCGACCGCGACCCAGGTGCCGTCCTCGCCCTTGACGTGCACCGGGGTGGAGTTCGGCCTCTGCTCGTCGTTCATCAGGAACGTGGTCTGGTCCATGCCGAGCGGGCCGGTGATGCCCTCCTTGATGGCCACGTCCAGGCCCTTGCCGGTCACCGCCTCGACGACCTTGCCGAGCCAGTCGGTGTTGATGCCGTAGATGAAGGCCGAGCCCGGGTCGGCCAGCAGCGGTGCCTGGAAAGAAGACGCCGAACCGGCCACCACGTTCGGGATCCCGGTGACGCTCTCCCACTTGACCAGGTTGTCGCTAAAGAACCAGTAGCCCAGGCCGCTGGTGTGCGTGACCAGGTTCTTGACCGTGGCCTGCCGGGCCGGCGGCCGCAGTCGCGGCGTGTCGCCGTCGAAGCCCTCGAGCACCTGGATCGCGGCGAACTCCGGGCAGTACTCGGCGACCGGGGCGTCCAGGTCGAGGTTTCCCTGCTCGACCTGCTGGAGCGCCGCCACCGTGCACGGCATCTTGGTCATCGACATAATCCGGAACAGCGTGTCCACCGTGACCGGGTCGCTCTCGCCGGCCGCCCGCGGCCCCGCCGCGCCGGAGTAGATGACCCCGTCGCGGTCGGCCGCGATCGCGGCCACATGCGGTACGCCGCCCGAGTCCACCGCGTCCCGCAGTACCTTGTCGATGGCCGACCCGTCGATGGAAGCGTTCATGTGCGTGACCCCTCCTGGAGGTGGACTTCGTCGTTCACGTCACGTGCCACAGCGGCCCTCCCTGGCTATCACGCCGAGGTCGGCCCGTACTTCTCATTCTGAGCGAATCCCGCCCTATCCGCATCACCCAGCGCGGTACCCGGTGCGCCACCGGACCCTCTAGCTGGCCGCCTCAGACGGCGGCCAGCAGCGCCTCGAGCGCTTCCCGCAGCGGAGCCAGCCGCCCGGTCGCGGCCGCCCGGGCCGCCGCCAGCGAACGACCCGTGACCGGTTCGATGATCTCGATGTAGCACTTGATCTTGGGTTCGGTCCCGCTCGGCCGGAGTACCACCCGGCCGCCGGCCAGCCGGAAGACCAGCACGTCGGCCCGCAGCCCCGCCCCGCCTTCGGCCCGCGACCCCGCCCCGCCCTCGGCCGCCAGGTCGGTCAGGCCGGACACCGCCTCGGCGCCGAAGGAGTCCGGCGGCGCCGCCCGGAGCCGCCGCATGACCTGGGCCTGGTCGGCCGTCCGCAGGGTGACCTGCGCGGTCAGGTGCACCCCGTGCGCCCGTTCCAGCTCGTCGTACACGTCCAGGACCGAACGTCCCTGCACCCTCGCCTCCGCCGTCAGTCGCAGCATCGCCAGCGCGGCGCCGAACCCGTCCTTGTCCCGCACCACATCGCCGACGGCGTACCCGAGCGCCTCCTCGTACCCGAAGACGAAACGTGCTCCCGGCCCGCCGTCAGCCGCCCGGGCGATCCACTTGAACCCGGTCAGGGTCTCCGCGTACCGGACCCCGGCCGCGTCGGCGATCTTGGCCAGCAGCGTCGAGGAAACGACCGTGGAAGCCACCAGCCGCGCCTGCGGCCCGGCCTGATCCGCTGTCCAGGCCAGGAGCCGCGCCCCGAGCAGCGCCCCCATCTGGTCCCCGGTCAGCACCCGCCACCCCGCGGCCCCGGGCTCGGGAACCGCCACCGCCAGCCGGTCCCCGTCCGGATCGCTGGCGATCACCAGGTCGGCACCGAGCCGCCGGGCGTCGGCCAGCGCCAGGTCCAGGGCCCCCGGCTCCTCCGGGTTGGGAAAGGCCACCGTCGGGAAGTCCGGATCCGGCTCCGCCTGTGCGGCCACCAGGTGGGGCGCCCCGAACCCCGCCAGCCGCATCGCCCGCAGCATCAACTGCCCCGCGACCCCGTGCATGGCGGTATAAACCACCCTCAGCCCGGCGCCGCCCGCGGGCGGCCGGGCCATACCCGCTATCGCCGGCCCGGCCTCGCCCGCCACCGCGGCCAGGTACGCCTGGGCGATCTCGTCACCGTGCCGGGTGACCAGCGGGCTCCCGGCCGGCGCGACCGGGATCGGTGCCAGCGGCCCGAGCGCGGCGATGCGCTTCTCGATCTCGGCGTCGGCCGGCGGGATCACCTGCGCGCCGTCGCCCAGGTAGAGCTTGTACCCGTTGTCCGCGGCCGGGTTATGGCTCGCGGTGATCATCACCCCCGCCGCCGTGCCCAGGTACCTGACCGCGAACGCCAGCAGCGGAGTCGGGCAGGGCCGCGGCAGCATGTGCACCGCGATGCCCGCCCCCGCCAGCACCCCCGCCACCTCGTCCGCGAACTCCGCCGACCGGTGCCGCGCGTCGCACCCCACCACCACGTCGGCCCGCGCGTCCCGCGAACTGGAATCCGGCGCGAGCAGCCATCCGGCGACGGCCGCGGTCGCCGCCCGGACCACGGCCCGGTTCATCCGGTTCGGCCCGGCCGCCACCACTCCGCGCAGCCCCGCCGTCCCGAAGTGCAGCCGGTCCGCGAACCGGTCCCGCAACTCCGCGACCGCGTCGGTTACCCCCTCATCGGCCTCGTCGAGCAAGCCTCGCAGCTCGGCGCGGTCGCTCTCGTCCGGGTCGTCCGCGATCCAGGCCTCGACCGTCCTCCGCAGCCCGGCCTCGTCCGTCACTAGCCCCATGAGGTGCTACCCCTTGACGTAGGGGATGCCCTCGGCCCGGGGGCCGCGGACCTTGCCGACCAGCCCGGCCAGCACGATGATGGTCACGATGTACGGCGTCATCAGCAGCAGGTTCGACTGGATGGGCGTGTTCAGGGTGGAGAGAATCGACTGCAGCTGGGTGGAGAAGCCGAACAGCAGCGCCGCCGCCACCGCGCCGAACGGCGCGTACCGGCCGAAGATCATCGCGGCCAGCGCGATGTAGCCCTCACCCGACGACATGCCCTTGCCGAACGAGCCGACCGAGCCGATCGTGAAGTAGGCGCCGCCGACGCCGGCGATGACCCCGGCCGCGATGACGTTGCGGTACCTCATCGAGGTGACGCGGATTCCCACGGTGTCGGCCGCGACGGGATGCTCACCGATAGCCCGGGTCCGCAGTCCCCAGCGGGTGCTGAACATCCCCACCTGGACTCCGGCCAGCGCGAGGTAGGTCAGGTACAGGAAGATCGTCGAGTCGAAGAAGACCGGTCCGATGATCGGGATGTCCCCCAGCAGCGGGATCTTGATCGCGGAGAACGTCGCCGGGGAGTTCAGCGTGTTCTGGTAGGGGATCATCACGCCGTCGTACAGGTAGCCGGTGAGGCCGAGGATCAGCGTGTTGATGACCACGCCGAGGACCACCTGGTCCACCCGGTAGCCGATGGCGAAGACGGCCAGCAGCGCGGCCACCAGTGATCCGGCCAGTGCCCCGCTGAGCAGCCCCAGCCACAGCGAGCCGGTGCCGCTGGCCACGATCGCGGCGGTGAACGCGCCGAACAGCAGCTGGCCCTCGATGGCGATGTTGATTACGCCCGACCGGGAGCAGATGACGCCGGTCAGCGCGCCGAGCATGATCGGGATCGACCCCGCCAGCGTGCCCTGCAGCAGGTTCACGATGCTGAACGACGTGCTCAGCCCGGCGTCGGCCCAGCACAGCAGCGAGACGATGAACAAGAACACGACCACCGCTATGGTCACCCGCCGCACCACCAGGCCGAACGGCAGGAAAGCCCACGCCGCCGCCAGGGCGATCGTGATCCCGCCGCACACGTAGCACGTGACCGCGGCGGCCAGCGTCAGGTTCGGCACCGTGACCGTGTCGAGCGCCCCGGAGAACGCGAAGGTCGCGTCGCCGGAATGCGAGAAGGTGCCGAGCACGAAGATGTCGATAAGCCCGAGGAGCAGGAAGCTGGCCGGCGCCAGCCACCGGCGGAAGGGGCTGACCAGCTCGGCGGCGGAGTCCAGCACCGTGGGGACGCGCTCGGTGATCGTCATCCGTTCCACCCCTTGGCCAGCACCAGCAGCGAACCGCCCCCGCCCCGCAATCGGAATATGGCCCGGACCAGCGGCGGGGCCGCGACCATGAGGACCACGACCGCCTGCAGCACCTCCACCATGTCCACCGGGGTGCTGGTCGCGGCCTGCATCAGCGGCGCCCCCGCGTGCAGGGCGCCGAACAGCAGCCCGGCCAGTACCACGCCGAGCGGCCGCCCGAGTCCGAGCAGGGCGACGGTGATGGCGTCGATCCCGTAGGTGCCGAAGCTCTGGTCGTTGAGGGTGAAGTCGGTGCCCTGGATGACCGCGGCCCCCGCCAGGCCGGCCAGGCCGCCGGCGATCAGCATGACCAGGACCCAGTTCCTCTCCACGTTGATGCCCGCCACCCGCGACGCGTTCGGGTTCTTGCCGATGGCGCGGAACTCGAACCCGACGGTGGTCCGGCTCAGCAGCCACCAGACGGCGAGCGCGCAGGCCAGCGCGAGCAGGAAGCCCGCGTTGATGCGCAGGTGCGAGCCGAACAGCTGCGGCAGGTGCGCGTTCCCGGCGATGGCCCTGGTGATCGGGTTGACGGTCCCCGGCGCCTGCATCAGGTAGTGGTAGGCGAGCAGGTAGGACAGGAAGTAGGCCATGATGTAGTTGAGCATGATCGTCACGATCACCTCGTGCGCGCCGGTCCGCGCCTTGAGCTCTCCGGGGATCCAGCCGATCGCCGCGCCGCCGACGAAGCCGCCGAGTACGCAGACGATCACGTGGATGACGGGCGGCAGGCTGACCGCGTAGCCGAGGAAGGTGGCGACGATGGCGCCGCCGATGAACTGGCCCTGCCCGCCGATGTTGAACAGGCCGGCCTGGTACGGCAGCGCCACCGCGAGCCCGGCCAGGATCAGCGGCGTGGCCTGGACGCACGTCTCCGACAGCGGGCCGAACACGGCGCTGAGGTAACCGTCGTGGACCGCCGCGCTGATGGAGGCCTGCTGGAACAGCGCCGCGACGGTGTGCGGGTTGAAGACCGAGCCCTCGAACAGGGCCACGTAGGCGCCGGTGGCGGTGTCCCAGGCCTGCCCGAACGCGTGACCGGGGTCCGAGAACAGGTTGCTCCAGGCGTGCAGCACGGTGGTGTTAGTGAACGCGTTGATCAGCCCGCCCACCACCAGCGCGGCGAAGATGGCCAGGACCGTGACGGTGAAGGAATTGCCCTCGGTAACCGACTGCCGCAGGAGCTGGCCGAACGAGCGGCGCTCGCCCGGCTCCTCCGGCTTCGGCGCGGTGGTGGCGGTGCCCGCCGGACTCGCCGCGGGCGGCGGATCCGCCGCGGGCTCGTGCGCGCTCATTGGCTCGCTCCTGGGATTCCTGCTTCCGGCGCCGCCTCCGTCGTCGCGGCCTCTGGCCCGGGTCCGGGAGCTTCCTCCGTCCCGCCGGCCATCAGCCGCCCGAGCTCCTCGGCCGGCACGGTCGGCGGCCGGAAACCGGTGATCCGGCCTTCGTACATGACCGCGATCCGGTCGGCGAGCGCGTAGATCTCGTCGAGTTCGGCCGAGACGATGAGCACGGCCACGCCGCGGTCGCGCTGCTCCACGATGCGGCGGTGGACGAACTCGATCGAGCCCACGTCGAGCCCGCGGGTCGGCTGGCTGGCGATGAGCACCTTGTGCTCGTGCCCGAGCTCACGGGCCAGGATGACCTTCTGCTGGTTGCCGCCGGACAGCGTGCCGACCGGGGTCTGCGCCGAGGTCGTGCGGACGTCGAATTCCTTGACCCTCGTCGCCGCGTTCGCGGCGATCGCGTCCAGGTTAAGCCGGATGCCGGAGGCGAACGGCGGCTGCTTGTACTGGTCGAGCACCATGTTGTCGGCCACCGAGAAGGCGCCGATCAGCCCGTCCTCCTGCCGGTCTTCCGGCACGTAGGAGACGCCCGCCCGCAGCCGCTGAGCCGGGGTGGCGCGGGTCAGGTCCCGGCCGTTCAGCGACACCGTGCCCGCGATCGTGGGCCGCAAGCCCATCAGCGCCTCGCACAGCTCGGTCTGCCCGTTGCCCTGGACGCCGGCCACGCCGAGGATCTCACCCGCCCGGACCTGGAAGGACATCTCGTTCACCCAGACCCGGCCGGTCTCGTCGGCCACCGTCAGGCCGTCCACGTCCAGGACCGCCGGACCGGGTTTGGCCTCGGTCTTGCTCACCCGCAGCTGCACGTTCCGGCCGACCATCATGGCGGCCAGCTCGTCTTCGGTAGCGGTGGGCGGTTTATCGCCGGCCACCGCGCCGCGGCGCAGCACGGTGATCGTGTCCGCGATGGCCTGGACTTCCCTGAGCTTGTGGGAGATGAAGACGATGGACGTCCCGCCGTCCTTCAGCTGCCTGATGATCCGGAACAGGTCCTCGGTCTCGGCCGGGGTGAGCACCGCCGTGGGCTCGTCCAGGATCAGTACCTTCGCGTTCCTGACCAGTGCCTTCACGATCTCGACCCGCTGCTGGATGCCGACCGGCAGGTTCTCCACCATCACGTCCGGGTCGATGTCGAGCCCGTACCGGCGGGAAAGCTCCCGGACGTCGCGCCGGGTCCGGCGCCGGTCGAGCACGCCGGCCAGCTTCAGCGCGCCGGCCAGGAACCGCAGGTACGAGGGCGCGCCGTCCCGTTCGGCCAGCCCGGTCTCCTCGATGCCGAGGGTGACGTTCTCCGCGACGGTGAACACCGGCACCAGCATGAAGTGCTGGTGCACCATGCCGATGCCGGCTGCGATGGCGTCCCGGGGGGAGGCGAAGCTGACGGCCTGGCCGTTGATCAAGATCTCGCCCTCGTCCGGCTGCAGCAGCCCGTACAGGACGTTCATCAGGGTTGACTTGCCGGCCCCGTTCTCGCCGAGCAGGGCGTGCACCTGGCCGGGAGCAACGGTGAGGTCGATCTGGTGGTTGGCCAGCAGCGACCCGAAGCGCTTGGTGATGCCCTTCAGCTCAAGTTCCACGTCGCCCCTTGCAGGCCCTCAACGTCCACGGTTCCCCGGCGCCGATGTGGCAGCGGCGCGAGGATTCGCGCCGCTGCCACATTGTGTCGCGTTATGCCGCCCTGATCTACACCGGGCTCTTGGTCGGCGTCTGGATGGACCCGTCCTCGATACCCGACTGCACCGTCTTGAGCTCGCTCTGCAGCGCGGACGGGATCTTGCTGGAGAAGTCGTGGAACGGGGCCAGCACGGCGCCGCCGTTGGCCAGCGTGCCGACGTAGGTGCCGCCCTTGAACGAGCCGTCGGCCGCGCTCTGCACCGTGGCCTTGACCGACGCCGTGACGCCCTTTTCCACGCTGGTGATGAAGTACTTGCAGTACGACGCCGCGCTGACGCAGCCGTCGACGTCGACCCACTCCATGTTCACCTTGCCGCCCGCGCCCTGGACCGCCTTGGCCGCGCCGAGCCCGACGTTGCCGGCCACCGGGAAGATGACGTCCGCGCCCTCGCTGATGAACGTCTGGGTCAGCGTCTGGCCCTTGGTCTGGTTGGTGAAGTCACCGGTGAACGAGCCCTTCTGGGTCTTCTCGTTCCAGCCGAGGACCTGCACGTTATTGCCGTGCTTGGAGTTGTAGTACTGGACGCCGTCCCAGAACCCGTCCATGTAGATGGTCACGGTCGGCAGCTCGATCCCGCCGAACGTCGCCACCTTGCCCGACTTGGACATGCCCGCCGCCAGGTAACCGCCCAGGAAGCCGTCCTGCACGGTGTTGTACGTCAGCTGGTCGATGTTGGGTTCCTTGGCGCCGGTCAGGCAGCCCGTCTTGTACGAGCAGTCCACGATCGCGAACTTCTGGTCCGGGTTGGCCTTGGCTGCCGCCTCCGTCACGGCGCCCATCAGGAAGCCGACGGTGACGATGATGTTGCACTTCTGGCTGATGAAAGCATTGATGTTCGGCGTGTAGTCGCTCTGCGTCGTCGACTGCAGGTACTTGACCGTGATGTTCGAGTTGGCGCTCGCGGCGGCCTGCATGCCCGCCCACGACGAGGCGTTGAACGACCGGTCGTTGATGCCGCCGGTGTCGGTGACCATGCAGCCGAGGGTCTTGGTGCCGCTCGCCGCGGCGCCGCCCGAATTCGAGGCCGAGGCGCTCGTCGTCGCGGCGCCGCTTGCGCCGGACGAGGCCGAGCTGTGGCTGCTGCCGCACCCGGCGAGGACCACCGTCGCCGATACGGCCAGCGCCGCCGCGGCCCATGCGCTCTGTTTCACGCTTACCTCCACTGGGCCAGCGCGCGGCACGCGCCTGGCCTCGCATTCGTCCTGGGTTGTCCCGCAGGCTATGCCGGGTCGTCCGCGCTGGGAAGGGGACACGCGGCTATCTGGCCTGCTCGTTGCCGAATCGGAACCCGAACATGATGGCATTCCTGGTCTGCCCGACATATACCCGGGGCCGGCCGCCGGGCGCTTTGGTGCCTTCCTACAACTGCGCCGCGTTACCGGTTGATCAGGTCCTGGCTGGAAGCGGGAGGGGAATGTTCCGGGGGCACGGCATTCATGGGCAGCGTCGAGGTGCCGTTCGCCGACGGCACGCCGGGGAAGTCAAGGATCGCGGTCAGCCCGCCGCCCGGTGTCTCGGTCAGCTTGGCCGTGCCGCCGTTGGAGGTGACCAGCCGGTGCACGATGGCCAGGCCGAGCCCGGTGCCGTTCGGGCTGGAGGTAGTGAACCGCAGGAAGGCGCGTTCCCGGTCCTCGGCGCTCATGCCGGGGCCGTCGTCGGCTACCACGATCTGCGCGCCGGCCGTGGTGGCCGACGTGATCACCGTGACGTGGTCGCCGGGTTCCAGCGCCTCGAGCGCGTTCGCGATCAGGTTGTCCAGCATCTGCTCCAGGTGACCCTCGCCCATCCAGGCCAGCACCGCGGACGGCTCCGGGGGCAGCGTCTCCAGCGTGATACCCCGGTCCTCGGCCACCGGGTGCCAGGCCACGAACCGCTCGCTGGCGACCTCGGTCACGTCCACCGCGGTGGGGACCGGCACCACGTTCTCCGCCCGCGCCACCGCGAGCAGGCCGTCCACCAGCCGGGACAGCCGGGCTAGCTCCTCGAGCGCGCCGGCCAGCTCCTGCGCGGTCGCCGGATCGGACGCGGCGGTGTCCGCGGCGAGCAGGTCGAGGCGCAGCCGCAGCGCGGCCAGCGGGGTACGCAGCTGATGCGATACGTCGGCGATCACGGCCCGGTTCCCGTGCACCAGGGCCTCGAGCCGCCCGGCCATGGTGTTGAACGTGGTCGCCAGCCGGCGCAGCTCGGGCGGCCCGGAATCGACCACGGCCCGGATCGCCAGGTCGCCGTCCGCCAGCCGGCCGGCCGCGCTGTCCAGCCCGGTGACCGGCCTGCTCACCCAGCGGGCGAGGCCGAACGCCAGCAGCGCAGCGGCGAGCATGGCCACCACGGCGATGGTCCCGAGGATGACCCAGAGCTCGACGATGTCACCGTCGAGCGCCTTGGTCGACCGGGCCAGGACCACCGTGCCCACCAGCGGGCTGTTGTGGCTGCCCTTGAGGTAGACGGGGGTAGCCGCGACGACCCAGGACCCGGTGGTCACGGTGACCGCCTGGAACGGCTGGTTCGACCGCCGGGCCTGCCTGCCCTGGGTGTTCGCCTGATTGGCCAGCCGGACCCAGTCGCCCGGCGGCATCTGCCTGTTGACCAGCAGCTGGTTCTGCCGCGGGTCGCCCTCGAAGATCAGCAGGCCGTTGCCTGCCTGCTTGGTCTGGTTGAACAGGTTGACCAGGGGAGGGTCGGCTCCGAGGCCGCCGTTCTTGGCCTTCGCCGGGTTCTGGTGAATGGCATCCAGCCGCGACTGGGCGATAGCGGCGTCGGTGTTCGCCATGCCCGCCGTGGCCTGGATGAAGGAGGTGCGGTCGTGGTTGGACGCGTCCAGCGTCAGCGGCACCAGCGCCCCGACCAGCACCGCGGCCGTGAAGGCCAGCAGGACCAGCAGGATCCGCCGGGTCATGACCCGGCGTCCTGGTCGGCGAGCCGGAAGCCGTGCCCGTAGACCGTCTCGATCAGGTGCGGGTCGCCGAGCTTCTTGCGCAGCGCCGCCATGTGCACGTCGAGGACCTTGGTCGGGCCGTACCAGTGCTCGTCCCAGGCCCGCTCGAGCATCTCCTGGCGGGTGACGACCCGGCCCGGGTCGCTGGCCAGGCACTCCAGGATGGCGAACTCCTTGGGGGTCACCGCGATCTGCTGGCCGTGCACGCTCACCTTGTGCGTCCGCAGGTCCACCGTGAGCGGGCCGTGCTGCAGGACCTGGCTGTGGCCGGCCGGCTGGCGGCTGCGGCGGAGCACCGCCCGGATCCGGGCCAGCAGCTCCTGCAGGCCGAACGGCTTGATCAGGTAGTCATCGGCCCCCTCGTCCAGGGCCAGCACGCGGTCCGATTCCTCACCCCGCGCGGACACGATGATGATGGCCGCGTCGCAGCTCTGCCGGAGCCGCCGGCAGACCTCCACGCCGTCGATGTCGGGCAGCCCCAGGTCGAGCAGGACGACGTCGGGCACTGGCCAGTCAAGCGCCGCCTGGCCAGTGGTGACGCTACCGGTCTCGTAGCCGGCCCGGGTCAGCCCGCGGACCATCTGAGTAGCGATACCGGGGTCGTCTTCCACGACGAGGACCCGGCCAAGACGTGCGTTCACGGCCTCCACGTTAAGCACGAAACCCGCATGCTCAGAACTGGGCGCAGATCTTAACTACATCTGAACCTGTTCCGATGTGGGTCCTTGCCAGTGGTTGGGCATGATTTGTAGCAGAGTTCCTTGCTCAACACGAACGCGAACCGCACTCCTGCGGCGGATCGCGCGGGACATGAGAGGGTCCGCTCGGATAAGGCAACCCTGCAGCCTTTTCCGGGCGGACCCTCGTCTTATCGGGGGGCTCCTTCCCCGGCCCCAGGGCCTGGCGACTTAAAGTCTTCACGTGATCATCGACTGGCCAGGACTCCGCGCCGCCGCCGTGGCCGCCGCCGGACGGGCCTACGCTCCTTATTCAGGGCTCCGGGTCGGCGCGGCCGGCCTGGCCGCCGACGGGCAGGTCGTCACCGGCTGCAACGT
>Ga0136846_1237788_pt1 | contig 16239 bp, 14 predicted proteins | sample HopSoiMetagenom2_FD_96841 | JGI IMG/M metagenome (GOLD analysis project Ga0136846, IMG submission 96841) | Grasslands soil microbial communities from Hopland, California, USA - 2 Assembly 2016 (version 4) | ecosystem: Environmental > Terrestrial > Soil > Grasslands | place: USA: Hopland... | reverse complement strand
TGAAGAGACCGGCGACCGTTACGAGCCGGTCGATCCCGCCTGCCGCCAGGGCGTCGGTGAGTCCCGGCCGACGGCGTTTCACAGTCCTTACGGCTGCTCGAAAGGAGCGGCGGACCAATACGTCCTCGACTACGCGCGCACCTTTGGCGTGCCCGCGACGGTCTTTCGTATGAGCTGCATTTACGGTCCCCACCAGTGCGGAAACGAAGACCAGGGCTGGCTTGCGCATTTCATCCTGCACGCCCTCGCCGCCAAGCCGGTCACGCTGTACGGCAACGGCCGCCAGGTGCGCGATGTCCTGCACGTCGAGGATCTGGTGGACGCGCTTCAGCGGGCGCAGAATCGCATCCACGATCTCAGCGGGCGCGCTTTCAACATCGGCGGAGGCCCCGCTCATACGACCAGTCTTTTGGAACTGCTGGCGTTGATCCGCGAACTGCACGGGACGCTGCCGCCGATGAAGCTCGCCGACTGGCGCGCGGCCGACCAGCGCAACTACGTTTCCGATATCCGCCATTTTTGCGACGCGACCGGCTGGTCGCCCCGGATCGGGGTCCGGGCCGGCGTTTCACAACTTTACCGCTGGCTCGCGCAATTTCGCGCGCCGTCGTCCTCCTCCCTGAACACGAACCAGACCGCGCCCGCCGCATGAGCTCCTTCACCGTTGCCATCCTTTCGGCCCCGGGCCGGATCACCTTTGCGGATCGTCCGCTGGCTCCTCCGCGGGAGGGGCAGGTGCGTGTGCGGCTCGAAGGCTGCGGCGTCTGCGGCTCCAATCTCCCCGTCTGGGAAGGCCGGCCTTGGTTCACTTATCCGCTGGCGCCGGGCGCGCCGGGCCATGAAGGGTGGGGCGTGGTCGATGCGGTGGGCCCCGAGGTGGACGGCGTGCGTGAAGGAGATCCCGTCGCGACGCTTTCCCAAAACGCCTTCGCGGAATACGACCTTTGCGAGGTCTCGCAAATCGTTCGGTTGCCCGCCTCGCTGGGCGGCCGGCCGTTTCCCGGCGAGGCGTTGGGCTGCGCGATGAACGTGTTCCGGCGTTGCGACATCCAGTCCCATCATCGGGTGGCGGTGGTAGGCGTTGGCTTTCTCGGCGCGCTGCTCATCCAACTGGCCGCCCGCGCCGGCGCCCGCGTTTACGCCGTGGCGCGCCGGCCCTTCGCCCGCGAGACCGCCCGCCGCATGGGCGCGACCGAGGTGATCGCGATGGAGGGCCACGCGCAGGTGATCGGCCGGGTGAAGGAGCTCACCGGCGACGCCGGCTGCGAACGGGTGATCGAGGCGGCCGGATTGCAGTGGCCGCTCGACCTCGCGGGCGAGCTGACCGCAGAGCGCGGACGGCTGATCATCGCCGGCTATCACCAGGACGGGACGCGGCAGGTGAACCTCCAGTTGTGGAACTGGCGCGGTCTCGATGTCGTCAACGCCCACGAGCGAGACCTGCGGATTTATCGCGAGGGCGTCCTGGCCGCGGCCGAGGCGGTGGCGGCCGGCCGGATCGATCCGTATCCGCTCTACACGCACAGCTTCGCCCTTGACGAGGTGACGTCCGCGTTGAACGCCATGAAGGACCGCCCTCACGGGTTCATGAAAGGTTTGGTGACGTATGTTTGAAGTCATTTCCAGCGACGCTCTCCGTGTTCCGCCAGTGAGGCGGCCCCGACTTGGTTTCGCTGGGCTTGGCTGGATCGGACGCAGCCGGCTGGGCGCCATTGCGGCCAGCGGCTTGGCCGAAATCGCTGCGGTCGTGGATTCCGCGCCCGGAGCGGTGGCGCAGGCGATGGACCATGCGTCCGGGGCAGTCATCGGCATGGAGTTCAGTTCGTTGCTGGCCATGGACCTCGACGGCATCGTCATCGCCACGCCCAGCGCCCTTCACGCCGTGCAGGCCACGGCGGCGCTGCGGGCGGGAAAGGCGGTTTTTTGTCAGAAGCCACTGGCGCGGACCGCGGCGGAAACGACGGCGGTGATCCTCGCGGCGCAGGCGGCGGACCGCCTGCTGGGTGTGGATCTTTCCTATCGCTTCACCGCCGGGATGCAGCAGATCCGCCGGATGATCCGCGAAGGCGAGCTGGGCGAGATTTACGCGGTCGAGATGGTTTTTCACAACGCCTACGGGCCGGACAAGGCGTGGTTTTACGACGCGCGTCTGGCGGGCGGCGGGTGCCTGCTCGATCTCGGCATCCACCTCGTGGATCTGGCCCTCTGGTGTCTGGATTACCCGCAGATCGAGACGGCCGGCGGACGGTTGCTCGCCCATGGTCGGCCTTGGCACGGAGGTGAGGGCGTCGAGGATTACGCCGCCGGTCAGCTCTCAACAACGAACGGCGTTTCGCTGCAGCTGGCCTGCTCGTGGAAAGCCCCGGCGGGAACCGATGCGCGCATCGAGCTCACGTTCTTCGGCACCCAGGGCGGGGCGTCGTTTCGCAATGTGAACGGCTCGTTCTACGACTTCGTCGCCGAGCATCTGCGGCCTGATCGTTCGCGCCGCGTGCTCGCGAGTCCGCCGGATGACTGGACCGGGCGGGCGGCGCTGAACTGGGTGCGCCGACTCGCGGTCTCCTCCGCTTTCGATTTGGAAATCGCGCACCTTCGCACCACCGCCGCCGCCCTGGACCGGCTTTACGGACGCCAGCCATGAACCCGCCCCGTCGCTCCTCTCCGCGCTGCGTGCTCATGACGGCCGACACCATCGGAGGCGTGTGGACGTATGCGCTGGATCTGAGCCGAAATCTCGTGGCGCAGGGTACGCAGGTGGTGCTCGCCACCATGGGCGCTCCCGTGCAGCCCGGCCAACGCCTGCAACTGGCCCGTCTCGGGCCCGGCGTGGTGTTATGCGAGAGTCATTTGAAACTCGAATGGATGGACGATCCGTGGGCCGACGTCGCCGACGCCGGCGAATGGTTGCTGAACTTGGAGCGGCGATATCGGCCGGACATCATTCATTTGAACGGCTACGCCCACGCCGTCCTGCCTTGGCGTGCCCCGGTTTTGGTGGCGGGCCACTCCTGCGTGTTCTCCTGGTGGCAAGCAGTGAAAGGAACGCCGCCGCCGTCCGAGTGGCAGCCCTATCACGCCGCGGTGCGGGCCGGCTTGCAGTGCGCGGATCTGGTGGTGGCACCCTCGCGCGCCATGCTCGCCCTGCTGGCGCAGCACTACGGGTCGCCCTCCCGCGCACTCGTGATTCCGAACGGTCGCGACGCGGTGTGCCCTCGGGGGTCGAAGGAATCTGTGATTCTGAACGTCGGCCGTCTCTGGGATGAGGCGAAGAACGCCGCCGTCCTCGCGGCGGTTGCGGAGAACCTGCCGTGGCCGGTGCGTCTGGCCGGAGATGCGCGCGATCCCCGTGGACGGCGCACGGTTTTTGAAAACGTGCAGCTGCTCGGTGTGTGCTCCGAGGAAGAGATCTGGCGCGAGTATCAACGCGCCACCCTTTACGTGCATCCGGCCCGTTACGAACCGTTCGGCCTGTCCGTGCTCGAGGCGGCGCTGGCCGGTTGCGCGCTGGTGCTCGGCGACATCGCCAGTCTTCGCGAACTCTGGGGCGGCGCGGCGATTTTCGTGCCGCCTGACGACCCGTCCGCGCTGCGGTCTGCGATCGGGGATCTGATCAGAAATCCCCGGCGGCGCGAGGCGCTGGCGGAGAATTCCCTGCAACGCGCGCGCCTGTTCACGACCGCGCGCATGACGCGCGGCTACCTTTCGGCGTACGCCCGTCTGTGGCTCCGCCCCCGGACGCGAGTCCCCGCCAAGGTCCGGACGCCGACAGCTGTTTCCGCATGAACATCCACTTTTTTTATCATTCGCTCGTCTCAGACTGGAATCATGGCAACGCGCACTTTCTACGCGGCGTCGTCACGGAACTCCGTGCGCTCGGACATACGGTGACGGTTTACGAGGCCGCGAACAACTGGAGCTTGAAGAATCTTCGCGCCGAGCACGGAGAGGATCCGGTCAGGCGTTTTCACGAGGCTTATCCGGGACTCGAAAGTGTGCGTTACGATCCGGCCACGCTCGATCTCGATGAAGCGCTCGCCGAGGCGGATCTCGTCCTGGTGCACGAGTGGAACACACCGGCGCTGGTCGGCCGCGTCGGCGAGGCGCGCCGCCAGCACGGGTTCGTTTCGCTTTTTCACGACACCCACCATCGCATCGTGACCAACCGCGAGGCCATGCGGTCGTATGACCTGAGCGGTTACGACGGCGTGCTCGCCTACGGCCGGGTGATAAGCCGGCTCTATCTGGCGGAAGGACTGGCGAAGCGTGCGTGGACCTGGCACGAGGCGGCCGACACCCGCCGCTTCCGTCCGCTGGAGCCGTCCGCCTGCGACGGCGACGTGGTCTGGGTGGGCAACTGGGGCGACGGCGAGCGAACGGAGGAACTGATGGAGTTCCTTCTCCGGCCGGTGAAGGCGCTGGGATTGAAGGCCCGCGTCCATGGCGTCCGCTATCCCGAGGAGGCCCGGGCCGCACTGGCGGACGCGGGTATCGAGTATGCCGGCTGGCTGCCGAACTTCGACGTGCCGGAGGTGTTTTCCCGCTTCAAGCTCACGCTGCACGTGCCGCGCCGGCCCTACGTCAAGGCGCTGCCGGGCATCCCGACGATCCGTCCGTTCGAGGCGCTGGCCTGCGGTCTGCCGCTGGTATGCGCGCCGTGGGAGGACACGGAGGGACTTTTTCGCGCCGGGGATTACCGACTCGCCCGCGACGGTCGCGACATGACGCGACAGCTTGAGGAGCTGCTGGGAGACGAGAGTGTGCGCCGCGAGTGCGCCCGCAACGGGCTCGAATCCATCCGCAGCCGCCATACATGCGCTCACCGCGTTGGTGAGTTGATGACCATTTTCCACGAGATCGCCTCCGGCCGACCGAAGCGCCGGGCGTCCCGGCGCACGGCGGCCCTCGATGGTCGCATCCCGGTTTAATTCCGATTTCCCTTTGTATGAAAAACAGCCTCCACATCGCTTTCTTCGGTTCCAGCCTGGTCTCGGCCTATTGGAACGGCGCCGCCACTTACTACCGTGGCATCCTCCGGGCGCTCGCCGAGCGCGGCCACCAGATCACGTTTTACGAACCGAATGCCTATGACCGGCAGGAACATCGTGATATTCCCGATCCTGACTGGGCGAAGGTGGTGGTCTATCCGGCCAATTCGCCGTCCTCGGTGTTTGTCGCGGTGGAGAGCGCGCGGTCGGCGGACCTCGTGGTCAAGGCGAGCGGAGTCGGCGTTTGGGACAACATTCTCGAGGCGGCCGTGCTCGCGTTGAAAAGTCCGCGAACGACGGTGATTTTCTGGGATGTGGACGCGCCTGCCACGCTGGATCGCATGCAGGCCGACGAGGAGGATCCGTTCCGCGCGTTGATTCCCCGCTACGATTTGGTGCTGACCTACGGAGGCGGCCGGCCGGTGATCGACGCCTACGAGGCGCTCGGCGCGGTGCGTTGCGTGCCGATTTACAACGCGCTCGATCCGCACGTCCATTTCCCGGTGCCGCCCGATCCCCGTTTTGCCGGCGATCTCGCCTTTCTCGGCAACCGCCTGCCGGACCGCGAAAAGCGGGTGGAGGAGTTTTTCCTCAACGTGGCCGAGGCGTTGCCGGCACGCCGTTTCCTGCTCGGCGGCAGCGGCTGGGACGACCGTCCGCTTCCCGCCAACGTCAACTATGCGGGGCACGTTTACACCTGGGATCACAACGCCTTCAACTGTTCGCCCGGCGCCGTGCTCAACATCAATCGCGAAAGCATGGCCAGCTACGGGTTTTCGCCGCCCACGCGGATCTTCGAGGCGGTGGGGGCGGGGGCCTGCCTGATCACGGATGCTTGGACGGGCATAGAACTTTTCCTGGAGCCGGGGACGGAGGTGCTCGTCGCCCGGAACGGCGCGGAGGTGGCCGCGCTGCTGGACGAGCTCACGCCGGAGCGCGCGAAGGCCATCGGCGAGGCCGCGCGCCGCCGTATCCAGAACGACCACACCTACGCGCATCGAGTCGATCTGCTGGAGACGCTGCTGGATTGCCGGACCACCTGGGGCGAGCCCGTGGAGGAGGTGGCACCATGAAAATCGTCATTCTCGGTCTTTCGATCACCTCGTCGTGGGGCAACGGCCATGCGACCACCTATCGAGCGCTGGTGCGCGAACTCGCCCGCCGTGGACACCAGGTGTATTTCCTCGAGCGCGACACACCGTGGTATGCCCGGCAGCGCGACGCGGCCCATATCCCCGGAGTCGCCGTGTGTCTCTATGGCAACTTCGACGAACTCCGGGAGCGCCACTCCCGGAAAATCGCCGAAGCGGACGCGGTGATCGTGGGATCCTATGTGCCGGACGGTATCGCGATCGGCGAATGGGTGCTGGCCATTTCTTCGGGTGTCGTCGCCTTTTACGACATCGACACGCCGGTGACGCTGGCCCGCCTGCGTCACGGCTCCATCGGTTATCTCTCGGAGTCTCTGATTCCGCGCTATCATCTCTATCTGTCTTTCACCGGAGGTCCCGTCCTCGCGCAGCTTGAGCAGCGCTGGGGGGCGAGGGTGGCGCGACCGCTTTATTGCGCGGTTGATCCGTGGAGCTACTTCCCTGAATCCTGCGCCAAGCGCACGCATTGGGATCTGGGCTATCTCGGTACCTACAGCGATGATCGTCAGCCAGGACTGGAGCAACTGATGCTCCGTCCCGCCAGTCGTGCGCCGTCCCGCTCGTTCATCGTTGCCGGCGCGCAATATCCGGACGGCATCGCCTGGCCCGCCAATGTCGAGCGCGTCGAGCACCTGCCGCCAGCGGCGCACCGGAGATTCTACAATCAGCAGCGCTTCACCCTCAATCTCACGCGCGCCGAAATGATCGCCGCCGGCTATTCGCCCAGCGTTCGTCTGTTCGAGGCGGCGGCTTGTGGCACGCCGATCATCAGCGATTCCTGGCCCGGACTGGAGACGTTTTTCTCGCCCGGAAAGGAGATCTTGATCGCGCGGGATGCCGCCGACGTGGAGCATTTCCTGCAGGAGATCTCTCCCGAAAAGGCGGCCGAGATTGGCAATGCCGCCCGGCGACGGGTGCTCGAAGAACACACCGCGGCCCATCGCGCCGTCGAGCTGGAAAGCTATCTGCGCGAAGCCGGCGTTTCCCGGCTCGCCCCGGTTTCCGCCGCGCCCGTTTCCCTTCTCCAATGAATCCGCCACGGTTTATGATTCAGACCCGCCAGCGGGACACGGGGCTGGCGGCGGAGGCAAGAGGCTACGGGCCGTGGTTTCACAACCTGCACCTGCCCGACGGCACGGAGACGGCGCCGGATCATCCGCTGGGCGACTTTCCGGATTTTAAATGGCGGCAGATCGCCGGCTGCTTTCCCCTGGATATGGAAGGCTGGACCGTGCTCGATATCGGTTGCAACGCCGGCTACTACTCCATCGAGCTGGCCCGCCGCGGAGCGCGCGTCACCGGTCTGGACAAGGATCCGCATTTTCTCCGTCAGGCGGCGTGGGCTGCGCGTCAGTTTGGCCTGACCCAGGCGATCACGTTGCGCCAGGGCCAGGTCTACGATCTGGCGCGCTGGACGGAGCGCTTCGACCTGGTGCTGTTCATGGGCGTTTTTTATCACCTGCGCTATCCGTTGCTGGCCCTCGACCTCATGGCGGAAAAAGTGAAGCGACAGCTGGTTTTTCAAACGCTCACTCTGCCGGACGAGGAGGAGTTGGCGACGCCCGCCGATCTCGAAATCGAGGAGCGCTCGCACATGCTGCAGGCCGGCTGGCCGAAAATGGCCTTCATCGAGCACGCCCTCGCGGGCGATCCCACGAATTGGTGGGCGCCCAATCACGCTTGCGTGGGCGCGATGCTGCGGACCGCGGGACTGGAGGTGGTCGCCCGGCCCGGTCACGAGATTTACCTCTGCGCGCCCGCCACGCCAGGAGCCGCCGGAGCTCCGGATTCGGAAGAAATCGCGTCGGCCACCGGCCGGACTGCGGCGGGCGCATGAGGCTTTTTCTTCCGCGGGTCATTGACCAAGGGAAGTGCCGCGGGAACGCGTTTGCAGCGTGACGTTGATGCGCCGGGCGACCGCGTCGTCCTCGTGGATGAACGCCTCGGTGAGTTCGCGGGCGTCGTGATCGGAGTATTGCTGCGGCGGGGATTTCATGAAGTAGGCCGCGGGGCCCGTGAGGGCGCCGGAAAGGCCGCGGTCGAGGGCGAGCTTGATGCAGCGCACGGCGTCGATCACCACGCCGGCCGAATTAGGCGAGTCCCAGACTTCGAGCTTCAGTTCGCATTTTAACGGCACGCCGCCAAAGGCGGTGCCCTCGACATGGATGTAGCACCACTTGCGATCCTGGAGCCAGGGAACGAAATCGCTCGGCCCCACGTGAACGTCGTCGGAGGGCAGGGGCTGGCCGAACTGGCTGGTGACGGCGTTGGTCTTGGAAATTTTCTTCGAGTCGAGGCGTTCCCGTTCGAGCATATTGAGGAAATCCGTGTTGCCGCCGAAATTGAGCTGATACGTCCGGTCGAGGAGCACGCCGCGTTCGCGGAAGAGATTGACCAATGCGCGATGAATGATCGTGGCGCCGGCCTGTGATTTGATGTCGTCGCCGATGAGTGGAAGTCCGCGTTCCATGAATCGTCCCTGCCAGTAAGGCTGCGAGGCGATGAACACCGGGATGCAATTCACGAAACCGCAGCCCGCCTCGAGCACCTGCTCCACATACCACTTGGTCGCCATTTCGGAGCCAACCGGGAGATACGAGACCACCACGTCGGTCCGCGTTTCCTTGAGAATGCTCACGATGTCGTCGGTTGGTCCGGGCGCCTTTTTGATTTTTTGCGAGAGGTATTTGCCGAGTCCGTCATGGGTCATGCCGCGGTGAACCGGAACGCCCAGCGGCCGGACGTGCGCGAACGTGATCGTGTTGTTGGGCGCGGTGAAAATCGCCTCGGAGAGATCCTTGCCGACCTTTTCGCGGTCGATGTCGAAGGCGGCGCTGAACTCGATGTCGCGCACGTGATAGCCGCCGAGGTTGACGTGCATGAGGCCGGGAACGCTTTCGGTCTCCGAGGCGTTTTGATAAAACTGGACGCCTTGCACGAGGGAGGAAGCGCAGTTGCCCACGCCAATGATGGCGACGCGCACTCGCTTGTGCGGACGGACGGGGGTGGGGAGCGGGGCGGCTTGGGGTTGGCTCGGGGTGGTCATTGCCGGATGGTCGCAGCTGCCGGCTCGCAAACGAAGCGGGTGGGGCTCCGAAGCGGTTCACGGAACAACTCCCATCCGATGCTGGGGCAGCTTGCCTGCGACATTTGGCGGAGCGCGGCTTTCCCGGCGACAGGTTGCGGCGGATTCTTTTCACGGTTAACTGCGGGCAGGCGGAGGCTGTTTTATGGGCACGACAATTTCAGACCGCGGCTGCGCGCGCCCGCCGCCGTTCCGGAGGGGCCGCCATGGCACGCGTTGATTCTTTACAGTCGCCGGCTGGCGCCCACCTGCTCCAGACCTTGCACCGGCAGCGGCGTCGTTATTGGAAACGACTGCGCCGCTGCCGGGGGAAACTGTCGACCAAGGCCGTGCACGGCCTGCGCATCGAGGGTCGGCGGTTGCTCGTGATTTTTGAGCTGCTGCAAGGCCTCGCCGCCGCCGATGAGCTGAAAACGGCCCGTCGGGAAATGAAGCGCCAGCTGAAGAGCGTCGCCCGCTTGCGCGACACGCAGGTGCAGCTCGGTGTGGTCAAGCCACTGCGCCGGGCGCACCCGGCCTTGGGATCGTTTTATGGACACCTGGGACGGCAGGAGCGGGCGCTGGGCGCTTCCGCTGCGCAAAAGTTGGAAGCAGGCGCCGGCGGATTGAAGCAATCCTTGGCAACGATCGAAGCATGGTTTGAGGCGATGGTCGCCGGGGGCGGAAACGACGCGCTCTGTCGCGCCGGCCTGGCACGGGCGTTGGAATTAAATCGCCGTCGGGTCGTCGAGGGAGAACCCGCCGTTTGGACCGGCGGCGAAATTCATCGTGCCCGCATTGCGCTGCGGGAGCTGCGTTATCTGGCGGAGTTTCTTCAACCGATCCTGCCGTCGATCACCGCCGACCGGCTGGAGAAATTGCACGCCTGCCAGTCGCTCATGGGGGAAATTCACGATTTCGAGATTCTCGGCGCGCAACTGACGGCCCATGTCCGCGGGCACCGGCGCAGGCGGAAGGCGCTGGAGCCGTTCGTGCGTGACCTCATCCGCCGGCACGATGCGCTGGCCGTCGAGGGTCGGCGCAAGGCGGACGTTCTCTTCCGGGCACGGACGGGCGTGCTGGCGAAGTTGGACCGGACCGCACGCGGATCGGCGGCTTAATGCTGCGAATACCTAATCCGAGGTTGATTTTCGATCAGGGTCGCATCGAACTCGGGGCGGCTTTTATCCAAAGCTTTTTTAATGATCAGCCCCCTGTTCGATATCACCGATCGTGTTGTTCTTGTCACGGGCGCCACCGGCGCGCTGGCCGGCTCCGCCGCCGATTACCTGGTCGCCCAAGGCGCCCGCGTCGTTTATATCGGCCGCACCCAGGACAAACTCGACGTCGCGCTCGCCCGCTGCCGCCGACGCACGCCGTCCGCCCGCTGTCTGGGCGTCGTCGCCGACGTCCTCGACCGCGCCGCGCTGGAGCGGGCCCGCGATACGGTCTTGGAGAAATGGGGACGCATCGACGCGCTGCTCAACGGCGCCGGCGGCAACATGCCGGGCGCCACGATTCCACCCGGCAAGAATTTCGAGGATCTTGATTTTGCCGCCTTCCGGCAGGTCGTTGATCTCAACCTCCACGGCACCGTGCTGCCGTCGCTGGTGTTTGTGCCGGCCCTGGTCGCCGGAGGACGCGGCTCGATCGTCAACTTCTCGTCCGTTTCCGCGCCGCAGGCCGTCACCCGCGTGGTCGGTTACTCCGCGGCGAAATCGGCTGTTGAGAATTTCACCCGCTGGCTGTCCCTCGACCTGGCGCGCCGCACCGAAGGCCGCGTGCGCGTGAACGCGATTCTCCCGGGGTTTTTCATTGGCGAGCAGAACCGCCGCTTGCTCACCAACGAGGACGGCTCGCTCACCGAGCGCGGCCAGCTCGTCGTGCGCAACACGCCTTTCGGCCGCTTTGGTGAGGCCGATGAACTGCACGGCGCCCTTCATTACCTGCTGGCCGACGCCTCGAAATTCGTCACCGGCACCATCCTCGCCGTGGACGGCGGCTTCACCGCGTTCTCCGGCGTCTGATCATCTCGATGAATATCACCGCTCCCGGCCTGAATCTCCTGGAAGAATCGTTCCGCTGGTACGGCCCGAACGATCCCGTGCCGCTCGCCTATATCCGGCAGGCCGGCGCCGGCGCCGTGTTCACCTCGCTGCACCAGATTCCCTACGGCGAGCTCTGGCCGCGCGAAGCCATCCGCGAACGCAAGGCGCTCGTCGAGGCCGCGGGTCTGCGCTGGACCGCGGTCGAGTCCGTGCCCGTGCACGAGGCCATCAAAACCGGCAGCGGCGATCTCACGCGGCTGTTTTTCAACTACCGCGAGACGCTCCGCAACCTCGCCGCCGAGGGCGTCACCACGGTGGTTTATAACTTCATGCCCGTGCTCGACTGGATTCGCACCGACATGCGCCATGTCCTGCCGGACGGTTCGGAATGCCTGCTGTTCGACCCCGTGAAATTCTGCGCGTTCGAGTTGCACGCGCTGAAACGCCGCGGCGCCGAGGCCGACTACACCGCCGACCAGATCGCCCGCGCCGCTTCCTGGTGGGGCGGTCTCGGCGACGACGCCCGGGCGGCGTTTGTGCGCAGCATCATCGACGTTTTCCCCGGCGTGAAATGGGGACTCCAACTCGATGACATTCGCGCCATGCTCGCGCGTTACGCGCATTTTCGCGACGGCGATCTGGAGAACAACCTCGCGCGTTTCCACGAAGAGGTCGTGCCCGTGGCCGAGTCCGTCGGTGTGCGCCTGGCCATCCATCCCGACGATCCGCCTTTTCCGGTGCTCGGTCTGCCGCGCATCGTCTCGACGGAGTCCCAAGTCGCGGCTCTCCTCCGCCGCGTGGACAGCCCGGCCAACGGACTGTGCTTCTGCACCGGCTCCTTCAGCGCCCGGCCTAGCAACGACCTGCCCGCGATGGCCCGACGGTTCGCGCCCCGCATTCACGCCGTCCACCTGCGCAGCACGCAGCGCCTGCCCGACGGCTCCTTTTTCGAGGCCGACCATCTCGCCGGCTCGGTGGATATGCCGGCCGTGGCGCGTGTCCTGCTCGACGAGCAAGACCGCCGCCGCGCCGAGGGCCGCGCGGACTGGCTCCTTCCTTTCCGCCCCGACCACGGCCACACTATGATGGACGATCTGGAAAAAACCGTCGAGATCACGCCCGGCTACTCCTGCATCGGGCGCATGCGCGGCCTCGCGGAGTTGCGCGGCCTCATGCTCGGCCTCCGCCACGCGGAATCCATCAACCCCGCCGCCCCATGACCGAGGCCCCGTCCTACAGCAAATACCGCTGGGTGATTTGCGCCCTGTTGTTTTTTGCGACGACGATCAACTACATCGACCGGCAGATCCTTTCGCTGCTCAAGCCGATCCTCGACGAGCAACTGGGTTGGACGAGCACGCAGTTCGGCGCGATCAACTCGGCGTTTCAGGCCTCGTACGGCGTGAGCCTGCTGGCCTTCGGCTGGTTTATCGACCGCTTCGGCACGAAAATCGGTTACGCCGCCTCGATCAGCCTCTGGAGCCTCGCCGCGCTCGGCCATGCGTTCGTCGGTTCGATCACCGGCTTCTTTGGCGCGCGCATCGCGCTGGGCCTCGGTGAGGGCGGAAACTTTCCCGCCGCAGTCAAGGCGACGGCGCAATGGTTTCCCAAGAAGGAACGCGCCTTCGCCACCAGCCTGTTCAACTCCGGCGCGAATGTTGGCGCCATCATCGCGCCCGCGGTCGTTCCGGCCATCGCTTACTCGCTGGGCTGGCACTGGGCGTTCGTTTTTGCGGGCGCAGCCGGCTTCGTGTGGGTGGTGGCGTGGTGGCTGCTCTTCGCGCAACCGGAAAAATCGCGCCGCGTCTCGCCGGCCGAGCTGGCCTACATCGAGGCCGATACGCCGGATGCGGGTCCCGTCGCCGGCAGCGTGACCTGGCGCGCCGTGTTGCGCCATCGCGAGGCCTGGTCGTTTATCGTGGCGAAGTTCATGACCGATCCGGTCTGGTGGTTTTTCCTGATCTGGCTGCCGGACTTTTTCAAAAAAACGCGCCATCTCGATATCAAGGCCAGCTGGGTGCATCTCGTCTCCATCTACACAATCATCACGGTGCTGAGCATCGGCGGCGGCTGGGTCACGGGATGGCTGATCCGTCGCGGATGGAGCCTCACCCGCGCGCGCAAGTCGGGCATGTTCGTCTTCGCGTTATGCGTGTTGCCCATTGCGCTCGTCACGCACGTGGGCGACTGGGCGGCGGTTGTGCTCATCGGCCTGGCCGGCGCGGCCCATCAGGCTTGGTCGGCGAATCTTTTCACCACCGTCTCGGATATGTTTCCGAAACGCGCGGTGGCCTCGCTCGTCGGCGTCGGCAGCATGGTGGGGTCCATCGGCGGCATGGCTTTCCCTCTGATCACCGGCTTCCTGCTCGACCGCTTCGCCAATGGTTATGCCATCATCTTCGGCTTTTGCTCCGTGGCTTACCTCATCGCGTTCATCGCGAACCACCTGCTCGCGCCGAAGTTCGAGCCAATCGCCTTTCACGGACCCGCTTCCCCATGAAGACCTTTCTCGCCGACGATTTTCTCCTGCACTCCGACGTGGCGCGGGAGCTCTACCACGATTACGCCGCGCCGCAGCCGATCTACGATTATCACTCGCACCTGCCGCCCCGGCAGATCGCGGACAACCATCGGTTCGCCAACCTTGCCGAGATCTGGCTCGCGGGCGACCACTACAAATGGCGCGCCATGCGCTGGAACGGCGTACCCGAGCGCTTTTGCACCGGTGACGCCGGCCCGTGGGAAAAATTCCTCGCCTACGCGCGCACCGTGCCGAAGACGTTGCGCAATCCGCTCTACCACTGGACCCATCTGGAATTGAAGTTCTACTTCGGCATCGACGACCTGCTCGACGAAAGCACCGCCGAGTCGATCTGGAATCGCGCCAACGAGCAGCTCTCCGCCATGCCCGTGCACGAACTGCTGCACAAGAGCCGTGTCGCCGTTTCCTGCACGACGGATGATCCGGCCGACAAGCTCGAGGATCACCACCGCATCCGCGCCGATGGCCAGCTGCGAACCCGCGTTTACCCCACCTTCCGGCCCGATAACGCGCTGGGCGTGGACCGGACCGAGGTTTTCAACGCCTGGATTTCCCGGCTCGAGCAGGCGAGCGACATCGCGTGCGACAGTTTCGCGGGCTTTCTCTCCGCGTTGAAACAACGCCACGATTTCTTCCATGAGTTCGGTGCGCGCCTTTCCGACCACGGCATGAACGCCTGCGAGACGGAGCTCGGCACGGAGGCCGAGGCGAGGGGAGCTTTCGACGCGGCGCGCGCGGGGCGGGCGGTGTCGCCGTCGGACGCCGCGAAATTTCGCGGCCATCTCATGCTTTTCTTCGGCCACCTCGACGCGGCCCGCGGCTGGACCAAGCAGCTGCACCTCGGCGCCCTTCGCAACACCAACACCCGCCTGCTCGGTTCGCTCGGACCCGACACCGGCTTCGACTCCATCGGGGATTTCCCGCAAGGCGTCGCGCTTCAGCGCTACCTGGACCGCCTCGACCGCGACAATCGCCTGCCCAAGACCGTCCTTTATAACCTCAATCCTGCGGACAATTACGTCTTCGCCTCGATGGCGGGCAATTTCCAGGACGGCACCGTGCCCGGCAAAATCCAGTTTGGCAGCGGCTGGTGGTTTTTGGACCAGAAGGAAGGCATGGAGTGGCAGATCAACGCGCTCTCGAGCCTTGGTCTGCTCAGCCGCTTCGTCGGCATGCTCACCGACTCGCGCAGTTTCCTCAGCTTCCCGCGCCACGAATACTTCCGCCGCATTCTTTGCGACATGATCGGCCGTGACGTGGTCAAAGGCGAGCTGCCGCGCGACCTGCCGTTGCTCGGCGCCATGGTGGCCGATATTTGTTTTCACAACGCGCACCGCTACTTCGGCCTCGAGGTGCCATCGGCGGGAAACAGCCGTGTATAAAACAAGGTTGGGATTTCTCCCTGTCTCCTCCTCGTTACAAGCAGGTCAAAAAAGGACAGAAAACGCCCGAATCCCTTCTGTCTCGCCCCTTAAAGACTATAAACGCATCCGTAGGTGCCAAGAGATCAGCTGCTTGGGATTTGGGAATCGATTAACTTTAACTTCGCAAGGATCGAGGCAAGTCGAAGTTGGAGGCTAATGCCCATCAGAAATGCTTAAGTCCTAAGAGGAATTGCTTAAACACTTCTTATAGTGGGAGGAGTCCGAAGAGGAAAAACATGAACCCCTCTAATAGGTACTTCTCCACCTACAAGAAGTGTTCATGTATTTTCGACTTGGGCTCAAGTTCCAGCGAGTTGGACTTAAGTCCGAAGAGGAATCGTTGAAGTCCGAACGAGTCGGACTCAAGTCCCTGCGAGTTGGACTTAAGTCCAAACGACTCCCGCTTAAGCCCGAACGACCAGAATTGAAGCCAAACCTCTCCGGACTCGAACCCGTTCGCTCCGCGCTCAAATCCGAATGCCTAGCCTTTGAGTCCCTCCCGAAAGGCGTGAACGAAGCGCTGCGCCAACATTGTGAACCGCGACTCGCCTGCGTGGGACGGGCCAATCCGAAGGGGCGGGGCGTTTTTTGTAGTTTTTTGAATTGAGCAGGGGGGAGGGCTGACACCTAGGAAAACAGGCCACGGCGAGTTTGGTCTCACGGGAGCGCTGCGCGATGTCTCCCTTCCCTAACGGAGAGTAGTGCGAGTCGCCGCGCATGGGTCGTCCTGCTGGTTCCTGCTGGGAGCATCGGGCTTTTTGAGGTTCCCGCCATATATACACCGAACGGTGTATATCGGCCGGGGCGCGGTGATGGTTTAATGGAGCCCCACCCCTCCTACCCAGCGCTCCCATGTCATACCCTCGCCCCATCTCTTTCATACTTCCGGTCAAAAATACCGCATCCCGCAGTGTCATGGCGGCCGCGGTGTCAGCCAGTCTTCTGCTGGCCGCCCAGTCCGCGCAGGCTGGCACGACCTACACGTGGAATACCACCATAACCAATTCCTTGTGGAGTGCGTCGGG